>Ga0116204_1000341_pt1 | contig 26146 bp, 27 predicted proteins | sample LakKivwa52mmetaG_FD_94481 | JGI IMG/M metagenome (GOLD analysis project Ga0116204, IMG submission 94481) | Anoxic lake water microbial communities from Lake Kivu, Rwanda to study Microbial Dark Matter (Phase II) - Lake Kivu water 52m metaG | ecosystem: Environmental > Aquatic > Freshwater > Lake... | reverse complement strand
GCTACACTCCCGGCTGGTTTTCAGCCCAAGTTTTGGCTATTAAAGAACGGCTTCTTGCAGAGGACTCACTGAATATCAAAATACGCGGGTCCATCAACAGGGCGCGCGCAATCGCCACACGCTGGCGCTGTCCGCCTGAAAGCGTTACGCCGCGTTCACCCACAATGGTGTCATAGCCCTTGGTAAAGCCCGTAATAAATTCATGCGCCTGCGCCGCTTTTGCAGCCGCGATAATTTCCTCTTCGCTTGCGTCGGGTCTGCCGTAGGCAATATTGCCGCGAATGGTATCGGAGAACAGCAGCGAGGTTTGCAGCACAATACCGATCTGCCTGCGCAGCGAAGTCAACTCCACGTCGCGCACGTCGCGCCCATCCACCAGCACCGCGCCTTCGGTCACATCATAAAAACGCGGTATCAAATTCACCAGTGAAGTCTTCCCCGACCCTGTCGGTCCGATCAACGCCACGATCTGATTCTGTTTCACATGTGCGTTGATCTCCGAAAGCGACTCGGTTTTCTCATCCTGATATTTCAGCGAGACGTTTTTGAATTCCACTTCGCCGCTCAAGGTGGATAAAGTCCGCGCCTCTTTTTCTGACTGAATGGCTGGTTCTACATCCAAGACTTCGAACACCCTTTTAGCGCCTGCCGCGGCTTCGCCGCCCGCGTTGACGAGTCCCGTCAGTGTCTGCGCAGGTTCCGCCAACATCAGGATGTAGGCATTGAACGCCACCACTGCGCCGACCGTAAGCGTCCCTTCGAGCACCATCTGCCCGCCAAAGAACAAAATCAAGATCGTGCCAAGCGTTGTCAACCAGTTGGTGGTGGGCATGATCTTCGCCCACTCATCGATCACTTTGACCCACTTGCGGAACACATCCATGTTGGCGGTTTCAAAGCGTTGGATCTCATAGTTCTCGCGTGCAAACGCACGGACGACCTGCACACCCGTCACATTCTCCTGCAAACGGTTGGAGACTTCACCCACCGCCGCATCCACTGCAAAGAAGAGTTTGCCGATGCGCGTGCCGAAATTGCCCGTCATCAGGATCAAGGGAATCATCGGCGCCAGCGCGATCAACGCCAGGGTCACATTGGCGGAAAGCATTACAAAAAGAATGCCAACGGTCAACAACACAAAGCGGACAAGCTCCGCGATGGACGAGCCCGAAAAGCGTTCGATGGCGCGCACGTCTTCGATACAACGCGAGATCAATTGTCCCGATTGGGCATGGTCGTGATACTCGAATGGCAGGTATTGGATGTGGTCGTACATGCGGTTGCGCAGATCGAAACCGACATGCTCGGCAACCCACTCCGCGCTGTAGCGGTTGACCAGACTCAGAAGCGCAGAACCAAGCCCAAGTCCGAGCAAAAGAAGCGAGGAACGGACGAGATAGGTTGTATCGCCACCCATGAGGCCATCATCGATCACGTTTTGAATGATACGCGGCACAAGCAGGTTCATCCCTGTCAGCGTGAGCAGGATAAACAAGGTCACTGCGATCTGCCAGGTATAGGGCTTTAGAAAGGGTGCAATGCGAATTAGATTTTTCATAAGCGGGGATTTAAGGATACCATAAATAAAAACAGCGGACCGCCGTGGATCCGCTGTTTTTCATCGTCATATTTGAAACGCTTACACCTGCGGTATACGCTTTGGGTACCTTGCAAACCAAAACCGAAACAACAACCAAACGAATACGGAAAGCAACAGGACGAACAACTAGTCCGCTGCATAAATACTGCGGGGGAAGTTTTCATACATGCCTGCTGCAAACCCTGCGTAGCCGATGGCAGCAATAACCAATGAGCCCAGGGTGGTTGAGATCAACAGAGGGCGAAGCGATTGTACAAGCGGCAGTTGAAATGCAGCAGAGTCAAATACGCCAAATTTGATGGAGATCGCGGTACGCACAAAGAACACAGACCAAAACATCAACCTGATCAATACCAGGTAGGAATCGTATTCACGCCCCTCGCCAAAGCGCAGGCGAAATATCAGAAAAATGGAAGCCAGCACGATTGTCAGGTCCAAAAGAAAGAGCGGGATGTTGATACGCTGAAGCGTATTCCTCAACCACCTGCGCAGCGGGATATCCACATAGAAATGCGAGAGCAATCCGATAAGGATCATCAATGGCAAAACTGTAAATTCAAACAGCCGTTCCGCAAACGCAAGGGAGGAATCGAATAAGTAGCGCTCGAACAGCCAGATCACAGGTACATGCAGAATGTAGATCGCATACGATGCTTCGCCTAAATTTACCAGCCAGGGGCGGTCGAGAAAGCGCGAGAGCTTGGAGGTATCCATTGCCAGGGCGACAATGAAAACGATCATGATCGGCGCAAGGAGGCCCGCCATTGGCTGCAGGTCGTTCGGCAGGGTTGGGATATATTTCAAACTCACCACGGCGTATCCTGCCAAGAGCAAAAAGCTTGCTCCTAACGTCGAGAAAATCACAGCCGGGTTGAGGCGTTCATACTTTCCAACACGCAGATACCAGATCCCGCCTACCACGCCCATAATAAAGGAGTTGAGATGAAAGATCGGCGAATAGATAATGAAATTTCGCTGCGTATCGAGGTAACCAATCCACAATCCCTGATAGATGGTCTGACTGACAATCCACAACCCGATCGAAAGCCATATCAACTTCTTGAGGGGTTGTCGGTATGCCCAAATCACGTAAAATGGGAAGATGGTGTAAAAGAAAAACTCAACGGTCATCGACCATGACGCATAATTGAAAGATTGAGCATACCTGGGAACCCATGCCTGCACAACGAACAGGTTGGCAAGAACCTTTAGCGGTTTGATGCCCAAAATACCGTCAATATAATAATAACTCGTCAACAAAAAGGCGATGAGATACAGGGGGTAGATTCTGACGAAGCGGGCTTTCCAGTAGCCGAGAATGTCGAACTTTTCCTGCGGACGATAATACACCAACGCCATAACAAAACCCGAAAGCACATACAAATATCCGACTGCGGTCGGCGCGGTCCGTAGAAGCTCTGGCAGGAACGGAATTCCATTAAGAAAATCGTCGTACACGCCTCCATACCCATGGTAAAGCAATACAAGCAGTACCATGATGAAGCGTATAAAGGTCAGCTGGTCGAGTCGTTTCATCAATTCCTCATTCAAAAGTTCGAGCTATTCTACTGGAAAACGATCAGACTGGTGAGAGCCAGTCTGATCGTTTTGATGGAATCAGGCAGTACGATCTACAGATCTACAGCCAGACAGGTCAGGGTTTGTTCCACGCCGGGGATGGGTTGTATTTCCAGAGCCGTGATCCTGCCTAATTTCGCGATATCGGCAGTCTCCACGACCGCTACTGCATCATAAGGGCCAAAGGTCATATGCGCCTCAATAACATCCTGTATCTTGCGCAGATGACCAACCACGTCTTTAACATCACCTGCCCGAATCTTGATCATGATATATGCTTTCATGGCTTCTCCTTTTTAGTCTTTCTTTGTACGAAGAAATACAATCCAATAGATGGCAGCCACAAGAACTGCCCCGCCAATGATATTTCCAATAGTAACAGGAATCAGGTTATTGATAAAGAAACCCTGCCACGTCAGCGCGTCCAAATTTGCCACCTTATCACCGACTTTTGCCATATATTCAGGGTCAAATCCTTTTACCAGCAGGGCATATGGAATAAAGTACATATTGGCAATGCTGTGCTCGAACCCGGCTGCCACAAAAGCAGTAATCGGGAAGATGATCGAGACGATCTTATCCAGTGTGGTTCGGGCGCTATAGGTCAGCCACACAGCAAGACAGACAAGTGCGTTACACAGAACGCCCAGTGCCACTGCCTGAACAAAATCGAGGTCGCATTTTCCAACTGCGATACGCAATGCGGTAATTCCGATCGCATCTGAACCGAAGGTGTATTGCTTTGTAAAGAACATCAAAATGGCAGTTCCGATGGAACCGAGGAAATTGCCAAAATACACGATCGTCCAATTCCGAAGCAGAGCACGCCCTGTCACCTTGCCGCTCGCCCATGCCATGACGATCAGATTGTTACCAGTGAACAATTCCGCGCCGCCCACCACAACCAGGATAAGGCCAAGGCAGAAGGCCAGACCCGCCAATAGGCGGGTAGTGCCGTATGGAAGACCTGTCGTATACGCCACTGCCCCGCTCGCATCGGTGACAGACATACCACCCGCCGCAACAGTGGTGGAAAAGATCGCTCCAAGGGCAATGAAAGCACCAGCAAGAATGGACAGCATCAACATGGTGAAGGCTGGCATTTCCGCCTTGCGGACACCAAGATACTCGGCTCGGGTCGCCATTTCAGCAGGCAACAATGAGTCAATTCGAATTTCAGTCACAGGCTTAGCCCTTCCTTTGGGTTATGACTTTTTTCACAACTCAAAGTATATCAAACATAACTGGAACAGGTTGGTAAGCAATGGAAAGTAGATGATACTAATCGGAGGTTTTACCGGTTCTTCTTTTGGCAAGCACAGATCCAATGCCTGCTGCAAGTAATGCGGCAAGGACGATTATTCCCACAACCAAACCGCCGCTTTGCATTGAAAAAGGCGCGACGGGCAGCGGTGTTGCCGTCGCTGTGGCGGTTGGCGAGGCTGTCAAAGTAGCAGTAGAAGTGGGCGGCGCTGTTGCAGTGAAAGTAGGTGTTGGGGTTGGTGTCTCGGTTGCGGCAGGTTGAACAAGCAGGGTTTGCCCTTCAAAAATCTCATCGGTACCAAGGCGGTTTAGGGTTTTCAAGGTTTCGATCGTGGTTCCGTACGCCAGTGCAATACTCCATAAAGCGTCCCCTTTTCGGACTACATGAAAATTCTCGCCATTCTCTTGAGGAGTACTTACGATCACAAATACGGCTTCGGTACCCCGGGCGCCTGCCGTGGAAATGACAAATTGACCTGGAATTTCAGGGGTCGCGGTCGGCAGGGAGGGATCGACTTGCGCACCAAGATCCAAAACGTAATAGGTCACACCATTGGAAACCGCCACGCCAACACCAACCTCTTGAAAGTCGGCGGATAGCATGGCGCTGCGCTGCGTTGGGCTATCACTCCAAAAATCGACCACACCTGCAGGCGTAAGGCCAATCCCGGATTGAATTAGTTCAGAAAAAGTACCGCCCAATGAAAGGTCGCCTGCCACGGCATAACCCGCATCGAGTGCGCGTTGATACGGGCGCTTTCCGTCCGCGCTGAATTGCGTCAACACACCTGTGCCTGCAATATACTCTGCATGGGTTTGGGCAGTGCGCATCAGGGTCGCATCTGCTTGAAGCGGCGGCAAAGAGTTCGAAGCGCGCAAGACATTAACTTCTGAGATCAACTCTTGGGCAGAGCGGTTGGGAGAAAAATGCCCGGGCTGGGCACCCGCCTGCATGGACGGAGACAGGCTCAAGGTCAGGAAAAGAAGCGGGAGGACTATCCAGTAAGCAAATCGTTTCATGTCAAAAATTATACCGAATCAGGCAGGTTCCACCTTTCCAAAAAAAACCAGTTCGGGTAAGATTATATATAATATATAATCCATCAGGAGAAAGTCTTATGCCCGGATTCACCCCAGGTCGCCGCTATCAACCACCGTTCATGCCGTTCCAACGCCAGCCGTTCAAAAAACGCGTGCTGGCAAAGATCGAGCTGGCAGTAAAAAGCCCGCTTTTCGGATGCCGCATGTGCGGCAATTGCCTTCTACAAGAGACGGCTTTCATCTGCCCGATGGAATGCCCAAAGGGTTTGCGCAACGGACCCTGCGGCGGGTCGACTCCTGAAAAATGTTATGTGGACGAATCTCGTCCGTGTATTTGGTACAAGATTTACGAACGGTCATTCAAACTTGGTCGCGAAGCATTATTACTTGAAGTGCTGCCACCCATGGATTGGAAAAAAGCAGGGACAGACTCTTGGGGTGACGTATTTGAACAGGCGGGCAAAATTGGATTAAAAACCATCGCCTCGGGTCTGACTTCGGGGAAGCCTGATTCTGTTTCTCAAACTTTGGATGCCATCTTTCGGCCTGTACGCCAACCCGATTGGTGGCAGGGTGACGCCGAGTATCACGCGCCAAAATATGACGAACCCGTATCCGAATTGGAACGCAGATTGAAAGCGGGGGAATTCGTCGTTGCCGCGGAGGTCACCCCGCCCCTCTCGATCAATACTGATAAATTCAAACAGAATATCGAAATGCTCAAGCCGTATGTGGCGGCGCTCAACTTCACCGACAGCGCATCGGCGATTCCGCGTATGTCATCGGTGGCGTGCAGCAAGATTGCATTGGACTTGGGCGCCGACCCCGTGATGCAGATCACAGGGCGCGACCACACTCGCATCAGTATGCAATCGAGCGTGATGGGCGCGTCTGCGTTGGGTGTGCGCAACATCCTTTGTTTAACAGGCGATAGCATGTCACTGGGACCTGGCCCGCAGGGGCGCATGGATATTGTCGATTTGGACGGAATTCAAATGCTGTGGGTCCTGCGTCGGTTAAGGGATGAAGCGAAATATCTCGACGGGCGCGAGATCAAAACTCCACCGAAGTATTTTCTCGGCGCGGCGGCTTCGCCATTTGCGTCCAATATGAAATTTCAGGCATTGCGCGAGCAGAAGAAGGTCAATGCGGGGGCGCAGTTCTTCCAAACCAATGTCGTCTTCGATGCAGATGCGCTCGATGAATGGCTGAATGAAATCGCGAAACGGGATATTCTGGACAAAGTGTATATTTTGATCGGCATTACCCCCTTGAAGAATTTCAAAACCGCCGCCTATATGGACAAGAAAATCCCTGGCGTGTTTGTGCCAGAGAAAATTCTAAAACGCATGGAAACTGCCAAAGAAAAAGGCGGCGAACAGGAAGAAGGTTTACAGATCGCGCTGGAGTTGGTGGAGAAAGTAAAGACCAAGCAAGGCGTGAGCGGCATTCACCTGATGGCAGTCGGCTGGGAAGAGATCGTGCCGCGCATCGTCATGGAGGCGGGGTTGGAGAAATCCTCCGACCAAAGCATGAATATCTCTTCGACAACATCTTTGACCGCCTGATTCACTTCATCGCTAACAGACGCACCCATTTCAACAGATTTCGACTGAATACCAAGCAAGGCGACTTCACAATTTAATTCCAAGGTCAAATAGCGCGTCAGCATGGACAACGGTAAACTATGCGTGGATGCGCTGATTCCATCGATCTGTTCCATTGGAATGAGAGCAATAGTCCCTGCTTCTTCCCCCATATCAGCAGCATCGATCAGTAAAACGAAATCGGGGGAAAATTTCCTCAATGCTCCTGTGGCGTTTTCGGGGGCGTGTCCGCCTTCAATAACCAACAAGTTTGCATTATTGCCTATGCGCACATGCAAATACTGAGCGACAAGCATTCCCGCCGCATCGTCGCCGCGCATCTCGTTGCCGATGCCGACGATTGCAATGCGCTTGTTTTCACTTGTGCTCTGATTCAGCAGGCGGCTTAGAGATGTTTTCCAGCATTTCACGGACATCTTCTTCCTTTCCGTAATACACCAAAAATTCTTCCTTGTTCAATGCGGCGTGTTCCCAATCTTTATTGGACATGCCCATGCATTTGAAGCGGCAATTCAAGGCGCATTGTCCGCAGTAGACACAGCGGTCCATGTGATATTTCAGGACAAAGCGTTTGGCAGCGCGGTCAATTGTCACCAACTCGATGGCTTTGGATGGACAGTCCTTTACGCACAGGCAGCAACCTGTACATTTCGCAGGGTCGTAGTAGAGGTTTCCGCGAAATCGTTCGGGGGTGGGGTTCTTTTCGAAAGGATATAACTGGGTACTGTTCTTCTTGAAGAACGAAGCCAGAATATCCGTGAACATGGTTCCAAATTTCATGGCATAAAACCTTTCCACAAAATGGTAACGAGAATCTGCGCCAGCACCAGAATGGCACCAAAGCGCCACCATAAACCAACAGTCTGGTCGATACGCAGGCGGGTCAGCAGGGATTGCAGGATCGACATAAAGAAAAGCAAGATGATGGTCTTGATAAGGAATAAGCCGATGCCATTCAATCCGCCGAGATAGAACGACGAAACCAGTGTAAGACCGATAACCAACTCGGCGGATTTTGCCAGATGGAACATCATCAAACCGCGTCCGCTGTATTCGGTCAGCGCGCCTGCGACAATTTCTGTCTCTGCTTCGGGGGCATCAAAGGGCGGGAGTTCCAGTTTGCCCATCAAGCCGATGACCGCCACGATAAACCCAATGGGCTGAGTAAGAATCAGCCAGTGATTTTGGGCATATCCATTGATCTCGCTGATCTGCCAACTGCCCGCAACAAGCGCAGGACCAAGCAACGCCAGCAGGAACGGCGCTTCGTATGCGAATAACTGCGTCAACGTGCGGGTGGCACCGATGAGCGAGAAGCGACTGGTGGTGTTCCAACCCGCCAAGCCGATGCACATCGTCGGCAGGCTGAGCAGGTAGATGGTGATGACCAGGTCACCCGTCAGGCTGTGAGGCGGGGCGAGTCCGAACAATGGGACGTACAGTGCCGCCGTCAACGCTCCTGCCAGCGCGAAGATGGGCAATCCAAAGAACAGGTAGGGATTGATGATGGCGGGCTTGATCTGTTCTTTTGCAAGCAGTTTGACTGCATCCGCAAACGGCTGAAACCAGCGCGGACCAACGCGATTTTGAAAACGCGCAACCAGATTACGGTCGATCCATTCGTAGAACATGCCTGCCAGAATGAGGGTGATGCCCGCAGGGAAAATCAACAGTGTGACAATTGAAGTAAGCGTGTTCATCGGCTGTAATACTCGATTCCATATTCGCGCAGGCGTTTCCATGACCAATTTTCGCTGGTCCTGGAATCCACTACGGTAACAACACGGTCATTGCAGGAAAAGCACGGGTCCATGCCTGCGATCAACATCGGCACATCCGCCAATTGACGACCGACCGCTTTTTCCAACACGGAGACCCAGTTACACAAACTCGGCGTGCGGACGTGAACGCGGACGGGGATTTCACCGCCATTGCTTTTAATATAGTAGAACAATTCTCCGCGCGGCGCTTCGACACGGGCAACTGTTTCACCTGCTGGAATTTTGCGCGGCATTCGCGCCGTGAGCGGACCTTCGGGCATGTTATCCAAAATGGAACGCATGGCAAAACAGCTGACCAGCAATTCCTTCAAACGCACAACGCAGCGTGCCTCCAGATCTCCGTTCGTTTCGGTGACGAGACTGACGGGGTAACGGACATAGGCACCATACGGCGCTTCGATGCGGACATCACGCGCCACACCCGATGCACGAGCAGTGGGACCGAGCAAGCCAAAGCGCTCTGCTTCGGGCGCGGTGATCGTGCCGATGCCGCGCGTACGGTTGAGGAACATCGCATCGGTGGTGACCACTTCAAGGTAGTGGCGGATGCGCGTCTCCAGATAGGTAAGCCCTTCCTTGATGGCTTTCGATTGTTCGTCGCCGATCTCACACTTCACGCCGCCCAACACATTGGCAGAATAATTCACACGGTTGCCTGTGATCTGCTCAAGCAGATTCATTACGGTTTCGCGGTCACGCCATGAGTACATGAAAAGCGTATCAAAACCTGCCTCATGCGCAGTGACGCCAAGCCAGAGCAAATGACTGTGAACACGCTCCAACCCCGCCACTAGTTCGCGGATGGCTTGCGCGCGGGCAGGGACTTCGACTTTCGCTAACTGCTCCACACCCATGCTGAACGCCATCGCGTGCGTATGCGAGCAGATGCCGCACACACGCTCGAAGAGATATAAATTCTCGACCCAACTTCGGCTCTCGGCGGCTTTTTCGATTCCGCGGTGAGCGTAGCCTAAACGCATCTTTGCGGCTGTGACGATCTCGCCATCCACCGTGAACGAAAAATGACCTGGCTCTTTCAACGCGGGGTGTTGCGGACCGATCGGCACGACAAAGGTATTCTCGCCCACCCGCCCAGGTTCGGGCATTTGGTCCGCATGACTCACTTCCATTGCTTTCGCCTGCTCAATTGTAAAATCCACGCGTTGCGGATACACATCGGGTAGCCAGTCTTCGGGCAGGAAGAGATGGTCCGTAACAGCCAATCCATCCACTTTGATGCCAAACATTTCCTTGATCTCGCGCTCGAAAAATGTCGCAGGCGGGATAATGTCGGCAATGGTGGGAACCACCGCACCCGCACGCGGCAGGCGGACTCGCAGTGACGTGATAGCGGGTCCATTGCAGAAGTGATACAACGCTTCCAGCTGACCTGCCTCCACGCCCATGTCCATGCCTGTGATGGCGGATAGATAGCCCCACTTCGCCTCATGCAATGCAGATGCCGCCTCATGCAGCGCTTCAGGCTGGATCACCACATCCAAACGGTTTTCTTCGGGACGGATGGTCTCTTTGTTCCACGGCGCAAGCAATTGCTCCGCGGTCTGTAATTTTTGTTCAGTGCTCATGAAGATACCTCTCCCGTCATTTTCGGTTTTGCAACAGGACGCGGCGCTCCGCCTTGCAACTGCCCCAGCAGTTGGATGATGCCGTCAATGATGGCTTCAGGACGCGGCGGACAGCCAGGCACGAACACATCCACTGGGATGACTTCATCCACCGAACCGCCGACGTTGTAACAACCGTCGAAGACACCGCCCGAAATACTGCACGCCCCGACCGAGATCACAAACTTCGGTTCAGGCATCTGCTCGTAGGTGCGGATCAAGCGTTCGCGCGCCTGACGCGTCACAGGTCCCGTCACCAGCAAAACATCCGCATGGCGCGGGCTGCCGTGCAGTTTGATGCCGAAGCGTTCCACATCGTAGCGCGGCGTGAGCGTGGCAAGGATCTCGATATCACAGCCGTTGCATGAGCCGCTGTTGAAGTGAATCGCCCCGATGGAATTCATCCGCGCCCATGTGCGGACTTTGTTCATGGTTTGTTTCCAAAGGCTGGGTTTGTTATTCATCGTTTCACCATTCCTATCCTAAAATCAACGCGATCAGTGCCAGAATCAAACCGAGTAAATACACGATGGTCACATTCGAAAGGTCGCTGCTGCCGATCATGATGACGCCAAGATGCAGCACCGCGAAGAACAACGCGATCACAAAGAATTGACGATAGCCAGGCGCGGCGGGCAATGGGTCGTGGTCTTCGCCGCTGGCATACGCTTCAGATTTGAATTGGGACTCGCTTCCCTTGGCAGAGAACAAGCGTCCCAGCCCAGAGATCGCCGAAGCCGCCAACGCATACACCACAAAAGCGATCAATGGAGTAAGTAAAAGTTCAGCCATATCAACTCCCGAACATCACGAGCAAACTCTCAGCAGCAGGCAGGGTGATCCACTCCATCCACTGCGGGACAAAGCCCAGAACAACGATCATGACCAGCATCACCACCATCGGCAGGGCAAGCGCAAACGGCACAGACTTGCCCGCCAACACCTGCTCGGATGGCAATTTGCGATACATCACATTTATCAGCGGCGCATAATACGCCAGCGACAAAACACTGTTCAACGCCATGAAGATCATCAAGCCGATGATCCAGCCCTCACCCGTTTCAAAACCCGCCACAAAGATCTGCCACTTCGACATAAACCCAGCCAGCGGTGGAAGTCCGCCAAGGCTGAGCACGGCAATACTCAACGCCAGCGCAGGCAGCGGATATTTCTGCGCCGCGCCCGCCATGTCGCTGATCATCAATGGCTGGTGCAGATCGTTCTGCAAATACATCGCATAGATCAACGCACCTACTGCAAGGAACGCGAGCCCCTTCATTAGCATGTGCGCGAACAAATGAAAGAATGCGCCCTGCGCGCCAAGCGCAATTCTTGAAACCAGCGCAATGCCAAGCCCCATCAGCATATACCCCACATGGCTCAAGCTCGAAAACGCCAGCATCCGTTTCACGGTGGTTTGACGCAGCGCCAGCAGATTGCCATACAAAAAATTCAACGCGCCAAACAGGAGGAAGATGATGCCCCACGAAATCGCGAAACCCGTCAACGCGGAGAGCGCGCGCAGCATGGCGATCAGCCCAACTTCGATGACGACGCCCGAAAGCATCGCACTGATTCCACTTGGCGCTTGCGAATGGGCGTCAGGCAGCCAGGTATGGAGCGGGACAAATGCCACTTTGACTCCGAAGCCGATGATGAACAGCGCGCCCGCACTAAGCCACGTCAGGCGGTTCCCATCGGACCTCAAAACTGCTTCGCGGACTTCGAGCAGGTCCAACGTCCCAGCATTGGCAAGGACGAGCGAGATGCCCACCAGAACGAGCACCGTCCCCACCGCGCTTTGGACAAGATATTTCATGCCCGCTTCCAACGACGCGGCTTGCTCGCGATAAAACGCCACCAGCAAATATGATGAAATCGCCATCGCTTCGAACCAGACCCACAGGTTGAACAAGTCGCCTGCGCAGGTCAGCCCGATCATCAAACCGATCATTGCCAGCAGCATGGCGTAGTATTTTTCTTCGCAGACTTCCCCCGCCATGTATGGACCTGAGAACAAAATGACCAGCGTTCCAAGCAAAAGAACCGTCCCTGAAACCAACAGGCTGATGCCATCCACCCGCAGCCAGATGGATTCGAGACGAACCTCCTGTATGCCGCCTGCCAAAAAGGTTTGGACTGCAAACACAAATGGAACCCATGCGGCAAGAATGACCAGCAGAGAAAGTCCGCGCACGAGGTAGGAGCGACGCTGCAAGATATGGTCATGCGTGCCCAGCCTGCCTGAGAGATAGACGAAGGGCGAAGAAACGAGCGGGATGGTGATCATCCCAACAAATGTGAGCAGGTTCATTTAACTCCACTCCACCACAGCACCAAGAGGACAGCCAGCAAGCCGCCCATGATGCCGAAAATATTCCAATTCAATTCACCGCTTTGGGTGAAGCGTAATTTTTCAGCGATGAAGTTCACGCCGCGCACCACGCCATTATTGAGCGATTCAAAGCCAAAAGAAGTATCGGTCAACGCATCGAGCCAGGCGGGGTTTTGAGAGAGCGCAAACTTCCGTCCGAGTATGAAGAAAAGCGTCAGACTGGCAGCAACTAACAGTAAAGCGAACCAGGTCGCGGGCGCGGAAAGAAGCATTTCCATCATGTGCAGGGTGGACTCTTCGTGCAGTCCATGAAACGGCAAGGATGCGGTCAACAGTTTGCTAAATCCGCCGAAGGAAAGCCAGGTGACGAATGTTCCGAGGGCAAGCAAGGCAAGAGAAACTTTCATCGCCTTGCCTGCATCGTGTGCGTGCAAGGAGTCGCTCTCCGCGCCGAAGAAGACCAACCATGTCATGCGGAAGGTATAGAAGGCGGTGAGAGCAGCGCCGAACAGCATGAGCGCGTACACCCATAATGGCGAATGCTCAAGACCGACCTCGAGAATGAGCTCCTTGCTCCAGAAGCCGTTGAAGATCGGTAAGCCGATCAGCGCCAGCGCGCCGATGATGAAAACGTTGCGGACGAAAGGCATTTGCCCGCCGAGCGCACCCATGCGGCGCATGTCCCGCGTGCCAACAGAGTGAATGACTGCGCCTGCTGTGAGAAAGAGCAGGGCTTTGAAAACCGCATGGCTTTGCAAATGGAAATGACTTGCCAGCACGCCGCCCGCGCCGATGGCATAGACCATGTAGCCGAGTTGACTGACCGTGGAGTACGCGAGTGCGCGTTTCAGGTCGGTGGCGGTGAGAGCCATGAAGGCGGTGATGAGTGCGGAGGTCACACCAACAGCCATGACTGACGCGCTCCAATTTGGAACCGTCTCAAATGCAGGCTGAAACCGCGCCAGCAGATAAATGCCCGCATTGACCATGGTTGCGGCATGGATCAGGGCGCTGATGGGCGTTGGCGCTTCCATTGCATCAGGGAGCCAGGTGTGGAATGGGAACTGCGCCGACTTTGCGGCGGCTGCGATCAGGAAGGCAAAGGCAATGAATGAAAGCACACCAACAGGGAGTGTGTTTGCTTTGGCAAGCAAGTCCGCGATTTGGAAAGAGCCGAGATTGGCATACGCCAGCAGCGCACCTGCCAGCAATCCCACGCCGCCGACCTGCGTGATGATGAGCGCCTTGATGCCGCCTCTCACTGCTTTGGGGTCGTCGTTGTGGAAGGAGATCAAGCCGTAGGAACAGAGCGCAGTAATTTCCCAAAAGAAGAAAGTGAACAGCAGGTTGCCACTCAGGACAAGCCCTGCCATTGCACCGATGAAAAACAGCACAAGGAAGTAGTACCTGCCGAGTTGGGCTTCTCCGCGCATGTAATCCATCGAGAAGAGGACGGCGAGCGAACCAATGACCGTGGCAATTACGGTCAGTGAAACTGCCAAGCCGTCTGGGACGAGGGTCAGGCTGCCGAAGGCAGGACCAAACCACAGGTCAAGTGCGGGGCGGGAGTCGATGGTAGTCAATAAGAGCAAGGAGGAGATTCCAGCAAGCGCGCTGAATCCGAAGGCGAGCCAGTGCTGGGCTTTCGGGCGTTGGTCACCGACTAACCAGACCACGACTGCGCCCAGCCAGGCAAATCCGATAACGAGAAGAATCAAGATGCCAGCCATGTCATCCTTTCAGCGTGGAGATTTGCGGCGCATCCAATGTGCCGAAACGGCGGCGCACCTGCACTGCCAACGCCAGACCAACAACCGCAACAATGGTATCCGCGACGATGACGGTGGCGGCGATGGACTGTCCCAACCCGAGGTTGCCGCTCAGTTTGCCCGCGAACACCAGTGACAAAATCACACCTTTGACCAGAATTTGCAAGACCATCACGATCTTGATCAAGTTACGCGTGATGAGCAAACCATACAAGCCGACACCAAACAGGGCTGCAATGCCAACTAAAACAATATTGAGGGAAGTCATGTTCATAAGCCCACTTCCTTTTTCGGGTCGCGGATGCGTTCGGAGAGCAACCCCAGAACGCCCATCACACCTGAGAAGATCAGCACGATCTGGATCCACACATCCAACACGCGGGTTTGCCACAGGACGCTGGCAAGATCAACGGGGCCTTTAGATTCAGCAACTTGAATAGACGGATACACCATCCACCCGATCATGAAAACCGCAAGCCCGACAACAGTCAGCGCCAATAGCTTTGGGATGACCGATGCGGGGTCAAGCGCGTCGTCACCAACGACACTGACAGCGTAAACGAGCAGCACGGTCACCAGACCCGCCCCCACCGAGAGTTCCATTACTGCAACTTGTGTCGCGCCAAGCAGGTACAGCACCACCGAAACCAAGGCACTGACACAAGCCAGATAGATTGTAGAAACTAAAATTCTGGTGGACACAATCGCACGATACGCGAAAAAGACAGCCCCCAATAGCAGAAGAAAATATTCTATTCTTTCCATATTACAGACTCCAAACTTAACATACCGAAACATCTTCGCTTCGTTCTCGTCACCTCCGCTCGTTTGGCTCACTTCCCTTTTGTGAAATATATCACTATTGCAGTTATTTTGCCACGCTTTTAATCATGAATTCAGCATGACTTATTTTCCTGATAAGCAGCATCGCAAAGTGACGTGGGTATAATCACACCCTATGAGTGACTACACCTTCGAGATTCGCGTCTGCCTGAGCTGTGGACTGCGCTACCCCATCCAACATGGACATTCCTTCGGCACACGCTGCCCGATCTGTCTCGGGGAGACAAAACAAGTTCTGCAAAAAACGGTTCACGAAGAAGAGATGACGCGCCCCGCTCCCAAAAAAACAAATGGCACGCAACGCGCCGTACTGCTGGATAACATCCGCTCGGCATGGAATGTCGGCTCGATCTTCCGCAGCGCGGACGGCTTTGGTTTAGACCACATCTATCTCTGCGGCATCACACCTACACCCGAGCAGTCCGCTGTGCGAAAAACATCGCTTGGCGCGGAACAAACCGTCCCATGGTCGTATCATAAGAACGCGGTGGAACTGGTTCAAGGGGTGAAGGTAGATGGCTGGAAAGTTTTTGCTTTAGAAGAAAACGAACGCGCACAATCACTCCCTGTTAACAAAACCGCCGAGAACAAGAAATCACTTCTTATCCTCGGCAGTGAAGTAACAGGCGTTGACCCCGACCTGCTCGCTCTATGCGACGAAATCTATTTCATTCCGATGAATGGCAACAAACGCTCGTTCAATGTGGCGATCGCTTTCAGCATTGCGGCGTTTGCTCTGCATGCACCGTAACACATCAAGGCAAGAGTGCTCCCAATCCACTCAACCAAATTTCAGCAATGCGCTCATATCCCGCCGTGTTGGGATGATTTCCATCGTAGTACAGCAGGTTGGGGTCTGTGAAAATATCCGTATTATAAAAATCAACGGTTAGAGCGCCATACTCTGCCGCCTTTTCAATGATGACATTGTTATACCGCTGCACCTGCACAGACATCCGCGCCAATTCAGCGGGCGGCACTTCGGGAAAGGCTTCCCCTTTCAACGCAATCGGACGTTTCGCCTGATCGTCCAACAACGCAACGATCACCTGCGCCCCCGCGCCGCGCAACTGACTGAGAATCAAATCCATATTAGACGCAAAATGCTCAAGGTCTTGCTGTTCCTGTTCGTCGGTAACATCCCCACCGAACTCATACAAATACCATAAATCATTACTGCCGATCCAAACAAAAACAACGGCGCTGCGTCCATCTGAAATTGCCGTTTGCGTCTCAGCGACAGCACGCGGCAACTGCCCATCCAACCCCTGATCGCCTTGAATCAGTGCATCTGAATTCCAGCCCGACTTGCCCATATTCAACATCGTCGAATCAGGGTGACGCTGCAATACAGCATCCAACACGCGCCCCGTATAACCAAGCCCCGTCTCATCTGTGTCACCTTCGGTCAAACTGTCACCAATGGCGATCAAGCTGATCGGTCCCGCTGGAAGCGTTTCAGGAGATGACAAATCCACCGACGGAGTGTCAATCACTTCCACCACAGGCGGGGCAACATCCACTTGCGCAGGCTGGCAGGCCGCCAATAACAAGACGAACAACACTGCATAATATTTCATAATTCCTCCAGAATCTGAATTTTGCTGATTTTACATTACCTCCCGATAAACCCTGTTTCCAATTTCGATAGCATCTGATTGCTTTTTTCGGTTTCAATTGGCGCCATGAAACTCGATATCTGGAACTTCCAAACTCAACTCACCCGCCGCCTTGCAGTCTGGTCAATTGCCAGCATCGCTGTCGGCTTGCCGCTGCTTTCCATTGATCCCTTCTCGCGCGGCGTGGGGATTCAATTCATCGCTTGGGGCGCGATTGATCTGCTGATCGCCATCTTCGGGAGTCGCAGCGCAAGCAGAAGAAAAGCCCGCCTCTCTCCCGACGAGTTGCTTGATACTGCTCCCAAAGAGACTGCCAACCTAAAACGGATTCTGCTCATCAACACCGCATTGGACGTTTTCTACGTCGCGGGCGGCATCGCCCTCATCTTCACCCTCGGCGCGGAGAACCCCGAATGGCGCGGTCATGGCTGGGGCATCATCGTGCAAGGCGGCTTCCTTTTCTTCTTCGATCTTTTTCACGCTTTGAAACTCAAATGAATCTTCTCAATCAACTGAGATCCCTCCCCAAATCCAACCTCATCTTCATCGCCCTCTGGGTGCTGACCATGATCCTGCTTCCCATCGTCGGTTGGACATGGGGCGAAGCAGCGCTCATCCGCGGCATGTCCGTTGGCGTGCTAATGCAGGGAATCGCCGTGCTCGCCATCCTTGCCAGCGCATGGAGCTGGCGCAAAACGATCACATCATTTGCCATCGTCGGCGTGCTTTCGTATTTCGCTGAATTCATCGGCTCGAAAACGGGCTTTCCCTTCGGCGCATACCATTACACGAATGTACTCCAACCGCAACTTGGCGGCGTACCGCTGCTCATCCCCCTCGCATGGATGATGATGCTCCCGCCCGCTTGGGCAGTGGCTCGCTCCCTTCTCCCTGAGGGAGAAGGGTTGGGGATGAGGGTCAAATATTCGCTCCTCTCTGCCCTCGCCTTCACCGCCTGGGACTTATTCCTCGACCCGCAAATGGTCGGCTGGGGATTTTGGGAGTGGGAAATTCCAGGGCAATACTTCGGCATTCCGTTCGTCAATTATTTCGGCTGGATTCTCGTCTCTGCCCTGCTGACATTAGCCGTCAACCCCAAAGACCTGCCGCTCCTTCCACTCACCCTCGTCTACGCATTGACATGGTTCCTGCAAACCATCGGTCAGGGCGTGTTTTGGGGGCAGCCTGGTCCTGCCGCATTTGGGTTCGTGGGCATGGGCGTGTTTGTGTTTCTTGCATTCAAATCCCAACTCACGCATAGACAATGAAACACATCACGATTCTCGGCGCTGGCATCGGCGGACTTTCCGCAGCCATTCATCTCGCTGCAAAAGGTCATCGCGTCACTATCCTCGAGCAATATTCTGCTGTCGGCGGCAAGATGTCCGAAATTCGCGCCGATGGATTTCGCTTCGATACGGGTCCATCCGTCATCACCATGCGGCATGTCTTTGAAGATTTATTCCGCACCGCAAATCGGGATATGGCAGATTACCTGACCCTGTTACCCGTCGAACCGCTAACCCGCTACTTCTACCCAGACGGCACGCGCCTCGACCTCAGCCGTGACCTGCCTCTCACCATCGAGCAGATCCAACGCCTTGAGCCGCGTGACGTGGAAGGCTATCTCGCCTTTCTGACCAAAGCCGCATGCCTGCACCGCATCACAGGTCCCGTCTTCACGTACGGGCCACCGCCTGCGTTCTCCAGCCTGAAAAAAGTAAAACTCACAGACCTGCTTTCCGTTGACCCCATTCACACCATGCAATGGATGATCGAAAAGCATGTCAGGCATCCGCACCTGCGCCAATTACTCGGACGGTTCGCCACCTACACGGGCGCGTCACCGTATCTTGCACCTGCCACGCTTGCCGTCATCGCGCATGTGGAGTTGAACGAAGGCATATGGTATCCACAGGGCGGTATTTATGCCATCGCCAGGGTCTACGAAAAGCTCGCCCGCGAACTCGGCGTGGATATCCGCTTGAATGCACGGGTGCGGGAGATTCAATTGAAGGGGAAAAAAGTTTCTGGGATTCTGCTGGAAGATGGGGAACTGCTCGAAGCAGAGATGGTCATTTCCAATATTGATGTAACCACCACGTATAACCTCATCAACTCCCCGCTTGTGGAAAAACGACGCAAGACCCTACAAAAGCGCGATGTCTCCTGCTCGGGAATCATCCTGCTGCTCGGTGTCGAAAGGACACACCCCGAATTGGCGCATCATAATATTTTCTTCTCGTCTGATTACAAACGCGAGTTCGAGCAAATCTTTGCTGAAAACCGATTACCCGATGACCCGACTCTCACCGTTTGTGTCACCTCCAAAACGTATGAATCGCATGCGCCTAAAGGCTGTGAAAATTGGTTTGTGATGGCGAATTCTCCTCCACTCCCCTCTCCCATTCAGGGAGAAGGGTCGGGGGTGAGGGTCGACGCCGAAGTGAGTGAAATGCTCCTAGACCGCCTCGCAGCCGTGGGGTTGGATGTGAGGCGCAGCATCCGCTGGCAGAAATTGCTCACCCCGCGAGATATCCAGATCAATTCGGGAGCGTATCGCGGGGCGTTGTATGGCGTCTCGTTCAATGACCGCTTCGCGCCGTTCAAACGTCCGCATAATCAGTCAGAGATCGAAGGGCTGTTCTTTGCGGGCGGCACGACCCACCCAGGCGGAGGCGTGCCGATGGTGACGCTTTCAGGAAAACTTGCCGCGGAGTTGGCGGCTCAAAGTGTTTCGTGAATGATATGTGCGGGGAGGTCGAGCACATAGCAATCGTTTTGACGCACTAAGCCCATGCGGCGCAGATAGGTTTCATGTTTCGAGTTGCCAGAATCTGAAATCAGTTTTGCAATACCTTTTTGTCGAAAGAACTCAGCACTTTCGTCGAATAGAAATTTGCCAGCGCGGAAATCACGATACCCTGGGATGACAAAGTCAAGAAATATATGCGCGGATTCATCTTCAGGTTTGACGATCAGCACGCCGACAGGCAGCATATTGCGCAGCACGAACAACACCAACTGGTCAGGCTTGGGCTTGAACAAATAAGTGGGAATGAATTCCAAAATTTCCTTGCGGTAAAAATCAAGGAATCGTTTGAGATAGGCGCTTTCGGCGCGGATCTCCATCAGCGTAAAATAATCCTTTTGCTGCCACATCTGCCAGAGATTGTAGAGGTTGACGCACAGGATCAACCCGTTGAGAAATGCCACAGGTACAGCGCCGATCAACACGCCATAGACGATGAAAAACACCGCTCCAATCATATTAATGACGCGCAGCCGTACCAGCGACTTCATCATCAGCGAGACAGCCACGAGGAGTGAACCTGCGTAGCCGATCAGTTCATAAATAAAAGATGGTTCCATGTTTCTTCCTGCTTGTATTTTTTAGGGTTGGCATTATACCCCCAACTTCAAAACCTGCCTGCTGCAACTTTCCCAAAAAGTATGCGTATAAAAAGCATGAAAAAGGAGCAATAAAATGACAACACACCGACAAGCCTTACGCAGATCGAAAAGCAACCGCATCGTGGCGGGCGTGTGCGGCGGACTTGCCGAATTCTTTGGCATCAGTTCGTTCTGGTTTCGTCTCGCCCTCATCATCGCGCTTATCCCGGGCGGGGTGCCGGGCATCCTGATCTACCTGATCGCAATGATCATGATCCCCTCAGAATAAGATCGGCAATCAAAAAATCCCTCATAAGCGAGGGATTTTTTGATTGCCGCTTTCAAATCAACTGGACGCACGACTCAAATACACCGTTTCACTGCGAGAGCTATACCCCGCCCAGATCACCGCGCCATCCACACGATACTCATCCAGAATGATAGACCGCCCGTCCAAGCCGGTCTGTTCCACATAGCTGGTCTTACCCTGCGGCAGACTCGTCACTTTGACACGCGCATCATTCGCCTCACCTGTGCGGACGTAATTCTCAATCACTCGCAGAATGATCGTTTTCTCTTCTGAAGGCATGTTGTTCTCCTTAATTTTTCTTGTTCAATAAAAGTTTACCAAGCTGATCTTCGGCCTCATGCGGTGTGATGGAGAAAATAAAACACCACTCTCCGATCAATGCCTTCTGCGCGCGCCGCATTAAAACGCCATCTGACTCGCTCCATGAATGGTTCTGTCGATGCGCAGTAAGGTCGCGGATGATCCTGCAAAGCGATTCGGCTCTGCCGTCCTCGAGCCGCTCTTGTAAATGCGTGGTGCGTAAGCGCCTGTCATCCGGAAGCGGGTCTGCCGGGCTGGAGAAAATGGAGAGCAACTGACGAAATCCAGTTTCACTGGTTGGCGGACGCAAGCGGTTTGTCAGGTTTTCATCTGCAGGGACCCAAATCGTCAGGTCCGACATCTGCACCATATAGTAATGAATCACCTTATCAAAAAACTCCCGCTCCTCCACCGCAAGCACACGCCCGATCCCATGTGTACAATGCACAACATTATCGCCTGTCTGAAAATCCATATTTGTCTCCTTAATGGGAAAAGAAAACTGCCAATCCTGCAATGAGGACTGGCAGTTGGAACCCGTCGATCCTGGGTGGAAATGATAAATTGATTATATCACGCCCGCACCCTCATCGCGTCCCGCACCAACACCAGCGGATGCCGCGCCTCCAACCCAGTCCCTTGTTGGATCTGCATACGGCACGCTGCGCCCGAACTCACAATTTCAGAATTCTGATTTCTGATTTCTGAATTAAAAAGCCGCTCCCCCACTTTCATTGATAATTCGTAATGCTCGGCATCATACCCGAACGTGCCCGCCATACCGCAACAACCCGCATCGATCACGTCTGCATCGAAGCCAAAGAGTTTGAGCATCTCCACGGTTGCCGAAACACCCGAAGGCAAGCCATCGTCTGCGGGTGTTTCGGCGCGGTGGTGGCAATGCGGGTGGAGGGTGATTTTTTCGGTTATCTCATGATGGGGCAAATACTCAAAATTGGCTACGCGCAAAATAAATTCGTCCAATAACCAAACCCGCTCTTTGATGGATCGGATTTCCTCGCGTCGCCTCGGCAACAGGGACTCATATTCATGCTTGAAACAATACACTTCAGGCGGCTCGCATCCAACTACGGGGATGCCTGCTCCACCATCCAATCTTTTTATTTCGCTCAAAACTTTTTCTGCGTGCCGCTGTGCGGCATCTAAAAATCCCTTCGAAAGCAGGGACGCGCCCGCGCCGATGATGGGAAGTATTTTTACGTCATAGCCAAGTTTGTTCAAAATGAACATTGCGGCATCTTCCACTTCGGGTTCGATATAGTGAGAAAAAACGTCCGAGAGAAAAATAACTGACTTGGAATGACCAGCCATCCCCGTAGGTTTGAGGCGCGGCGATGAAAAGCGGGGAAACGGACGTTGTTCCGCAATTCCAAGTGCGCGGGCGATCAACGTCCGCGACCAAGTCGTTCCCATAATTAGATTTGCCAGCGGAGCAACGGGACGCAGCAACTTCGCAACGACATGAAAATATCCAAACAAATAATCACGCAGCGGACGGCGGTGCGACTTGTAATATTGATTCATGAATTCGTATTTGAGTTTGGGCATGTCCACGCCGCTGGGGCATTCGGAGGTGCAACCCTTGCAGGCGAGGCAAAGGTCGAGGGCTTCATAGACCGCGGACGATAGACCATTGGCCATCAATTGTCCGCGGTCTGCGGTCTGCGGTTGGGCGATGAGCGCCCGCAACAGATTCGCGCGTCCGCGTGTGCTGAAGGCTTCGTCGCGTGTGGCTTGAAACGACGGGCACATTACGCCTGTACCTTTGCGGCACACACCCTGCCCGTTGCATGATTCGATCGCGCCTGCCAGCCCATTCTCATGCTCGAAATGCAGGACGGGCGTCCATGTGTTTGCCTGATAGGTTTCACCGTAGCGCAGGTTTGTATCCATACGCGGAGCATCGAATAATTTTTTCGGGTTGAGAATATTATGCGGGTCAGCAGCGTTCTTCAACAAGCGCATGACATCAGTGACTTCTTTTCCATATGTGCGCTCGATGAATTCGCCGCGTGCAATGCCATCACCATGTTCACTGCTCATCGCGCCGCCCAAGGACATGGTCAACGAGAAGACCTGTTCAGCAATACTACGCATGGCGCGTACACCTTCACCATGTTGCAGATCCAACACTGGGCGAATGTGTAAACATCCCGCCGAGGCGTGTGCATAAATGCCGCCAAACGTGCCCTGTGCAGCGAGAATTCGTTCCACCTCGCGTACAAAATTGCCAAGGTTTTCAACGGGAATGGCGCAGTCCTCAATGAAAGCTATCGGCCGCGCAAACATCGGGCGCGAGTCCAAAATTCCTAACCCTACCTTGCGGATGTTCCAAATGCGGGCCTGATCTTCGGGAGTTTCAGCAATGGTCAGCACATCTCCGAGACGACGCGCCGCCTCGCTTCGGCAATGTTCAACACGGTCTTTCAACGCCGAAGGCTGGTCACCGCTAAATTCCACGACCAACACTGCAGCAGGATCACCAACCACCCACCCCATTTGGCGGGCGTAGGCTGGGACGCTGCGGGCGTTATGCAAAATCAATTGCGGAATTAACTCCACGGCACTCGGGTTCAGTTCCAATAAACGCGGCACATCATCACAGGCTTCGGCAATGCTGGCGTAAGACAAGATACCAAGAATGGTGTGCTTTGGTTTGGGTACAAGGTTTACTTTTAGGCGGCGAATGACGGCGAGAGTACCTTCTGACCCAGCAAGTAGAGGGGCAAGATTGACCGCAGACCGCGGACGATAGACCGTGGAAGACAAACCGTAATCATTTGCATCCCACTGCGGCGGCGTGGATGGACTCCACGGCAAAAGGTAATTGAGGCGATAGCCTGCGGAATTCCGCCATGATTTTGGGTGGTTTTGTTTGATGGCATCCGCGTATTTTCCACGAATTTCATTCACAACAGAAACAATTTCCAATTGCCTGCTGCTCACTGATAACTGCCTACTATTCACTATTCCCCATACACCTAAACTCCCATCCCCTAGAATCACATCCGCTTCAAGCAAATGATCTGCGGACATGCCGTACAGAATCGAGTGTGCGCCCGTGGCGTTGTTGCCGATCACGCCGCCCATGGTGGCGCGTTCTGCAGAGGCGGGGTCGGGGCCAAACATTAGCCCGTGTTTGGCGGCGGCGCGATTGAGATTCGCCAGCACCACGCCAGGCTCTACAGCTGCAGAATGGGTTTCGGGATTGATCTCGATAATGGAATCGAGACAGCGGGAACAATCCAAAATCAATGCCTGCCCGATGGCTTGCCCAGCAAGCGAAGACCCCGAGCCTCGCGGGAGAATCGGGATCTTGTATTTGGCTGCAAGTTCAACGGCGGCATGCAAGTCGTCTTGCGTTTTGGGGATCGCAACGCCCAACGGCTCGATCTGGTAGGCTGAAGCGTCAGTGGAGTATAAAACTTTGGAGGCAGAATCAAGCCGAAGGTCGCCGATGAAGCGGGGTTTGAGTTCCTGTAAAAAATCGGGGAGGAGAGTCATAGCCCCTATTCTAATACCAGCCGAATTCCTCTACCGCATCTACCATGGCGAGAATGTTCTCGGGGGGTACATCTTCGAGCACGGTGTGGACGGAGGAAAGCATGTAGCCGCCGTCTTCGCCGAGCAATTCGATAATGCGTTTCACTTCAGCACGGACTTCATTTGGTGTGCCAAATGGCAGGACTCGGTGAGTGTCGATGGCGCCGCAGAAGATCAGGTCTTTGCCGAACTGTTTTTTGAGTTCAGGCAAATTGGACATTTTGCCCGCCGAGGTTTGGATGGGGTTGAGAATATCGATTCCCATTTCAATGAAATCTGGAATGAGCGGGAAGACATCACCATCGGTGTGGAAAAGGACTTTGGCGTTGGTGCGCGATTTGATGAAGGCAATGTAATCAGCATGTACAGGCTTGATGTATTGGCGATACATCTTGGGCGAAAGCAGCAAGCTGGATTGCATGCCGAGGTCGTCACCGATCTTGATAATGTCGATGACATCGCCGCACTCATCCAGGAAATGTCCCATGAGGGTTTTGCACAGTTCACCTGTCTTTTTGACAAGCGCCTGTATGAAATCGGGGTGTCGCCCCATGTTTAGGAAGAATTTGTCCATCCGCTGCATTTCATAGCCGCGCTCCATGGGGAATGCCAGCCAGGGCGTTGCCATGATGGCGTATTGATTTTCCTGATGCAACTTTTGTGCCTCCGCACGGACGTGTGCCACGCGGGTGGGATCATCCATATCGGGCCAGGGATACTTCTCAAGGTCTTCGATGGAGTGCGTTTCGGCGAGTGGATGATAGGAAGGAAACCAGTTGTCAGGTCCAGCTTTGGTGACACCTGCCCCCCATGAATTAAAATACATTGAATCGGGTTCGCGATTGGCATTTTTCTCAAGGATATGTTTCGGCTCACGATCGAGGACACCGCGCACATCCACGTGCAGGCGTTCGAGCATGGGTTCATCAATGAACGCCGTGCCAAGTTCAGGGAAGTCATAAAGGTAGCGTTCGGGTGCTTCGAAGTTGAGTAATTTCTTCAAGCGGCGGTATGCCACCATTTTGATGCCTGTGGCATTGCTCGCGCCAAGGACGATCGGCACACGGTCCGGTTTTTCGTGATTCAGGGTGGCAAGAACACGTTCGCGGGAAGTGAGTGGCATGAGAATTCTCCTTTGGGTAAATTAAAAGAGGAGCACGAAGGTTTTTCACCTCCATGCTCCTCTGAGTTGTTTTTTTTACGTTCTATCGCCTTCCGTCAGGAAGAGCGATTTCGATACAGGGATGCGCTGGGAACATCGGACATTGCGGCAATATCCAACGGCTGTCCGATAAATTCGGCGATCTGTTTCGCAATCACATCAGGAGTTGCGATCACTTCATTATATTTCAGAAACAGCAAACGCATGTTCGGCTGACGGGCAGACCAGTATTTTACTCGATAGTTGTGTTTTGATAAAAGGCAGCAAAATATCAGGCAAGAGCAAAAGCCTGTTGCTTGGCGAATAAATAGGCAAATAAGTCATTGGCTTTCTGTCCTTGTTCAAGTTGCTGAGAT
>Ga0116204_1000338_pt1 | contig 26226 bp, 18 predicted proteins | sample LakKivwa52mmetaG_FD_94481 | JGI IMG/M metagenome (GOLD analysis project Ga0116204, IMG submission 94481) | Anoxic lake water microbial communities from Lake Kivu, Rwanda to study Microbial Dark Matter (Phase II) - Lake Kivu water 52m metaG | ecosystem: Environmental > Aquatic > Freshwater > Lake... | reverse complement strand
GTTCACATGGGCATTTGTACGCGTTTAGACAAATACACAGCAAATATCTTAATCGCCGTCTAGACACAACTCAGTCCGTTTATGCAATGGTTCTCCAGAATGGGGCTTTGTCAACAGCCTGCGTCCCTACGGGACTCAATTGGTGTCTAATGGGTTGGTTTTGCTATCTGAAATATCGTCCCTACAGGACTCTATCTACCGATTTTTTCGTTTTCGCACAAGCTCTTCAGCCGGTCGGATGTGCCAGATTCATCTGGTACAATAATTTAGCCAAACACCACTTGAAAGTGGTGCTCCGACCAGATAAATCTGGTGTTCCGGAGTTTGCGAATTGAACTCCAGATCGTTTTCATTTTCGGAGCTGTGGAAAGCTCCGCTACGCATAAATGCTCCTATCGCTTTCCCCGCAAACAGATAGCGCAAAGGGTGATCTATCTGCTTGTATTGCACTTTTGCCTGCTGTGCGTCTTTACCCTAAGGCAAAACATACGACAGTAATGGTACGGTGATAACTCTGGGACTGATCCGGAGCTCACCAACGCATTTCAGCTTTACCTTTTACCGATTCACCACACAAGTCGTGTCGTCCAACAAGTATAGAGGCACTGTCTTACACTAGCAACAAGAAGGGAAATCATGAAAGTATCATTTAGCGTTTTGAACAGATCATTTCGAGGTAATGCTTTAGTTCATGAATTTGTACTTGGGTGGAGAGGGGGCTTGTATCAAAGGTATTCTTGGTGTATCTGCCTTGTTGCCAATGCTCGTATTGATTAGCAATAAAGTCTTTCCATCCACTTTGGTCATTGTAATCCAAACACAAGCCGGCGTTGTATTTGGCAATGATCATAGCAGCTTCACAAGCTGGATTCCCAATACATAGAATCGGTGTTTTGGAGCCGATGTATTCAAAGAGTTTGGTGGTGATTATGCCCATGTTAAATTTAGCATCGTTTATAATGAGCAAGAGCATTTCAGAATTGACCATCCGAGTCAAAGCCTCTTGATGAGAAAGGAGGCTTGTAGTGTGTATCTTTAGTGGCAGGTGTGGAATTTGCTTTGCTACATCATTAGGGAGCTTGGTACCAATGAATTCGAGCTCAATTTTGGCATTGGCAAAGCTCGAAACGAGGAGCTGTATAAATGGCGAAAGATCTTGTCCAGTAGTGATTTGCCCAATGTATCTAATCCGAAAGACATGCGTTTGCAGATATGTGATCCCTTCAAAATCTTTTTGATTATAGCCATTGTAGAGCACTGCTTTGTTGCCTGCAGGAAGCTCGTTGACGATGCTTTGCGAGACGCTAAGGGTGAGGTCTGCTGTGCTTACAATCATTCTTTCCAAAAAGGAATGGATAGCCCTACTGAGATACATGGGTTTGGTGTTTTGGAGATAATGGATTTTTGTCCATGGATCACGAAAATCTGCCACCCAAGCTACTTTGGTTCTTTGGGCTAAGGCTTTGCCTACCAAATGCGTAGAATGGGGTGGACCGGTGCTAATAATTACGTCATAATCGTTTGAACGGAGTTCAGCGATTGCACATCTTAGGGCTGCTTTATTCCAATTTTTGCGCAGGTCGGGAATGATGAGATTGAGTCTGATCCAGAGTAACAGACGGTCGATAAATGAACCTGAGACCAGAGAATCAAGCTCACCTTGGGGGATACTCTTCTGTGGTCTGATCAGTTTCCATAAGCGTAATCCATGATGCACTCCGTTTCGCAATACTTTTATCTGTGCAGGGAGTTTGGGAAGTAATGTATCGTCTCTCAGCATCCACATACCATCATGAGGCGCAATCACAGTGGCTTCCCAAGCAATGGATTCAATCTCGGACAAAAGCCTCAACCATCTCTGTACCGCGGCTCCTCCACAGGGAGGGAAATAATAGCTGATCAAGAGTAAGCGGGGCATACCTTCTCCATGGTAAGCTTTGCCAAATTTGACCAAGTGTTTTTAGATAGCTGATCTTGAAGCGCTTTTCGATAGCGATGCTCACGCTCTTCGACAAAGAAAATGACGATCGCTTCTGCCAGAGCAGTAGGGTCTTGGGGAGGAACAAGCATACCATTTGAACCATCGATTGCCTCTGAAATACCTCCAACATCGGAAGCGATTACAGGTAGGCAAAAGGCTTGTGCAAGACTGATGATTCCACTCTGGGTAGCACTTTTGTAGGGCAATACGCAGACATTGGCAGAGCCAAAAAAATCTGATACTTCGCTCTCTGCGATGTATCTAAGCTGGAGATTGATATGCTTTGCCAAGCCCAAGGCTTTGATCTGAGCGATGATCTTTTCCCGGTCTTTGTAAACATCGCCGGCGATAGTAAGCCTCGTTTGAGGAAGCTTTGCTATTACCAAGGGCAAGGCTTGCAATAGCACATCCAAACCTTTGTATGGCTTGATAAACCCAAAGAACAAGAGCTCAAAAACACCATCAGTGAGCTTTTGTACAGGTCTTTGAGGAAATGTAGTATAGGGGGGATGAAAGCCTTGAATCAGCTTGTTTGGTGGCGTAAAAGGTAAGGCGGACATCAAGTCCTGATAGCTTTGTTGGGAAAGCACTAAGAGCTTGTCGCATTTATCTAACAGAGCTTTACTCAGGCTCTGGCTGAATAGCCACCTTTCGTGAAAACGGATGTTGTGAATGACGAGCAGGACTTGTAGCTTTGGATCTTTCTTTTTCAAAGCCCCAATTATCCAGATATAAGCAGGGGCAAAAAAGGGTATCCAATAGGAGAGGAAAAGCACTTGGGGGTTAAATATCTGGATGCGTTTGACCGCAAGCTGCCAAGTATATGGTAAATATGGTGTAAAGACTCGTTCCACTGGTAGCGCGGAGCACTTGTCTTCATATTGACCAGAGCCAGGAAACAGGAAATCTGGATATTGCTTTTGCATGGAATAGTGTCTTGTCTCATAACCCATGGAGGCAATAGAGCTTGCCAATGCTTCAGCAAAGGCGGATATCCCCCCTCTGAAGGGTGGAGCTGGTCCTAAGAAAGCTACTTTTACTCGGTCTTTTTGCATAGGGGATAAGAGCTGAGATGATGCAGATTTTGTCAATAACTCTCTTAGCCACTCCACCTCCCATGCTCTTGATAGCCCAACTAAGTCAATCCTCGCGCGCACCATCTTTACTAAATCTTAACAATTGCTTGACGATTTCTGCCAATTTAGAATGTGAGTTTCACCAAAGACTAAACTATAGAGAGGAATAATGGATTTCTTACAAGTGATTAGGCTCTTTGGTGGCTTGGCACTCTTTTTATTGGGTATGACCAAGATGTCAGACAATTTACAATCTCTGGCTGGTGCTGAGATGCGCAGAATTCTCAAAACCCTTACTAATACTCCGCTCAAAGGTGTATTTATGGGAATGATCGTCACCGGTATCGTGCAGAGCAGTTCTGCCACTTCAGTAATGATCATGGGCTTGGTAAACGCTGGCATTATGAATCTTTCACAGGCGGTGGGAGTGATCATGGGAGCCAATATCGGTACCACGATAACCGCGCAATTGATCGCTTTCAAACTGGGTAGGTATGCCTTCGTTTTTATCATTGGTGGCGTTATGTTCCTGCTCATGAAGCGTAGTAAGCGTATGGAACGCTGGGCACAGATTATTTTGGGATTTGGTCTGATCTTCTTGGGACTCAATGAGATGAGCGCAGCAGTATCCCCGCTTAAAGATTCTGAAATAGCCAGAACCTTTCTCATCAGTCTTTCTTCTCACCCGATTTTGGGGATTTTAACCGGTATACTCTTTACCATGGCGATCCAAAGTTCCTCTGCTTCTATTGGAATTGTTATTGTACTTGCTGTCAATGGTTTGATTCCATTTGTGGGTGCCATGTATCTGATCTTTGGTGACAACATTGGGACTACGGTAACAGCTTGGTTGGGTAGCATTGGCACCAATAAAGACGCCAGACGCGTTGCTGTGGTGCATAGCATGTTTAACATCGTTGGAACAGTAATATTTGGATTCTTAACCTATCTGGGGTTGTATCAGGTGCTGATCAACTATTTGACGCCGGGTGATGTCTTCAAAGGAGAAAACATAGCCAGACATATCGCTAATACTCATACCCTTTTCAATGTCTTCAATACGCTTCTGTTCCTACCCTTCGCTGGTCTATTGGCAAAGTTTGCCATGAAAGTGATACCCGGTAGCAACGTGGAATCCATGTCCATCGGTGAGCCGAAACACTTGGATTATCATCTGGTAAACAATACTGAGCTGGCGATTGAACAAGTCCTCAAAGAGATTAGAGAAATGATGCTCTTGGTGAAGCAGTCTTTTCATGTGTCTTACTCTGCCTTCAAAGAGCGTAACTATCGTAAACAAAAGAGTATCGATAAATATGAGCAAGCTATCGATCATCTGCAAAGAGAAATCACTCTTTACCTTGTTGCGATCAACGATAAATCCAATTCAGACTCCATAACCAAAAAGATTCCTGCGCTATTGCACACAGTGAACGACATTGAGAAACTAGGAGATTTTACGGAGGAGATCAATAAGATCCTCAACGATCAGATTTTGGGACAAAAGACCCCCCTGTGCACCTGTTTCTTTCCGATGATAGATGAGCTTCACGAAAAGATCATGTATATGCTCGACCTCAGTATCTCATATATCCAAGACCTTGATAACAATTATACTTACAAGATTATCGAGATGGAAGGAAGGATCAACCAATTGCATCATGACCTGCGCTTGCAAATACTTCAACAAATACAAGATGGTGATTGTGACCCCGCCAGTGGCTTGAATACAATCGACTATATTGATGCCATAGAAATGTCTGCTGATAAGCTCAAAAACCTCGTCAAAGCAGGATCACATGGCTTTGTCTATTCCACATCCGAGGACAAGCTACCTCTTCCGGAACTGGCAGATTATGACGATAACTAAACCTTTATCATTGCATTACGGATAATCCATGAAGCAGCAGTCATACCCATAATGGCAGGCATATAGCTGATCGAGCCAACCGTCTTGCGTTGCCTGCCGCGATGCATAATAATCTCATCCGGAGTATCTTCATCCTCCTCGGGCAGCATTGCCTGTTCGGTACTAAAGACGCAAGTCAATCCCTTTGCTATGCCCCTGCGTCTGAGGAACTTGCGCACTCGCTTTGCCAAGGGACAATTGTGCGTATCGGCTATATCGGCGATTTTGATCTGTGAAGGATCCAACCTATTGCCTGCTCCCATTACGGAAATGATCTTGATCCCACTCTTGATGCAATACTCGATCAGTCCGATCTTGGGTCCCAAGCTATCGATAGCATCGACAACATAATCCACATCCTTGATGATCTCGGCTCTGTTTTCAAGGGCACAAAAGACATTGTGGATTTCGATCTCTACTTTCGGGTTGATCGCCAGTAATCTCTCTTGCATCAGTTCAGTCTTTGCTTTGCCGATAGCGTCATGAGTGGCAAGGAGTTGCCTATTTAGATTGGTGAGATTTACTACATCGAAATCGACTAATAAAAACCTGCCAATTCCTGCTCGGCAAAGCGCTTCTGCGGCATAAGAGCCAACTCCTCCCAAGCCAACCACAGCTACGCGGAGTTTTTGAAAACTCTTGATCGTATCCTCTCCCAAGAGCAGGATGCTTCTATTAAACTGTTCCAATGTGATCTCCAAAGATGTCTTTACAAATCTCAAATTGCTGCTGCATTAGTTCCAATTCGCTGATGCCTCTATGACGTGAACAAAACTCCATAATCTTGTGCAACTCCAGAAAGGGATTGTCTATGTCATTTGCTACGTAAAAACTGGTAATGTCTGTTTCAAAGCAATAGCGTTCATCCTTGAGCATTGCAGTAAGCAATTTGTGTTTATCCGCTTTGCAGATACGGCTACTGATGGTAAAGGCTGCACCTGTGCTTGAGAGCAATCGATAGCTCTCCAAGGAACCTGCAAAGCCATGAATAAGGCACTTGAGTCCTCTATCCATAATCAATTTGGCTACAATATCCGGATGCCCAACAATGTGGAGCACCAAGGGAAGATGGTATTCCACCGCTAAATCGACTTGTGCTTTTAGGATATGGATTTGTCTCTTTAAATCCTTGTTGTTCCTATCCATACCACATTCACCAAGCGCACAGATATTACTTTCTTCACATAGCTTGCGGAGCATATCGATATCCAAATCACAATCTTGATAATGCGGATGAATTCCCGCATGCCAAACTATCTCCGATTGAGGATGCTTTTGATGCCAAAACACTTCTTCTTGCGATAGGGCATTGCTGATGATTTTGCCTATGCCATTGTTCCTTGCTTCATTTAACCAAGTAGCACTATTAGGATGTTTTGCCAGATTTGCAAAGTGGCAGTGGGCATCTATCAGATACATGTACCATCCTTTGCCAAGCTGGGTATGAGTTTGAGGATTTCAGCGGCTGCTCTGTTTGATGCAGAACCATCAAGATTGTCAAACATGATTTGCTTTGCTCTTTTCCTACCTTCAGCAAGATAGTTCGAATCTGCAAGCAGGGCTTGGACTGCTTCCTCTAATTCTGAAAAGGAGGAAATCTGCAAAGAAAACGACGCTATGAGTTCTTCTATCTCATCCAAGCTGCGCCTTGCTTTTGAGGTTTTAAAAGTAATGATGGGAATATCGAGTGCACAAAACTCCGCCAACATTGAGCTGCTATCACCAATGCAGACATCTGTTTGAGTGATCAACGGCAAGCTATCGGAGCTGTCCACCAATCTAAACCCATCGATCATTGTGATGTGATTTACTATAGCTTTGGGTGTCCAAGGATGCACCGAGACGAGGATATTGTATCTGTCCTTTAAGCCATCCAGTTTATCATACCAGAGTTCAATAGCAGACATGCCAGATTTACTCCAAGTGGCACAAAAGAAAAGACAAGCTTTGTCTTTCTGGATCTGGTATTTATCGCGCAATGCTGAAATATGCACTGTAGTATATTCCCGTCTGAGGGCTGGATCCAGTCGAGGGAAACCAATAGCTTTACCACAAGTAACCCCGATGGAAATCGCTGCTTCCAGATCCTTTGTACTGCTAAACATATAGAGGTCAAACTGATTGTAGTTAGCTGCCTTGGTGAGTCTTTTGAAGTGATAAGCCCCATGTCTGAGCCCAATTTTGATGATCGATTTACATGGGAATTTGTGGGTGGAGTGTCTACACATGATTACTGCCCGGGGAAAGAGGTTGCGAGCCTGGCAGGGTATTCCCAGTTCTTTCAAATGAGTTCTCACTTCCAGATTAGGAGATACTAAAGTCAAGGGTTTGAGGTGTATAAGAACCGGTGCAAAAGCATAGTAGTCAATCAATTCCGCAGTATAAAAGACTATCGGCATCGGTATCTTGAGTAGCTTTTTCAAGTGCCAGATAAGGCTGTATGGGATGCGAAGAAGGTATTGACTAAGCACCATGAGATGAATGCTTTGGGTTTGATTTTAGATAAGTAGCAAGTGCATCGGCAATCCCCTGCTCGTAGGAGATATTTTCTTTGTAATACTTCCAAACAGAGCCTTCGAACTGATGATATCCCGAGGAATTTACGATAGAACTAATCCCTGTATGCTGCGCTTGAAACTCAAAGAGGTGAAAACCTCTGGGGGACATGCCGATATCCAAGGCCAAAGTGGGGTTGTTAAGTTTGTGATAGATTGACTTGGCATAATCCAACAAACCTAGGGGTAAGTCTTCATCAAACACAAATCTCTTTGCTCCACTTGCGCGGAAATCGCTGTCTCTATTTAAGCGGCGGATAGCGTAGTATCTGCTACCCAAGATCAAAACCCGATAATCACATGTAAGTTTGGGGACGAATTCCTGAAGCACAAAGGGAATCTCCGGAGTGATATAATCTGTGTAGAGCAAGGTATCTTCTCTGCCCCTCAGATGTGGATATCCTGCAAATACCTTGTTCTTGCGAAACATCCGTCTGCGGAGGAGGTCAATCTGCACTCCCACGCTCAAAGGAGGTTCAAGAGCTTTGATGGTCTTGAGTAATGAGGAATAGTCTTTTACCAAAAACACTCCTCTGCCATTTGATCCAGTGAGCGTCTTGAGAACAAGTGGAAAAATTAGATCCCCACAAACCAAGTCTTGTTTGCTACTATAATATCCAGACCAGAGATCAGCGATCCCCATGCGCTGGGAAAAAAGCACCTGATAGCCCTTGTTCTCATGACAATTCAAGAGCTCCAATGAGGGGATGAGTATGTTGTTTTGCTGATACAAATCTCGCATGGCATCGATTATACAGTGCCTGATGTTATCTTTTTGGCTAAAGGTATAAAACACGATGCTGTCTTTGATCTTTGCTTTGGAATTCAATACTTCGCTGAGAGTGTGCTCTACTACCTCTATTCCACTGCTTTGCAAGTGGGCACATAGTTCCTGAACGTCTATTGAGATCCAAGGCTTTCGTGTTTGACCAAAAAACCTGTTGTTTCCAGTGATTAGGGTGAGCTTCATAAGGCGTTCTCCGACGGATTGATATCCGATATTACTAAGACAGTCATTTGCCTTTACTCATCGCAACTATCGCTTCATAATATCTGCTAAGAGATTCTATTTGTGAGAGAAAACTTTTGAGCGATAACTCTGTTTAATAAGGTCTCGCATTGGTCTTGAGCTTCCATGTAATCAACTGTATCGATGCGTTCGACTCCCTTTGTAGCGTTCCTGGCTTTGGGTTCTACATAGATATGTTTACCTTCATTTGGTGGAGTCCAATGCGAATAATAGAAGTGTCCAAAAATGCACATTGAGGGTATTCCTGCTGCTATAGCAAGATGTCTTGGCCCATTGTTGTTACCAAGATACATATCCGAAGCTTCAAACACAGCATACAGTACTTTCAAACAATCGATACTGTAATCTGTACATGGCTTATGTGATTGCATACTATTTATTACTTCCATAACCATGTGCTTTTCCCCGGGACCCCAAGTAAATACAAACTTTACCTTATACTTCACATACAGGTAGTCACAAAGTCTGGCATAGTTCTCTGGCTTCCAAGACCGGTATCTTACTTTTGATACAGGAGATACAGCTATTATTACATCATCGGGAGTAATAGCTAAGGTAGCGAAAATTTGTTTCGCTTTTGTCCGGTTGCTTTCTTGAATGTAAATCCTGGGCTCGCTGGGTTGAAGGTTACCCAATAAATATGGTCTGCAGATCTCGAATTTTTCAAAAGCTGCATACTTAGTCACATCTATGGGTCTGGATAAGTTTGAATAAATGTAATTACGTCTTTTACTTTCAAAGGACACCTTCTGTTTTGCTCTGATGAAATGTGCCATAAGATAGGTTCGTGGACTATTCTGAAAATCAACCAATAAATCATAACGATCTCTGGAAAGCATAAACAAAAAGCAGATATATTTCAAGATTGGAGTTTTCTTTTTCCATACCATCAATCGGTCAATACTTGGGTTGTTTTCCAAGATGGGCGCTGCAGCATTACTGGTTAGAAAAGTAATATGTGCATTTGGATGGGAGCTACGTAGCCCGAATAAGGCTGGTTCACACATCAAAGTGTCGCCTATTGCGGTTAGTTGAATCAGGAGGATTCTATCGGTTTTTTTCATTTTCATAAATCTCCATTAGGAACAAGAATTTAAGACAGACACTCCATCCTCCCAAAAGGCAGATAATCAATCCCTGTAACCCATCCCTAAAACCACCATAGAGGATGTAATGTCTCAAAAACTTTCCAATAGGTCTAAGAAAAATGTGCCACCAAACAACTACCTTTCCGTTTTCGTACATATCCTCTGCTTGCCATTTGGCATATCGGCTCATTTTTATGGTAAGCAAACTGAAACTTCTTATCGGGTCATGTATTAAATAATAGCTTTTGTTTATATACTTCTTATGATCAAGCTGGATTGATGCATGAACTCTTGTTTTTCGCCAATAGCGGGTCGCAATAGAGGTCAAAACCAGTCTTTTACCGTAACTGCTCAGATAGTCTCTATGAGTAAGGAGTTTTCCCATAAAGTATGTTCTCGTAAAAAACAGATAACCATCATGAGCATCGTTGTTAGACTTCAGGATTTCAATGATCTTGTTACGGAGCTTCTCTGGACAATACTCATCAGAATCAATGATAAAAACCCATTTCGTAACCACATATTGCATCCCCCAAATTCTCTGCTCTCTGGCAGTTGTGTACTGATGTTGATACACTTTTGTATTGGAGTAGTTGCGAACTATCTCCAAGGTTCCATCTGTACTAAAAGAATCTATAACTATTACACTGGTGCACCAAGTAAGGGAATCCAGACATGCTTTGATAGTGTGTATGTTGTTTTGGGTGAGGATAAAAGCGCTAAGATCAGGTGTGTATGCCATCGATCAATTCCTCATAGAGCTTTAGGATCCTGCTTATCTGTCGTTCCATGCTGTACTCTTCTCTCATTGTCACGACCCTGTTTACCATATCCTTGTATTCAATGCTTTGGGGATGGGGCAAACTGTTTATATCTACCAAAGACCAACCAATCTGGTTTGTTTTGACAAAAGCTTTGATCTCATCAAGAGAGTCTTGCGTGAGTACGGGGAGCCCTGCACAGAGATAATCAAATGTCTTGTTTCCAAATGCAAAACGTACAGCAGGAAGTTTGTGAGCAATACTGTCCTGAAACATCACGAGCCCATAATCCATCGCGGAGAGTTCTGATATCAGTTTGGCATATGTGACTTTGTCATACATCACGACTGATTTGATGGATCGGTAAGCATCGAATTCTTTGCGATTGCTGGGGAAGATGTGAATCCTAAAGCGCAATGGGTCAAAAGCTTTCAAGCCATCCACAATGTATCTATGATCACTTTTTTTTTCTGCCAAACGTCTCTGATATACCAAATGTGTCAATCCATCCCGATGTGAATGCTTGGGAAGGAATTTCTTTGGGTCAAGCAGCAAAGAGGCAGGATAATAATTACCATAGACAAGCTGCATGCTAACCATATTGTAGTATTTTGAAGCTTCTCGCAAGTAGGATTCAGCAGGATAAACGATTGCGGACGATTCCTCATTACAGGTTCTCTCTGCTTCCTTTTCCGAACCGCTGAGTCGATGTTTGAAACTCATAAAATCATGGCAGTCATAGACGAAAGGAATGCCAAGCCGAGCTTTGATGATCCTTGCTCCCAAAATATCCGGTTGATTATGATAGTGAATCAGATCAATCTGATATTTCTCGATCAGCTTGGAAAGTCTTTTCAAAAAGAAAAATCGATTCTTGAAAATAGATATGGAAGCATAAAAGCTATTGCCGCGGCCATAAGCTTCATCTGGTGACTTGTTTTTGTGTAGTAGATGTACATTTACTCCCTGCTGCTGCAGTGCTTCGGCATATTTGATGTTTCTGATGCAAGGAGTACTATCTTGGATAAAAAGCACGTTCACTGATTTCATCTGCTGTCCTCGTCTTCAGGCTTGTACTGAAGATCATAGAGAGTTTTATACTTATGACAAATGCTGATTAGTTCTTCATGTCTTCCGCTGCCAATGATACTTCCATTTTCCAATACGATGATGTTATCACAACTAAGGATTGTCGAAAGCCTGTGGGCAATGATGATAACGGTTCTGTTTTTGGTGGCTGCGTTGATCGCATCCTGCACTTTACGTTCGGATTCTGTATCCAGAGCGCTGGTAGCTTCATCAAAGATCAATATCGGAGGATCCCCTACAATGGCTCTGGCTATGCACAGTCTCTGCCTTTGCCCTCCGGAGAGATTTGCCCCTTTCGTATCCAAAAGGGCATCATAGGTATTTGGAATTTGGCTAATAAACTCATCTGCATGAGCTATCTGAGATGCTTCTTTGATTCTCTGATCCGAGACCTCGCCCCATGTCCCATAAGCGATATTCTCACGAATAGACTTGGTAAAAAGGATTGAATCCTGAGTAACTATCCCAAAAAGCCTGCGTAGATCGTCCAGCTTTATCTCCCGGATATCGATTCCATCGATGCGGATGCAGCCTTCTTTGACGTCATACATCCTGTTGATGAGATTTGCCAGTGTGCTCTTTCCACCTCCACTGGAACCCACAAGGGCAATTTTGGTGCCTTTGGGTATGCGGAGATTTATATCATTTAGTACGTATTTATCGGGTTTGTAGTAAAAGCCCACATGTTCAAAAACGATGTCTTGATCAAAGCTCTTCTTATCCTGTGCATGCGGAGTATCCTTGATGCTGGATTCCTGATTCATCACGAGGGCTATTCTATCCAGAGATACAACTGCTTTTTTGATATCAGTGTACATTTGGGTAAGGGTCTTAAGTGGATGAAGCATGGAAAAAAGCGCAAAAAGGAAGGCTGTAAAATCACCAAGGCTAAACCCGCTATTGGGGTCAATAATCATTTTGCCACCGATGATGATTACTACGATCCCCGTGACGGCAGAATTGAGCTCTGAGATCGGAACGTTTAGGGAGGCATAAATCTGTGATCTTTGCCACAACTTCAGGTGTTTGTGATTTATCCCCCTGAAAATCGCATATTCATGGTTTTCTCTGCGGAATGCTTTTACAATTCGCATGCTGGAAAGAACCTCTTCCACATTGGAAAACATCGTACTGAGCTGAGCCTGTATGCGTTTGGAATACTTCTTTATCTTTTTGCCCATGATGCTGACGGTGATGGAAAAAACCGGCAGCACAATGATGCTATACAAAAAGAGCTGGGAATTTAAAAACATCGCTATCCGCATATAAACCGCAATCGTTACAATGTCCCGGATGGAATTCAAGAGAGAATTGATAAACTGGTTGCTGACGTTATCAACGTCATTCACCATACGGACGATAGAATCTCCCACCTGATTTTGGTTAAAGAATTCCATGGATTGATTCAGGTAGCGCTCAAACATATAGTTCCGCACATCCCTGATAGTCTTTCCACGCAGATAAACAAAAAACATCCGGTGGGCAAAATAACAAAGGTTCTTTAACAAGATCAAGGTAAAGATCAGCACACAAAGGACATAGAGCAATGCCAAAGAATCCGTATGCATCATCAAATCCTTGACAGAATCCCATAAAGGACTCAAAGAATCCAGGCTGCGAATGCGAAATATTGCCCCATGTTTGGAGCTATAATTTGCCAGCAGAGGTGGGATAGCACGCAGAAATTCATCGTAACGATGATAAATTATCAGGGGTTTGTTGGGATTGAAAACGTAATCAAATAGTGGGATCAGAAGCGTAATACTGATTCCGCTAAAGAGCGCATAAAAGAGCATGGTGATAAGACCCATCACCATGTGAAACCAATACTTAAACATCATCCGGTAAATCTGGATGAGGTTACTCCATTTGCTTTTTTCAAGTTTTTCCATTTTGCGCACCATAAAAAAAAAGCCAGCTAATGCTGGCAAGAAAAATCTGGCACGCCCTAAGGGATTCGAACCCCTAACCCTCTGATCCGTAGTCAGATACTCTATCCAGTTGAGCTAAGGGCGCACGGTAAAGACATAAAAAATTGCCTCATGAATCTGTCAAGAAAAATCCCTTATTCTCGCTTTACGGAGCTTCGGAAAGCTCCGCTACTTTCCTGTACCGTAGCATTCCGATGCTACGATGCTTGAGTGTTTTGGAGTGCGTGCTCGCAAACGCATACTAAGCTGTTTACGCAAACCCCAGGCGAATTGAACTCCAAATCGTTTTCATGTAAAGTCCATGGCACAATAGCTTACGTGTCAACGAGATAGTCTCGTTTGTGGCATGAACTCCAGATCACTCGGATTTTTGTTGGATTTTTGTGGTGCTACTTTTACAGCCTTACTATTTCCTGAAAACGACACTTTCTTTGATATCTTATCATCCATTGATGATTCTTTAGTCATTCCCTAATGCGATTAGGGATTCATTAGGGAATCATTAGGGAATCATTAGAGATGCAAGAGAGAGAGGAGTTTGAAAATTGTGAAAAACTACTTGCCAAAAAAGCGCTTTTTCATTTGTATGATAAATTGACTGAAAACGTAGAGGAGAATGAGTGTCCCAAATCAAACGAAGAGTGCGAAACATATTAGAATACATGGCATTTCGCCTTATGATAGCAGGCTTGAAAGCAATGCCCCAGAGCTTTGCACGCCGCTTGGCAATTGGTGTTTTTGAGCTTTTTGGCTATCATCTGGGAATACGGAAATTTGTGGCACAAAGGCAATTGAGTAGAGTCTTCCCGGATATGAGCATTGGCAGGCAACGCAAGGTTCTGCGGTCTATGTACCGTAAAATGGCTTTGGGGGCTTTGGAAAGCTATGTGATTGCTGATTCGCAGCTCATAGAAACAACATCTGTATCAGGCAGGGAAAACGTAGTTGAGGCATTGTCAAGTGGAAGAGGAGCGATATTGTTGACGGCACATTTTGGATCTTGGGAAGCGGCACGAATTCTTCCAGCCTTGGGCATACCGCTATCGGTGATTGCGAAAAAGCAGCGCAATCGCTTGTTCAACGATTATACAGATCGCGTGCGTCAAAAGCAAGGAGCACAAGTGATTGACATGAAAAAGGGATTACGGGCGATCATGGAAAGACTGGAGCAAAACGAATTGGTGGCGATTTTGGCAGATCAGAATGCCGGAGCAAGAGGATTGGTGACAGATTTCCTTGGCTATCCGGCGTCGCATTGGAAAGGAGCGGCAAAGCTATCCTTACGCAAAAAGATACCGATACTGCCAGCTTTTGCATTACGCAAGGATGACGATCTATTGGAAATAGTTTTTGAAACGCCGATTTATCATCCTGAATGGGAAGATAACGAAGAAAATTGCGTTAAACTCATTGCTGAAGGCAACAGCATCATTGAAACTTATATCCGGAGATACCCAGATCAATGGTTTTGGGTGCATAAGAGGTGGAAATATGCCTATGATATGTTTAGCGAGTAGGCAGAGAATTTTGGCACAATCACAAAGGAGTAGCTGATGTTTATAGACCATAGATACGAAGTTTTGGAAAGCTTGGGAACAGGTGCTTGGGCAAATGTATATCGGGTCAAAGATATCCGCACGGGTAAGGAGTATTCTCTCAAGCTCTTTCAATACTTGGGTTCCGAAGAGTTATATCAGAGATTCAGTGCAGAGGAAATGCACCATGTGACCAAGATTGAGCATCCCAATCTAACCCATGTTGTCGATTTTGGACATGTGGGAGATCATATTTACTTCATAAGCGATTACTTTGATGGGATGACACTCAATAACTTCAAATTCAGTAAGAACAGGCTGGATTTGGTTTTTGATCTGGTAGTTCAGATAAGCTATGCTCTGCATGCTCTACATACACAAAATATCCTGCACAAGGATTTGAAGCTTGAAAACATCCTCTACAAAATTGAGAATAACGTTGCCTCTGTAAAGCTCATAGATTATGGTTTTTCCAAGATCGATCTGAACCGTGAAACCCAGAGGGTTACAGGCTCCCTTCCGTATATGGCACCAGAAATATATCTGGGAAAGACTCCTACCATTACCAGCGATTACTATGCCTTGGGAGTAATCCTCTACAAGCTGACAACAGGTACTTTCCCATACAATATCAATCAAATCAATGCACTTATCACAGGGAATCATCAGTATTTCATCCCGACCTTCCCGTCGGAGTTGAATCCCGATATACCAGTTTCGCTGGAAAAATTCATCCTCAAACTGCTGGAAAAAAACCCGGAAAACCGTTTTCAAAGCTGTGAAGAAATAATCTCCTACATCAACCGCATTCATTCCAAAAACTATCCCTTCTCCGTAGCCTGGTCTATGGTCAACACTTTGAGGTTTAATAGCTATATCGTTCGCGAAAACGTAAGCCACCAGATCGTTGATTATGTGGGAGCGATTGAACAGAGCAATGGAAAGATTGTATCCCTTCTGGGCGGTGATGGCTTGGGCAAGGACAATATCCTCTCGCTTTTCAAGTTTCACTTGCTCAAAGGTGATTATTTCCTCTTTGATTACATCTGCTCCAAAAGTGAGCATGAGGCTTTTTTTGCACTAATCAAGGAATATCTGCAATCGCTCAGTGAAGCAGATATCAAAGAATATAAGAGCTTGTCTCAGATCTCGGACAAGTTTAGAAAATATCTTTTTAGCTCCGAAAGTGAAGCAAAAGACTTGACACAGAGCCAAGAAGAGCTACGTGTTGACTTTGATTCTGCAAAGTCTTTGCTGGTGGAGCTTTCCAAACGGAAACCGATTATCTTTATCATTCGCAATTTTCAGTTTGTACACCGCCATACCATCGATTTTATAAACTATCTGGCACCCTTCATTATCACTGAAAGGATTATGATTGTATTGAGCTGCAATGACTTTAACAAAGTCAATCAAATCAAGCATACCATCCTTACCCATATCCCGCCCTTCAACATCGAGGAAACCAAAGCTTATCTTAGCAAGCTTTTGGGGGTAGTTCCAGCTGATGAAATATGCACAGTAATGCATCAACGAGCTGCCGGTAATCCGCATTTTATCCAAGAGATTCTTATCGATCTTGCCATGCGAAAACACATCCTCAAGGATGGGGCGGTAGAGCTCAATTTTGACTTTGATAGCTATACTTTACCCAGCCGTTTACTACACTCTGTATATCAAAGAATGAGCCACATTACGAGCTCAAATTACCGATATCTGCAAAAACTATCCATCGTCCAAACACCTCTAACCAGAGGACTGATGGTAAACCTTTTGGGGATCGGTGATGCAAAATTGTATGACTTTTTGAATGACGTGATTTATAACGAGATACTCCAGAAGCAAGAGAAGACCTATCATTTTGCTTTTGCCGAAGCCAAAGATCGCTTGTATGATGAATGTCCTCCTGCTCTGCAGCAAGAGATTTCGGAAAAGACCATCGCATATTTTGACAGCATAGACCTTCGGGACAAGGACTTCTTTGAGGGCATAATCAAAAATGCCCAAATCGCCAATGATGTCTTTTCGCAGCGAAAATATATGCTTCGCGCCTTTGAGGATTACAATGATCAATATGACCAAGACCGGGCGTATCAGGCAATATACAATACGCTGATGCTGGATTTTCTTCCAGATGCCAAGGTAAGTATGGCGGAACTGCTCAAAGATTTGTACCTCTTTTTGGAAAAGACAGAACTGACAGGATATATCGAGAAGGCAAAGCCGGTAATAGAAAAACTGAATGCTATGCCAGAAATCTTTGAGAAGTACTTTATCAATGCCGCTATTCAGCAAATGGCAGAGAATGTCGATGGCGCATTGGCAAATCTTGCCAAAGCGGAGAAGCTGATCCTGACGGGAAAACATAAGATTCTTACCTTGTTGTACTACACGATTATCTACTCAAAATATCAACCCCAACAGATTAAATCCTACCTTGATCAAATCGATCCGAAACTCTTGCCCCTTGATCTGAGGATTGTGCTCACTGATCGATTGGCAGTTTACTATGCGGGGATCAAAGAGACAGACCGGGCTATTAAATTGATAGAGAGTTTTTTATGTGAGATTCCCACAGAAAACAGCACCGCGGTAATGATCCGTATGGCTGCATTGCACAATGATTTGGGAGTGTTCTATAGCGAGCAAAAAAACATCGATGAGGCAACAGAGCACTTAAATGCCGCGCTTTCGATCTGGAAGAGATATAACATCAGGAGATATTTGGGACTGATTTATAACAACATTTCAGACCTCTACCTCAAACAAGGAATGACGATAATCGCCCTGCAATATTCTGAACTGGGCTACCATTATTCCAATGAGTTAAATCTCACTCTCACCAAAGCTCTTGCCTTGCTCAACCAAGGTGAGGCAATGATCAAGATGGGAGAATTTAGCAAAGCTGAGGAGCGTCTCCTAGAGAGCCGAACGCTGATTAACTCCGTAAATAGTACAAAATTCTTGGATTCGATAGAAAGAAATTTAGCGCTTGCCAAAAGCAAGATTGCCAATTTTGGGCACTACTACAAGTACATTCAAGAAAGTGAACCAGAACTAATAAATGGCTATATCAAAGCCGTGAATCCCTTGGTAAAGACCTTCTTTTATTATCTGTATGAGATATCCAATACCAAGAAACTACGTCGCTTGATCCGTAAAAATGTCCATATCAACTACAAGCACATGCACGAAGAGGAGTTTTATCATAATGTAAATAGCCTCTTGGCGATCTCCGAAAATCATTATGAACGGGCATTGGAAGAGCTTAAACAGGGTATTCGATATGCCGGTGAGATCAAAAATAACTATGCCTTGGTGGTGTTTAACATCCTCCAGCTTACCTGCTTCTATGGACTGGGAGAACATCAAAAAGCCAGAGACCTGATCGAAAAAACCAGAGCCATGATCGATGAAAACAGCTATAAGTATTGGAGATACAAGATCACAATCTTGGAAATCAAGCTGGATCTGATAGAAGAGAATGTCCCCTTGCGCAGCATTCTGAGAATATGTATGGCAGCACTTGATGAGTGCCTAAAAATGGCATATTATCAGCTTGCAGTTGAATTGTATCAGATCCAAGTGCAGATATTGGTAGCCAATGGATGTGATGAGGAGGCAAACATTGCCTTTGAAGAGTATCGTAATTACTTGGATAAGATAACCGAGGGTATAGCAGAGGATGATCGACAAAATTATCTATCTATAAACCAATACCATGTCAAAAACCTGCGCAAGTTTGACTGCGTACCTGTCGCTTCGAGGCAAAAGAACTTAAGGCTCAAGTGGAACGATCTGCTTTACAACATTGCCAATGTCAGTAATCCGGAGCGTATTAAGTTTCTGATTGAAAAGGGGCTCAAACAAGTTCTTTCTCCCTATCAGTTTCGGATTATGGAATACTCCGAGCGCATCCAAAACTTTGTTCCCTTCCTCAGTTTCAATTGTGAAAGAGATAGCTTGATTTCGGTTGATTTCGCTCAGTACATTGAAAAAGCACTCAAAAACGACACGATAGTTTGTACCGTCTATAACAAGCAAAACCTCTTGGTTATACCACTTATATCGGGGTCCAAGCGGATAGGTTATTTGATCTTGACTGATCATGGAGAACTGGGTTTTACAAAGCAAGAGCTATCCATTCTGAGGAATATCAAACAGCATCTTACCGCTTTGATAATCAGGATCCAAGACTATTCTCAGATTACGATGCGCATAGAAAAGATGAATCAATTGATGAGCATCTCGCATGAACTAATGAGGATCGTAAGTATATCGGATTTGGAACATGAAATCGTCTCTCATGCAATAGATTTTACCAATAGCACTAGAGGGTTTCTCATCATTAAAGACACAGATGGAAACTACAGCTACAAGGTTCATCTGGACTCGTCCAAACATTTGCTGCAATCCGTGACTGGGATCAGCAAGACGGCAATCAGTACTTGCCAAGCAAGCGGTGAACCGGTATTGACTTACAATGCCATCGAAGATAATCGCTTCAAAAGTTCGATTAGTGTTCAAGACTACCAGCTCCACTGCATTTTTGTAGCACCCATATACATAGAAAATGCTATCTACGGATTTCTATATCTCGATAATCTTTTGGACAATCGCCGGGAGATGTATCTCAACCAAGAAATGGTGAAACTGCTCCAAGAACAGATCACGATAGCGATGAAAAATGCCATGCAGTATGAATCTGTATTACAGAAAAGCTCGGAAATGCATGCCTTGGAAATGATCAAAGACGAATTTATGGCGATCGTATCCCATGAGCTTAATACACCACTCACGACTTTGCAGAGTTATGTATCACGATTGAAGCGCAATCTATTTGCCGATGAGGATGAACGTATGGATATCATCGGCAAAGTGGAAGCTTATGTCAAGAGACTAATCGTGACCATTAGTGATATTACTACGATGAACAATTATAATATGAAGAAGAGCCTTCCCAAATCTACAGTCCAAATTGATGAGATCCTCGGCATAATCAAGCAGGAAGTAGAAATCTTATCCCGTAAGCGCAAGATGTTTATCAAGCTTGATGTAGAGAGCGGTTTGCCAGAGCTTAATGCAAACTGGGAGGCATTGCACTTAATGATCTACAACATTGTGCTCAATTCGATTCGCTTTACCAATGATTTTGGTACCGTGAGTATCAGCGCGAGGCGTTCGGCTTTCCAGCAAGAGAAGATTGAAAACAAGGAATCCATGGTTATTATCGTTGAAGACAATGGGATAGGTATCCCCGAACACCAGATCAAGAATGTCTTCCGCAAGTTTTATGAGCTCAATGAAATTTATGCTCACAAATCGGGTACTATTGAGTACCGTTCCAGTGGCTTGGGTTTGGGTCTATCAACCTCCAAGCGGATTGCAGAATTGCACAATGGAAACATCTGGATCAAGAGTAAGGAAAATGAAGGAACTACAGTATTTATCGCCCTCCCCTTTAAGAATTAGATTATTGTCGCCAGCAAAGCTTATTTTCTTGCTGTTGTTCAGTTTGAGCCTTGTACCAAGCCCTGCGCAGAGTGTACGTGAGTTGTATGATTATCAGTTTATCGCAAAGCTATACGAACGTCAGGATGATGTAATGGCTCAAAGAGAGCTTTCTCGCTTTCGTAATCTCTATCCAAAATCTGAATTTGATCAAGAGATAAGTTATATCGAAGCCAGTATTTTGCTCCGTAATGGAGATGCTCAAGGGGCACGGAATATATTCGTAAATCTGATCTCTCAGACGATAAACCCATCCATCAAAGAAGATGTGTATCTGGGAGCGATCATTTCCGAGTATCAATGCGCAAACTATACACAAGCCGAGTATCTTATCCAGCGTTTGATCAGCGAAGTGCAAAATCCCACAATTGGTGCTCTCGCCTATTACTATCGGGCACAGATGCAGTATGAGAGCGCAAAATACTATTCAGCGGAACTCTCCTTTCGGTCTGCATTGCAATATGACCAGTATCTTGAACCAGCTAGATTGGGCTTACTAAAGACACTGTTAAAGCTAGAGCGCAGAGAGGATGCATTGCTCATCTTGGATTTTACCAGGGATTCCATTACTTATCCTACCTATGTCTTGCATTGGCTGGAGTTTTTGCTTGACTTTCGTGATTATCCCAAGTTTGAGGAATATGTGGATTTGCATGCTAGGCACCTATTGGAATCAAATCCGGAGGTTCGCTTGCTGGTCATTCGCAAACACATGGTCTTGAAGGAGTTTGAATCAGCACGGCTTTTGCTGTCCGAAATGGAAGAGAGCAATCCGGTTGTTGCATACTACAAAGCATTGTTGCTTGTGGAAGAAGGTGATCTGGCTAGCGCAGAGAACAGCTTTATGGCACTAATTAGCGGTGAGGACGAAGAGCTGGCTATTCTGTCATACCTCGAAAGAATCAAGCTGGTGTTCAAACGAAACCCCAAAGCAGCAATCGCTCAATTGCTAGCATTCATCAATGAAGGAGAGGACAGCATCCACAAAGCCAAGAATTTGTTCACTTTGGGCTTACTCCATTACCATGATAACAATCTCAAAGATGCTCTGCGCTATCTTAACCTTGCGCAAAAACAGGATTTACCCATCGATTATCTCGATCAATGCACATATCTTATACCCAATATCTGGTTACGAGAGGCAAATTATGATCCTGCTCTGCAAGGATTTAATAGATATCTAAACCTGTTTCCCCTAGGTAAATTCCGGGATCAGGCTTGGTTTTATATGGGGCATATCTACTTCGTTCGCAAAGACTATCAAAATGCCAAAGCAACCTTTGAAAGACTACTAAAAGAGTTTCCCACTTCTGTATCACACAAAGAAGCCAAATTTTACTTGGCAGAGATCGAATTTAACCGTGCCAATTACAATAGTTCCCTCGATATTTATCTGCATCTTCTCAAGGATGATGAAAAATCTATCCGGCTCTTGTATCGCGTCGGACAAGCTCTCTTTTATGAGCAAAATTATGATAGTGCCTTGACCTATATCAACCGCATTGCCTCTAGAGACATGGACTACGAAATCACCATCCTCAAGGCTGGAATACTCTTTAATTTAAAGAAATTTGAGGAATCCTACCGGCTCTATCTCAAAGCAGAAAAGATGAGCAATGAACAGGTAAGGAAAACCGAGGCTCAAAGCTATCAAGCCCTCGTGTTGTACCAGCTAAAACGATTCAAAGAGGCTTCCGCACTATACAACAAACTTTCCAAAGAACCCGGAAGTCCGGATACCTATCTCTATCTCTCCGCAAAATCGGCTTTCTTGGCAAAGGATTATCATCAAGCTATCCAATTGTATGATCGTTTTATTGATCAGTATCCAGAATCAAAGCACTACCTCAATGTGCTCAATGAGTTGGCAAACGTTTATTACAACCTCTCAAACTATGTCCAAGCCGTCGATGCATGGATAAACGTAATCCGCAGGTTTGCCGTCAAACTGCCACTTGAGGAATCTGACATAAAGTTATTGACTGATGTTTTTGCCGCTTTAGAACTAGGTTTGAGAATGACGCCAGAAATTTCCCAAGTCGAAGAAATTGTCCAGCTCTTGGATTCCATCCGCTCGGATTTTATGCGTTTTGAATTACAGTTTATCATCCTCAAGCTATATGCAGACCGTAGTCTATGGAAAGAGCTCTATGCTCAAGCAGAAGAGATTAGAAAGCAATATCCCCAAAACCAACGGCAGGAAGTGGAATATCTGATGGCGGATGCGCTCATCAACCTCAACGAATATAGCCAAGCGGATAGCATTTTAGGTGGCTTAGTGGATAGTGAAAAGTCCTTCAGGGTACTAAAACGCTGGGGCGAACTGCACATGGCTACCGAAGAGTTTGACGTTGCCTATGCCAAATTTCGAGAAGCTTATGAGCTAAATCCAGACCTCAATGTATGGGTAAATCTACTCAGTCTAGTCTTTGAGCACGGCTTTGCGGATTTTTGGGAAGTATGGAATCTGAATCAGAACAAAGACGAGCTTCCGCCTATTCATGCCGATTTCCTACGTATGAACTACCTCTACCAGAATGGGGACTATGCCAATGCCGATACTTTGGCAAATGAGCTTTTGGAAAGAAGTGCAGACCCCTCATATCATGCGAAAGCCTTTTTGATGCATACCAAAGTACTCTATCAGACTGCACAGTACGATGAATTCTTTCGAAGTGTGCGACAGCTCAAAACAATCTTTCCAGACTATCCAGATCTTCACAATGAAGCAACCTTTTATATGATCAAAGCCTATCTTGCAAGTGGCATGAAAGATGAAGCGAGACTGATTTTGAGCTCACAAAGTGCTCTCTTTACGCCTGCCCAACTCGAAGAGCTGGAAAGGCTATGCCTGGATGACGAGATGGAGGAAAGGTAATGAAAGGGTTTCTTGCCATATCCTGCATTCTCATGTTGATTCCCCTTGCCTGTCTGGCAACTGATCCTATCCAATTACCGGATGTGGAAATTGAAGGTACTTCAAACCTGAGAACCTTTATTTACAAGAGAGATTTTTTTCCCCTATTGGCAGATAGCACCCTCCAAGCAGTACCGGCTTTTTATCCTACTTTACTCTTACCCAAGCCCAGCATAGCTCAAAGAAGATACCGGACAGCCTCCATCAGTGCTGATATCAGTTCAAACCTATATGCAGACATCAATTATTCGTTGTATGATACAGACGGTTTTTTGGATATGATGAAGCATCGTTTTATCTGGTATCAGCCGCAGGACAGTTTCTCATACCTCCAAACCGAGCTCTACTATCGTATTCTCAGTCGTGGCGATTTTGCGCATAACTTTTCTGCAAACTACACACAATCAGATTTCCTCATAGGAGAATGGAAAAGTGCGGGAGCAATCTACCATCACCAATTGCAAAAACCACAGCTTTGGGGGTTGAGCGCCAAGTATTTTCGCACCAATGTTGGTATGCAGTATATCCAGAATAAGGCAGTAAATGAGCAAAAGAAACGTCTGAGTCCAGAGGTAAACCATCTCAGCATTCTAAAAAGCAAGAATATGGAGTTTGATCAAAACATCTTGTTGTCATACCGTGATCCGGGTATTAGCTTTAGTATCAAACATAGCCACTGGCAAAACTACTCCTTCGTAAACAACCTCGGATTGGGATTTGTCGCAGACAAAAATCATCTTTTTCCAGCACTCAATTTTGACCACGAGATAGTGCCCAGCCTCAGTAGCAGTTTTCAGGTCTCCAACAATGCACATGTCGATCAGAAGTCATTTGCCATATTAGCCGATATGTGGAATTGGGCAATCTTGCCAGAGGATACACCACTTACCAAAACACCACTGGACTTGCGGATTTCTTATACCGAAAAATCCCATACCAAACTGCTCTACCTCTTTGATTATCTAAAGGTTTCAAACCAAACTCTATGGCAGTTTGACCTACCGGTCCAAGACGCCGGAGCTGATACATTGCATGCGACTCTTGCCTATCGCGAAGTATTATCCAATCACTTTAATGTGGATACCAAGATCGTGAGCAATAGCGATGTCTATAGTACTCAATACCTAAAAATATGCTATTCCGACCAAAGAGATTACCAGCACTACCGCTTGCCATACAAACCTTTGGTAAAAACCGGAATTGCATCATTCTTTAGGGAAGGAAAGCTTACATACATGATGGGTCTCGATCTCTCGCTCAATCTCAAGGACCATAATAATGAATATCTCAATGACATTGCAAACCTAAACGGTGCAGTTTTCTTTGATCCAACTGCCAATTCCAGCTTTAGCATTGAGCTCCATAATATCTTGGATACACCTCAGTATGTGTTTAGAGGTTTGCCACCGCAAAAGTTCCGAGCCAAAATCATCTGCCATATTCTGTTTTAGATACTGAAAAGGGAGCAAAATCATGTCCGATATAATGATCCATAAAATTCGAGGCTCGGTAGTAGAATCCATTCATCGCGGTGACGCTGTAGTGGTAGATGCCCAAGGAAGCATTCTTGCCGTATGTGGAGATCATAACAAATATACATATTTCCGTTCCTCAGCAAAGCCCATCCAAGCGATGAATGTAGTTCTTAGCGGAGCTTATGAAAAGTTTGCTTTAACGCCTCGCGAATTGGCATTAATCTGCTCATCGCATTATTCCGAAGACTATCATATCTCTGCCGTACGAAGGATACTGGGTAAAATTGGACTTGATGAACAAGCTCTGCAATGTGGGATTGCCAGATCGATTAGGGAAGAAATTGCCTACGAGCAAGCAGCTCAAGGTATTGTTCCTCAGAGAATCAAGAGTGATTGTTCTGGCAAACATAGTGGGATGCTGGCTACATGCCTTTGCAAAGGTTATCCGATTCAAAACTATCTCGATCCCGCCCATCCGTTGCAACTTGAGATTTTGGCTCTGATTTCCTCTGTATGTGATTATCCCAGTGATCATATATCGGTAGGTATCGATGGGTGCAACGTTCCTGTTTTTGCCCTCCCGATTTACAATATGGCTCTTGCCTTTACCCGGCTGGCACAACCATCGCTATTGCCAACTGCACTAGAAGAAGCTGCAAAGAAAGTATTTATGGCAATGGTATCATATCCGGAAATGGTATCTGGGAGTGGTGGTTTTTGTACTGCTTTGATGCAAGCAACCCATGGAAGAATGATCGGCAAGGTTGGAGCTCAAGGTGTTTATTGCATTGGAATCAAAGACCCTGCTCTGGGGATTGCTTTAAAAATCGAAGATGGTGCTATTGGCATGGCAACTGTTTCTGCTATGCATATCTTGCACCAGATGAACCTTCTCAGTTCCAAAGAGTATGACGCTCTGCACTTTTTTCATAGACCTCCCAATCTCAATGATGACAAACATCAGATAGGCGAAATCCTACCAGTGTTTGAGCTTACTACCCCTTGCAAGTGAGCTTTGCAGATGCCTCTATGGTATCCGATCTATCCATAGCTCCGCAAATGAAAATCATAGTTGCACCGGAATGCTAGCCTATTGTGTATCAGTTTCCACCGTTGCGCTCAAGTGCAAGGAAAAAGATATGCAGGTCAGCGCCCGCCTCTACTTCGGCATAATACTTCACGATAAAAATCTTGAGGGTCAAGCAATGTATTCCCATAATTCTATGTTTTTCAATTAGATAATCGCATGGCGTGTCACCCTTAAAAGTATCCACCCTAAGGAACTGATAATAATGCCAGAGAAAGATGTAAAAGAGATGTGCAAATTGGTCCATGAACTACTACCAACACATGGTGTAATAAGTGTAG
>Ga0116204_1000337_pt1 | contig 26296 bp, 17 predicted proteins | sample LakKivwa52mmetaG_FD_94481 | JGI IMG/M metagenome (GOLD analysis project Ga0116204, IMG submission 94481) | Anoxic lake water microbial communities from Lake Kivu, Rwanda to study Microbial Dark Matter (Phase II) - Lake Kivu water 52m metaG | ecosystem: Environmental > Aquatic > Freshwater > Lake... | reverse complement strand
GGCTACAGCTTTGGCTGCAAAGCTTTACTATGGAGACCCTTCGGCAAAGATGGTCATGATCGGTATCACTGGAACCAATGGTAAGACCACTACGGCACATCTGGTTCATCAACTTCTTCAAGGTTTGGGTTACCAGACCGGCATGATCGGCACCTTAGGCTACAAGATTGGCAATGAATGCTATGAAACCCAGCATACTACTCCTGATATCATCCAACTCAATAGTATCTTGGCGCAAATGTATGAAGCGGGAGTTAGCCATGTGGTAATGGAAGTATCTTCGCATGCCTTGGCTTTGGATCGGGTTTTTGGGCTGGGCTATCGTTTTTGTCTCTTTACCAATCTCAGCCGCGACCACCTGGACTTTCATCGCGATATGCAAGACTATGCAGAGGCAAAGTTTCTCCTCTTTGCGCGCAACCCAAGGGCTGTAGCCATAATCAATACAGATGATGATACAGGAAAAACGTTTTATGGGCGGATCTGTGCAATGGGATATAAGGCATCAAGCGTATCCACGCAAGAGGCAAATTATCAAATTTTAAATGCAAATTGCACCTTATCTGGCAGCAGCTTTGAGCTTTATCATCAGCACGCTAGATATCTGCTCAAGACAGGGTTGTTTGGAGATTTCAACGTCATCAATGCGGCAATGAGTTTTGCGTTGTTGGCGGAAATGGGCTATGCTGAAAGAACCTTACCTTTGATGCCTTGCCTACTGGCTCCCAAAGGTCGGATGCAAGCAGTAGCAAATGAGCGTGAGCTAGGGATCTTTGTAGATTATGCACATACACCCGAAGCGCTGGAAAACGTTCTCAAATCTGCATCCGAACTTCCCCACCGGAGAATCCTCTGCCTCTTTGGTGCTGGAGGAGATAGGGATAAAGGCAAGCGTCCGATGATGCTCAAAACAGCTATGATGCATTCTGATGCAGTAATTATCACCGATGATAACCCGCGTTTTGAGAAATCCCTCAGCATCATCAACGATATCCTCCGGGATACAATTTTGTGGCTACCTTGGTGGATCATCAGAGACCGCAAAGAAGCCATTCGTAGCATCCTACGGCTTGCCGATAAGGGCGATATCGTTCTCATCTGTGGAAAAGGGCATGAGGATTATCAGGAGGTTTGTGGTATCCGTCAGCATTTTGACGATGTACAGACTGTAGAGGAGATATTGTCCGATCCTTTGGCATTGGAGCTGTCTGACGATGAGTTGGTTTTGGCAATTGATGCAGTAATGCCGGAGATCATCGAACATGGAGCAGTACAAAACTTTGATCTGCCCCAGATGCATTTTCGCCATCTTTCCACAGATAGCAGATCGCTGCAATCTGGGTCTATCTTTTACCCTCTCAAAGGTGAACGCTTTGATGGACATGCCTACATGGAAAGGGTTCTTGCAGATGATGCCAATTTTGCCGTATGTGAAGATTGCAAAGAGCTCCATCATACCAGCGTAGTTGCAAATAGCACTCAAAGTTTGGGCATGCTATGCCGCAAGTATCTGATGATGTTTGATCCTTATAAAGTAGCTCTTACCGGTTCCACGGGCAAGACTACAACCAAAGAGATGATATATCAAGTTCTCAGCTTGCATGCGTCCACTCTTAAAAGCGAAAAGAACGAAAACAACATCATTGGAGTATGTAGGACGATTCTGAGGATCAAGCCTCAACACCGCTATGCCGTATTTGAATTGGGCACAAATCACTTTGGGGAGATTGCGGCAATGGCTGAAGTCTGCAATCCCAATGTAGGCATGGTTTTGAATATTGGTCCTTCACATCTGGAGTTTTTTATCAACGAGGATGGAGTATTTACGGAGAAATCCACACTTTTGGACCGGCATCTCGATTTGAGGATTTATCCTGCTGATGATGATCGTTTTATGAAATACCGGCATCTGGGAATAGCTGTCGGTTTCGCTGATCATTCCGATCTACGTATTTCGAATGTACTCAAGACGGGTATGGGAATCACTTTCCTTATCAATAATGAGCCCTTTCATCTGGATTATGATATCGATTTTTATGCCACCAATGCTGCCTTTGCCATAGCAGTAGGAAGACATCTGGGCTTTTCCCAGCAGAACATCCAAGAAGCCTTGAGGCGCAAGCTCGAGATGTCTCAACGCATGGAGATACATACATACAATGAGTCTCTGATTTTGGCAGATTGTTATAATGCCAATCCTGTTTCTATGCACAAAGCCATCGAGCATTGGCATTCGATGCGCTTGGAAAAACCACATGTGGCGATCTTGGGTGATATGCTCGAATTGGGTGATTCTGCTAATAGCTATCATCAAATGATCGGAGCCATCCTCACGGAAAATGGCTATGACCACTTGATTACGGTTGGTACCTTATCACGGGATTATCATCTCGGACGAGCGGAGCAAGATACCAATCATTTTAACGATGTACAGAGCTTGCTCGATGCAGACATTTTGCGCAATCTACCATCTGATGCAGTAATTCTGATCAAGGCATCACATGGTATCCATCTGGAAAAACTCTTGGATTTGTTTGGTTTAAAGAGAGGTTAAATGCTATACTATCTGCTCTTTCCCCTCGCAAAATATACGATTGTATTCAATGTTTTACGGTATGTGACCTTTCGGTCAATTGGGGCATTTATCACCTCGCTAGTGTTTTCGTTGATCGCTGGACCAGCTATTATCCGTTTGTTGGTAGAGAAATCAGCAGTGGAGCATATCGCCGAGGACGTTCCCGAAAGGCATAGAATCAAGCAGGGCACTCCTACCATGGGAGGCTTGATCATACTTGTATCGCTGTTGGTATCTTCATTACTGTGGAATGTCGTGACCAACAGTGCAATCATCATGATGTATCTCACCACGGTCTGGTTGGGAGTCTTTGGTTTTTTGGACGATTATCTAAAAAACTTTGTAAAACTCAAAACTGGTCTCATCCCCAAATATAAGCTATGGGGGCAAATCGGTGTATCCATTCTACTTACACTGGCAATCTATTACAGCAGTACCAATGCGGAAAACGTGACTCAACTGCAAATCCCCTTCCTCAAGAATATGTACCTCTATCTGGGCTGGGCATTTGTTCCCTTTGTGGTGTTTATGATCGTAGGCACCTCCAATGCCGTAAACCTAACAGATGGATTGGATGGCTTGGCAGCGGGCACTTTGGCAATTGCTTCCCTAGGTTTGGGAGTAATGTCCTATATCAAGGGAAACTTCATCGTGGCAGACTATCTCAACCTGGAATATATCTACAATGCAGGTGAACTGACCGTATTTATCTCGGCTCTGATGGGTACTTTAATCGGATTTTTGTGGTTCAATTCCTATCCGGCACAGGTTTTCATGGGCGATACGGGTTCCTTGACCTTGGGCGGTATCTTGGCAGTGATCTCCGTGTTACTCAAGGAACAGATATTTTTCATGATCATCGGCATGATCTTTGTCGTAGAAGCCGTTTCGGTGATCATGCAGCGCTCATACTTCAAATGGACAAAAAGGAAATTTGGCAGTGGCAGGCGAATCTTTCGCTGTGCTCCTATACATCATCACTTTGAATTGCAAGGGTTGCACGAGGTCAAGATCGTGATCCGTTTTTGGATTTTGGCGATCATCCTTGTTGCCGTTGGACTAGGCACGATAAAACTTCGATAAGGAAACGAAAAGCATGTTTTCACAGACAAAACGATATGGGATTTTGGGCATGGCTCGCAGTGGTATTGCCGCTGCTTACAAGATCAAAGAAATGGGTGGAATCGCTTTTTTGAGTGATGTCCAAGCCAAGGCATCAATAGCAGAAGCAACAGAACTTGAACAGGATTTTGAATGTGAGTTTGGCGGACACAGTTCTCGCTTGTATGATTGTGATGAATGGATCGTGAGCCCCGGCATCCCATTGAATGTATCCATTATTACCGAAGGCATCAAACGCGGGATCCCGATGATGAGTGAAATTGAATTTGGCTATCGCATCAAAGCCACCGATAGCAAGATTATCGCGATCACAGGTTCCAATGGCAAAAGCACTACCGCTAGCCTTATCTACCATATCCTCAAAGAGATGGGATATAATAGCATCCTTGCCGGAAACATCGGTGATGCCTTTTGTGGGTATCCCATCCAGGAACCCGGGATAGAATACATAGTCTTGGAAATCAGCTCTTTTCAGCTTGATCTCTGTAAACACTTCCGTCCTGAAGTAGGAGTATTGCTAAATATCACTCCTGATCATCTCTACCGCTATCAGTCCTTTGAGCACTATGCATCCTCCAAGTTTAAGCTTTTTGCAAATCAGCAACCCGAAGATATCGCAGTTTTGTGCTATGACGATCCACAGATAAGAATGCGTGAGGACAGGATATCTTCTACCAAGAAGTACTTTAGCAGTTTAACTACGGATCGCGTGGATGCGTACAAGGATGACGTCTTTTTGCGCTTTACCGATGGTGCCCAAAAATCCATCTACGATCTGGGAATAAAGGGTCCTCACAACTACCTCAATGCCATGGCTTCTATACTTGCGGTAACCGCTTTGGTAAAAGACACTCCAGCTGCTCTGGCAGCTACAAAAGGCTTCAAATCTCTACGGCATCGGATGGAATTTGTCGAGACCGTAAATGGTGTTTCCTTTTATAATGATTCCAAAGCCACCAATATGGATTCTGTAAAGTATGCCCTTCTATCTTATGAGAAACCCATACGCATCATCATGGGAGGCTCGGACAAAGGTGAAGATTATAGCGTCTTATCCTCCCTCTTAGCAGAAAAAGCGCTTAAAATCTATATCACCGGAGCTACAGCCGACAAAATGCGTCAAGCCTGGCTCGGCAAGATTCCTCTGGTTTGTATCGACGATTTTGAGACCTGTGTTCGCACAGCCTTTGAAGAATCACTTGCCGGAGACAACGTAGTGCTTTCTCCTGGATGTGCCAGCTTTGACAAATTTAAAAACTTTGAACATCGCGGTGATTGCTTCATCGCTATAGTAAAAAGGCTTGCCGAGGAAAATGAAAAAAAATAAGCGCCAAAGTTATATTGCATCATACGATAAGAGCATCTTGCTTACATACATAGCCCTATCTATCTTAGGCTTGCTCACCATGCTCGATATTTGCTCTGTATATAGCTCATTGGACTATTTTTTCAAACATCTGATGTATTTCTTTATCTCCCTGACAGGTGTAATCGTTATCCTATACTATTTTAATTTTGAACGACTAAAGCCCTTGATACCGGCATTTGTGATAATGACGATTATCATTTTGGCTTTTGTGCTATTGCGAGGAACCACGGTCAAGGGAGCTACCCGGCAACTTCGCTTTTTGGGCATGAGCTTCCAACCCAGCTTTATGGCAAGGATAGCATTGGTCTTTCTCTTTGCCAAGACGCTTAGTGAAAAAATCGATGAGCTGCGAGAATCTAAACTGATCCTCTTCCTCGAACGTTTTAAGGGACTAATCTTCATAACAGTACTGATCTTTGTCCTCATCATTCTCCAAAGACACCTCAGTACATTGGTGATCGGCGGTCTAACGCTTTTGAGCATGCTAATCTATGCTGGCATGCGCAAGCGACTGATCATTTTAACCCTGTGCGCCGGGCTACTGTTGGGTTATATCATCATCAAAAAGGGTGCTGAGTATCGCTCCGACCGTATCGAAATCTATAAGAAATACTCCCTCTTTATCCGAGATAAAAACATCAAGCTACCTGCTCATCAAGATTATCAGGTACGAGAGAGTCTCACAGCTCTCAGCAGTGGAGGAATCTTGGGAACGGGTCCAGCCAGGGGCAGAGCAAAGCACTTTTACCTGCCAGAGGCAAGAACAGACTATATCTATGCCATTATCGGCGAGGAATTTGGATTTCTCGGTGCGATGCTAATCTTTGGATTGCATTGCTTTCTCTTTTTCAAGTCTTTCAAGATTGCCGAAAGTCAACAGGATAACTATCTCAAGTTTCTCTGCGCTGGTTTGGCAATGAACATCTTTTACAATGCTTTGGTCAATACCGGAGTAGCGATGTCCATCCTTCCCTCTACGGGAAACACCCTGCCCTTTATCAGCTATAGCGGGTCAGCGCTGCTGACGGATTCTGCTTCGGTGGGTGTAATCCTCAATATCAGTGCCAAAAGGAAGTATCTATGAAAATAATCTTTGGTGGTGGTGGCAGTGGAGGACACATCGTACCCGCCCTCGCAGTGGCAGAAGTGTTTCGGGGATTGGGAGCGGATATCGCATTTGTGGGAAACATCAATAGCATGGAAGAACATCTTTGCCACGCAGCCAAGATCCCTTTTTACTGGATCAAGGTGCAAAAACTCTATCGCAATTTTACATGGAAGCACTTACTCTTTCCCTACCACTTTGCGGCAAGTACGCTTAAAGCCAGATATGTTCTTAAAGTCAATAGACCAGATGCGGTTTTTTGCACGGGTGGCTTTGTCTCCGGACCTCTCGCCCTGGCTGCGATAAATATGAACATACCGCTCTTTTTTCACGAGTCAAATAGCTATCCAGGACTCACCACCAAGCTCTTTGCCTCACGTTGCCAAAGAGTATATACTGCTTTTGATAGTGTTGCCAAGCATTTAAAAGGAGCGCGGACACACAAAGTTGGTATCCCAATCCTACCTTTCTCGAGCTCTGAAATGCCGGTTGCTTGGGAATCACTCAATCTCAATCCGCACAGCTCCAAGATCATCATCGTGGGTGGCAGCCAAGGATCGGCTGCGATCAACAGCTGCATCTCAGAGATCTTAGACGATCTGCTACAGATGGGCTTGGAAGTAATCTGGCAAACTGGAAAAAGCACCTTCCATAAGTACAAAGCCTTGCACCAAAACCGCAAAGGATTGTATATCTTTGACTTTTGCACCTTTATTCCCCAGCTTTATCACAATGCACAGCTTGCCATTACCAGAGCGGGGGCAATGACAATCGCCGAACTGGAAAATGCTAAGCTACCTTCGCTGTTGATACCACTACCCACATCGGCAGAAAACCATCAGTATTATAACGCCCAAGAGCAAGTAGCAAAGGGTTTTTCCTTGCTCTTGGAACAAAAAGACTTGAGCCCCCAAAGCCTGCTTGGTAAGATCCAAGAGTTAAAACAAAAGCACTCCAGCATCCAGACCAACATGCGAGCAATTGGCAAAAACCTTGCAGCAGAACATATCGCCCATGATATCAATAAACACTTGAACAAGGAGCAACACAATGTTAGGTAGAACCAAAAAGATACACTTCGTAGGGATCGGTGGCATCGGGATGTCCGGAATTGCCGAGTTTCTCCTCAATCAAGGTCTCGAAATTAGCGGTTCAGACATGAAGAAGAGCGATCTTACCAATCACCTTGAAACGCGCGGCATCAAGATAGTCGAAGGTCATAACCCACTGCTTGTAGAGGATGTTGATGTCGTGGTCAAATCCTCTGCCGTCAAAGATGACAATCCCGAAATAGCCCATGCCAAAGCTCTCAAAATTCCGGTGATTCGCAGAGCGGAAATGCTGGCGGAGATTACACGCATGAGCTTTAGTATCGGGATTTCCGGTACTCATGGCAAGACTACCACTACCTCTATGGCGGGCATGATTTTAGAGGCTGCGGGATTGGACCCTACCATCATTGTGGGAGGCAAGGTAAAAAACTTTGGTTCAAACAACGTCATGGGCAGCGGTAAATATATCATCGTTGAAGCCGACGAATACGATCATTCTTTTCTGAGCCTCACGCCCATTATTGCCGGTATAACCAATGTCGATACCGATCACTTGGATTGCTACCGCAATTTGGACGACATCAAGAAAGCATTTATTGAATATGCAAATAAAGTTCCCTTCTTTGGAAGCGTGATCGCATGTTTAGACGATGCAGGTGTCCAAGCTATTCTACCCAGCATCAACAAAAAGATCCTCACCTATGGTTTTTCGCGACAAGCTGATATCCAAGCTGTAAACATCACTATGCACAACTTTGCAGCCTCCTACGATGTAGTCTTCAAGGGCTACAAACTAGGCAGAATTTCCATGAAAGTAACGGGAAGACACAATATTTTGAACTCTCTGCTGGCTGTTGGCATGGGTCTGGAGCTGAACATACCCTTTGAACATATTCAGGATGGACTCAGCGAATACAAGGGTGTTTACAGACGCTTTGAGCTCAAGGGCGAAGCAGCAGATATCACTATCTATGATGATTATGCCCATCATCCTACCGAGATTTCTGCCACCCTCGATGGTTTTCGCGAAAGTACGGATAGACGGATAGTCGTGCTGTTTCAGCCCCACCTCTTCTCTCGCACCAAAGACCTGCAACATGAATTTGGAAGAGCCTTTTTTGCTTGCGATTGCCTAATCCTCGCCAATATCTATCCCGCTAGGGAAACACCCATCCCGGGAGTGGATTCTGGCATCATTGCCGAAGCAGCTATCCAATCCGGACACCACTGCGTACACTGGATCAAAGACAACGCCAATATTGCATCTGAAACACTATCCTTACTGCGTGCCGGAGACATCCTGATTACAATGGGCGCAGGAACAATATACCGTCAAGGTGAAGAAATTCTATCCTGCTTGCAGAAAAGTATTGACACAAACGCTAAAGCTAAAATTAGTAGTAAATTAGATGCCTAGTTTGGTATTTCGTAAAATGGACTTACTACATCTAACACATTATATGACAATAAGGTATGGAAATGGAGAAAAGAGAGCGTAAGAGACGTGGAAACAGCCGTTATGTGCTGTTTTTCATCATAGCATTGCTGATTTTGTCTGCCTTGGCAGCGGGATCGTATAGCGCTTTGATGAAAGCTCCATGGTTCAATCTCAAGACCATTACTGTCAAGAACAATGTTTCCATACCTGCTTCGATGATCAGCTCTCTCGCCTCCAAGTATCTTGAAATGAATCTCTTGGCGGTACCGGTATCCGATCTTAAAAGGCAAATCCTCTCTATCTCCAGAGTGAAGAGCGTCAAGATCACTCGCAAGCTAATGCACACACTGGTCATCGATATTTGCGAAAGGCAAGGTTTTGTCTATGTCAAATCCCTTGAAGGCGATCTATACCCCATCGATCAGGAAGGAAGAGTATTGGAAAAGCTTACTGCTTATTATAATGAGGATCTTCCCATCTTAAACACATATCTGGGAAACAACCAGCTTATCCGCGGCAAAAAGCTTGATAAGCCCTATGTCAAAAGAGTCTTGGCTCTGCATCAAAGCATTACTGCAAATTTGCCGGATTTTGCTGCTCAAGTTTCCGAATACTATCTCGTAGATGATACTATCTACATGGTCGATGCCAAATATGGTACCAGGCTTATTCCCAGTGAAGATGAGCTTATCAAACAACTTACTCGCTATCAGTTTGTCCAAGATAATGGGAATATCGACAAAAACACCGTAATCGACCTCAGATTCAAGAACCAAGTAGTGGTAAAGGCAGGAAAATAATGAAACACACGATTATAGCAGCGCTAGATATCGGATCGACCATGATCCGAGTGCTGATTGCAAGCTTTGCAGCAGACCAAAGATTTGAGATCAAGGGTATCGGTGAAACAGCATCCAAAGGTATCGACAACGGGATCGTAAAAGACATTCAAGCTCTTTCGAGTAGCATAAAAATCGCCTTTGAAGAGGCTGAAAATATGGCTTCCTGCTCTGCGGGTAAAATCTACGTCAATATCACCGGCAAGAGTATCATCACCCACTATGGTGACGGCAGGATTTCAATTCCCAAAACCGAGCAAAACAAACCCGGCGAAATCCTCGATGAACACATCACCCAAGTAATTGGAGATGCAAAAAACAAAAGCATCAGCATCCTTAAGGGCTTTGACAATCTCCAAATTTTACATGGTATCCCACAGAACTTTAGCATCGATGGACAAGATGAAATCATCAATCCCGTCAATATGAACGGCTTTCAATTGGTGGCGAATGTTTACAACATCTTCGTTGAACAAAATCCGCTGCGCAACCTCAGCAAAGCCATTGAGCTAGCAGGCTATCACGTTGAGCCAGAAAACTTTGTCCTCAATCAAATCGCTATTGGCAAAGCCGTACTCAGTGAAGATGAAAAGAAATTGGGTTGCTTTACTCTTGATATCGGTGGTGGTACCTGTGATATCGCTATCTACAATCGCGATGTTTTGCAACAGGTTTACGTGGTGCCCATGGCAGGAAATGATATTACCAAAGACCTTGCCATTGGCTTGCGTACTACCATCACCAATGCTGAATACGTGAAGACCATGCATGGTTATGCCGATTCCGAATTTATCAACAACGACACAAATATTGAAGTGGATGGCATCTCCGGCAGGACAAATCAACCCAAATCCTTGAAAGTAATCAGCAAGGTAATCCGCAGCAGATTGGACGAAATCCTCAGTGCTTGCTATCAAACTACCCTTCCCGGATACAAGCCAGAACTCATCACTGCCGGCATTGTGTTGACCGGTGGCTCAGCAAACCTCAAAGGCATTGATGATGTAGTTTCCGAAGCCTTTAATATGGGCGTAAAAGTCGCTAGCCCAGACCTATCCGAAATCACCGGTATGATTTCTAGACTGGAAGACCCTTCCTTTGCCACAGCTATTGGTTTACTATACTATGCCAAAGACATCGAACCGGAAGGCAGATCATCCCAGTTTTCAATGCCAAGACTAAGTGGCTCCAAGATTTTAGACAAGATAAAGAATTTTATAAAAGAAACAGTATAGGGGGAATAATGCTCGAATTTGATGAAAAACCTTCACAGATCGGAACCAATATCAAGATAGTTGGCGTGGGTGGCGCAGGGGGAAATGCCATCAACACCATGATCGCCAACGACCTTTTTGGAGTGGAGTTTATCGCTGCTAATACCGATAACTCCGACATCAACAAATCCAAAGCAAGGATGAAAATCCAGCTTGGGAAGAAACTAACTCGGGGACTGGGAACGGGTGCTAACCCCGAATCTGGTAAACTCGCCGCGGAAGAATCAAAGGATGAGATTAGAGGTCATCTGGAAGGTTCGGATATGATTTTTATCGCTGCTGGGATGGGTGGAGGCACAGGTACTGGCGCTGCACCTGTAATAGCCAAAATCGCCCGAGAATTGGGTATCCTCACCTTGGGAATCGTCAGCACGCCTTTTTCCAATGAGGGGAAAAAGCGTAAACAAAACGCTGAAGAAGGAATTAAAAACCTCTCGGAATATGTGGATACGCTGATCATCATTCCCAATGAAAAACTCCAAGAAATCTACTCTGATATGAGCATCGCCGATGCTTTTAAAAAAGCGGATAGTGTACTCTTTGAGGCAGCAAAAGCGGTTTCCGATATTATCAATGTTACCGGTTATATGAATGTCGATTTTGCGGACGTAAAAACGGTTATGTCCAATATGGGGCATGCTCACATGGGTATCGGTACCGCAGAAGGCGAAAACAGAGCCATACATGCAGCCCGGGCGGCAATCAACAATCCACTCTTGAGCAATGTAAATCTGGTCGGTTGTCAATCACTATTGATTAATATAACTGCCGGACCGGATATGAAGATGTCTGAGTTTAACGAAGCTTCCAGTGTCATTACTTCGGAAACCGGTTCAGATGCCAATATTATTACCGGTTTGATCATCGATGAAGGTATGAGCGGTAAGATATCCGTCACTTTGATCGCTACAGGACTCTCCAAAGAGCAGGAGTTTGGTGGAAAGGTATTGGATTTTAAAAGCGAAAGAATACGCAATTATGATGTAAACACAAATCCCCTCGACGATTTTGAGGATGTCTTAGGTCGCCTAAATCATCACAAGCAGGGGGAAACCATAGATTCATTGGAAAAGAAAGAAGAAGAACCCAAGACCACATTCTCTCGGCTACAAGGGGATATGCCGGCTTTCTTAAAAGCCTTGGATTGATATAGTTTTCACTTCCCAGAATACCCAAAACAGACGCAATGCGTCAGAGGAGCCGGATGTCCCCCGTCCGGCTCTTTTTTTAAAGCGTGCCTTTCCGCTTTAATAGCATCTTACTCAATAGCAATTTATAATAACGAGATCGGGTCCACATCGACGAAGATACCAATAGCTGATGGAGGTTTTAGCTTTGACATGATAAGAGTAAGGGCTTGAGACATGATCTCTGCTGAAGCAGCTTTGAGGATGCAGTGATAACGGTAAAACTTGTTGATACGAACATTGGGGGCGGGAACTGGTCCCAAAGCAATCAGATCATCAGGACCAAAAGACTTGAGCAAGCTTGTCAGTTCTTTTTGGATCTTTCCCATATATATAATGAGGAGTTCTTTGTCTGTTGCTTGAAAGAGCAATCTTGATAGGCGGTAATAGGGAGGGTAGCAAAGTCTCTTTCGGTAGCTTAGCTCTTCTGTGGCAAAGCTTTGGTAATCTTGACGGGTAGCGTGTTTGATGGCATAATGATCAGGATTGTATGTTTGGATGATTACCCGCCCCGGGTCTTTACCCCTACCGGATCTCCCTGCTACTTGAGTGAGCAATTGGAAAGTCCTTTCCGAGGCGCGAAAATCCGGAACATTGAGACTGATATCTGCGGAGACGACTCCTACCAGAGTAATGCCATGAAAATCCAGTCCCTTGGATATCATCTGTGTCCCCAAGAGGATATCCACTTCCCGATTTCTCATCTTTTCGAACATATAGCGGTATGTGTCTTTCTTTGCGGCAGAATCCGAATCCATCCGCAGGATTTTGGCAGAAGGAAACCATATTCTCAGTAATTGTTCGATCTTTTGTGTACCAGGGGCACCATAGGCAAAAGAATATGATCCGCACTTTGGACAGTAGCGTGGCAAAGGGGTAGAATAACCACAATAATGGCACTGTAGCTCTTCCCTATCTCGGTGGTAATACATACTTATCTCGCAGTCTGGACACTTGATCAGATCGCCGCATTTGAGGCATTGAACAAAGGAGGAAAATCCCCTGCGATTGTGAAAGAGGAGTACCTGCTGCTTGGCATCCAATGTCTGGAGAATCATATCTCTTAGATACAAGGAGAGGATGTCTTCGTTTTCTTCGTCTCTCATATTGATCAATTCGACGCTGGGGAGCTGGTAGTCCGCAGGTCTGTTCATTAGAATTGAAAGAGAGTATTTTTTAAGACTTGCGTTGTACCAAGATTCCAGAGAAGGAGTAGCAGAACCCAAAACTACTTTTGCTTTGGAGTACATGGCTCTGACCACTGCCAAGTCTCTTCCATGATACCTGGGGCTTTGGTCTTGTTTGTAGCTCTGCTCGTGTTCCTCATCGACAATAATCAATCCCAGATCTGGCATGGGTACAAAGATGGCACTGCGGGCTCCAATGACAATCCTACTCTTTCCATCTGCCACCTTTTTCCATTCAATATAGCGCTGTCTATCCGTCAAACCACTATGCATGATTGCCAAATCATTGCCAAAAGCAGCTACAAATCGTGATACCATTTGAGGAGTGAGAGCAATCTCTGGGATGAGGAAGATCACACCCTGGTTGTGATTGAGGGTTTCTTTGATGAGTTCTATGTAAACTTCGGTTTTACCACTCCCGGTGATGCCATATAGGAGGTGTCTATACTCCTTTGTATTGGAAATCTCTTTCACTGCGGTGTATTGATCAAGGTTGAGGACGATGTTTCTCTCATCTGAAATAGCGGGAATAAGATCCGAAACTTCTGGCACGATGCGTTGCTCAAGCAGAATGCAGGACTTTTTGACTAATGCCTTGATAATGCTATAGCTTATCTCATCCGCAATGCGAGATAGAGGAATTGGCTCACTCTGGCTTTGGATATATTCGTATGCTGCTCTTTGTTTTGGGGTCAAATCGACATCCGGCAAAGCCAAGACAAGCACATAGTTTTGAACCTTTGGTTTTTGACGGTCTTTAAGCTTGCGCTTTCGCTGGATTAGGCACATCGCTTCAGCTTCTTCGATTATCTTGTATAGAGGGACTAAATCAAGGTCTTTCTTCAGCTCGCTGATCTGCTTCCACTGCCTATCCTTTAGGGCACTATACAACTTATTGAATGGCTCAGCGATATCATCTGAACTGCCTACCCAAGTAACACTACTATCTAGCTCTGGCAACAAAAATGCTGGCAGCATGGCAAAGAGAACTTTGCCCATTGGCGTGTGATAATAGGCAGAAATCCAAGTTGCCAGACGAAACAAATCCGGCGTAAGCAACGATGTTTCATCCAAGACTTCCAAGATGGGTTTCACGCCTTTGGGAATTTTCGTCTGATCATCCTCCAGTCCTCCACAAATTCCAAATTGCTCCTTGCGGTTAAAACTTACGACAACACGAACCCCGGTGCCTATCGGAGAAGGATGGAAATAGGTAAAACCATCCCCAAAGGATTGAGACAGATAGATTCGATGATAATACTTCATAGGAACATTGTGCAGAAGCTGGGGTTTATGTCAATCTGAACCTGAGCTTTTTCGAGCTTTAATCGCGAAAGCATACCTATTCCACGGAATAGTTACAAAAAAATTAGCCCGGTTTCCCGGGCTATCTATTATTGAGATTTGGCGTATGTGTTGATTATCCGCGACGGAAGACTTGAGTAAATTCAAACCCTTTACCAGCAAGGTTCATCGGTCTGGCAGCAGCTTCGATTACTCTCACACATTCTTCGATGAATGCTCTTTCAAAGTCATCTCCACTCACGACAACAGGAACGACTGATACGTTTCCTGCAGTGTCGAATGCAACTTTGAAATTGATAGATCCCGTCATGACCTTTGTAGAACTGAAGCGGTTATAAGTAGAAGCAAGACGCTGTCTTATCTTGCCGATGTTTTGATTTACTTTTTCTTGAGCAGACCTAGTTTCTTCATCCCCTTGAGGAATCTCGTTTTCTTTTAGTATCCGTTGTCCGCTTCTTTCTAGGTTTCGGAGGGCAGCAAGGGCTTGTTCGGAGGCAATTCTTTCTCCGCGCTTGATTGTACTAGCATCGCCTCTAAATTGCTCTATGGCTTTGCCTTGAAGATCGGTGAGGGAACCACCACCACCAATTCTACCACGTGATATTTCTCCTTGGTATTTAGCAGCAGCGGCTCTAAGAGAGGGATCACCAAAACCCTCATATCCTCCGCTACCACCAGCTCCTTGTCCGGCTCCGGTTCCTCTGCCACCACCGCTATCTCCAAAAGACCTAGCTTTGATAGTACGGATTGTTGTAGCTGCTTGGAGCGCTCTACCTCCATCACCTTGTTCTCCACCTAAGGCACCCAATGATCCGGCAAGTGCTTTTAGACCTTCCGTTCTCTTTTGCGCGGCGGCTTGAGCTGCTTGCTGTCTAGCTGCGGCTTCTCCAGCAGCTTCTTGATCATCTTCTTGTTTAGCTACTCGGTCACGCTCGGCTCGGGTGGGCATCCTAGGGGCATCAACCTTCTGGGCAATGATCCGATCAAAACTCTCTTCGATGGTGTTCGTTTGAGCATCTTCCCTTTTCAGAAAGCTATCATAGACAAAGAGAAAAATCAAGGTAAACAAGGTGATAAACAGCAACATATTGCGATTTTTCTTTTCGCTTGGTGCCAGTTCTGCCCGTCGGGAATACAGACTAATAATCTGTTTCTCTTCAGGACTCAAGATGCGTTTGAAGGGATCGACAAATTCAAAATTGATCGACCAATCCTTGGTTAAAACCACTGTTCCAGACATATCCGGAGTTATTTTGAGCTGTGTTCCGCTCAAGAGGTTCTTGCTCTTTAGGAAACCCTTATCAACCACTTGTCCACCCTTTTTACAGGTCAACTCACTGCTGGGAAGGATATTAAGAAAATACTCGTCCTTCTTGTTCACCAAAAAGAGGTGTTTTTCCGGAAATTTGGAATCCAATATTTGCCAAAACATGTGTTTGTTTGAGCCGATAAACCATTTGTTCCGAATATCTCCAGCACCATTTCCTTTCTTGGCAAAGTCTAGAGGCTTACCTTTGTAATCCAATCTTAGTTTAACTATCTTTTCAGCCACCTTACCTCCTCTTACAATCCCCGTGCATACTGGTTAAGCCATTCTTTATCCTCTTGTGAAGAGAAATAAACCTGTTGGAATCCACATTCACCAGCTAAGACCATAAGCTCACCGATATACCTGCACTGCACCATCTTATCAGCTTGTATCAGTAATATCGGGATGTTTTTATCCGATTTCCTGTCATGGATATTCTTTGCTTCTTTGGTCAATAGTTGTGTCATCTTATCGACCTTCTCGGCATCGAAGAGCTCTTCTGGTGCACCGAAGACGGTGTTAGTTTTTCCCATTAGGATTTCTCCCGGATAAACCTTCAAAATATATGGGTCTCCGTCTTTAATCAGTTTTTCTGCATTTATCGTACTTGGGAAAACCATCTTTTCTGGAGTAGTAAGATTCTGCGCATCCATACTTACATTTTTGATCAAAAACACCAGTAGAATGGTAAGGATATCAAGAAGGGAAGTAATCGAAAGCTGCTTGGCATCATCTACCTTTTTGCGTGTGCGGCGTTTTCCTTTGGAAGTCTTGTATTTTGAGCTTCTGATACTATGCGGCATCCAAGCCTCCAATGGCTACTCTGTAAAAGCCAATTTCAACGTTTATCAAGCCGTAGTTAACCTTAAGAAATCCATTCTTCTTACTGATGTCTATGGCTTGAAGCAAATCATCATATAATACGTCATGATCCGGAGCGACTTCAATGTTAAATGTTTCCGGGTAACGTGCTTTAAGCTCCCTTAGGGCATTATCAAGCTGAACGTAGTTATAACGTCCATTGATGGGAGTAATGGTTTTGGTGGTCTTCTCTTGTTCGCGAATCTCAAAGGCAAATTCTTTCCCCTTTGCAGAAGGGCCTTGTCGATAGATGATCACTTGCAGACGCAGTTCCTTCTTACCACCATTACCACCTTCGCCACCCTCGCCAGCACCGCCAGTGGAGCCAGTGGAGCCAAGGTCAATATTAATCAAAGCAATCTTACTCAGTACGATAAACAACATCAGAAAGGGAATAATGGTCAAAAATAGATTCATTATCGGAATGATGTTTGGTTCCTGTATCGAGCTTTGCTTTTGATTGCGAACTTCTGAGGGGCGATATGCCATGGCACTATTCCTTTGATAGATAGATCAATTGATTCATTACCTTTACACTATATTCATCGACTTCGGCGATCAGCTTTTGGGCTCTGTCAAGGAGAACCCCTTTTAATACATACAGCGGAATAGCTGCTATCAAACCAAGAGCGGTAGTTCCTATAGCCTTTGCAATACCCTTTGTGAGTTCTGTCTGTTTTTGGGATTCTGGAGCAAAGGCAAGTGCGTTGAAGGCGTCCAAAAGCCCCCAAATCGTTCCCAAGAGACCAAGATAAGTACATACCTGTGCCATAACGTCAAACCACCAGAGTCCACCATCGAGTTTGTGAAACTTTTGCAGGTTTGCTTCGTCGAAGGCATTTTGTACTTGGTCATTGAGTGCTCTACCTGTCTTGCCTGCAGATCTGGCATCACGATAGCCCTTGATTCCTGCCGCAAAAATGAAGCCCATCGTTGTAGTAATGAAACTATCGGCAATTTTTACCGCTTCATCGATCTGATCGTTTTTAATATGACCTTTGAGCTTGAGATAAACCTGTCCACTATCAATTTTTTCATTGAGGTAGAGCTGCTTGAATCTAATTACCCAATAGACCATACCACCAATGAAAATTAAAATTGTAAGATAACCCCAAAATTCGCTATCGTCCACGATTTTTACCATCATGTCCCACACGCCGGTTTTAATTTCTGCTTGGGCAGGGGCTGCCTCTGGGCTTCCTTCAGCTGCCTGAGCGAGTAGAAAACCGAACGAAAGAACGATTGTTAACACTACCAGAATGATTTTCTTTGTTTTCATTTTGACTCCTTAAGCCATTTATTTAGTAATACTTTGTTAGTTGTTCTTATGAAGTTTCTGTTGAACCGGCTATAGTAGGGCTCTACCGGCGTTGGAAGTTTACCATAGGTTACGCTAGTACTTGGCTTCATCGCTTCAGCGACGGTATCTTCTTGACCAGCTTGAATAAAATTTTGTTTTGCTCTATCTGCTCCCTGCTTTGTAGCCTGCTCCACCACATTTGTGTTTTGTTGAGCGAACAGGTAGCCCAAGCAGAAGATAAGAGCCATGATAATGAGTGTCTTACGCATTAGATACCTCCATCACGTGCTACTTTTACCAGTTTGACCTCACCGACAAATCCTCTGTATTGAGAAGTGTTGGATACGCTAATCTTGATTGTGTTCTTACCCTGATTTAACATTCCGGCATCTAAAGCCTTTTGATAGGAAAACACATACATAGGCTCTGGATCATAATCAAAAATGAAGTCTTGATCCAAAACCACGCCATTGAGTTCTATGGTCATTTTGTCCGCTGCTGTAAAAACCAGCGAACCGCTCCTAAACTCTGTATCGAGAATAAAGTCACTTTCAAAGATTATCTCATTGAATTTTGTTACTTCGCTCTCAGCAACCCAGATAGGTTGGGCAGCAGAAGCATCCAATCCCTCAATTTCGTTATTTTGTATCCCAAAATTGCTGGCGATCTGAATTGGCATATTGATCATGACTCCACTACTATCTGCCACAGAGGCTCTCCAATTTGTCCCAGTGGCGATGATCATCGTCTCGGTCGGAATCGCTTGTCGTAGAGCTTCCTTATTATAGACGAAACGTAGTGCAAAACCAAGTTGTACAGACTGTGCGGATTGGTTTGGAAATTCAAACTCGAGCACATTCTCATTTTCACTCAAGATGCTGGGGATGATAGTAGCCATCTCCCTTACTGTTTCCTTGTTTCTTACATCGAGTGTATCAATGGGAAGACGAGGTAGCACTTGTTTACTTGCGTTGATCCTCGTCTCAATATCAAAGGGATACATGATCTGAGCAAATGCGATAACTGGCAAAACACGGCTTTTCACCACCTTGTTTAGCTTCAAGCTAGAATTTGGTGGAATAGATATCGTGCTCAACTCAATCCCCTGAGGTGTACTTACCTTGCCAATACTACCAATGGAGAGAGTTGATTTGTCGTTTAGGTTTTGTACGCTTATCTGCCATGAGGCATCTACACCAAAGTCGTCTATCTGAAATTCTGGCATTGCTTTGAGGTCTTCCATTCTCTTTTTGGCAAGCTCAATATTTGTGTCGTTGTATCCAGACAAACCGTACGAAGTAAACAACTCAAAATAGGTATAGAAATAGACGGATTTAAAGTTGTCGAGTGCAAATTTATCCGCAATGCCGTTAACGAATTCTAAGTTTTCAGGATTAGCTTTCACCAGTCTTCCATCGGAAGTGTTGTTAAAATAGAATTCCATGCGCTGTCTGAATAGAGCTTCGCCATGTTCATAGATCTTAGCCATTGCCACATAGGCTTTAGTAATACGAGCGATATCAAGGTCTTTGCCAGCGCTGGCATCCAGAAGTTTATCTACTTTATCTGCTTCAGTTTTGGTGGCTCTGGCAAGTGCATCAAACCTTCTATTCCCTGCAAAAAGATTCGCTTGCAATGTTGAATTGGCATTTATGTTTACCAGCTCTGCGGCTTTCTTTGCCAAGAAGCCTCGTTCAATAGCGGCAAGTCTGGTATCAAAATCCTTCAAGAAGGCTATTCTATCCTGCATTTTTTTGTATTCCTGCTCATGGGTGGTAAAGATGGGAGCAACCCAAGCGGTATTTGTATTCAAGCCTTCTCGCATATAGGCAGCTTCAAGCCTTTTAAACTCCTCTCTCTTGGCAGGTAACTTTTGCCACTCTTGAGCGTTATAAAGAGTTGTGTATTCGTCATATATCTTCTTTAGTTCGCGTTCCATTACTTGGTTGTAGAGGTCGGCTTGATTCTTGTCTTTTTGATAAAGCTCACGTGCCAATGCATCAAATCTTTGGGTATCTCCAGCCTGCTGTGCATAACCTGCCATCAATCTGATTGATGCTGATACACGAGGGTCATTGGGATACATGGCATTGAACTGCTGGATGAGTTCAATCTCCCTGGGTCTGTCTTGTTTGGCATAGGCGATGGCTTCGATAAAGAGGTCTTCAGCTTTCACACCACTACTATCGATGCGACGGTTGCGAACGTCATCATGAAGACCAAGATATAGCTCGGAGACCTGTCTCGCTTGGGATGCTTGCTTGGCAAGATCCTGAATACGAAGCGCTCTAATCTCGTAGGTAGCGGCTGAGGAAGGATAGCGGCTCATGTACTGATCTTGCAGAGCAAGCTTGAGGGTTTGGTTGTTCATCAAAGAATCGGCAATCACCCATGAGCGGAGGAAAAAGCTCCTCACGATTGTTTCGTCTGTGATATCGGCAACTACGGCTACATACAAATCGATAGCACGTTGATACTGCTGCGCCTTTTCAAGTGCTTCAGCTGCATTGACTTTATAGCCATTGCTCTGCCTCAAATCCGTTGCCTTAAACTCATCCGCAAGCCTTAAAAACTCTGTTGCGGCAAGCTCATAATTTTGCTGGCTCTCGGCACTCACCGCAGATTGTCCTATCAGCGAATTTACCGTTTGTTGAAGGCTCTGCCTCTGCGCAGGGGTTGATGCCAAGCTCATAGCTTCACGATACCATTTCTCGGCTGTGGCAAGGTCTTTGCGTTCTTCACTCATTTCACCAAGCTGGTTGATCAGGTTAAACCTGTTTGTCGTGGGAAGGTCACTACCTAGTGCCAAAAGCCCTTGAAAGGTATTGTATGCTGCGTTTAGGTCGCCGGATTTACGCTCAGTTTCCCCAATCATGGTTATCAAAGAAATGTACTCCGTCAAGTTAGTCGGATTCTTAAAGCGATCGGAAATCAATACTGATCCATATCTCAGCGCGGCTGTACGGTATCTGGAAAATAGCTCGTTTTGATCTTTGGGGAGATTGAGCTCCGGGCTTTCAAGTGCTTTGGCAAAAATCTGAGCTCCAAAGGATTCATAAACAAACTTAGACAAATTGAACGCAATGTTTTCATTTTCGAATAACTTGGGATTATCCGGATATTCGGCGTTATAATCATAGCTATGCTGAATGGCACTATAATAGACGACTGGATCATTGGATTTTCTTGCTTGATTTTCTTCCATTTCCAAGAGATACTGCTTCCGCCCCATTCTCCACTGGGCATAATCATCACCCAGAATCGCTGTGAACTTTGAATAATCTTCTACATGATCTCTGTAGGCTATGTAATTATCCCTCGAAGTATCGTTTTGAAATGTCGAGTACAAACGTGCTTCCAAATCATCATAAACTTCTTTTATAAAAGCGAGCTGAGCGCTTAAATCTTTATCTTTGTTTGCCTGATACCACTCAGTTGAGGGATTGAACCTACGCTTTGCTTCCTTGTATAGATCAAACTTGACATCCCGGATATCCGCATTATTCCTCAATTGTTGTTGGTTATTATAATATATCTTCCAAATCTCTTGCAATCGTAAGGGATTCTCTGGTGATGTTGGTTCCAGACTCATGCGTGTGTACATAAAATCTGCAACCTGCATGTGAGCCTGCAGATCACGCTTTTGCTCAATCGCCTTATCAATTATCTCTTGAATAATGCTATAGTTTACGAAGTCCTTTATTCTGGATTCGATGTATTGAGGACCCTTCGCCGGGCTGTCATAATCATCACCATCTACGGCTATCAGTACATAGGCGATATTTGCGATGGAAGTGAACTTGTACTCGTCAATGCGGTCTTGTGCTGTTATCTTCTTGTCTTCAATACCAGTTAGTAATACAAGAAAATCTCCTAAAGCATTCAGGAAAGATTCTTCGTCATTACTATTCAGATATGTCCATCCACGATGAAAGTGGGCATCAAAATAGTATTCATTGTTTGGGTCACTGATGAGGCGGTTTAAATACCTGTCTCTAGCAATCCGGAAATAATTGATTGGTTCATCAGCGTCAGCGCCAATGTTAAAATAGAGCATACCCATGCGTAGCACTGCTTGACTCCAGAATGGAGACTCCGGATAACGATCGATTAGCTCATTAAAAGCAGAGATTGCCTTATCATAATAAGCTTCTGTCTCGCTTACGCTATCCGGTCTCTTCAGAGCCATCGGGTTTTGCCTCATCCATTCATCTTTTTTATCCTCAATTTCGTTGGCAAGTATGACACTATACATATAGCCAATATTATAGATGATGGCGTCCCGCATATAAAACGCAGGATCATGCTCGAGCACTGCTTCATATAAAGCTAGGGTGCTACGGCTTGCCTCATTCATATTAATGGCAAAATCCATCTCTGCCAGATAGTAATATAGGTTTGCCTTGGAAAAGAGCTTACCCAAACCCATGGGTTGAGAAAATGCTACGACACCAGCGTTACTATTGATCAAGGTTCTGATGCGAGATGAAAGGGATTGCATTTCTCCAATCAATTTTAGCTGCTCTACTTTGAGTGCTTCAAAATCGAGATTTTTAGTCTGTCTTGCCCTATCTCTTTGCATGAGAGCCATATACTCCAAATGGAGAGCGATGATATCAGCTTCAGCAAGAGCTTTGTTATAATTGGAAGAAATTGCAGTAATGGTCTTACTGTATTGATCCGATACGATATCAATCTTATCCATGTCGCGCGCAATGGCACGAAGCTCACGATCGGCAATTTTGGCAGGTATTGTGACTGTGAATGCTTTCCTTAGTGATTCGAGCATCTCTTCTACATTAGCTTTTTCCTTTATAAAACCGTCATACTCTGCTTTGAAAAAGGCATAGAAAGAATCTTCTTGTTGGTAAAAATCTCGCTTTTCAATTTGCTCCGCCAGTTTCTCTTGATACTCTTCATATTTCTGGCTGTCAAATTGCTCGGGCTTGCGTTCACGAATCAGCTCCATTATTTTCACGATCTCGGTATATTCTTCTATGGATCGCTCCAACTCGTTCTGTCTTTGTATGCGAGCATCCATTTCTTCCAGGGCATTCAAACGTAATTGAATTTGATTGTAAATTTGCTCGTATGTGGCAAGGGCTTTTTTCTCAATATCAATCTGTTGTATTGCTTTAGTTACAGGCATGTTCCTCAGCTCGTTGGTCTTTGAATATAACTCAAATAACTGAATGAACTGCATAATAATCTGAATCTCTTGCCGGTAGAGTTGGTTGAGAGCCGTTGCGGGTAAGCCACTAGGTGCAGAAGTAAGTGTAGAATGGATCTGCTTGAGTTCATTGGCTATGCCTTGCATTTGGACGCTGATCCGTTCTTGGTTTTCAGCGCTTGGGTCGGCAATGATTGCTGCCTTAAGTTCATTGATCCTATTTAATGTACCTAGCTTGGTGGGCAATACAGTGCGGAAGTTTTCAATGGTTTTCTTAAATTCATTGAGCTTGGCAGAAACTACCTCAGCCCGGTTTTCTGCCAATTGCATATCCGCCCATAGATACAAAAATGTGGTGTGAAACTCGCCGCTATCAGACCGCTTGAGAAGATCGTCCAATTGCACGAGTGCTTCCGCCTTCTTCCCGGAATTGAGCAAGGAGAGAATTACCTCATATTGCGAGAAAGCAGCGCGGCTGTCCTTGTTGATACTGTAAAATTTCTTGTACTGCGCTTCTGCCTTATCCCATTCTTGATTGAGAATGTGAAAACGAGCGAGCGCTAGTGTCACAAAGGGATTGTTGCTGCTGAGATTGCTGATATTTTGAAACTGAGCGACAGATTCTTTGGGGTCCATCTGCATCGCAGAGATAAGGTTTACCATCAATGCCGCATCCGTTCCATAAACAGAGTCCTGATTCAGTTGTTCAAAAACATTCTTAGCCTCAGTATCTTTCCCTACATTAAATAGAACATGTGCAAAGAGGTATTTTACTTCCGGTGAAGTAATCTGCGGGTACTTGCTTAGCAATTCTTGCTCAGCTCTCTTGTCCATTCCTGTTCCAATCATCGCCTTTAGAGCCAGCGCCATAGGTTTGTGAGCTATTTGTGAAGATGGATACCGATCGAAAAATCGCAATAAATGCTCAATCGCCCGCGAATCATCATTTCGATAATAAAGAACCGCTCCGTCATAGTAAAATAGCTGATCTTGAACTAAAAAAACCTCACCGAACATGGATTTCATGTTTTGCAACAATGAATCTGCCTTGTTCACATCACGGAGGAGAAGTTCATCGAGTTGTTTAGCATATTTGTTAAACTCGGTAAGCAAGCCCTTTTCATCGTTGTTGGCAATCATGCTCCGCAGTTCTTCTGGGGAAACCTTTTTGACTTTAAGATTGGTAATTCGTTCTCGAAGCGATTTAATCTCTTCAATCTGCTGTTGGATTATCTGAGTTTCAGCATCCATTTCTTTTTGAATTTCGCGCACAAGCTCAGCTTCACTGGGCTGCGCAAACAGATTCGGAATGAATAAAAATTGTATTACCGAAATTAGGGTGAGCGCAAACACTCTCAATCTCTTTCTCATAACTTAGCTCACTTTACTTTGGTTGGTGTAATCTCTAAGGTAAGATGCAGGCTGAAACCTGCATCTTACGAAATATCTATTATCCATGGAAGTATGAATAAGACCTACGACACAGTGCGAACTAACCTATTACTGATTACCCGCTTCAGCCTCAAGTTCTTGAAGCTGCTTACGCAAGTCTTCCAAGACTTTTTGTGTCTGTTCTCTGGATTCTCTCAAGCGCTTGAGCTCTTCGAAAAGATCACTTGTCGATTGAGAAACATCACCACGAGGCTTGGTTAGCTGAGTACCGGTTGCTGTTCCAGGTCCGCCATACAATGGACTGTCCGGCATAATCGGACGCTTGCGGGCATCGGAAAGCTTGTCATACACATATGAAAATCCCAAAGCCAAACGATGATTGGGGTTATCCTTTTTTAGGCTCTCTTCAAAACCAAGATATCCCAGTTTAATCGAGAAATCGTTGGGTGAAGAAAGTGTCAGGTTGTAGCGAACACCTAGATTGATGTTGTGTCCATCATACTCCCCCTGTACAATCACATTGGGATGTGGGCTTACTTCAGCACTGGCAAAGACACCCTCAAATTGCTTTGAGCGAGGTACCTGCCCCTTGAAACGATTGAAACCAATACCTCCACTTACTACAGTGGAAAACTCTGGGATAAACTCGGCAAGACCTCTAACGACTGTCTGTTTCGAGGCTGCAACGTAAAAAGAGTTCTTCTCGTAGTAGGCATTATCAGGGTTGCCAATCATATCGCTGGGCGGAGTATAACCTTCAGCCTGAAAGTCCTTGCCGATCTTCGAGAAAAGATTGTCAATACCCACGGCTAGTTGCGGATAGGTCACAGTCTCATCAATCAGTTTTACCTTGACATTACCAAGGGTCACCTTATCACCATACATCAGACCCAATTCGAGTCTGTTTAGAAAACCAACCTGCATCAAACCGAAGAACTTTCCTTCAAAATCCGTGTTTGGCTTACTGGTTTCCTTGCGAATATAGCTTGTTAGCTGAACTTTACCTGCTCTATGAGGAAGGATATAAGCATCGGGGGCTCTCATCTCTCCTGGCAATGTAAATGGATTCGCTTCCAAGCAGCTAAATAGAGCTACTATCACAACTAAGCTTAAAATAACTTTTTTCATACTTCCCTCTACCTTTCGGTGTTTTAAATCCTAAATATATTTGACAATCCATCCGTCAAGCTTTTTTTTGCTTTATGAACGTCATATCAACGCAAGAACTTTTCATTGCCGGTGAAACACTGAGCGCAAAGTACTTGGAATACAAGGGTTACGAGATCGTTTGCACCAATTTTCGCTCCCCCTATGGGGAGATAGATATTATCGCTAGCGACCAAGATACTCTCGTTTTCATCGAAGTAAAAACGCGTCGTAAACACTCGGTAAAAACATCACTTCTATCGCTTTCGGCTACCAAACAGAGACACATCTGTCTCACAGCACAATACTATATTAATCAAAATCCGGATCATGGCAAGCTCCAAACTCGTTTTGACCTGATTTTGGCATTTTACAATGAACATCTTGCCGAGTATAGCTTTGAACACATGGTAAACGCATTTTACCCGCCCCAGTTTACATGAAAACGATTTGGAGTTCAATTCGCAAAAGCTGTTTAAACAAAGCCTCAAGACCCAAAGCGAATTGGACTTTTACATGAAAACGATTTGGAGTTCAATTCGCAAACGCAGTTTAAACAGAGCCTCAAGACCCTGTGCGACTTGGACTTTACATGAAAACGATTTGGAGTTCAATTCGCAAACGCAGTTTAAACAGAGCCTCAAAACCCAAAGCGAATTGGACTT
>Ga0116204_1000335_pt1 | contig 26300 bp, 21 predicted proteins | sample LakKivwa52mmetaG_FD_94481 | JGI IMG/M metagenome (GOLD analysis project Ga0116204, IMG submission 94481) | Anoxic lake water microbial communities from Lake Kivu, Rwanda to study Microbial Dark Matter (Phase II) - Lake Kivu water 52m metaG | ecosystem: Environmental > Aquatic > Freshwater > Lake... | reverse complement strand
GAAATGAACCGGTTGATCGAAAAAGCGAACGAACTCGACATGAAAATCATTGTCGATGTATCAAAAGCCATATATTCGAAAATTGATTTTTCCTTTCCCATCTATGCGCTTCGGCTGGACTACGGTTTTTCCGAACAGGAAACGGTGGACATGTCCAAAACCTTGGAGTGTTTCTTGGAAATAAACGCATCGACCATGTCGGTTGACCGCTTCGAGCGAATGGTTCGCCGCGGATTGAACTTGAACAAAATACGGGTCGGTTATAATTTTTACCCCAAAAAATACACCGGTCTTTCCAGGGTGGACATGAAGGAAAGAAACGACTATTTTGCTTCGTTTGGGTTGCCGATTTTGGCATTCATTCCATCGAACAATCAAAAAAGACCCCCAATCTACGAAGGGGCACCAACCATCGAGACGCATCGAGAACTCGCATTAGAATCAATCATCCAGGAACTTCATGATCTTGGCGTGACTGAGATTTGTTTCGCGGATGCCTATGCAAGCATCGAGGAGATCAAGACGGTTAAAACTTTCGATTATTCCATCGTTCAACTTCCAGCGAAAATTCAACAAAATTTAAGTGATAGGGAACTTGAAATCATTCACAAACGGCATCGGAATCGAACGGATGAATCCCCGTACATGAAACGATCGACATTGACGAGAGTCGTCTCCCCCTACGACAAAATAGAACCGAACAATACGTTCACAAGACACATCGGATCCATTACGATCGACAATAAATTCTATAGTCGATATCAAGGCGAACTGTCGATCATTCTACAAGAACTGCCTGCTGATGAACGAGTGAATGTAGTCGGATATGTCTATGACTGCGATTATTTGTTGAAAAAAGTCACATCAGGGAAACCATTCAAGTTCATTGTGAAAGACTGAACAAAGGAGATGCACATATGCTTGCCATCGGTTTGATGAGTGGTACGTCGCTCGATGGAGTGGACGCCGCTTTGGTGGAAATCAATGAAGGACGCTTCGTCTTGCGCGATTTTTTAACGGTTCCATACCATATAGAACGTAGGAACCGGATATTCGAGTGTCTCCATATCGAGACATCCGATGTCCGGAAAATTTGTAGTCTCAATTTCGAACTCGGGTTCGCTTTTTGTGAAGCCGTCGATCAATTGCTTGAGCGGACGGGGCTGAAGTACATGGACATTTCGTTCATCGCTTCCCACGGACAAACCATTTGGCACAATCCGGAAGGAGAAGGCGGTTATGTGGCATCGACGCTTCAAATCGGAGAAGCGGCGGTATTGAGCCATCATACCAACATTGATGTTGTTTCCAATTTCCGCGTCATGGACGTTGCTGATGGAGGCAAAGGAGCTCCACTTGTTCCATATGCGGATTACGTGTTGTTTTCAAATCCAAAAAAAACGATCGCCCTTCAAAACTTGGGTGGAATTGGCAACGTGACGTGCTTGAAAAAGGGAGGATCCATCCAAGACATCGTTGCGTTCGATACGGGTCCCGGCAATGTTTTGATCGATCTCGCGATGCAATTGTTGTTTGATCGTTTGTTTGATGAAAACGGGGATATAGCCAGAAAGGGGCGGATCATCGAAAAGATGCTCCTCGAACTGGAGTCCGATCCCTATTTGTACAAAATGCCCCCGAAAACAACTGGAAGAGAAAAGTACACCCGTTCATTTGTGGAAGAAATTCTTCACAAATACGCATCTTTTCCACATTCAAAGGAAGATGTGATGGCGACATTGACACACTTCACCGCCCGCTCGATCAAGATCGCATACGACTTGTTTCTTCCAAGTATCGATGAAATCATCGTAAGCGGAGGCGGAAGCCACAACCAAACCATTATGGACTGCCTTCGTGGGATGTATCCAGGAAAAGTTCATACAGCGGAGGAGGTTGGGTTTTCGAGCGATGCGAAGGAAGCTTTGGCCTTCGTGGTCTTGGGATATGAAACCGTCTTTGGACGACCGTCGAACGTTCCTAGTGCTACGGGAGCGAAAAACCTTTGCATTTTGGGACAAATCACCAAAGCCCCTTTTGGAAAAGAATCGAGGGTCGATCGATGAAGATGGATTGGATCAAGATTACGACAGAGAAGATAAATCCCAACACCACGGACATCGATTCGTTGTCTCCTGAAGGGATTTTAAGAACAATCAATTCCGAGGACCATTTGGTCGCCCCCGCAGTCGAAAAAGCGATTCCTCAAATTGCCCCCCTCGTTGAGAAAATTGTTGAAGCCCTTCAAAACGGTGGTCGACTCGTTTATGTCGGATCCGGAACGAGTGGACGCATTGGCATCCTTGATGCCGTGGAATGTCGCCCAACATTCAGCGTTTTGGATGATCAAGTCTTTTGCATTATGGCGGGGGGATCCCAGGCGTTTTTGAAGGCGGTCGAAGGAGCAGAAGATTCGGTCGACCAAGCCATCACGGACCTTGAGGAAAAAGAAATCGGACCCTCCGACGTCGTGATTGGTCTTTCTGCAAGCGGCAGAACGCCGTATGTTATCTCCGCGCTAAGGTACGCAAAATCAAAAGGCGCGGTGACGGGATGCATCACAACGAGTTTGGAAAGTGAAATTGAGTCGATTGTCGACTTTCCCGTGGTGGCATCGACGGGACCGGAAATCCTAACGGGTTCGACGCGGATGAAATCCGGAACCGCCCAAAAAATGATATGTAACATGATATCGACAACAACGATGATCCGAATGGGAAAAGTGTATCAAAACCTTATGATTGACGTCCAACCGACCAATGAAAAACTGATTGCCAGAGCAATTCGGATTTTGTCGGATGCAGGAGGCGTATCGAAAGAAGAAGCCCAAATCAAACTAAACCGGTACTCTTCTGTCAAAATGGCCCTTCTTTCAATCATGACAGCCGTAGAAGATGAAGAAAAATTGAAAGAGGCCCTCATAAAGAACAAAGGTCATCTCCGAAATGCGATGGAATGGATGAAACACCATGAGACACGTTGAATTGAAAGTGAACGACCGGATTATTCGGGGATATCTTGAACAAACCGCCAAACCGTCTGACAGCATTGTCGTCTTTTTGCATGGCTTCACGGGCCATAGGGTGGAAAACGGATTTTTGTTTCGGACATTTGCGAGGAAGTTGCGAAATGAAAACATTGCTTCGTTACGGATGGATTTTTCGGGAAGCGGGGATTCCGATGGTGAATTCAATGATTTTACGTTTTCATCCCAGGTCAGGGAAGCGCATGCCATGATCGATTTTGCCAAAACAATCGCCCCGAAAATTTTTTTGTTGGGGTTTTCAATGGGGGGTGCTGTCGCTGGGGAAATTGCGAAAACGAATCCCGACACAATCGCAAAGCTCGTTTTATGGGCACCTGCCGGCAACCTACCGAGCATTGCAAACCGGATTCGGAATAACGCACCCAAAACCCAAAACGACGGGTATGATCTGGGCGGTTTTGAACTGAGTCAAGCGTTTTGTGAGGAAATCATCACCATCAATCCTTATGAAAACAATAGCCGCTTTGAAAGACCCGCCCTCATCGTTCATGGTGAAAACGATCAAGCCGTTGAGGCAATGTATGGGGAAAAATACGCCCAAAGTTACAAGCAAGGGACATATCATCTTGTCAACGGGGCGAACCATGTTTTCGGAAGTCTCGCCATGAGGGATCAATTGTACAAAATCACCATCGATTTCATAAAAAAATGACCGGAGGATTTAAATGAACATAGTCGTATGCATCAAACAAGTTCCCTCATCAAGCGATGTCTTGATCGACCCCGTGACCGGGGTTTTGATTCGGGATGGAAACAATACTAAAATGAACCCTTATGATTTGTACGCTCTTGAAACCGCGCTTCGGATCAAAGAGTCAAATCATGCCAAGGTGGCAACGATTTCGATGGGTCCTCCTTCGGCGAAAGCCGTGTTGATGGAATCGCTGTGGATGGGTTGTGACGACGCGCTTTTGGTTTCGGATCGAAAATTCGCGGGAGCGGATGTCGTTGCGACATCCTATACCCTCTCACAAGGAATTAAGAAGTTGGGCAAGTTCGATCTCGTCATTTGTGGGAAACAAACGACGGATGGGGACACGGCTCAAGTCGGTCCTGAAATCGCTGAGTATTTGCACATCCCTCATGTTGCTTATGTCGACCGGATTATCGAAATCAAAGCAGAATCGATCGTTGTTGGTTTTTCAATGGACAAAACCGTGGAAATATGCGAGGTGACATACCCCTGTTTGATCACGGTCGAAAAGGGGATCTACACCCCTCGACTTCCTTCCTTCAAACGCGGAGTTTCTTTCCGCAACCATGTGATTCCGACCATGACCTTTTCAGATTTGGCAGATCAAGACGAAACCCATTATGGATTGAAGGGATCGCCAACACAAGTTGAACGGATGTTTTCTCCCCAAAGAAACACGGATAAAACGATGGTAAGGGGATCATCCGATGAACTGAGTATTGCGTTGTTTGAAAAATTGAAAGAAATAAAAATTATATAGGTGAAATCATGAGCAAGATACATGTGAATCAACAACTCGTGACTTCCGAGGTGACCGATCAACTCATCAAACTTTGTCCCTTCAATGCCTTTGAAGTTGTGAATGGAGAATTGATCATCAATGCGGGATGCAAAATGTGCAAACTTTGTGTTAAAAAAGGGCCCAAGGATGTTTGTACACTCATCGAGGAAAGTGTTCTTCCAAAAATTGACAAGTCGGAATGGGTCGGGGTCGCCGTGTATGTCGAACACGACGAAGAAAGAATCCATCCGGTTTCCTTCGAACTAATCGGCAAAGCGAAGGAACTTGCAAAAGTGACGAACCATCCGGTTTACGCAGTGCTGATTGGACACGAAACCGATCGCTTTCATTCAGAAATCCTGGCATACGGTGTTGACAGGTTGTTCGTCTATGAACACCCCTTATGGCGGCATTTCAATGTCGAATTGTACTCGAATGCATTTGAGGATTTCGTCTGCAACATCAAACCAAGCACCATCTTGTTTGGTGGAACCTCGCTTGGTCGGAGCTTCGCGCCAAGAATCGCAGCAAGATACTGGACAGGATTGACTGCGGATTGTACAATGTTGGATATGAAACCCAACACGGACTTGATCCAAATCCGTCCCGCTTTCGGCGGTAACATCATGGCCCAAATCATTTGTCCGAATCATCGCCCACAAATGGCGACCGTCCGTTACAAAATCTTCAAAATGCCGGAAAAACAAGAAATTACCGGAGTGATCGAACGACGTCCCATCGACAAAATCAATCTTCATACCGATATCGGATTGAAGAGCATCGAGAAGAAGGAGACGAATCTAGACATCAGCGAAGCGGATATCATAATCGCCTGCGGGCGTCCTTTCAAATCGAAAGAAGACTTGGAAATGGTTTATGAGCTTGCCGATTTGATCGGAGCGAAAGTCGCTGTGACAAGACCCCTCATCGAGGCGGGACTCGCCGATCCCAGACGTCAAATCGGATTGAGCGGAAGAACCGTCGCTCCTAAAATGATCCTCAATCTTGGAATCAGCGGAGCCGTCCAATACACAGCTGGAATGAACGGATCGGAAAACATCATCACGATCAACACCGATCCGAATGCACAAATTTTTGATATATCCCATCTTGGAATCGTTGGGGATGTGTTTCAAATTGTGCCGAAATTAATCGAACAAATCAAACAAAACCAAAATTGGTGATAGGAGGTTTCCATGTATAAAAAAGTCGAATCGAGCGACATCGAGTATTTCAAGAGCATTCTCGGTGATTCAAGGGTTCTTTTTGGATCCGCCATCAGCGAAGACTATGCCAAGGATGAACTCGGGACGATCAAATCGATGCCTGAAGTTGTTTTGTTCGCAACGACGACCGATGAAATCAGTCGCATCATGAAACATGCGAACGAACAAAAAATTCCGGTTGTCGTTCGAGGATCGGGAACTGGATTGGTCGGATCATGCGTTGCTTTGCATGGCGGTATTGTCATCGACACGACCAAAATGAACAAAATTTTGGAACTCGATGAAAACAACATGACATTGACGGTCGAACCGGGCGTGCTTTTGATGGATATTTACGAGTACGTGGAGCCGAAAGGATTGTTTTACGCACCGGATCCCGGTGAAAAATCGGCGACGATCGGAGGAAACATAGCGACCAACGCCGGCGGAATGAGAGCCGTCAAATACGGCGTCACCCGCGACTGGATCCGGGCACTAGAGGTCGTTGTTCCAACGGGAGAGGTAATCATGCTTGGACGAAAAGTGGTCAAGGATGCGACAGGGTATTCGCTCAAGCAACTTTTGATCGGATCGGAAGGAACCCTTGGAATCATCACCAAGGCCGTTCTTAAACTGATCGCAAAGCCCAAACACTCAATCAGTCTTCTTGTTCCTTTTGAGTCCATCGAAAAAGGCATCGAATCGGTTCCAAGCATCATTCGAAGCAAGGTCAATCCGACTGCGATTGAGTTTTTCGAGCGGAAAACGATTTTATTCGCTGAAGATTTTCTTGGAAAAAAATTTCCAGACACCAAAAGCGATGCCTATATTCTTTTGACGTTTGATGCACCTTCCGAGGATGTTTTAAAAGCGAACTACGAAGAAGCGGCGATCTTGTGCCTGAACGAACTCGGCGCGCTGGATGTGTTGATTGTCGACACCCAGGAACGAAAAGATTCCGTTTGGAAAGCACGCGGAGCGTTTCTCGAAGCGATCAAATCCTCCACAACATTCATGGATGAATGCGATGTCGTCGTCCCAAGAAGCGAAGTCGCCGATTTCATCAAATTCACGGTCGACTTGTCCCAAAAATACGATATACGAATTCCGAGTTTCGGACATGCCGGAGATGGAAACCTCCACATCTATATTTGCCAAGACGGCCTTGACGATCAATCATTCCAACAAAAACTAATGGCCATCTTCGATGAAATGTATGATCGAGCCGTGCAAGTTGGGGGATTGGTCTCAGGGGAGCATGGAATTGGGTATGCGAAAAAAGAATATATGAGACGTCAACTGGGTGAGGTTCAAGTTCGGATCATGAAGGAAATCAAAAAAGCCTTCGATCCAAACAACATCTTAAATCCGGGAAAAGTCATTTCCTAAGGAAAAACCGCTTCTTTGCGAAGAAGCGGTTTTTTTTAACGGGATAATCCCATGCGTTGGAAAACTTTTGATAGTTTGCGAGAAGCGATTTCTTTTGCTCGATTTTTCCCTTGGTCGAGATATCGGTTTAGCTCTTCGCTGTGGATAAGATCACGGTATCTACTTTGAATCATGACAAGTTCTTTAATCACGGTTTCGGAGACATCGTTCTTAAAGTCTCCGTAGCCTTTGTTGATGTAGGCATCTTCAATCTGTGCAATCGATTGGTTTGTAAGACTGGCCAGGATTGTCATCAAATTGGAGATTCCCGGCTTGTTTGTTTCGTCAAACCGAATTCTTGATTCACTGTCTGTCACCGAGGTCATGATCTTCTTTCGAATCACGGCGGGATCATCAAGCAAAGAGATGTAGGATTTTTCAAGCTCATCCGATTTCGACATTTTTTTGGTCGGATCCGCCAAAGACATGATCTTCGCGCCTTGTTTGACGAGGAGAGGTTCGGGAACGACGAATGTCTCCCCGTAACGGTTGTTGAAGCGGATCGCCAAATCTCGGGTCAATTCGAGATGCTGCCGTTGATCCTCACCAACCGGAACAAACGAGGCATCGTAAAGAAGGATGTCTGCGGCCATCAAAGCGGGATATGTGAAAAGAGCGCACGTGACGCCAATCAATTGGCGCTGCATCTTGTCTTTGTATTGAGTCATACGCTCGAGTTCACCGACATAGGCGGTTGTCTCCATGATGTATCCAAGGGCGGCATGTTCCAACACCTCGGATTGAATGAACAGGTTGACTTTGTCGGGATCAAGACCACAAGCAACGTAAAGAGCCGCAAGGGAGCGAATGTTTTTCCTCAAATCCGCCTTTTCTTGAGGTGTTGTCACGGCATGCAAATCAGCAATAAAAATGAAAAACTCATAATCGGGCATTTCCGATTGGAGTTTGACAAAATTCTTGATCGCGCCAATGTAATTGCCGAGGGTGATGACGCCGGAAGGTTGGATTCCGGATACGATTGTTTTCATGATTGACCTCCTATCCTTAAAAAAAGTCCTTGGATTGAATATCCAAGGACGAATCATCGCGGTGCCACCTTAGTTCACACAAAAAATGTGTGCTCTTTCGTCTGTTAACGCCAGAGTACGGCAGGCATTTCCTCTCTGCACTCCGGGGTCCATTCGTGATTTGCCCGTATTACACTCCCACTCGCTGTAACTCGCTGAAAAAAGGCTAAATTCAGTACTATTCCCCATCCATGTGTTATACGAACATTATAAATGAAATCAAATCAATAGTCAAGGGATTCTTATTAGGGGAAAGTTAAAAAAACCAAAAAAATATTTCTGAACAAGAAAAAAAAGAAAAACGAAAAAAAACACAATGTAAGCGCTTTACGCATTGAAAAAAGAAAAAAAAGCCCGAGAAATGGCATAAAAACGGTTCGTATTAAGCGTTTACATTAAAAAAATGTGTTGACTTTATTAAAAAGACATTGTATAATGTGATAAACACTGAGGTGTGTTTGAAATCATAAAAATAGGAGGAAACATTTTATGAAAAGACTATTTGCCGCGTTGGCAATACTCTTGGTCTCTTTCGGATTGGTAGCGTGTACACAAACATTGACCGTTACGGACATTGAAGTCACCGCTCCGACGAAATTGGCCTACGAAGTCGATGACGAGTTCAATCCTGCCGGCTTGATTGTCAGAACAGTCATGTCAGATGGATCGAAAGTCGCTTTGGCTCCGACCGATTACACGTTGACAGGATTCACGTCCGCAACAGCCGGACAAAAGACCGTGACAGTAACGGTTGGTGAATTCACCAAAACGTTTGTCGTGACGATCAACGCACCGGTTGCACCGGATGCAGTTCAAACTGGTATCGAGGTAACTCCTCCGACCAAATTGAGCTACAAAATCAATGAAGCTCTTGTCACTACCGGATTGGTAGTTAAGAGAGTGTTTGATGATGGATCGAAACCGACATTGAACCCCGACCAATATCAATTGGTTGGATTTAGTTCCGCAGCGGCTGGAACGGTTGTAGTCACCGTTCTTGATGGCGCATTTGCAGGAACGTTCACAGTCACCGTTCTAAGTGCTCAAACGTTGACCGTCGGATCTCCGGCAATCAGCGGTGAGTTCATTGGCGGATTTGGTAACAGTGCTTATGACGTATGGGTCAGAAACCTTGTTCATGGCTATGAAACCATCACCACCACTCCGGGCGGCGACATCATCATCAACGAAACTGTAGTCGTTAATGACCCGATTGGCACAACCGTGCTTGGACCGGAAAGATCAGTAAACGTTGGAACTGTTGATGTGCCAGTCATGAAAACTGTCCGCGACAAGACCTACACATTTGAAATCGCACAAGACCTTTATTGGTCCGATGGAACGCAAGTCATGGCGAAAGACTATGTCTTCGCATTGTTGTTTGCCGCATCGAACAACTGGGCAAACGCTGGTGCATCGTCTACTGCTGGTAGAGAATTGCTTGGATACGCAGCATATCGTCCTGCTGGAACACCGAGACCGACTTCCGTTGGTTTGAAGTTTGCAGGGGTGAAATTGCTTTCTGACTTCTCATTCTCGCTCACCATTGATGGCGTCAACCTTCCGTACTTCTATGAGCTCACCATGGTCGGCGCATCTCCAATGCCGATGCATGTACTCACTCCGGCTGGAACCACCGTCATTTCGGATGCCGATGGAGCAACTCTTTCCGCAAACGGATTGAACTCGATTCCGGACATCATCAAAATCGGTGGATATCGTTACAACCCGTTTGTAACATCTGGTCCGTACAAATTTGAAAGTTTCATCAACCAAATCGTCACCGTTGTCATCAACCCGTACTTCAAAGGCAACTATGCAGGTCAAAAACCGACAATCGACCGCGTAATCATCCGCAACATCAACCAAACTTTGGATGTTGACATGGTCATCGCTGGAGACATCGATTTGACAACCGGCGTTATTGAAGGCGCAAAGATTGACAAAGCAAAAGCATCCGCAACCGCAGACGTTGTATTCTATGCACGTAACGGTTATGGTATGATCGCAATGCACTGTGACTTTGGACCGACGCAAGACTACAGAGTCCGTCAAGCAATCGGATACCTCGTTGAAAGACAAAAATTCGTCGATGAAATCCTCGGCGGATACGGATCGATGGTCGATGGTATGTATGGATTGTCCCAATGGATGTATGAAGCGATGCGCGATGAACTCGAAGAAGAACTGAACGCATTCTCATTCAACCCGGCAACTGCAAACGCATTGATCGCCGAAACCGAATGGAAATACGAAGCCGATGGAACAACATTGTTTGACCCGGTGAAAGCCGCTGCTCAAAACACTTCACTTCCAGAAGGCGGAATTTGGCCGTACAACCGTTATAACGCTGCTGGCGAACCGATGATCGTCAATCATATGGGAACGACCAACAACAACATTACGGACTTGATCGGTGTTGAATTACCGAAGGGCTTCAAATTGGCAGGGATCGGATTCACATTGAAATATGCTGAATTCAGTGAATTGCTCGATAACTACTACTATGCGTATGAACTTGCCCCGGAAAACAGAATTTATCATACGTTCAACCTCGCGACAAACTTTGGTGTTGCGTTTGACCCGTACTACTCCGTTCATACTGATTGGTTAGGAACTTGGCAAAATGCAAACCAAATCGAAGACTCTCCTGCTAATCCCGCAGCTCCTCTTGAAGCAGGCGAAAAGACCTTGAATGAGCTCACGAAGCTTATGAGAGAACTTGATCCGGGTCAAAAAGATTTGTATCTCGAATACTGGTTCCAATTCCAAGTCCGTTACAACAAGTTGTTGCCGAACCTGCCGATTTACTCGAATGAATACTATGACATTTACAACAAGAGAATTAGCGGCGTCTTGACAACTCCTTTCTGGAACTGGTCATTGGCAATCTGCGACATCCGTATTGTTGGATAATATTTTGGCAAAGGCAAAATAGAATACTAAGAGTAAGGAGAGTGGCGGGTAAAGCCGTAACTCTCTTTATTCACTGTTAGGAGGGATTCAAGATGCTAAAATACATCATTAAGAGAATAATATCCATCATACCGGTCATTATCATCATTTCGATGATTTTGTTTGGCGTCATGAAATTGATGCCGGGGGACCCTGCTGCCCGTATGATTCCTCTTCCCGAAGGAGCTGCAGGTTTGGAACAATATCAATTGGAACTTGAAGTCATGCGGGAGAAATTGGGGTTGAACAAGCCAATCCCGATTCAGTATGCTCTTTGGATTGCAAACACAGTCCAAGGCAATTTCGGTTATTCAACCATGTACAAACAAGAAGTTCGATATATTCTTGGGGAACCTTTGAGAAATTCCATCATATTGAATGTTTTCTCCATCACATGTGCTTTTTTGATTTCAATTCCGGTTGGAATCAAATCGGCCGTGAAGAGATTTTCCGCCTATGATACGGGTTGGCAAGTCTTTTCATTGGTTGGAATTTCAATGCCGACTTTTTTCTTCGGTATATTCCTCATTTATGTTGTCGCTTTGAAACTAGGGTGGCTTCCCTCTGGGGGCATGCCGACCTACCCTGTTTTGAGCGATCCCACATTGACACCTCAAGACATAACGGCTTTGAAAAATGCCTATACGTTGTCCTGGTTGAGATACATTATTTTGCCGGTGATGACTCTTACAATCGGAAGTTTGGCAGGAACCGTCCGATATGTCAGAAACGCCATGCTTGAAGTAATTCGTAAAGATTTCATTAGAACCGCAAGATCCAAAGGACTAAGCGAAAAAGTGGTTATTTACTCTCACGCTTTTCGTAATGCCTTGATTCCCGTTGTCACAATCGTTGCGGGATCACTTGTTGGATTGTTTGGTGGATCTGCAATCACGGAAACGGTGTTCGCATGGCATGGCATTGGCAGAGTACTGATTGCTGCGTTGACCAGTGCGGATTATTCCATCGTGTTGACGATGAACTTGTTCTACGCTTCATTATCATTGTTGGCAAATCTTATCATGGACATTAGTTACGCGTTTGTAGACCCACGCGTCAAATTGGATTAACGGGGGCTTAGAATGAAAAAAGTCGTTAATTTTTTCAAAAAAATCGCCATCTCATTCAAGAACATGTTCCTTAGACTGATTTCTCCCAAGCAATTGAAAAGGGATTTATCAATTTTAGAGGAAGAAGCCTTAATGAGTCCTGGCAAAATCGTCATTCGGAATTTTTTCAAAAATAAGCTTGCATTGACGGGGCTCATCGGTTTCTCATTGATGTTGTTGCTTATTTTTGGAATGTCATCGATTTATCCGCTTGATGTTCTTGAATCGAGTGGAATTCAACGAAATGTCGCTCCGGGGTACAATTATTTGAGTTATCCAAAAGCATTGGAACGAGAAGGTGTCGCTCAAATTTCGACAGGGAACTCCTTTTCGGTCGGCTTGTCCGATGAAGGAAATGTCTTTGTGTGGGGACTGAATACGAAAAACGTCAAAGCCATTCCTGATGCTGTACGTGAGGCGAACATTGTCACCATCAGCACGGGAAGCACGCATGTTGTAGCCTTGACGGACACGAACGAACTAATCATGTGGGGATTCAATAACCACGGGCAAGCATCATTGACGGAAGAACAAGCAGCAACCTTTTCTGCCGATCCTGTTAAAATTGCGAAGGCAGGTGACGAGTACACGGTTGTTGTGACACAAAGTGGAAAATTATACGTGTGGGGAGCACTTAAAAATAGAGGTCTTGACCGAAACTACGCAACCCCTGTTGTTCCAATTATTCGTGGTGAAATTCAAGACATCACGCCAGGACCTTCCCATGTTGCACTACTTCTAACCGACGGCACGATTCAAATTATTGGTGGTAGAGCTGGGGATACATTGCGATCCATCACTCCGGAGTTTTCCGATGGAAGTTTGACGTTCGTTAAAGTTGTTACAACCGAGTACAATGGTTTTGCTTTGACCGATGACGGCAGACTTTTCGCATGGGGTGCGGAGCATACGTTGATGACCAACGATTATCTTCCCTATAATGCAAAAACTGAAATCAAAGACATCGGCGCCGGAAGACTCCATATGGTAGTTCTTAGAAACGACAACACGATCGTCACTTGGGGAGACAACACCTATAATCAATTGAATGCTCCAAGACGGATTGCCGGTGCACAAAAAATATTCGTATCATCATTCCAAAACTACGCGGTTGACAGCAATGACCGCGTACATGCCTGGGGACATCGCGGATTCATTTTCGGATCCGATGAGCGCGGAAGAGATTTGTTTGTCCGATTTGTTCATGGCGGACGAATCACGATGACCGTTGGTGCAGTAGCCGTTTTGATCTCTGTCTTCATCGGGGTGACGGTCGGGCTCACTGCCGGATTTTACGGAAAATGGATGGATATGTTGTTGATGCGTTTCGCTGAGATCATTTCATCTTTCCCGTTCTTACCTCTTGTCATCACATTATCGGCCATCATACCTGCCTCCATCACGCAAAACCAGCGATTGTTGATGATCATGGTCATCTTGGGGGTTTTGTCATGGCCGGGCTTGTCTCGTTTGGTTCGAGGACAATTGTTGTCCGAACGCGAAAAGGATTTTGTCCTAGCCGCAAGAGCCACCGGCATCAAAGAAAAAAATATTATTACACGTCATATTCTTCCCAATATCATCAATATCGTCATCGTCAGTATGACGCTTGGTTATGCGGGGACATTGTTGACCGAAGCGGGTCTTTCCTATCTCGGATTCGGTGTCATTCCGCCAAGACCTTCGTGGGGTAATATGTTGACTGCATCCCAACGGATTGAAGTCATGGATGAGTATTGGTGGCAATGGATCTTCCCGGGTCTTGGCGTCATCATTGCAGCACTCAGCATCAACTTGGTGGGTGATGGACTTCGAGAAGCGATGGATCCGAAAGCGAACGAAAGGTAGGTTTCGATATGAGTTTATTGGAAATCAAAAATTTACATACCTACTTTTCGACGAAAAGAGGACTGATCAAAGCGGTTTACGGAGTATCCATGAAATTGGAAGAAGGAAGAACTCTCGGGATTGTCGGCGAATCCGGAAGCGGAAAAAGCGTGACAGTCATGAGCATATTGAAATTATTCGAGCACAATCAGCGGATTCATGAAGGAGAAGTATGGTTCAGGGGCGAAAAAATTTCCGATTTGGATGAAAAATCGATGCGGGAAATACGCGGAAACGACATTTCGATGATTTTCCAAGAACCGATGACATCCTTGAATCCCGTATTCACCGTCAGTCGTCAAATCAGCGAAGTATTGATGCTTCACCAAGGGTTATCGAAGGAAGAAGCTCATATAAAGTCAATCGAATTGCTCGATTCCGTTGGTATTGCCAATCCGGAAAAAGTGGCAGGTGTTTACTCATTCCAACTTTCTGGTGGGATGAGTCAACGCGTTATGATTGCGATGGCTTTGGCTTGCCGGCCGAAGTTGTTGATTGCTGATGAACCGACAACTGCCCTAGATGTGACGATTCAAGCACAAATATTGAAACTAATGAACGACCTGAAACGAGAACTCGGCACTTCGATCATATTCGTCACACACGATTTGGGAGTCATCAACGAAATGGCGGACGATGTTGCTGTCATGTATTGTGGTCAAGTGGTTGAAATTGCCCCCGCCAAAGTCATCTTTGGAGAAAGCCCGACATACTCTCATCCATACACGGAAGGATTGATGAGATCCATCCCGCGATTGACCCTCGGAAAAGGACAAAAGTTGGAAGTCATTCCAGGGGCTGTCCCACATCCTTTGGCACTACCCGACGGATGCAAGTTCGCTCCAAGATGCAAGTATGCTACCGAAAAATGCAAACAAGACCCACCGATGATTGATATCGAACCAGGACATAGCGTTCGTTGTTTCTATCCCAAGAGAGGAGCAAGAACTGATGAATACAAAGCTTAAAAAACCACTCATCGAAACAAGAAAAATCAGAAAATATTTCCCTCTCAAAAGAAACTCATTTTTTCAACGGAACCAGTTGTTTGTTCGTGCGGTGGAAGAGTTGTCGATTGCGATTTACAAAGGAGAAACACTCGGTTTGGTCGGCGAAAGCGGATGTGGAAAATCCACATTGGGAAGAATCATTTTGCAACTGTATGAACCTACAAGCGGAGATGCCGTTTATCACGGGATTTCGTTGGAAGATTTTAACCCTGCATATATCGCAAAAGAAATTCAGAAAATTTCCAAATATCAACAAAAAGCAATTGAAAGTTACCAAAAAGCAATCGTACACGACAATTTCATTCAAACCATGCAAACCGATTTAAAATCGATGGCTCAAACGGAGGAAAATGCTCCGCTCATTGAGGCAAAGAAAAAAGAACTCGAAAAACATATCGATATGTCGAAAAAACTCAAAGAAGATGCCGATGAGAAACTCCTAAAGGGAGCCAAAACGGTTGGAAGTTTGATTTTGGAGGCGGATATTCAGGAGATTGCAAAAATTCTTTTGGATATTCATGATGTTTTAGATGATATTCGAGAACTCAATGAAAAAGTTCAAAAATCAAGAAGAATCATCCGGATCAAGGAAAAACTCCTTTCGCGACAAAAAGACGATAAGGATAGTTCTGAATTGACACGCGATGATATCGATGAGTCGCAAAAAGACATCAAAGAAACCGAAATCGAAATTGCATCACTCAAAGAAAAATACAAAGAAATCAAGTCGAGTGTCGAAAAATACCGAGGAAAAAATCCCTTGCCGGTTACAGAAAAGGCCAAGGATCCTTCGTATAGGAATTATTTGGATAATTGCATAGAAAAAGGAATCAACTTGACCCGTCTAAAAAAAGAAGAGATGCGTGTCCTAAGACAAAAACTTCAAATCATTTTCCAAGATCCGTACTCTTCTTTGGATCCTCGCATGACGGTTGGTCAAATCATTGAGGAAGCGGTTGTCGAACATGGGATGTTTAAAAAAGGAACACCCGAACTTGAAGAATACATCATTTCGATTATGGCTCAATGCGGACTTGACAATTACATGATTCACCGTTATCCCCATCAGTTTTCCGGTGGACAACGCCAAAGAATTGGTATTGCAAGAGCGCTCGCACTAAGACCTGAGTTTGTTGTTGCTGACGAAGCGGTCAGCGCGCTTGATGTTTCCATCCAATCGCAAATCATCAATTTGCTTGAGGAATTGAAGGAAGCAAGCGGATTGACGTATTTGTTCATTTCTCATGATTTAAGCGTCATCCGTCATATCAGCGACCGTATCGGCGTCATGTATCTTGGACACATGGTCGAACTAGGGGATTCAGAAGAAGTTTACAACGATCCGTTCCATCCATACACGAAAGCGTTGCTTTCTGCGATTCCCACAACAGATCTCGTTCAAAAAGAGCGAATCCTACTCCAAGGAGATATTCCATCCAACATCTTCCCTCCCTCAGGATGCAAATTCAGAACACGGTGCCCGATTGTTCAAGAACGGTGTGCGAAGGAAGTTCCAGAGTATCGCGAAATCACACCAGGACATTTCGTGGCGTGTCACTTCTATGAAAAAACAGCCTCCATCAAATAAGTTGACCGAAGAGGAACTGGACGAAGTACGACAGAAGATGAAGGAAACTCCATTGGAAAAGGGTGATTTTCTCGCCATAGTGATAGCAGCATTTATGACCATATTACCGCTTGTGCTCGTGATACTTGGAATATTTGTTTTGTTCATATGGCTGTTCTTTATTCGATAATAAAATAAAGCGGCCGAAAGGCCGCTTTTCTAAAGGAGACGAAAATGATTATAATCAAAAATGCGATGCTGATAAGCATGGCGGAAACGAATTATGAGAAATCCGATATTGCCATAGAAGGATCGAGGATTTTGGAAATCGCGACGGCGATTGATCCCGAGAAATATCAAAACGCAACCATAATCAATGCGAAACGCAGATTTGTAACGCCGGGTATCGTCGATCCCCACTGCCACATCGGAATCATGGAAGAAATCATCAAAGAAGGCAACGATACGAACGAAATGACCAATCCCATTCTTCCGGAATTAAGAGCACTTGATGGCATCAACCCTCAAGACGGAGCATATCAAGCTGCTTTAGAAGACGGGGTGACAACGGTTGTGATCGGACCAGGAAGTGCCAATCCGATTGGTGGTGTTTTCACCATTATGAAAACGCACGGGAAAACTTTGGAAGACATGGTGATCAATCCGGAATCCGCAATCAAAATGGCACTTGGCGAAAACCCGAAAAGAGTGTATGGTTCAAAAGATAAAACACCGTCTACTCGAATGGGAACAGCCGCATTGATCAGGGAAACATTGTACAAAGCAAGAGAATACCACAAAAAGATCAAAGAATATGAAAATGCGATCAAAGATGGAAAAAACGACGTGAAACAGCCCGACTTCAATCTTAAATATCATTCGTTGATGAGAGTTTTTGACGGCATGCTTGTCAAGATCCATGCTCACCGTGCGGACGATATTATGACAGCCATCCGATTCAAGGAAGAATTCGGATTGAAAATGACCATTGAACATTGCACGGAAGGGCATTTGGTTGCTGATAAATTGGCCAAACACAAAGTCGGATGCATCATCGGTCCGACCCTCACCAGCAAATCCAAACCTGAAGTTGCAAACAAGACATTCAAATCAGCGAAAATTCTTTCAGATAACAACGTTCAATTTGCAATTATGACCGATCATCCCGTCATTTGTTTGGAAGACACGATGCTTCAGTTGGGACGATTTGTCCGAGAAGGATTGGATGAACTGGAAGCGTTGAGAGCCGTAACGAAGTATGCCGCGGAGATCAATGAAATTGATGACAAAGTTGGAACCATCGAAGTTGGAAAAGATGCGGATATTGTCATATGGTCTCATCATCCGCTTCATCATATGGCAAAACCTGACATGGTTTTTGTCAATGGTGAACTGGTGGTTCAAAATAAAAACCCAAAAAAACCTTGAAAAAAATATGAAAATGAGTTAGAATAGGGTTGGATCGAGGTGATCTTATGATTCAAATATACACCACACCCAGTTGCTCATCCTGTAGAAAAGCGAAAAAATGGTTTGATAAATACAATGTTCCGTACAGCGAGAAAAACATTTTTAGCATAAAGTTAAGCAGGGATGATATTTTTAGAATGCTCACCAACAGCGAAAATGGATTCGAGGACATCATATCAACCCGATCCAAGGTCTTTAAAGAAAGAAACTTGGATCCGGACTCCATGAAAATGCATGAATTGATTGATTTCATCATCGAAAATCCGAGTGTTTTGAAAAGACCGATCATCATCAATGATTTTGAACTTCAAGTAGGATACAACAACGAAGACATCACTGTTTTTCTACCGAAAGAATTTAGAAACCTAGAAGATTTCAATTGCATTAAAGAAGAAGAGGATGAGGAAGACGAGTGCGAGTATCTTGATGCCTTGAAAGGTGTCATAAAAAGAGAAAAGGAAGCGTAAGCTTCCTTTTCTTATCCCAATCTTCGATATGCGGCGTAAGCCCGTTTGATTTTCGGATCGCTTTTTTTATAGATAAAGTCCAGTTCGGTAATAATCTCGATGAATTCCTTTTTTCCTGCAACATAGCTTTTGGCTTCATATTCGATTTCATAATCAACAACGCCAAGAAATTCGGACTTGTCGATCGCAAGAGTCCCTCGTTTATATGGAAAACTCATCCGATGTGTGGTGAGACTAAGAAAATTGACCAGTTTTTGTTGCCCGATGATATCATGGATTTCATTTTTGATTTCCTCATTGGGAATGATTCCTTCTTCCTTGAAGCGAAAAAAATCTTCCTTGGACACTTGAATGTTGTGTTCGACGAGTGCGTAACGTTTTTTTCGTTTCAAGGTTATTTCAAAATTGTCGCGTTCCCTTACCCGTAATGCCACTTCGGCGGCCTTCAAGGAGAAGCGAGGCGTGTCGAAATAATGGTTTGTTTGAGTGCTTATTTTATATCCTGAGAACTGGTGAATCAGTCGCTCGTATTCTTCTTTTGTTAACAAAGACTTGAATTCAATCTCGAGTTGTTTTTGCATGAGAAAGCTCCTTCGGGTAATTTACAATCGTATATATTATACATATATTTGACCAAAATGCAAGAGTAAAAATAATTTATTGGAAAAGACTTATAATTCGAATCAAAATGTGGTAAAATATGATATGGGTGATAAAATGTTGGTTAAAGATGAAAACTTCGAATGGAACAAGTTTTTACAACCCTATGAGCTTGCTGTTGAGGACTTCATGCTTAAAATGGAAGGCATCAAGAAGCAATTTTTGTTAAATGGAAAATATTGTCCGATTGAAATTGTGACCGGAAGAGTAAAAACCCCAAACAGCATCTTGGACAAGGCAACCCGGATGGGGATTCGTTTTGAAGAAATCGATGAGAAACTGTATGACATCGGCGGAATTCGAATAACGTGCAAGTTCGTCGAGGACATCTACATGGTTGCTGATTTGTTGAAGGCAAGAAAAGACATCGTCTTGCGCGAGGAAAGGGATTATGTGAAGAACCCCAAACCAAGCGGGTATCGATCCCTTCACCTTCTTTGCTTATACAATGTCGAAACCTTCAATGGAAGAATCCCTGTAATTTTAGAATTCCAAATACGAACGCACGCAATGCATTTTTGGGCAACCATCGAGCATTCCGTAAAATACAAATTCTCCAAAAACATTCCAGAAAACATCAGAAAACGATTGTTGATCGCATCGCGTGCAGCGGAGGCACTCGATAACGAAATGTCCTCCATTCGAGATGCGGTGGCTGCGGTCGAAAACGGAGGAAAACCCCTTTCAAGTCAAGATCCGTATGAGAGGGAAGTTCAGATCAATACGATCAAAAGGTGGTAATCATTATGCGCTTTTCAATGTTTTGCAAAGAATCCAGTGAAAAGCAAGGGGAGGACATCGCTCGTTATCTGATTGAAAACGGCCATGTATTCACCAAGGACCAACCCGAATATGTGATTTCAATCGGGGGGGATGGCACAATGCTACGTGCCGTTCGCGACCACATCGATAATTTGGACAAGGTGATATTTATTGGAATCAATACCGGTGAACTTGGTTTTTATACCGATTTTTTACCGAATGAAATTGACACCATCGTCCATTCCGTGGGGTGCGATCCCAACCATAACGATTTCCCGCTGCTCGAGTACAAAATCACCTATAAAAACGGATCGACGAAGAATAATTTTGCATTGAACGAAATTACCATTATGAATTTGGTACATACACAAATTCTAGATGTCATCATCAATGGAGATCATTTTGAAACATTTCGGGGAACGGGTCTTCTTGTGTCCACCCCGAGCGGATCGACCGCATACAATAAATCACTAGGTGGCGCAGTGGTGGACATTACGGTTGAGGCGTTTCAATTGACCGAAGTCGCAAGCATCAACAATAGAGTCTATCAGACATTGGGTTCCTCAATTCTTCTTGGGAAGGAATCAATCCTTCGCTTGTCCAGTCAAAATTTGGAACTAGCGACATTAACAACCGATCATTTGTCCGAATCATGCAAAAACATCAGTCATATTGACATATGGCTTTCCGAGAAAAAGGTTCGACTTTTAACAAAGTGCGACCAAACATTTTGGCATCGAGTAAAAAGAGCTTTTTTAGGCAGATGAAATGTGTTTCTGGTTTGAATGTTCAACATGAGGAAGACTTGTTTAAAAAAATCGGGAATTTAGAAAAAGAAAAAAACGCTTGAAAAAAAACGGATTTGATGTATAATGAATTCATAAAACCGACAATGGGGACATAGTAATTGCTCAAGTCCAATCAGGGAGATCCGGTCGTGACTGAAAACCGGTTTATGGCACAAGCAGTGAATTCACCTCCTAGGGGCCTTAATTGGGCACGTTTTCTCCACGTTACGGATTGTGAGTGTGCCGCAAGGCAAACTAAGGTGGTACCGCGGAAAAATTCGTCCTTAGGAAGAGATACTTCTTGAGGACTTTTATTTTTGTACAGGAGGATGAATATGATTGATCAATTGAAACAACTACTGAAAAAAGCCATCACAGAAATTGAAAGCGTGAAAAGCCCTCATGAACTAAGCGAAGTGAAGGCTGCTTATCTTGGGAAAAAGAGTCCGCTTCAAGAAATTATGAAAACGATGAGAGATTTGACCCAAGACGAAAAAAAAGAATTCGGGCTTCGGGTGAATGAGTTCAAACAATTCGTCGAAGAAAAAATTGATGCCATGAGGAACATCATGGAAGAGCGAATCATTCAAGATAAATTGAATGATGAAACAATCGATGTCACTCTTCCTGGGAAAAAAGTCCCAACAGGGTCGATTCACCCAATCACTCAGATTATTGAGGAAATCGAAGATGTTTTCATTGGAATGGGATATCGAATCGCGGAAGGTCCCGAAGTCGAACTGGATGAATACAATTTTGAGTTGTTGAATGTCCCCAAAGGTCATCCGGCAAGAGACATGCAGGATTCTTTTTATGTGGATGAAAACCATCTTCTTCGGACGCACACATCCCCGGTGCAAGCAAGAACAATGCTTCATCTTAAAGGAAAACCGCTTAAAATCATATGCCCCGGGAAAGTTTATCGCAAAGACGATGACGATGCAACCCATTCCCATCAGTTTACACAAATTGAAGGTCTTGCTGTCGGTGAGGATATTTCAATGTCGGATTTGAAGGGAACCCTCTCCGTGCTTGTTAAAAAAATGTTTGGCGATGATAGAAAAATCCGTTTTCGACCATCGTTTTTCCCATTCACAGAACCGAGCGTGGAAGTGGATATCAGTTGTTTCAAATGTGGTGGAAAAGGATGCAACATGTGTAAACAAGCAGGATGGATTGAAATTCTAGGTGCTGGCATGGTCCACCCAAATGTCTTGGAAGCGTGTGGATATGACCCGAATAAAATGCAAGGATTTGCTTTCGGGGTCGGTATTGAACGGGTTGCGCTTTTACGATATGGAATAGACGATATTAGAAATTTGTATGCGAATGATTTGAGATTTTTGAATCAGTTCGTTAAAAAAGGGTGAATCATATGAAAGTGTCATTGAAATGGTTGAATGAATTAGTGGATATCGGCGACATTTCGCAAGAAGAATTGGCAAGGGAGATCTCGCTTCATTCCATTGAAATCGAGTCCATTGTAAAAATGAGTTGCGCAACAAACGTTGTTGTCGGAAAGATTTTGGACAAACAAAAACATCCAAGTGCTGACAAGTTGTCCGTGTGTCTCGTCGACGTGAAGAAATCCGTCTTGAAAATCGTTTGTGGAGCACCGAATGTGGACAAAGATCAGTTGGTTGCCGTCGCATTGGAGGGGACAATCCTTCCCGGCGGATTGAAAATTGAAAAAACGATAATACGAGGCGTTGAATCCAACGGAATGATTTGTTCGTTGAAAGAACTTGGATTGGAAAAGAAGTATATACCGGAAGCATTCCAAGATGGAATTGTCGTATTGGATGAGGATGCCGAACCCGGCATGGATGCTTTAGAGTACTTGGGATTGGACGATGTTGTTTTTGAACTTGGATTGACGCCCAATCGAGCAGATTTGTTGTCAATGCGAGGCGTGGCTCAAGATGTCGCAGCCGTTTTCGATCGCGAAGTCAAACCGCTGCAATTTCATTTGCCGGAAATGAAACAACAGGCAAACGAGGAACTTATCGTTGAAAACCGTTCCACATCGTGCTTATCGTATCATGCAAGAATCATCAAAGACATCACAATCGCCCCGTCTCCGAATTGGCTCAAATCAAGATTGATTTCCTCGGGCATACGCCCAATCAATAATGTCGTGGATGTAACAAACTACATATTGATGCTCTTTGGACAACCACTTCATGCTTTTGATCAAGAAAAGCTTGGAAAACAAATCATCGTTCGCAATGCGATGGACAATGAAGAAGCGGTGACATTGGACGGCGAAAAACGTGTTTTGGTTTCTGGAGACATCGCCATCACAAACGGTCCTGAAGTGGTCGCAATCGGTGGCGTCATGGGATGTCAAAATACTGAGGTGACGGAAAAAACAAAAAACATCGTATTGGAAGCAGCCATTTTCTCACCCATGTCCGTTAGAAGAACGTCTTCGCGTCTTGGTTTGAGAAGCGAATCCAGCATTCGGTTTGAGCGAGGCGTCGATGTCAATCAAACAAAAATGGCAGTGGATTACGCGGCATATTTGCTACATCATTTCGCGAAAGGTTCTGTGTTGAAAGATACGGTGTTCACTGGGATTGATCAAATCAAAGAAAAAGAGATTTCCCTTCCCAATCACTATGTCGAACAAATTTTGGGTGTTGCAATCAATCCAGCAACGATCAGGGATATTGCCCGCAGATTGGGGTTTTCGACACGAGACGAAGTCGGCAAGATGATTGTTACCGTGCCAAACCGTCGCCTGGATGTTAACATCAAAGAAGATTGTGTGGAAGAATTCGGAAGGATATTTGGATATGATAAGTTGCCGCTGACACTTCCAAAAGTTGAGGTGTACGGAGAACTGACCAAAAACCAAAAAATGACGAGAATTGTCCGTAGCACGTTGAATGGACTTGGATTAAAGGAAGTGATTACCTACAGTCTTGTTCCATGTTCGGAAATTGAGAGATTTCATGATATGCATGCCGAATTGAGTCCCATCCGTTTGCTGAATCCGATTTCCGAGGAGCGATCGATGTTGCGAAAGAGTTTGATAAAAAGTCTCTTGGATGTCGCTTGCTACAATTCGGCAAGAAAAATGGAAAACCTAATGATTTTTGAGATTGGAAACAGATATCATTCCGAAAATGGGACATCAAGAGAGGAACGTCTATTATCAGGAGCATTGACAGGTGAATACTCATCCCAAAAATGGCAAGGGAAAACTGAGACCATCGACTTCTTTACAGTCAAGGGGATACTTACTCGTCTTTTCGAAGAGATAGGAGTCAATCCAGAATTTGTTAAGCTGAATCATCCTTCAAACGAATTTCATCCAAACAGGGTGGCAGAAATTCGAATCGGATCCAAACGGATAGGAATCCTAGGAGAGGTTCATCCCAAATTTGCAAGAGACTTGGATCTTAAAGATGTGTATGTCTTCGAGATTCTCCTAGACGAAACCATATCATCCGAAGCACTCCCAATCAAATATGTGGAGATTCCCAAAATTCCAAGTGTGGAAAGAGATCTTGCCTTTGTTGTGAAGAAGACGGTTTCAGCGAAAACGATTGTTGAAACGATTCGCAATGCGGAATCCGATTTGATACAGTCCATCGAAATTTTTGATTTGTATCAGGGGGATCGATTGGGCACAAATCTATATTCCATTGCTGTTCGTTTGACATTCCAGGGAAAAGAAACGTTGAAAGATGACATCATTCAAGACACAATGTCAAAAATCATCCGCCACATGGAAACGACCATCGATGCGAAATTGAGAAGCTTCTAAAGAAAACACCGCTTGCATTTACAAGCGGTGTTTTTTTATGATGAGATAGTCTTGGAGTTTGAGAGAACTTTTCACCGTTGATGTGTGAATTTCATCCAATTGCTCCAAAATTTCAATGACTTCTCGCGTAATGGCATAAGGTGTTGATGCGGCTGATGTGACTCCGATGATTGAATGCTTTCGAATGGTGTCCAAATCCAATTCCTCGACGGATTGAATTTGATATACATCTTTTTTGGCGACATTTTTCGCAATTTCGGCAAGCTTTTTACAGTTGTTCGAGGATCTATCGCCAACCACAATAACGGCATCACATAGTTTGCTTTGTTCGATGACGGCTTGTTGACGTTGCTTGGTTGCATAACAAAGTTCGTCAATCAAAACAATGTCGGGAAAAAGTTGCTTGAGTTTTTCAAACATGGTGTATATGTCATAGATGGACATTGTTGTTTGGTTTGTGACGGCTAGCTTCTTATTTTTCAAGACCAATGTTGATATATCATCCAAAGTCTCTATCAAAACAATTTCGGGGTGGATTCCAAGAACACCCTCAGTTTCCGGATGTCCGAGTTTTCCAATGTACAATACGGTGAAACCTTCGTCAATTTTTTCGCGGATGATTTTATGGGACCGCATCACATCCTTGCATGTTGAGTCAATCAGGAAAAGACCCTTTTTTGACACCTTTTCATAAATGGATGGACTAACGCCATGCGCAGTCAAAACAACTGTTCCAAAAGCAATCTGATCAAGCATATCGTCTCTGGAACTGCCATCCAGCACAATGACACCTTTCGATTCAATAGCCTGGTTGATTTGCTTGTTGTGCACGAGGGACCCAAGCAAATAGATTGGTCTTGGAATGAATGGATCTTCAATCACCTTATTGATGATTGTAATGGCATTCACGACCCCTTTACAAAATCCGTGAGGGGAAAATTCAATTACTTTCATAGCATCACCATGGATTATTATATAGGAAACTTGGCGAAAATGCAAATTATATATGAGGTGATGGTGGATCCGTATTTTCAATTTTGACGAACACCTTCATTGCGATGCCGGTATCTTCAATCAAAGAGTTTTCATTGAGAGAAAGAAAACGAATGAAAACGAAAAAGTCTCCCGAGCACGATGAAAAGTGGATTGCAAGCAAGATGAAAAACAATGAAGACCATTCCTTTGATGGAACGAAACACAAAAGAAAAAGAAAAAGATTCAAGAAAATGGCAGGCGCAATCCCCACAAGCATATAATGCCTTTTTGTAAAATAAACACCGGGTACACTTGCGCTGGCAGCAAAACCGTGAAAGGCATATTTTACTTTCTGATCGGTTCCCATTTTGAAAAACAAACCGTGGATCCATTCGTGTACGACAACGACCAAAACCAAAAGTGGAATACTCGAAAGGCTTGACCAAATGTTGAATGTGATTTCAATGTTTATCACTGCAAGAATCAAAAAGAAAAAAAGGATTAGGAACAACTGTATAAGAGTAATCCAAAATACGACCCATTTGTTCTTCGACATGTCAAGATCAAGATGAAAGCGATAATTTGGTGGTAGGGATGAAAAACTTTTTGGGGTATGCATGGAAGTCACCTCGCAGTATGTTCTCATTATATAGCAAACAAAAAGAAAAAACAATGATAAAAAAGAGGATGTTT
>Ga0116204_1000334_pt1 | contig 26302 bp, 16 predicted proteins | sample LakKivwa52mmetaG_FD_94481 | JGI IMG/M metagenome (GOLD analysis project Ga0116204, IMG submission 94481) | Anoxic lake water microbial communities from Lake Kivu, Rwanda to study Microbial Dark Matter (Phase II) - Lake Kivu water 52m metaG | ecosystem: Environmental > Aquatic > Freshwater > Lake... | reverse complement strand
GGTGCCGGGATTGTCTCGAACGGCTTCACACAGGTCCGTAAAAAGTGCCTGAGGAATCATCGTCCCGGTCTCAAGATTGACCTCTTTCTTATAAAGATACGCCAGCAGCCAATCAATATCCTGTGGTAAATAAAGCAGTTGCAGAAGTTCAAAATCCGTCTTGGAGAGCTGTTCCCGGGCATCTTCCAGAAACTGCTCCGGATTTATGACGCTCTTGCTGTCCTCAAATCCCAGATTGGGCAAGCCGGCTACGAAATAGTAGTAGGACTTCTTCATAGCAGCCGGAACTTAGTTCTGGAACAATAGCTTGTTTGTGCGAGGACGCAGGAAGGACTTGAAAAGTTCTGCAAAATCCTCATCCCTGAAGCTCAGTTTATAAGATCCGTCCGCTGGAGAAATGCTGAATCCGTTTTTCATCTGGGGAGAAAAATCTATCTTCAAGCCACCATCGAACAAACCTTTGACGGAAGTGAGATAGTATTCATCCAGCTTGGCTTTGAGGTCCTCTGCAAGGGTCAGGGTTACCTCGGACTCACTGGCCTTCCAGGCCAAAAGCACTTCCTTGATAATTGTTTTGAGGAATTCTGTATCATCCATGGCCTTGGCAATGCTCTTGTTCAGCGTCTCAGAAAGAATTAGATCTGTGATTTTGTTCTTGCTGGCGATTAGGGCCTGCTGCGAGGCTACCGCTAGATCGGACTGAGTGTTTTTGGCAAGTTCATCCGCCTTGTGCTGAGCGGTCTGAACAATCGCTTTGGCTTCTGCTTCGGCATTATGTTTAATCTCTTCCGCTTTGGCTTTGGCGGTTTCAATTATCCGGTCGCCTTCAGCTTTGGCTTTGGCAACGCCCTCTTCATATACACGCTGTAACAGTACCTGTACTTGGTCGCTCATGCTCGAAATCTCCCATTTTTTTTAGCTTTTTACAACTATTTTCAAGCCATAAATTTTGTCAATGCCATTGTTTCTTCGGCTTCACCATCTTAGCTCAATCATGCAGTTCCTCAGCCTCAATTCATCTGGGTGACTTCCTCTTAACGATATCATCAATCACCATGAAACACATGTCGAAACTCACACCTTTTATCATAAACTATCCATATTTAATCATGGCATTAACATTGCATTGTCATGGCGTTGTCATTGCGTTGATTTCCACGCAATGACAACGCCATGACAACGCAATGTTAATGCCATGATTAAAAGGGGGTGGTGAATTCTGATTCGCAACGAGCCAAATCGGAATTTGGCACCCCACCTTTCATGTAAACTCCAAATCCTGTATTCTTCTATTAAAAGTACAAGACACCTCCAAGCCTGCTTATGAAAGCGTATTGTTTATAGTGTGTCCTGAACCCAATTTACTGTGATTTTGGGGATTAGCTATAAGATGGCAATATTTTAGAAGCTTCCTACCTTATCCGGAATGATCAGGTCCGCCTCAGTTGCTTTGACAACGTCCTCGATTGAGAGACCGGAAGCGATCTCTTTGAGGATAAGACCGGCATCTGATTTTTCAAGCACGGCCATATCGGTCACGATCAATGAGACCCTGCCTTTGGCGGTAAGTGGTAAAGTGCATTTTTTCAGGATTTTGGAGTTACCGGATTTGTCACAGTGCTCCATGGCAACGATAACTTTTTTGGCTCCGGTGACGAGGTCCATAGCTCCGCCCATTCCAGGGACAAGCTTTCCGGGGATCATCCAGTTTGCCAGATTTCCTTCCTGATCGACCTGTAAAGCTCCCAGGACGGTGATATCAAGATGTCCACCCCGGATCACTGCAAAACTGGTGGCAGAATCAAAATAGGAAGCCCCTTGCAGGGCAGTTACATAGCCACCACCGGCATTGATCAGGTCTTTATCCTCTTCGCCAGCCATTGGGGCCGGGCCAACACCCAGCATTCCATTTTCGGATTGAAAGAGAACATGGATTCCTTCCGGGATGTGATTGGCAACTTCGGTGGGGAGACCGATGCCAAGATTGACATAGTCGCCATCTTTGAGTTCGAGGGCAATGCGTCTTCCGATCAGAGCTCTTTTATCCAGTGCCATTATTTCCCCTCCTTGCTGAGGACGATGTAATTGACGAACACTCCGGGAGTTACGACCTGTTCCGGATCAAGCTCTCCAACCTCAACGATCTCTTCCACCTCGGCAATGGTGATCTTCCCGGCCATAGCCATGATGGGATTGCTGTTTCTGGCAGTGTGACGATAGACCAGATTGCCAAGTTTATCTGCCTTATGGGCCTTCACAAGGGCAAAATCACCCTGGATGGCGGGTTCAAGGATATAGGTTTTGCCATCTTGTTCGATCAATTGCTTGCCGTCTTCGACAACGGTTCCAAGTCCGGTTGGGGTGAGAATTCCTCCCAGTCCAGCTCCGGCAGCCCGAACCCGTTCCATCAGGGTGCCCTGAGGAACAAGCTCGATCTGGATCTCTCCGGCATTCATCTGGTTCTGGATTTCCTTGTTGGTACCCAGATGTGAGACCTGGGCACTTTTGATGAGCCGTTTAACAACGAGCTTGCCAACACCCCGGTTCTCCCAGTCCGAAGCAATGACAACCATGTGCAGGTCTTTGATTTCGGCATTTACGATCTCATCGATGATACCCTCCGGTGCTCCGCAAGCCAGAAAGCCACCAATGAAGAGGCGAGAATGTGGTTTGATCATTGCAACTGCATCAGTTATGGAGATAATTTTCGACATCAGTCCTCCATACAGCGGAATAGCTGGATCAACATCCGCACTCCGACTCCGGTAGCGCCAAAACTATAGATACCGCCTTCCTTTTCCCGGTATGCACTGCCGGCTATGTCAATGTGCATCCATGGCTTGTTTTCGACAAATTCACGGATAAACAGACCTGCCGTTATGGCTCCGCCCCAAGGGCCACCAGTATTTTTCAGATCGGCGATTTCGGACTTCAGCATCTCTTTGTATTCATCACGGGCTGGAAGTTGCCACACGAGTTCTCCTGTAGCCTCTCCGGCTTCGATCAGTTGTTTTGACCAGGCTTTGTCATTGGAGATCAGAACAGAATAGTCTGGCCCAACAGCGGCAGCAGCTGCACCAGTCAAAGTAGCGATGTCGATGATTTTTGCGATGTTTTCCTTTTCGATGGCATAGTTGATGGCGTCGATCAAAGTGAGGCGTCCTTCTGCATCGGTATTGATCACTTCGATGGTCTTGCCATTCATAGCCCGGATGATATCACCAGGACGGTAGGCCTCGCCGGAGATCATGTTCTCGCAGGCAGCAATCACAGCCGTGACATTTACTTTTAGCTTAAGATTTGCAATTGCAGACATAACTCCGATCACAGCAGCAGCTCCGGACATATCGTCTTTCATAGTCAGCATGCCCTGGGGAGTCTTGATGCAGTAGCCACCGCTGTCATAAGTGAGGCCTTTTCCGATCAGTCCAATAACCGGGCTTTTGTGGTCATTGGTTCCGTTGTAACGCATCACGATCAGGCGGGGTTCATGCACCGAGCCTCTGGCCACAGCAAGGAAGGCTTCCATTTTGAGACGGCGGATCTTATCGAGGGCATGAACTTCAATGGATAATCCATAATGGAGTGCGGTCTTTTTGGCTTGCTCGGCAAGGTATTCCGGGTTGAGAACGTTGGCGGGTTCATTGACCAGATTACGGGCAATGAAATTTGCTTCTGTGTATAATCTGCCCTCCAGAATTCCCCGGTTTATATGACGGGTATTCTTGGTATCGATAACGAGATGGACACATTCGATGTGATGTTTGTTCTCCTGTGGCAGGTATCTATCAAACTTGTAGGAAGCCATCAGGGCTGCTTCGGAGATCACATGACCATAGATCACATCAGTGAGAGGAACATCAAATCCGGTGAAGACATAAATGGTTTTGGATTTTTGTTTGAGTGCCTGGCGGATCGCATTGGCGAAGGTGGTTCGCAGAGAGGATGCGCTTAACTTTTCAGGCTTTCCAACGCCAATCAGGAAGATCCTGGAATGAGTCTCAGGATCGGAATAATAGATGCTCTTGATCTCTCCGGCCTTGAAAGTGAAGGACTCGGCATTTAAAACCCTGGTGAGCATGCTAACAATCTTGCCTGGTAAAAATTCCACTTTGGAGATGTCTCCATCCTCATGATGGAGCACAAATATCGTGTCAAGTACTTCGGGCAATTTGCGAATTACGTCGATTTTCATTCTGCTTTCCTTTATATGTTATTGTCTTATAAAATCATAAATCAATTCCTGAGATGGCTCTTTGCTCTCAGCTCTAAGCTCTTTGCTCTGAGCATTAGAAATCCTCGGTCAAGCTCAGATAATAGGATGGTTTTGAGATCCGGCTCAGGTCTGTTGACCAGGCAACATCGAGTTTTAGAACCACATAACCAAGATTCATGCGGGGGCCAAAACCATAGCCAATGGCCAGATCTTCCAGCATACCATCCCGGATCGGTCGGAATTTCTTGTTAACATCCCAAACACTTCCGGCGTCGATAAAAGCGCTGCCTCGCACCGAACCCAAAGTAATGGGAAGCGGAAAAGCGATCGCCAAATAATCCAGAAATGGGTAACGGAGTTCGATCGAGGTCATGGCTTTTTTGTAACCACTTCTGTCTTCCTCGAGAGCTCTTACTCCATAATAGCCACCCAATCCAAAGCGTTGGGGGCTTTTACCATTGCTGATCCCTCCAATTATGCGCCAAGCCCAGGCATAGCGTTTACTAAAAAGAGTATAGACCCTGAGATCCATGTAGTTGGTGAGATAGGAAAGATCCCCTTCTGAAAAGGCCTTGCTGACAGTGTATTTCCCCCGCCAGCCAACAAGGGGACCGGTTTCGCCATAAAGGGCATTGTCGTGAACGATTGAAAGTCCTGGTAGATAGACTGTTGTCTGGTCTGAAGCAATCTTTTCCCAGTCAAAATCAAGTTCCTCATCATTCCAGGTACCATAATCAAAATAACTGCGCCAGTCAAACAAACGCTGCTCAAAATCTATTCTCAAATAACGGCTGAATGGATATCTGGCAAGCAGATAGACACCTACCTCGCGCTGTCGTTCGCGGCGGTATTCCCAGTTGTTGGAAATCCAGTATCGGTAGTAATATTCATCATAGAGATTATAAATTCCGATGCCATAGTCAATTCGTTTTTTTAGAAAGAGATAGGTAAAGAGGATGTCAGATTCTTTCAGAACTCCTGTAATGCTGAGATCGACACCGATAGCATGATTGCCCATCAGATCGCTCATGCCAAGTTCGATTTGCCCAATTGTTCCCTGAGAAGAAGAATAGGCAATTCCTCCCCAAAACCGGTCCAAACCAAAGCGCAGTTTATATGGAATCACCTTGGGAATATTGATGCCAATGCTATCAGGACGGTTGTCCCAAGAGTAGTCACGAACCAGTTGCAGAGAGTCCTCAGAGCTATACTTATAGCTGTATCCGGTCATGTAGGGCTGGTTGCTATAGCGGTATTCATCCGGGTTTTTCCTGAGGAATTTCCTGGGTGGACGCTTGCCAAATAAGTCAAGTTTAGCAATGTCAACCTCATCGAAGAGATCATCTTTCAAGATCACTTCCTGGGGCTCAATATAGTTCTGGTATTCAATATCGTCCAAGGGATTGTTTCCAAAATAGATATCCCAGGCATTATCAAAGAAGGTTGAGAACATCAGATACTGATTGTCCCCGGAAATATCTCCGGCAAAGATGCCAGAGAGGGTATTGGTAAGGTTACCGCGGGTGTTGGTTTCGAGGTCGATGACATCATAATTTGCGATGGATCTTTCTTCGGAAAGAAAGATCAGCTTGGTCCCGGTGCTATCCCAAAGAGGATGAAAACAGTTGTAATCCTCAAAGGTATGCTGCCTAAACTTTCCTGTCTCAAACTCATAGGAGAAGATATTGGAGCTAAGGTTTGAAAAAAAGCCCTTACGCAGGTCGGTTTCTTTCTTTGTTCGCTCGGAGGCAAAGGCAAATTTATCACCACAGGGAGAAAATCGGGGTTGAGTGTCGTTGTACCTGTCGTTTGTAATCTGTGTGAGCACCGAGTTTTCAAGATCATATAGAAAGAGATCAGATTGCATTTTCTTCTGGCCCGAGATTATCAGCTTGGTTCCATTGGGACTGACATCGATTTCATATATGCCGGAAAGCTCTGGTAAAGCAATGGTGGAAAGTACCTTGCGGCGGTCAACATCAAAGATGTAGATACGATCTCCATCAGATGTCTTGGAAACGAAGGCGATCCTCTTACTATCAGGGAACCAGGCCAGATTTGCGCGGAAATAATAGAACTCCTCATGTTTGGCAGTTGCCTCACCCAATAGGATCTTGCGGGATGGTGATAAACCGTGGATACCTCCCATCCAGATACTATAACGGGCTCCCCGGTTGGAAAAATAGATATAGCGCTCGCCATTGGGTGAGATGCGCGGCATAAAGTTTATATAGGAACCGTCTTTGCTGCTATTTGTACGTTGCTCAAAACTCTCCTTGGGGATATCATGAGTATTGATAACAGGGAAATATTTCCTTTTCAGATAATAGCGCCAGCGGGATTCCAGATCCTTGAATTCCATTCCGAAGATCTTTTTGGCAGCAGCATCAAGATCGTTGAGAGCTTTGATCGCATAGAACAGATCGATCACTTTCTCCCTACCATAAACATCTGCGATATAGCTGAGAAAGGCCTCTCCCAACCGGTAGGCATAGTAGCCGTCAACATTGTCCAGTTTGGGAAACTTGTCGTTGAGGATCAGATCGAGAATGAACATGTTATTATAATTATCGGCCCCACCGATGGAAAGGAATTCAGGTAGCCCCTCGGAAAACCAGAAGGGGAAATTGGATTGCCGGAGGAAAAGCAGGGATTTTGGTAAACTGCTATCCAGACCCATAACATAAGCATGGACAAGTTCATGGGTTAGCACTTGCTCGAGTTTTGTGTAACTTCCTTCAAAGGGAACAACCACCCGGTTTTTGATGCTCTCCGTGAAACCACCAACGCCTTCAGATAAAATGGGATAGACGATATTCGTGGTCTGGAACTCATTTTTGGAGCCATAAAAGATAATGGGAATTCGGTTTCCCATTGGAAATAGAAGGTCACTTTTCAAGTAATAATATATCTCTTCAGACATCAAAGCACAGGTTTGACCAAACTCATCGTTACCAGCCGGAAAGTAGATATCGAAATGCAGGGTCTCGATCATCGACCAATCCACACTAATGGCATTGACTTTGTTCTGGCCAAAGTAATAGGCATGTGTGCCCGAGATGAAGAGCAACAGGAGTAACACGGAGATAACTGATTTATACATAGACACCTAAAACAAACTTATCTTAACATATTTCTTGGGATTGGCCTTGATGTCCTTGATCAGATCATCAAGATTATTCACGGTCTCGGTCAGTTTATTGTGCAGTTCATCATTGGTCAGAAGCTTTCCGGCAGATCCCTTTCCAAGACTGAGATTGTTGGCAACAGTGTTCAGACGTGTGCTAAGTGCCTGTAAACTATCCATGGTTGAAGCGATTTCCTCAACGGTCTGAGGGGATTTGCGGATGATTAAATCAAGATTGGAACGGTTGGCAGCAAGCATAGCATCGATCTGATCGGCTGAAGACTTGATGCTCTTGATTGTGAGTGTGAGATCAGAGGCAAGCTCAGTGCCAAGCTGGTCAATTTTCTTCACGGTGCTGTCTGTATTACCGAGCAGGGTCTTGGAGCGCTCGGCTATACCACCCTTTGCCGAAAAGCTTTCGACCACTTCATTTAATAAAACAAGCAGATCCTGCGCCTGAGACACTACTCCCAGCAGGGTAATGCTTTGCTCACCCTGGTAGGTCCTTTTATAGTCCAGTGCATTGTTGCTGTTGGGGCTGATGGGCGGAGGGATGATGGCAAGTTGCTTTCCTCCCATCAAACTGCTGTCCTGTATGATAAATCGCGAATCAGATGGAACCATTAGAGAGGCATCAACACGGGACACCACCAGAATTCCATCCTTTCCGGCTTGAACTGATCGGACCCTTCCTGCTTCCATGCCCCGGAAACTGACCTTGTCCCCTACCTCAAGTCCTTGGACATCATTGAATAAGACCTTGAGTTCCACCTGCTTTTTGGTGGAAACAGAATCCATCAGCCAGGTATAAGAAAACAGCAGAATAAGCAAAATCACGACTGCAAAAATGCCCACCCGCACCTGGGTTTGAAGCTGCTTGGGATAGAATTTTACATTATCGTTCATGTTTTTAGCTGCTTCTTCTCTGCGGCTGGAAAGAGAATATTATTCAAAATCAGGCGATAACCCGGTGAGTTTTTATAGAGATCAAGGATGGTTTCCGGATCTCCAACTTTGTGCTGATAGTCCTCTGGATCATGTCCACCATAGAAGGTGAAAGTGCCCTTTCCCAGATTGCCATGAATGTATTTAACTTCATTCTGGTTTGGCACTTCGGCCAGAATAATCACGCTTTTCTTTACCTTGTCTTTAAAAAATGAAGTTGTCTGTCCCAGAAAACCATCCACAACATTTGTATGGCATTGGGTTAGCATGGTTGGAACCGGATCATACTTCGCAGAGAAGTCAAAGAGCTGAAAAAAGTCTGCTTCAGCCCCCCTGAGGCGGGAATAATCACTGGCATCGATATCCGAGAATTCATAAACAAATGGACTGGTGATTAACTTGAAGTTCTCAAAGGCAAAAGTCCTCTCAAAATCAAGCTTGTCCTCATAGTTTGGATCCATCCCATCTCCATCGATGGAAGCATCAACAATATCTATTCCTCTGGAAGCCAGGGCAAGATCAATTGTATCCGTGGCTGCACACATCGCAAAGAGGAAGCCACCTCCAAAGACGTATTCTCTGATCTTTTCCGCTATGGCATGCTTGAGTTGCCAGACCTTGGAAAAACCATGCTTGGCAGCCAATGCCTCATTCATCCGGACGTCATCCTGATACCAGGTAGCATGCCGGTAAGAACCAAAGAACTTTCCATACTGACCGGTGAAGTCCTCATGGTGCAAATGCAGCCAGTCATACTCTCCCAATTTACCTGCCAGAACCTCTTCATCCCAGAGTTTGTCATATTCTATATCGGCATATTCCAGGGCAAGGGTTACGGCATCATCCCAGGGAAGAGAATTGGGCGGGGTGTAAATCGCAATCTTGGGCTCCTTTTCCAGGACTATCACTTCCATATTGCTATCCTGGATTTCGGTCAGGATTGAAGCAAGCCCGGAACCGGAAACACTCTCAAACCGAACTCCCCGAATATTGCAAAGGGATACCATCCCTTCCGATTCCGGAATCAGGAAGCTTCCGCCCCGGTAGTTCAGCAGCCACTTCACCACGATCTGTTCCTTAAGCGCTTGAAAGGCAATTCCATAGGCTTTGAGGTGATTGGACTGGGTTCGGTCCATCGGGATCAGCAAATCGGCAGAAAGGAAGCTGAAGAGCATCAGCAAAGCCAGCACTGCCACAAAGTATTTTATCATCTAACGTCTTTCCTTATCATTTTGAGTAATTCAGATTTATTCAAATCCGGTTGTTTGTACCAATAATCCTTTGCTTTAGAAAGCAATTTTCCAACCAAAGAACTGGCTGAAATGTCATAATATGCAATAATATCGTTTCCTGTCAAGGGGAATATGAGATTTTGTCTTCGGAGTGCTTCAATCCTTTCCCTCAGGGCTGGGATTTGTTCGGGCATACAGTGATCCGGATGATGGCTGAGATTATCAGAGTGGACAAGATCGAGCAGGATATCCAGATCTTCTGTATCTTTCTCATTTATCAGCTTGAGGAGTTTGTGGTCCGGGATCTTCTCTGCCATATTACCGGATTGCTTAAAGATCATGTGGTTCCGGATAGCCCAGACAATCTGACGTGTAGTACTCTGATTTATCAAGAATCGCTTTAAGACCTTTTCTGCAATTTCTGCCGAGACCTTTTCGTGTCCATAAAAGTGGATTTTTCCAGTTTTAGTGTTATCCTCCGGACTGCTTCCCGAACGGCTGAAGGTAGCCCTCTTGCCAAGATCATGCAACAGTGCTGCCCATCTGCATGGAAGCAAGAATGAGCTTTTATCCAGGACCAGCAGAGTATGTTCAAAAGCATCGAGAGAGTGATAGTGGTTTTGCTCGAGTTTACCCAAAGCAGAAAGCTCGGGAAGTATTTCCGAAAGGACGCCCAGTTTCTGCATTTTCCTGATCCCGCTACTGGCTTTTTCAAGTTCCAGTAATCGACAGAATTCTGCAGATATCCTTTCCGGAGAAAGGGTTCGGAGAATATTCGCTCTGCTTTGAATTGCTTCTTCAACGTCTTTATCTATCCTGAGGTCGAGTCCAGCCATAAACCGGAAACCGCGTAAAATGCGCAGAGGATCTTCAGTAAATACTTTTTCCGGTTCGTCTGTAGTTTTGAGCATCCTATCTGAAAGGTCTTTTTGCCCCCTGCCCTGCAGGTCTATAAGTTCTCCACTGCTGATACTGATCAGCATGGCATTGATTGTGAAATCCCGTCTTTTGATGTCCTCGAGTAATGAGCCAAACTTAACCAGCGGATTTCGGTTTCCGGTTCTATAATTCTCTGTGCGGGTCATTACAAATTCCAGCTTGATATCACCCCAAACCAGCAGAGCAGTACCAAACCGCTCATAGACAATTGGTTCTGAAGCACCAAACCGCTGTGCAAGAAATTTTGCCAGGGCTATTCCTCCCTCCGGAAGCTCAACGCAGATGTCAATATCATTAGTTGCTAATCCCAATTGGTGATCCCGAACGCAACCTCCGGCAAAATAGGCTTTTCCTTCAAAAGCAGTACCCTTGATCTCAGCGGCTAATAACTCTCGTAATGAGACAAGATCCATCAGGAAATAAACTCCGCTATCACCCGATTGGATACAAAATAATACTCTGGCTTTAGTGATATGCTATCTTCTGATTGATTCAGAACTTTTTGCATCAGGGGAAGAGACAGAACACTCCCAAAATCATCATGCAAACTACTTCCAAAGTGCTCAAAATACCCTCTGGGACTTATCCCTTTCACCAATCTTAGACCCATCATCAGATAGTCCTCTTTTTGGCGTTGTTCATCGCATAGTTCACAGTCCGGCATAAAGATAGCACTTTCTACTGAATTGTAGTATTCGTGTAGATCAGCCACATTTGTATAGCGGAAAGGGCGTAACCAACCGGAGGCGGAAGCCCCAAGACCGAGATAATCTTCACTGTTCCAATAGCTGAGATTGTGCCTGGAAGCAAATCCCTCCCGGGCAAAGTTTGATATCTCATATTGGGCAAACCCTGCATCTTCAAGGCCTTCCCGCAGGGCGTCATACTGCTCTGCCAGGCTATCATCATCGGGGGGTGTAGCTTTTCCCAAGGCTCCCTGCGAAGTATTATCTTGCTTTGTGTCATCCAGGGTCAGCAGATAAGCCGAAATGTGTTCCGGTTCCAATTCCAGAAAACGGTTCAGATTTTCTTTGAGGTGCATTACATCAGATCCTGGAATGCCATACATCAGATCGAGCGAGATATTTTTATATCCAAACCTCCGGCAGAGAAGGATCTTCTCTTTGATCTGATCTTGCCTGTGTCTGCGGGTGAGCATGAGGAGGTCTGCATCATTCATGGACTGCAAGCCTATGCTGAGTCGGTTGATCTTTGTGGTGGAAAGCGCTTCCAAAAAAGGTTCTGTGATCTGGATTGGATTGATCTCGAGGCTTATTTCTGCTGGATCACAAACAGTGATCCTGCCAATAACTCTTTTTATCTGTTCAGAGGTCAGGAGGGATGGTGTTCCACCGCCAAAATAAATCGTTTTTGCCATGATCTCATATTCTTTGCCAGCCAGTTCGAGCTCTATAATCAGGTTTTCCACATACTTATCTACTTCCGCTTTGGAATATGGCACCGAGAAGAAACTGCAATAGTTACACTTGCTGAGGCAAAAGGGGATATGTAAATAGACTGCTTTAACAACTTTCTCCCCCCACCGGATATGCGCATTTAGCTCAGTCCCCGGGTCTTGTTTCTCGGCTAAGGATGATCCTATCTGGCCAGGCGGAATATCCTGTCCCATCTTATGTGTTTGGTATCAAAGAGTTTGTTATATTCGATCCCTTTCGACCAAAATATCAGGTAAGGGGTGCCGGTGATGTCTTTTTTATCCAAAAATCCCCAATAGCGGCTGTCGTCACTAACGTCCCGGTTATCCCCCATCACAAAGTATTTCCCTTCGGGGACCTTGATTGGTCCAAACCAATCCCGGTTGTAAATACCTTCATTGTTATGGCGATAGGGATAATACCAATCTATTGTCCTGAAGTATTCCGGAATCTCGTTTTCCTGAAGTGTACGTTCAACATATTCGATCGGCGTCATGGGTGGTGCCGGATAGACCTCACCATAACATTCATAGCCCTTTTTATAGATCTCTCCATTTATATAGAGCTCTTTCCCGCGGATCTCAACAATATCTCCCGGCATACCAATGACCCGTTTAACAACATTTTTCCGGGCATAATAGGTGATGTGGAAGAAGGTTAGCGGTAACCAGGAAAAGGAGGTCTTTTTGTTTATATAGAGTGGATGGAAGATTTTGATATAGTTGTTTTTATAAAGCGGGTGTTCTGGGGTACCCTCTTCAATTTTGGGAAAGCGGAAGGTTACAATGTCATCCCTCTTCGGTTCTGTGAAGAGGTATTTCATTTTGTTGGCAACAAGGTAATCACCCACCAGAAGCGTCTTCTCCATTGATGAGGAAGGTATCATAAAGTTCTGGAAAGTATAGTTACGAATGATCATGGCAACCACAAAGGCAAAAAGGATTGCCTCCACCCAGTCCCTCACAAAAGGTTTGCGCTTGCGGAATTTCTTGCCTTCCGGGATGGGAGTCACCATCTCCTCCGGCTGGTTGGATTGTTTTTTCCTTGTTTCCTGATATTGCATCTTTTCCGGTTTCATTTTGTCCTTTCCTTGTTTTGGCTACTGTCTGATGCCAAGCTAAGAACGGGCTTTATCTGTCAAGCAGATTGTGGCGTCTCCATTGCACAATCTCTTAGAAATTCAATCAGAACACCTTGGCATATACCTTTCCAGAATTGTTGTTGCACAAAATGCATCAAATAACGCCGTCTTGGTGCAATATTCCCACAATGATGATTAGGTAGTATTCTTGAATAGTCATATATACCAATGCATTATGCAAAGCAAGCCGATTGGCTTGCTTTGTGCGTTATCATCTGTCATTAAACAAAAAAAACCGAGGTGAGAAAATGAAACTCTATATTTATGTTCTAATGGCACTTCTACTTGTCATGAGCATGACTGCCTGCGACAAAAAAGATCAGGATGATGATCAGAATGTTTTCGTTCCCATGGACGAACTGATCGTCACTGACAACTTCGACTGGAATACCATGCACCGGGTCTCAATCGACCTTCAGGCTCTGACAAATGTGAATCAACCCATTGAAAACATGTTTTTTCAGATCTTTGACAAAGACCCGAACAAGACCGGAGCAGCCCTGTTATACCGTGGCATGACTGACCAGAACGGAGATTTTCAGATTGCGGTTAATCTTCCTACCCGCCTGCAAAGTATCTGGATCGCCGGATATATGAAAGCGCTGGAATTCAGCACAAGCAGCGGTCAAATCTCTTATCTTTATGGTGGATCTCAGTCCCACACCCGTTCCGGTGAGTTCAGCAAGCCCGTTTCGAGCAAGGACTATTTGTTTTTACCCGGGATGACCTTCAACAGCCAGGGTGTGCCCAGTCCGATGCAGACCGATGCCATCCCTGCGGGTTTAATAACAGATCTGAACAACATATTCATCGAAGGTCAGGATTTGCCCAGTGCCCGTCCGGATTTCTTTTTGAGCAACACCATTCATCTGCTCAAAGTGGACGAACCTGCCAACGTCAAGATCACTTTCCTCAGTGAGGACGCTTCCTACCGGAACACAATTGGATTCTACGTCATCGATCAAAACGCTGTGATCAATACCCCAGCCGATCTTGGTCCTCTCACAGTGGTTTTCCCCAATGCTTCATTGGTGAATAGTGGTGGTGGACTGGTTGCTGGTGACATGGTCGATCTGGGCACAATTCCAGGTGGAAAATATGTTGGTTACTTCTTATTATCCAATGCCTGGATATCCGGTTCAAACTTCAATGACGGCCTTTTCCAGTATTATTCCCACAACCATCTGAATCCGGAAGCAACGCCATCCAACCAGGTTCATCCGGTTCAGGCATTTTCTGCCACATACCAGAAGATGATAGTTGCCTTCGAAGACAAAAACCGTGATCCCGGAATGGGAAGCGATGACGATTTTAACGATGCCATCCTGGCGATAACAGCCCAACCCTGGTCTGCGATCGACATCGAGGATGTTCCACCCCTGGATCCTGGAACTGATCCGGACGGTGACGGTGTTCCAACCCCGCTTGATGATTATCCGGATGATTTTGACCGTGCCTTCGATAACTACACTCCCGGCCCGGACACATGGGGTTCCCTGGCCTACGAAGACCTCTGGCCGGCCTATGGTGACTATGATTTTAACGATCTGGTCATTGCCTACAGGATCAACCAGGTGACCGACAGCCGTAACCGGGTAAAGGACATCAAAAGCGAATTTAAGGTCAAAGCCATTGGTGCCAGTTTCCGCAATGGATTCGCCATGGAAATGCCTTTCTCAAGTTCAGTTATCCAATCCATCACATCCAATCTCAATCTGCACAGCATTGAGAACGGTGGCTCCAAAGCTGTCGTTCGCGTGTTCAACAACGCTTTCGACGTGATCCCCCAGGTTCCCGGACAATTCATCAATACCGTTGTTGGCCAGCCCTATCACAGCCCGGTTCTGATCACGCTTGACATGGTTCTCAGTCAAGCCCAGAACCCCGATGCATTTAACTATGTGGCACCCTACAACCCCTTCATCTTCAGAACCGACAACCGTGGCCTGGAAGTTCATCTGGCTGATTATACACCAACCGAAGCAGCCAATCTCGCAATGCTCGGAACCGTCAATGATACCAGCAATCCTGCTTCCGGACGCTATTACAAATCTATCGAAAACCTTCCCTGGGCCTTGCACATTGCCGATGATTTCGATCATCCCATCGAAAGGGCTCAGATCACTCATGCTTATGTCTATTTCAAAAATTGGGCTCAATCCAGTGGAGCAAGCTATCCAAACTGGTATCAAGACAATCCCGGTTACAGGAACAACGAATACATCTATCAAATCCCCTGATAAACTCCTCAAGCATATACAAAGGCGAGTCGATATCGACTCGCCTTTTTTTTCAGATAAATTTATCGTGAGAGTTTGCACGAAATCCAGCAGAAACAACTTGACTGATTATATCATGCAGTTTTCGTGGAACCAGTGATGCTGGATTAACCTCCGGTATCTGTATTTCTCTTACCTGCAAGGAGGTAAGTATGATCGCACTCGTGATTTCCGGTGTTGTTCTTTTGCTGGGTTTGGTAGTTATTTTGCTGAACCGGAAGCTTTGTCTGGTTTCATTACCGGTCTGGACCATCCGGCTTTGGATTCTGCTATTATCCCTTTGGGGGCTGTTACTTGGCTCTTGTGTTATATTCAGGCGCAGCAGGTCTGATGTTTGTTATGGCCCTCCGGATGATTACAACCGCGAAAAGACAATTCCCGATTCCCTGAATGTCCAGAAGAAAAAGATCACTCCACCCGCTGATGTGGATTACGGTCCTCCGGAATACTTCATCCTCGAGGAAGAAGAGCAGGACTCCCTGAAAGCCGAGATCCCCCAACCCGAACCAATGATGGTCTATGGTCCGCCTCCACGCCCCAAAAAGGATGGTGAATAGACCTCCTGATGAAGCTTAACTATCTCCAGTCCTATCTCGATCTGCTTTCATACCAGAAGTACTTCCGGGATTTCCACAAAAAGAATGGAAAGTTCCCAGCTCCGTCCTATGTGCTTTGGGATTCCACCCGCAGATGCAATCTCCGCTGTTTGCATTGCGGTGCTTCCAAGGAGAGCTATGACAACGAGCTTGGCACCCAACAGGTCAAAGACCTTATAGACGAACTTGCCTCCCTCAAAGTAAAGACCTTCGCCGCCACCGGAGGAGAGCCACTGCTTCGAACCGATCTCCTCGAGATCATGGCCTATGCCGATGCCAAAGGACTTTCCACCGGAATTGCCACCAACGGCTATTTTCTGGATCTGGCCAAAGCCCATTTATTGAAAGAGGCCGGCATCCGCTCTATCCAGATCAGCATCGATGGCAACCAGGAAACCCATAACCATATCCGTGGCAATCCGGAAAGCTTTTCCAGGGCACTTAGTGCTGCTACTTTCTGCCGTCAGGCTGGAATACCTTTGGTCACAATTGCCAGCGTCGTCACCACTGCCAATCTCTCGATCCTTCCCGAACTGAAACAGATTCTGCTGGATAATTCTTTGCTTCACTGGAAGATAATTCCCTTGATGCCGATTGGCAGAGCCGAGAAGGACGGCCTCCAGATCGATAACAGATCACTGAAGATCCTGCTTTCCTTCATCACCAAAGCCCAAAAAGAGATGGATATCCTGATTGGAGAAAACCTGCCCTATTTTGGTAAATGGGATGCTAAGGTTCGCAAAAGCGTAACCTACTGTCCTGTAGGGATAACTGCCTGTTGTATTGGTGTCGATGGCAGGGTGCGTGGCTGTCCCGAAATGCCCGATAGCGCTGTTTTCAGCGAGGGCAGGATCCTGGAGCAATCTTTCAATTCCATCTGGCAGAATGGCTTTGGCAGATACCGGGATGAATTGCTTAAAAAAGAAGATAAGGACTGCCATCGTTGCCGGTGGTGGAGACATTGCCGGGGAGGCTGCTGGGTCATGCGCTTAAATGAAACACACTGTATAAAAAGCTGGAAAATATGAGTATTATAGCACTTGGCATGAGCGGGGGAGTGGATTCCACCATGACCGCCATCATCCTCAAAGAACAAGGACACGAGGTCATCGGACTCACCATGGCCGTCTGGGACGATTCCATCCCACTTACGACTTCTTCCAAAAGCGGTTGCTTTGGTCCCGGAGAAAAGGAAGACCTCATCAAAGTGCAGGATATCTGTTCCCGGCTGAGTATCCAGCATCATATCATCGACCTCAAACAGGCTTTCAAAGATAAGGTACTGGATTATTTCTGCAGCACTTATGCTTCTGGACGCACGCCAAATCCCTGCCTGCGCTGCAATCAGAACCTCAAATTTGGTCTCTTGCCCATCAGAGCCCGGGAACTTGGCATTGCCTTCGATCTTTTTGCCACCGGACACTATGTCCGCAAGGGTTTTGATCCCGTAACAGGTCGCCACACTCTTTTCAGGGCAAAGGACAAAAGCAAGGACCAAAGCTATTTCCTAAGCTTCCTTTCCCAGGCACAACTCGCCATATCCCATTTCCCGATGGGGGATTTCCTAAAGTCAGAGATCAAAGATCTGGCCCTCAAACACGGCTTGAGCGAACTGGCCGGAGCCCAGGAAAGCCAGGATTTCTTTGAGCACGATGATTATTCCATCCTCTTCCAGGATAGTGCTTTCACTCCAGGAGAGATGGTCGATTTCACCGGAAAAGTGCTGACGCAGCATAGGGGTTTGATCCATTACACCATCGGCCAGCGCAAAAACCTGGGCATTGCAGGTTTTCCGGAACCCTACTATGTACTGGAGATCGATGCTGTCCAAAACCGGGTTATCATCGGTCCCAAAAAATTCCTCTATAAACAGGAACTCATTGCAGAAGGGATGAATTGGGTCTCGATCCCGCCTCCAATAATGCCATTTAACTGCACTGCCAAAATCCGCCTTCAGCATGAACCAGCCCTCTGCCAGGTTGAGATATTGGCGGATGATGGTATCAAAGTAACATTTCAGGAGCCCCAACTCTCCATCACTCCGGGACAGGGACTCGTCCTCTATGACCAAGATCTTGTTCTCGGGGGTGGCTTGATCAAATAACCCAACCCACTTGCTCATGCACAGCAGGATTATTATATCGGTGCTGAGATCGCTTTATCATGGCGTTGTCATTACGTGGAAATCAACGCAATGACAACGCCATGATAAGGCCCGGTCAATGCCATGATAATTACCAGAAAGGAAGCAGGAAAAACTGCGGGAATTGCTGTGGCAATTGCCTTAATGTTATGATTTTTATACTTTTAGGGTGTGATAGCTATATCAAAATCCGAGATGCTGTGTGGGATGATAGTGGTGGGTGACTGAGCACCATCGGTTAGTTCCTTAACTCTTTCTGCGATATAGAGATCGAGTGCTTTCACGGAAACTGCTCCCTTCTTACGGTAATCAGCAGCTCCGCTTAGGCCTTCGATCAGGGCTTTTGTGAAAGCACCATTTTTCCATTTTGAACTTTCGACCGAGAATTGCTTTCCTGTGCTGGAAGTAAAGATCACTGCTCCGGTTTCGGAACTGGAGAGTTCGTTGATAAAGTAGTTCAGGTCTGGTGCTTTGAAGTTTTTATCACCATAGATATTTCCCGAATGGCATGCATCAGCAAAGACGATCACCTTCCCGGCGATGCTGCCCAGGGTGTTTTTCAGATCACTGAATGGTAGGCAGGTGGATTTTAGCCGATCCTTATCTGCAGCCACCGGCAGGTAATAGAACAGCCCGGTATTGTCATTCATCCCATGTCCGGAAAAAAAGATGATGGCAAGATCCCGGCTGGTGCATTGTTTTTGGATCCAGTCCAGTCCATCGAGGATGTTTTCCTTGCTGGCGTTGGCATCGGTATAGACTTGGGTTTTGATCTCTTTGTAAAGCTTACCCTTTTGGTTTTGGATGGCAGCCACAAAGTCAACGGCATCCTTGGCAGAGTAATTCAGCTTATAATCAGGATTGTTATAGGAACTAATCCCCACTGCCAGGACATAAAGGGTGGGTTTGAACAGGTCAGTATCTTGTTCCTTGCTGCCAGTCCATTTGAGCACAATTTCAGTCAATTCACTGCTGCCAAATTTATTTTCGGCGATCAATCCTATCCTAAGGTCCCGGGGTGGAACTTTCACTTTGATACTGCTTTTATTGCTCAGGGGCTTCAATCCCTTTTGAGAATCAGCGGGTCTCCCATCGATCATTACCTTTAGATTGGTGACCGGTTCATTGTTTGGTGTGATGAGAGAATAACTCAAGGTGATCTCATCTGTGTTGAAACTTGAATTTGTCAGAGGTGAAAGAATCGAAACTGATGGAGGCAGGATGCTGGAGACCGGAGCCTGTTGTTGCTTGCGGTTGCCGGCTTCATTTGCCAACTGCAGAGCTTCGGATAGGTCCATAGTATCCAGAACCTGATCGATCACATCCGGCCGGTAATAGGTGTTTCTGAATTGGGAGAAGGGATAAAACGATGCTTCCCGCTCCTTTCCATTATTGAGATGCCATCCAATCAGATCTTCACTTCCAGGGGCACAGTCATAATAACCATTCGGGGTATAGACTATCCATCTTCTGGCATCGGGATGGACAAACAAGGTGAGAAGCAATTCCCCGTCACTCATCCTGTACCAGTTAAAATTTCCATTGTTCAAGGCACATAGAACCACCCGACCATTGTCGGAGATATTGACATTAAAAACTGCAGCCGGAGCATCACTATCCCAGATCAAATTTCCGGATTGGTCGAGACAGCAGACCTCAAAATCAGTCCCTGCAACGATTCTTTTTTCATCATCACTGATATCAACCCCCAAACAGCGATCGCCTGAATCAAGAAAGGCCATGCTCATTGCATTGAGTTTGGGGTTTGGGTAAGCATTCCAATCTGTGATTTTCAGGCTTGATGAACTGTCTTTGGGTCCAGAGAAAGAAGATTGAGCTGTTTTTAAGCTCCGATTGCTCAATGAAAAGCTGAGGGCAGATTTGGTTCTTGGGGTAAAGCCGATCTCCTTTCCGTTTGAATTGATCCTAAGGTGTGATTTATCGGTGGCCCGGAAATCGTTTGTTTCGGCCTCAGAATTGTGGATCAGGGTTCCTGTGGGTGAGATAATTCCCCAATCCGGATAGCTTCCTGAGAACAGCATATTGTTGTTTGGCAGGGGTTTTAGGTCCATAACGATGTTGGTGCAGATCGGGAAATCCTGATAACTGCCGGAACCAAGCAAATCCCATTGGCGGAGCATTCTTTTCCAGCCTTTAGAGCTGTATTGTTGATAGGAAAACCCGCCATAGAGGAAGCGTCCATCCGCAGAATAGCAGAGGATTTCAAGATTGGATTCCATGGTATCTGCGTCCGTAATATCTGGTAACAGAACTGTTTGGAGGTTCTTGGCACTTAAAACTAAAAGACGGTAATGGTTCTGGAAACCCACCGCGATTTTGCTTCCATCCGGATGAAAGGCAAGCGAATAGGGCTCCATATCATCTTCGAACTTCCGTTCCCGGATCAGGTTGAAGGTCTTGTCGTATAAACGGATTTTGCCATCAAGACATACACTTGCCATTTTTCCACTGGCGTCAAAGGCCAGGTTCGTGATTGCTGCATTATATCCGGTTAAGGCCTTGTGTAAACTCCAATCCGCTGTGAGGTAAATCCTTAGTCCGCTGCTGTATCCAGATCCGACGGCAAGGTATTTTCCGTCGGGAGAAAACTCCAGCTCGAGGACAAGATTGGATAGCAAACTCAGCCGTTTTATCATCACACCGGTTGCTGCATTAAAAATATAAACCGAGTATGAAGTGTCCCATTCATATCCTGTAGCTCCGCCAATTGCCACAAGCAAACCATCAGGTGACAAAGCGCAGGAATGGACCTTACCCTCGTGACCGGATCCAATCGGTGGACGAAAGGTGCGTAATAATTCTCCACTCCCGGCATTCCAAAGCTTTGCTGTCTTATCTGCAGAGCCAGTCAAAACCATTGATCCTTTTGCATCTGATGATATTTTCCAGATCGCTGCACTATGCATCTGGGTATTGGAAACCAATATCGGTTCCGTCGTTTGAGCAGAAACACCCATCAGACAAAAACCAAACACGACAATCAGCATTATCCAAGACTTCATTCTCTTCTCCATTACTGAATCAAATCCTGCCCCAATCTTGGGCATGAGATAAAAAGTCAAGAAAAACCTCTAAACACCGGGAAAACAGCAGATAATTCTACTTAGCGAGTGGACACCCAAGTCAAATTGGTTCACTTTTGATACCCATGCTGCTTTCTGGCGCGCAGTAAATTGCTTGACATCCATCAAAGGATTTGTATCTTGTAATATTAGGAACATGATAATATTCAAGGAGACGATTATGAATTACTCTAAAGTCTTGAAACGCTGTTTGATAATGACGGCCTTTCTGATTGCCCTCATGCCGGTTTGGGCTGCGTATCTGACCAATATACCGGTCACAATAACCCAGCCAAGCGGAGAAAAGATTTCGGTTTTCACCTCTGGTGATGAATTTCACAACTGGTTGCATGATGCCGATAATTACACTATTATTCAATCCCCAAACACCGGTTTTTATGTTTATGCCCAGCAGGCAGGAGATTTGATGACAACGACCGGTTTTGTGGTTGGAACGGTTTCCGGCTCCAGAACAGGTCTCAGACCCGGTATAAATATAAGTGAGGTAGAATATAAACGTTTGCGCAGCACTCGCTTTCAGATGCCTGCCCACCGTGATGCACCTACCACCGGAGCTATAAACAACATAGTTATCTACATCCGCTTCAGTGGTGAGACGGAATTTGGCCAAAGTAACTCAGTTTATGATGGTTGGTTCAACAACAACACAAATTCTCAGAAGAATTACTTCCTGGAAGCCTCCTATAATCAGCTTACTGTGAATACGACCTTTTATCCTGCTCCTTCCGGAGGCAATGTCGTTTCCTGGCAGGACAGCAATCCCCGCAGTTATTACCAGCCCTATAATGCTGTGACCAACCCCAATGGCTATCAAAATGACACTCAAATGCGTACACGGCTCTTCACTTTATTGCAGAATGCCACCAATGGTGTCTCTTCACAGATCCCATCCGGGCTCAATATTGATGCCGATAATGATGGTAATGTTGATAACGTTGTTTATATTGCCCGTGGAGCTACCGACGGTTGGTCAGACCTGCTCTGGCCTCATCGCTGGTCTATCTGGGATCGCAATGTATATATTAACAGCAAAAGGGTATATGATTATAACTTCCAGCTTCAGGACTTCCTTAGTTCTTACAATGTTGGTGTGATCTGTCATGAGTTTTTCCATACTCTGGGAGCACCTGATTTGTATCATTACACAGGTAATGGCATTGATCCGGTGGGTTCCTGGGATATTATGGAAAGCACGACCAATCCCCCTCAACACATGGGAGCATATATGAAATGGAAGTATGGTGACTGGATCAGTTCAATTCCCACCATTTCAGCCGATCAAGTTTATACTCTAAATCCGTTAACATCTTCCACAGGTAATGCTTACAGGATAAACTCCCCCTATTCGGCAACGGAATACTTCGTGGTGGAATTCCGGAAAAAGACCGGAACCTTTGAAAATGGTGTTCCTGGTTCCGGGTTACTGGTTTACCGGATCAATACTTCTGCCGGAGATGGAAATGCTTCTGGACCTCCGGATGAGGTCTATATCTATCGTCCGGGAGGAACCACTTCTGCGAATGGTACTGTTAGCAGTGCTCACTTCAGTAGTGAAACCGGAAGAACCGCTATCAATGCTTCCACCAATCCGAATCCTTTCCTGAGCAATGGCAGTGCGGGTGGACTGATACTTTCCGGAATTGGTTCTTCTGCCGGTTCAACTATAAGTTTCACAAAGGGTTCCGCCCCTGAGGTCACGATCGATTTCAGCACCAATCCTCATCTTGAAAGTTTTGATGATACAACCTTCCCACCCAACGGTTGGACGAGATCCATCATCAGTGGAACGTATAACTTGGATAGAGTCACAAGTGGATCAAGTCCCACTGCCAGTCCCCAAAGCGGAGCCGGAATGGTCCAGTATAACAGTTACAACGCTTCCAATGGAAGTTCAGCAATGTTGGTCACTCCACGCATCCATGCCTCAACCGTCACCAATTATGTTTACAATACCAAATTCTATATGTATCGTGACAATGGCTACCTGAACAATCTCGACCGCATAGAAGTCTATTACAATACCAGCGCCAATCTGGACGGTACTCCCGTTTTGTTGGGAACTGTCAACCGTTCCATCACACAGGCACCTGCTGTTGCCGCAACTGGTTGGTATCAGTATTCTTATGACCTTAGTTTCCCGAGCGTGGGCTACTATTATATCGTCTTCAAGGCCATAAGTGCCTATGGAAACAGGATGTATCTGGATAGTTTCCAGGTGAGCAAGACCTCGACCCTGCTTCCTCCTGGTCCTGCCATCAATCCAAGCCCTGCAGATCTGGCTACCGGTGTAAGCAGAAATCCCAATTTTAGCTGGTCTGCCGGGACCGGTTCGCCTACTGGTTACCGCCTTTCCTTTGGAACCAATAATCCACCTTCAAATATTGTGAATAATCAGAACCTGGGAAATGTTCTTTCCTGGACACCACCTACTCTGAATTACTCAAGCACCTACTATTGGAAGATCGTTCCTTACAACGGCCAGGGCAATGCAAGTGACTGCCCGGTCTGGTCGTTTACTACAATGGCAGATCCCACCCTTCCCTTGCCATACAATCAGGATTTTGAAGCGGCGGGAACCCTTCCGACCGGTTGGGCAGGAACCTGGGCTATCGTAAATTCTCACGGGACTTCAAGTTCCAGAGGTTTGACCTTCAATTGCTGGAGCAGCGCACCCAGCGCTATGGTAACCAGTCCCCAGATTGGGACCTTGCCGGCAAATTCTATCCTGGAATTTGATTACCGCTGGATGAATTATTCCAGCTATCCCAGTACTGCTTTCACACCCGGAGCTACGGATCAGGTCGTGATCTCGGTATCCACAAACAGTGGTAGCAGCTATACACCATATTATACTTTTGGTAGCTCCAATCACACTTCCAGCACACAATTCTCCAAGAAAACCATCACTCTGAGCGGAGCCAAAGCCAATGCCGGAGATCGTGTGATGGTCAAGATCGAATGCACCTGGGGTAGTGGCGACTGGTATTTTGACATCGATAACTTCAGCATCAAAGAGACCCCGCAAGTTCCTGAATTTGTGATCAATCCGTCATCTCATAGCTTTGGTTTATTGCCTGTTGGAACCAGTTCTCCCCAGGTCTTTACCATCACCAATAATGGAGGCGGTACCCTTCAGATCGCTGCTGCCAGCATCGGTATCACGGGAACAAATGCAGATGATTTCCTGCTTACGCCAGTGGCATCCGATATTGCCCTGGAGAATGGACAAAGTGCAGAATTGACCGTTACCTTCCAACCCCAAAGTGCAGGATCCAGAAATGCGACACTTGAACTTACAGATAACACTGGAGGAAAAGTCTTGCAGACAGTAGCTCTCAGTGGAGCTGGATCGGCGGTTGCCACAATTCCTTATGCCCATGGTTTTGAAGATGGCTGGAGCACCTGGAATGTTGTTAATGGCTCTCAAACCAATAAATGGTATGTGGGAAGTGCAACTGCTGCGAGCGGAACCAATTCTGCCTATATTAGTAACAATAACGGTGTTGACAATCAATATAATGTCGATGCTGCCTCAGTGGTACATTTTTACCATGACATAACCTTCCCTGCCGATATGGAAAATGCCAAACTTAGATTTGACTGGAAGGGACAGGGTGAGGGTTCCTATACCCCTTACGATTATCTCCGTCTCCATTTGATAGAAACCAGCACAATCCCGGTGGCTGGATCACTTCCTGCTGGCCAGATAGGAGATACTTACCGCTTGAATGCTAACGTCTGGCAGACAGTTACCCTCGATCTTGATCCGGCTTTAGCCAATAGCACCAAACGCCTTGTCTTCACTTGGAGAAATGATGGAAACTCCGGAACCCAACCTCCTGCTGCAGTCGATAACATCCGGATTCTAACTGGAGAAAATACCGATGCCGGTGCTGTAACAGACGGAACTGCAGAAGTTACTTTACCTGAGATCACTGATCCAGAATCCAACCCCATCGCCGTCCAGGTCGGGATCGAAGACCTCAGCTCAGGAGACGGAACTGTGGTAACCGTCACAGCCGGATATGACACTTCTGAAGTTGAACTGATCAATGCAGGCCTGACTCTGCTGTTTGGTGGGGCCAATTTTGGAGGTGCAACCATTACGATTGATCATAACCTTGGTTTCATCCCGATGCAGATTGCCTATCGCATCCTGCCTTCCATCAATTGGATCCTGGTTGATAACCCCGGTGATTGGACAGAAACAACCGCCATTATCCAGATCGCTTCCAAGAGCAAAGCAGATGATGACCTCGAAGTCGTTTTCCCTCAAAATGAAGACCAGACCCTGCCTTTGACCCTGTCAATATTCACAGCAGTTGTTTCAGCTCAGAACTATGTGCAGCTGCAGTGGGTTACGAGCACGGAGTCCGGAGTGATGGGTTATTATCTGCACCGCGGTCAGACAGACGTCCTCTCTGAGGCAATATTGATAAGCCCCATGATTGAATCCACCAACACATCCCATGGTCATTCATATACATATACAGATAGTGAAGTTAGCCTTGGAAATACCTACTATTACTGGCTGCAGGGTGTAGATTATGACGGTCAGAGCTATTATGCAGGTCCGATTGCAGTTCCAATCGAAGGAGAGGAAGGAGATATTGGTCCCCAGATCCCGCTTTTGACCCAACTCCTGAATGCTTTCCCCAATCCATTCAATCCCAGTACTGCGATCCGTTACACCCTAAAAGATGCAGGAAATGTTCGGATCGAGATCTTCAACCTCAAGGGACAGAAAGTGCGGGAATTCGAGCGTAGCCATGCCACAGCCGGATTATACAGCATTGCCTTCGATGGTAAGGACCATAACGGCTCGTCCCTGGCCAGCGGAGTATATTACTATAAAATGAGCAGCACCGGCTTCAAAGCCACCAAGAAAATGCTGCTGATGAAATAACCATAACCAACATTATTGCAAGCAAAGGCAGGAGCTTCGTGCTCCTGCCTTTTTACATGGAGAGAATCTCAGGCTTCCTAATCCCCACAGCTATCTAATAAACCAGTATTGCGGCGCAGAAATACTTGTGTAATATGAGATATTGGGTAATTGGAGCTTGATTTTTGGATACGCCGGATTTCTGGATTTGATCAATCATGAGAAGCATTTCACTATCCAACGACCTACTATATGGATG
>Ga0116204_1000333_pt1 | contig 26371 bp, 20 predicted proteins | sample LakKivwa52mmetaG_FD_94481 | JGI IMG/M metagenome (GOLD analysis project Ga0116204, IMG submission 94481) | Anoxic lake water microbial communities from Lake Kivu, Rwanda to study Microbial Dark Matter (Phase II) - Lake Kivu water 52m metaG | ecosystem: Environmental > Aquatic > Freshwater > Lake... | reverse complement strand
TGAACACCAATTGATTGCATCAGGAGTCTTAAAGGTTAACGGACACCTTTCGTTTGGATCAGAGGCCCCTGAATTTGAATTGGCTGATGCAAACGGTAGAATTTATTTGTCAAAAAATGTTTCAGATACAGACAACATTACTATATTGAATTTTGTAAGAAAAGATTGTCAGCCATGTCGCGCTGCGTTTGATGATCTGCAGGAACTTTCAACACAATTTGGGAGTAAAATTCAAATTATTACGATATCGACAGGATCAGGATTTCATGAAACAAGAAAATACTTCGAAGAAAACAGATATCAGTGGGTTTTGCTAAATCTTTCAGATCAATGGCAGGTGCTTGAAGATTATAATGTTAAGTCGTTTCCTGAGTTTGTCATTTTGCTGCCGGGCAATAAGTCGGGTATGGCTCCGGCCCCGTCGCCCGATCAGGGTCTTGAGGCACATGTCAGGCGTCTGATGCGTTTGTCGGGCATTAACTGAAGCAGAGGCCTGATCATAAATCATTACTTTTGCAGCAGTGAATCCATGGGTGTGCATGAATAAATTGCATGTTAAGCCCGAAAAGGAATGATATTTGATCAAAATGAAGAAATTACACCTATATGTTCGGAATATTTAAAAAATGGCTGGGCGATAAAGCAAGCCGTGATCTGAAAGCCATTAACCCCCTTTTGCAGAAAACCCTGTCAGCATATGATTCCATCAAAGTGCTCGATAATGATGCTTTGAGAGCCAAAACACAAGAGTTTAAGGATTATATCAAGGAAAGGATTGCTGCTGAGCAATCAGAGGTGCAAAGCCTTAACGCTGAGCTTGATGCAAATCCTGATTTGTCGGCAGATGAAAAAGAGAAAATCTACGAGCGAATTGATAAACTCGAAAAACAGCAGTACGAAAAAACAGAAGCAGCCCTGAATGATTTGCTTCCGGAAGCTTTTATTGTCGTGCGTGAAACCGCAAGAAGGTTCAAAGAGAATGAAGAAGTTGAGGTAACGGCAACAGAAGCAGACCGAAATCTTGCTGCCACGCGCGAGAATGTTTCCATAAGAGGAAATAAAGCCTACTACCGCAATTCATGGATTGCGGGTGGGAACATGATTTCCTGGGATATGGTTCATTATGATGTACAGCTGATCGGAGGTATTGTGCTTCATCAGGGAAAAATAGCCGAAATGGCTACCGGTGAAGGAAAAACACTTGTGGCCACGCTTCCGGTTTACCTCAATGCACTTGCAGGAAAGGGTGTTCATGTTGTGACGGTTAATGATTATCTGGCCAAACGCGACTCAGAGTGGATGGGAATGCTTTACGAGTTCCTTGGCCTCACTGTTGACTGCATTGATAAGCATGAACCAAACAGCCCTTCGCGACGTAAAGCATATCAGGCAGATATTACATATGGCACCAACAATGAATTCGGCTTTGATTATCTGCGTGACAATATGACAGGAAACCCTGACGAACTGGTGCAGCGCAAACACCATTATGCTATTGTTGACGAGGTTGACTCTGTATTGATCGACGATGCCCGTACACCACTCATTATCAGTGGCCCGACCCCAAAAGGTGACCATCAGGAGTTTGATGCCCTTAAACCTGATGTTGTAAAACTTTATCAGGCTCAGAGAAGTTTGGTCACTTCAATTTTAGCCGAAGCAAAAAAAATACTTCAGAACCAGACCAAGGATACCGATACGAAAAAAGGCGGGGAACTCCTTTTCAGAGCCTACCGTGGTTTGCCGAAGAACAATGCACTGATTAAATTTCTGAGCGAGGAAGGAATGAGAAGTCTGATGCAGAAAACGGAAAGTTTTTACTTGCAGGAGCAGGCTAAGAATATGCATTTGATCGACGACGAGCTGTTTTTTGTGATTGATGAAAAGCACAACTCGGTTGAGCTGACCGAAAAAGGTATTGACCTTCTCACCGAATCCTATAATGATCCGGCTTTCTTTATTTTGCCTGATGTCGGTGCCGAAATTGCTGAACTTGAAAAGCTACAAATCCCGGAAAATCTGGCGATGGAGAAAAAGAGTGACCTGATCCGCAATTTCACTGTCAAGTCGGAGCGCCTTCACACGGTTCATCAACTGTTGAAAGCCTACACGCTTTTTGAGAAAGATGTGGAGTATGTCATCATGGAGAACAAGATCAAGATTGTTGACGAGCAAACCGGTCGTATCATGGAAGGCAGACGCTATTCGGACGGATTGCATCAGGCCATTGAAGCCAAGGAAAATGTAAAAGTTGAAGCCGCCACACAAACCTATGCCACCATTACCTTGCAGAATTATTTCAGGATGTATGGCAAACTGGCGGGCATGACCGGAACGGCAGAAACAGAAGCAGGTGAGTTCTGGAACATCTATAAGCTGGATGTTGTTGTGATTCCTACCAACAAACCTATTGCGCGCAAAGACTGGGAAGATTTGGTGTATAAAACCAAACGTGAGAAATTTAATGCTGTTATTGACGAGATCGAAGTACTTGTTAAAAAGCAAAGGCCCGTTCTGGTTGGAACAACTTCGGTGGAAACCTCCGAGTTGCTCAGCAGGATGCTGAAGCGCAAGAGTATCGAGCATAATGTATTAAATGCCAAGCTTCATCAGCGCGAAGCGCAGATCGTAAAAGAAGCCGGTCAGGCAGGTGTGGTTACGATTGCCACGAATATGGCTGGTCGCGGAACTGATATTAAGTTGGGTCCGGGAGTACGTGAAGCCGGTGGTCTTGCCATCATTGGAACCGAACGTCACGATTCGAGACGAGTTGACAGACAGCTCAGAGGCCGGTCGGGTCGGCAGGGAGACCCCGGAACATCACAATTCTATGTTTCTCTTGAAGACGACCTCATGCGTATGTTCGGCTCGGGAAGGATAGCAGGACTGATGGACAGGCTTGGACTCAAGGAAGGCGAAGTGATTCAGCATTCGATGATTACTAAATCCATAGAGCGTGCCCAGAAAAAAGTTGAAGAAAACAATTTTGGCACCCGCAAAAGATTGCTTGAGTATGACGATGTGATGAATTCGCAACGTGAAGTCATTTACAAGAAGCGCCGTCATGCCTTGTTCGGTGACCGTTTGTCGGTAGATATTTCCAATATGCTCTATGACCTTGGCGAAAACCTGTTGACTGAACATCTCGAGACCCGTGATTATGAAGGCCTGAGAATGGCTGTTATCAGGAATATGGGTATTGAGCCTCCTTTTAATGAAGATTCATTCCTGAATTCTGGTATCGAAGCACTTAATGATATGCTGTTCGAGAAGGCAACCATAGTGTACCGGGAGAAATCCAGAAGAATCGGCGAAAAAACAATGCCCGTTATTATTGATGTTTTTGAAAAACAAAAGCAATACGAAAATATTGCCATCCCAATAACCGACGGACAAAAGGGTATGCAGGTGGTCGTTAACCTCAAGAGGGCTGTCGAGAATGGCTACAGGGAAGTAATCTTATCCATCGAAAAAAATATTACCCTCGCTCTGATTGATGAATCATGGAAAGAACACCTACGGGAACTGGACGAACTGAAACAGTCCGTTCAGAATGCAACTTATGAACAGAAAGATCCATTACTGATTTATAAGTTTGAGTCTTTCAATCTGTTCAAGACAATGGTGAATAAAATCAACAAAGATGTTATTTCATTTCTCATGCGGGCAGACATACCTGTTCAGGATCCGAACCAGGTTAGGGAAGCACAACGTCCGCGAGGACTTGACAGAAGCAAAATGAAGGAAGAACGTTCGGACTTGCTGGCTCAGGCAAACGCCAATACACAACAGCATGAGGTTACGCAGCCGGTTATTGCCGAAAAGAAAGTTGGAAGAAACGAGCCATGTCCTTGTGGTAGCGGAAAAAAATACAAGAATTGTCACGGAAAAGTTGCAATCGATGGCTAATTTGTGCTAATTTGGCTGCATGAAAGGATACGTTTCGATCACAGTTCTGCTGCTGGCTCTGTTGATTGCAGCAGCCTCATGCAGGAAATTTGAAAGCGGTTATCCCGGGGTAAAGACTTTTTCGTTTCAAACACCTATTGTTTTTCCTCCGGACACCTTTATGATTATTTACAACTTTACTGCTTATGGTGACAAAACAGCCAATTTTGTATTGGATACATCTGGTGTATGGCGAATTGAACGTATCAGTGATCCCCGCCTGAGCGTTGTTGTGCGCAATCAGCAAATGCAATCCTTTATCATTAATATTGCCGACACATTAGGGCTTCAGGGTAATTCAAACTATCAGGTAGTAGCCACAAACACCAGCGGCCAGATCGAATATAATAATTTTTATCTGCTGTTTACCAAATTAGATATTGATTATGCGTCTTTTGAGCCGAAGTTTTAGAGTGATTTTCTCTAATAGTAGTGGTGTATTAATACATCCACGAACGGCATTGTTTTTTTTTCTGATCTTTTTTTTTGCCGGTAACCTGCTTGCTGATACGCTTACGCAACGCAGGCCTTCAATTGGACTTGTGCTAAGTGGCGGAGGAGCAAAAGGCTTTGCACATATAGGTGCACTTAAGGTATTTGAAGAGGCTGGCCTTCAATTTGATTATGTTGGCGGCACCAGCATGGGTAGCATTGTAGGAGGGCTTTATGCTATGGGATATCATCCCGACTCGATGGTTAGTCTGGTGAGCAGACAAAACTGGAACGAGGTGATGAACGACAGGTTGCCAAGAAAATATATCCCTACAGAAGAGAAATACAGTGCTGAAAGATATGTTGTAACACTGCCATTTAGAAAACGTAAAGTTACTTTGCGACAAGGTCTCGTAACTGGTCAGCGGATAGACATGTTGCTCACAAGACTGACAAGCCCATTTTACGAAGTAAAAGAATTTAATAAACTTCCTATTCCGTTTGTTTGCATTGGCACTGATTTGCTGACAGGTGAAAATGTCATACTAAATAAAGGCTCTTTAAACAAAGCTATCAGGGCCAGTATGTCAATTCCTTCCTATTTCGATCCTGTAGAAATCGATGAACGCATCCTTATCGATGGAGGTGTAATCAATAATTACCCGGTTGAAGAGGTCATGGAAATGGGGGCTGAAATAATAGTGGGTGTTGACGTACAAAGCGGACTTCATAAACAGGAAGAATTGAATTCGTTGGTCAAAATACTGGATCAGGTAACAGCTTTTTACCGTATCGATGCCTATAAGACAGGTGTGGAGCAAACCGATATTTTTATCAAGCCTGTTCTGAGGCCTTACGAAGTAATGAGTTTTAATGATTATGACAGCATTATAAGCAGAGGGGAAACTGCTGCAAGATTGTATTTTGACCAATTGAAGAACCTTGCCGATTCACTAAATCGAATTGAATACAGGGAGAAACGCAGGCTTAATACCCAACCACTGGATTCAGTCTATGTTGGACTTGTTGAATACAGGGGGCTAAAAAATGTCAGCCGGTCGTTTGTGAACGGGGTGCTCAAAATACAACCCGGAACCTGGGTTCATCTTGATGAGTTTGAGGACAATATTAAGTATGCATTCGGAAGCGGTTTTTTTGAACATTTGAATTACAGCCTTCAACCCTTTGATGAGGGAGAAGGAATCAGGTTGATTGTCGATGCGAAGGAAGCCAGTTCAGGACTTCTGGGGGCGGGAATCAATTATAATTCTGATTACAAGGCCTCTGTGTTGATTAATGCGACCTTTAAAAATGTGCTTTTTAAGGGTTCAAAGGTGTTTGTGGATCTGAATCTGGGTGAAAGTCCCCGCTTATCAGGCCTTTATCTGGTTGATCGTGGCTTTAGTCCGGGTTTTGGATTGCGCGCAACAACTTTCAGATTGAAAATCAACCAATATAGTCAGGGTAAGGTAACAGAGGTTTATAACATTGTTCAATCAAAGGCTGATGCCTTCTTCCATATAAATTATAAAAACTCACTACAGTTCAGAACAGGTGCTGAATTCGAATACATAAAAATTCAATCGGATATTGATCCCGAGCAAACTGTAGATTATACTCCTTATCTGAATATTTTCGCTGAGTGGAAACTGGATACTTATGACAAGACCTATTTCCCTGAAAAGGGGATTAAGATGCACACGAAGCTAAAATATATCTCGACCATTAATGAGGCCTGGGCCAATAATATTTTCTCGAATGCACTGGTGGCATCAGTCAGGTATTCTCATAACTTTTATGTAGCCAGAAATCATGTATTCAGGGCAGGATTTGATGCAGGAGTAACGTTCCGAGATGATCCTCCTCCGCCACAGCACTGGTTTGTTCTGGGAGGCCAAACGACAACGAATTATTTTGACGGCATTTTTTCTTTTACAGGACTCAGGTTTGTTGAAGAAATGGGATTAAACACCGTAAATCTCAAACTACTGTGGCAGTATCAGATATACCCGAAGTTTTACGTTATCGGACAATGGGATCTTGGTTTAATTAATGATTCGGTGGAGCGTTTATTTGATTCAAAAGACATTATTTCGGGTTTTGGTGTAACCTTTGGTTACGATAGTTTTATCGGTCCGGTTGAGCTGAGTTTGATGGGCTCCAATCAGAGTAATGGTGTTTCCAACTACATCAATATAGGATTTTGGTTTTAATTTGAAGAAAATGAAATACAAAAGAGTGTTATTGAAGCTTTCGGGCGAGGCGTTGATGGGTAGTCGTCAATACGGAATCGATCAACAGCGATTGGGCGAATATGCAACTGAAATTGCACGGGCTTCACGTTCCGGAGCACAGGTAGCAATAGTGATCGGGGGAGGAAATATCTTCAGGGGATTACAGGGTGCTGCTGAGGGTACTAACAGGGTTCAGGGCGATTATATGGGTATGCTGGCAACTGTGATTAACAGCATTGCCTTGCAGGCAAAGCTTCAAAGTATGGGTGTTCAGACTGATTTACTCTCAGGAGTTTATATTGACAGAATAGCTGAATCAATGAGTGGACCCAAAGCCATTGCCATGCTTGAACAGGGACATGTGGTTATCATAGCCGGTGGTACAGGAAATCCGTTTTTTACAACCGATACTGCTGCCGCACTTCGTGCGATTGAGATCAGTGCCGATGTTATCCTTAAAGGAACACGCGTGGATGGAATCTACAATGCAGATCCCGAGAAAGACCCTGATGCGGTTAAGTTTCACACTCTTTCTTTTGCTGATGCATATGAGAGGAAACTTAAAGTAATGGATCTGACAGCATTTTCACTTTGCTGGGAGAACAAAATGCCCATACTTGTATTTGACATGAACACGTCCGGAAACCTGCTGAAGGTGCTTGAAGGGTCAGTCATTGGGACTCTGGTTTCCTGAACAGACTGTTTAAGTTTAGGTATTCAGGCCGTTACTTTTGTGTTTATTAACTCCTGATCAGCTATGAATCTGAAAACTGAGCGGGTTTTTACAAAATCCTTGTTGTTCGGCATATTCTTTATCGCAGGCATACTGAGACTATGGAATCTTCCTGAAGTTGATTTTATGCATGATGAGTTTAGTGCGCTTTTCCGGACGCAGTATGACACATTTGAAGAGCTGATCAGAGAAGGAGTAATGCTCAATGATACACATCCGGCCGGGGTACAGGTATTTTTGTTTTTTTGGGTGAAGTGGTTTGGGTTCAATGAATTCTGGATTAAACTGCCATTTGCCCTGATAGGTATGTTTTCTATTTGGCTTATTTATCTTATAGCCAAGCAGTTGTTCAATACGAACACAGCCATTATTGTTTCATCGGTTGTTGCCGTTATGCAGTTTTTCGTGTTTTACAGCCAACTTGCCAGACCTTATTCAGCCGGATTGTTCTTTTCGCTTGTTATGGCTTACGGCTGGAGCAGGATAGTAGGCAAGGCTTCCGATACACGGAAAAAGGACTGGATGATTTTCACATTCGGATTAGCAGCCTCTGCTTATATGCATGCATTTTCGATGCTGCTGGCAATTCTGGTATATCTGTCAGGTTTTGTTTTTTTGAAAAGAACACAACTAATCAGATACTTACTATCAGGTATCACCGCTGCTTTGCTTTACAGTCCCCACATTCCCGTTTTCATACAGCAGATGAAAGCCGGAACAATCGGAGGCTGGCTTGGTCCTCCTGACGATGATTTTTTGATGGATTTTTTGGGATATATCGCACATTTTAATCCTGTGTTCATCGGTGTGCTGTTGCTATTACTTGCTATTTCCATGGTTTCATTCAGACAACTTAACCGATTACTGGCCATGCGCCTGGTGATTTTGGTTTGGTTTTTGGCGTCGTTTGCAGCAGCATGGCTCTATTCCACATTCCGAAGCCCAGTGTTGCAATTCAGCACCTTGTACTTCACCTTTCCTTTCGCTTTGATGGCATTGTTTACAATGGATGATCACCTGAAAAAAGCACTCCTGCTGGTATTGGTCGTATTGGTAGTGTCGGCAGGTAGCCTTAGTCTTGTATTCGGGCGTAAACATTATCAGGTTATGTATGAACAAGGATATGAAGGGCTTGCTGATGTTTATAGAGGTAATATTGAAGAGTTTGGTCCGGTTCCACTTATTACCATGACCAGCAGGAAAGATATTCCTGAATTTTACCTCAAACGTAATCAGACATCCGGTGTTGAGGTTCATTTTGCGCGCAACGACAGAGCTTATGCTTTGAGGAGTGTTTTCGATACCCTGCAGGGAAATATGGTAGCATTTGTCTGGACTGATTATGCACCTCCTGATTGGGCTGAGTTTGTGAGGATGTATTACCCATATGTTGCAGAATACCATTGCTGGTTTAATGCTGAGTATTTTTTGCTTTCCAAAGTTCCGCTTGAATCTGATAACTTCACCAACCCTTTTATTGTGAAAAAAGTACTTACAACGCTGGTTTCCATGGATGGGAAATGGACAACACCTGCAGACTTTGCAGAAGGCGCAAATGCAACCGGCCGGGAATTTGCACGCGGAAGAGTATATGGACCGCTGTTCGAGAGTCAGGCAGGATCACTTGTGTCCGAAAAAGAAACCATTCTCGTTTCGTGTGCAACAGTGATTGCATCAGATACAGTGAAAGAGTTAAAGTTAGTTATGGAGGTGAAAGACCCCGTAAGCAACGAAATCAAACATTGGCAGGCCGCTGAAATGAGTCAGACGCCGCTGTTGCCAGGCGACACTTTGCATCTGGCGACCTCTATGCGTTTGGGAAGAGATGTTGAACTCAGACCGGAACAAACTATCAGAACCTATCTGTGGAATCCAACAGGCAGTCCATTTCGATTATTGGAGCAGGAGGTCTATAGCAGAGGTATTAATCCTAAACTATTTTGTCTCTTCGAGGCATTTTAAGCGTGGCACTCAGGTTTCAGTCATTGCCTGCTGGTTTTTGATGTCAGGATATATATGTTTATAAATGAATGATGTACGTTCGTAAAACCTCTGTGTTTCCGGTTTATTCTATGGTCACGACATTTTTTTAGCCGTTTATTTGCGAAAGATTTGTGAAAATGGGATAAATTTGTGTGCACGAAATATTTACAGCTATGACAGAAGATGCCCAATTTGTGCTGGATGCCATTCAGGAGAACATGGACCACGCCATTGCCCACCTCGACAGGGAGTTTCAGAAAATAAGGGCCGGAAAGGCCAATCCGGGAATGCTAAACGGAGTAATAGTTGAGTATTACGGCACACATGTGCCCATTGAACAAACCGCAAATATCAACACTCCTGATGCACGGCAGATCATAGTGCAGCCGTATGACAAAAGCTCGATTCAGGCTATTGATAAAGCTATCAGGACAGCTAATCTTGGATTCAACCCACAGAACGACGGCGAGATCCTTCGGATAGCGGTGCCGCCACTGACAGAAGAAAGAAGAAAAGATCTGGTGAAACGGGCCAAAGTAGAAGCCGAAGACGCCAAAGTGAGTATCAGGAATGCCAGACGACATGGCAACGAGGATGCAAAAAAACTTGAAAAAGAAGGTCTGCCCGAAGACGAAGCTAAAAAGCTTGTTGAAAAAATTCAGGAGCTCACCGACAAATACATCCAGAAGGTGGATAAACTGTTTGAGATGAAAGAAAAAGACATACTGACAGTTTAGTCTTCCTTAGTCTCATTTTTTTTTCTGGTAAGGAATGCCAGCAGCAAATCCAATATTTTCGGGCCAATCAATTTAAGTGGTTTCGTTTGTTCCATCAATCGGTCTAGGAGTACAACCGGATGAAGGCTGTCACCCAATCGCAATAATTCCTGCTGCAGAAGTAATTCGCTATATTCCACTTTCAATCGGATAATTTCGAGTTGTTTGTCCAGATCTTCCATGGAGTTAACCGTCACAGGTCCGTCAGGTGAGGCCTGCATAAAACTCCTGTCATTTTCTGTGAGTTTACGAAAGATGGGTTCCAGTATCAATTTTCTTCTGTTCAGGTAAACCATCAGGCCACCAATTGCATAAACAAGGCTAATGATCAGAAATCCATGATGATAAGGCCCTAAATTGTTGCCATACCAGAACACAAAGGCAAATGACAAAAAAAAGATAACCATCGAAATGATGCCAAAGAGTAAAATGATGGTAATCAATTGAGTGGCAATTGCTGCTGCTTTTTTACTTACCAGAAGTCCGGCCAGTTGGGTGCGCAGGCCAATCAGTCGTCCTAATTCAAGTCGGAGGGACTGAAGTATTTGTTGAATTGAATCAGTTGTCATCTGAAGAGGAATTTAGGTTTGGTTATTCTTGTCGGTTGATAGCTGATCTTCAATGGTTTTTTTGAGTTCATTGATCTTTTGGGTAAGTTCATCAGAAAGCGAACCTGCTTTATCTGCAATCTTTTTGCGGGTTTCCGAACCTTTGTCCGGTGCAAACAAAACACCGGCTACAGCACCGGCTATTGCACCAACTGCAAGTCCTGCAAGGAAAGTGAGCAGCGTTTTGGATCCTTGGTTGTTCATTTTATTTAGGTATTAGGTTTAGTATTTTCCTGAAAATTATTGGCATTGTGTTTCTTAAGGTGTTCCTTGTGAGTTTCATCCATAGAACGGGTAAGCGCAGCCACGATTTTACTGCTGCTCAAAAACTGCCGCATCAGCAACCTGAGCACTGTGTAAACCGGAATGGCAAGCACCATTCCTCCAATCCCGGCCAATTTTCCTGCCATGATGATCACCAGCAGAATTTCAATCGGATGGGCCTTGACACTTTTTGAGTAGATCAGCGGTTGAAGTAAGATGTTATCAATCAGGTTTGCTCCGATAAAAGTAAGCAGAATCAGTAGTGCATGTGACCACAATAAATCAAAAGCACCAGTGCTTAAAACCGATACAATTCCAAGGATAATACCAATGCTGGCTCCTATTAGAGGGCCTAAATAAGGAATAACATTCATCAGTCCGCCCAGAAAACCTATCAGCAGGGCATTGGGTATACCCAGAATGCTCAATGTTACTGAAATAATAGTCATCATGGAGATCAACTCGAACAAAACACCAAGCAGGTATCTTGTCAGCAATATCCTTGATTCACTTAAGACCTGACCTAAACCATCCTGACTTTTCTCCGGGATGATCGCCAACACTGAATTTCGAAGCAATGTTTGGTCGCTCAAAAAGAAGAAAGTTAAGAACAAAACAGTGAAAGTTCCCATAAAAATTGTTCCGGTGGTGCTGATAAGTCCGCCGAAAATGCTGCTGAAATTGATCATTCCAATCAAGTGGATAAGTTGCTCCTCGATGTAGGAATTCAAGGTCTGTCCTGCCGGTAAAATATTGTAAGTGGACAACATTCCCTCGATATCTCTCAAAAAAGCCGAAAAGTAATTGCTCACGGCCACTGTGTCAATGGACGAAATCATCATAGCCTGCCGGTTCACCAGTGGCACTATGAACATCAGAAATGAAATCGCGATCAAAATCACTGCCATTAAGGTAAGCGCAGCCGCAAGTGATTGATTGATCTTCAACCGGCCAATCTGAATCGATCTCAGATAGCGTAGCATCGGGCGGCTAACAATTGATAATATTGCCGCGATAATAATGTACAGGAGCAGGTCAGAGAAATACCAGGCCATCAGACCAACTACAATGAGCCCGATAAAGGGTTTGATTAATCTGTATATTAATGACATGGTGGAGCGGGATTAAGTTTTTGGATTTACGATTGTTATTCACTAACAAATATCTGAAATTTCAACACATCCACGATTATTAAACACATTACAATCCTAGTGATAAAGTGAACTTGTAACCGAAATTATCGGCAGGTTTGCTATAGCCATATGGGCCATATCGATAAAACAGTCCGACACCGATCTTACTCATCGACAGATTAATGATGTTCCGGAAAAGGATTCCGCTTTCGTAAAAGCCGTGTTCGGGTGTTTTTATGTCAACGAAATGATGCAGTTCCGGATGAGAAAGACTGCCGACTGCAATATTGGTGTGCAATTCGACTGAAGGTTCAAACCATGATTTTCTGATCAGCAGCTTGCCAAAATTATGACTCAAAAAAACATTGACGAACCGGTCAGAGATGAATTCGTTCATGCGCATGGTTGCGAAACTGTTAGGGGCAAAAAGAGTGAAACTTCTCCATGCCGAGGGGCTGTTAAACAGTTTTGGGTAAGGAATATCACCAAGAACGACTCCAAATTGTATGGTTGCGGATGTTTGTCCCACATATGTTTTGTAAAAGGTGTGCTCAACATTGATCAAGTAGGTGCTGTAATTGAAGTCGCTCTCCAGACTTCTCAGGCTGCGTATGAATAAAATGTCCAGCACCGGAAATCTGGTTCCCATTGATACCAGTTCATCATCGGTTTTCAGGAATTTCTCATCATAAGCAAATCTTAAACTTGCGTGTATCTCATTGATATTGTATTGTTGAAGTCCGGCAAGTGCTTCTTCGGCCAGTCCATAAAAATAATCATAAGATGTTGTTCTTATTTCCCTTTTAAAGCCAAGATTCACTTCGGCAAAGGGTAAGGCCCTTGTGCCAACCCAGGATTGTATGCTTTTGATGTAATCCATTCTGTTGACAAAGAGCCGACGGTAGTTTTTTTCATTGAATGGGTTTTCGTGTTGTGTCCAATTGTTTGTGCCCCCGCTTTCTTCTGCTGTTTCATCATAACGCAACCAAAGTTTTGTTTGTGAGTTGCCCGTCGAGCTGAAATTCAACCCCAGTCCGTATTTTGGTTTTTTATCTCCAAATCCATAACCCCAATAAGCATCGGCCATGAAGTATTTTGAGAGTTTTGGGCTTGTGCTGAAACCCAGACCTGCGTAGAAACCCTCGAAATCGTTATAGCGGAAGAGTCTGTTCAGGTCTAATTGAACCTTGCCAAGTGGTATTTTGCCTTTCATCACTGCAAGCAGGCTGCCTGCAATCCGGTCGAGTTTTGCAGCACGTCCTATAGAATCCAGATACCGGTAAGTTTCGATATCACGGGCCGATAGGCTATCGATGCGTTGTCCGATCCACCATGCTGCATCTTGTTGAAGCTCGTTTCTGTTGATTTCAAGGCTAATATCATTAAAGTCGGACGAATTTAGTTCTGGTTTAAGATCGATATTCCTCAGATAGCTCTTCCCTATGGCGAGCAAAGGGAATGAACGGTTTCCGTCCTGGATCATTGCATTATTGAATTGTATATCGGTCTGAAGCTGTACAGGAAACCAACGGCCTTCAATTATTTCATAAAGCTGTTGTATGCTTATGCTGAGTCCTTTTTCCTGACGGTGCGGCTGTGCCTGAACACTCTGAATAGCCCAATTCTCGGAATGGATGTTGATGACGCCCTGCAACCCGTCAAAGTTTGTTCCAATTATCGGCCTGAACGAAATCGTAAACACTGTGTCGTTTGTTTCGGTGACATTCGTGTCTTGCAGGATGAACAAATATTTGCGTGTGGAACCCCGGCTGATGGGGTTAACATAATTTTTATCGGAAACTTGAATCAGCTCATCATAGAAGCTTGTGGACTGAAGTTGCGAGATCAGAAATACAAGTACGGGGTCGCTGAATCCGGACATGCGCGAGGCCAAAACTTTTTCATGGATTTTACCTGGTGCCATGTAACTGCGTTCAGTAACTGTTTCCATCAGGAACAGATCGCGTTCTGAAAGAAATGATTGTAGATTAAATCCATCTTGCCGGCTGTTTTTTGCGTTTGATATTTTAGCAACACGATTTGTATCTACCGTAAACAGCAATTTGTCATAGGCCATATAGCGGTAGGCAGTCATTTTCTGCGGATCATTGCTGTCGGCAAATTTCAAGGCAAGGTTAATAATCCGATGAGCCGGATTTTCGCCCGGATGGACCACGACTTCGCTGAGATGATGAATTTGGGGCTCCATCACCAACGATAAAAAATCTGTGCCATAAGGAGGGGCAATCTCAAGGCTGTTATACCCCACGAAACTGAGTTTCAGTTTGTGAACCGGCTCTCTGGATGTGATGCTGAATTTTCCGTCAATGTCTGTTGTTCCGCCAAATCTTCCTTCGTTTACAACTATGTTCACAAACGCCATCTTTTCGTTGCTACGCACATCGGCGACTTGTCCTTTAATTACATATGATTGTGCGTTGAGGGCAATACTTAGCAGAAATAATTTACAGATGATTAATAATGCCTTCATAAGCCTTGAAAACTATCCGGTTAGCAGTCAATGCAGCTGCTATATTGCGTTTTGACCTTTTAAACAGCGAAATATGCTTCGAGTTCCTTCAAAGTGTCTTCACCAGTTATGATGTCGTGGACAACACTACCTTCATGCAGCACAACAATTCTTTCGCAAATTTCGGTGACATGGTTCAGGTCATGGCTTGAGATAAGGAAGGTTGTTCCCTGCTCGCTCCGCTGTTTTCTGATCATATTTTTCAGTCTGATTTGTGTGGTAGGGTCGAGGCTGTTGAAGGGTTCATCGAGGACAACAAGCCTGGGGTTTCCCATGAGTGCAGCGGCAATACCCACTTTTTGCTGGTTCCCGGTTGAAAGGCTGCGGATGAGTTTCTTTTTTCCAAGAACTTCACCATTGAAAAACTCTTCCATATTCTTCAGGTACTGCTCAATGTCGTCAGGGCTCATGCCCCTGAGTTTTCCTGTGAATTCGAAAAATTCTTCAGGGCTCAGAAAGTCGATAAGGAATCCCTGATCGAGAAAGGAACCGGTAAACTGTTTCCAGTTTTCTGTTGTGTTTACAGGCATGCCTTCAATTTCTGCTGAACCGCTGTTGGCTCTGATCAAATCGAGCAATAGTCTGAATAGAGTAGTCTTACCGGCCCCGTTGTTGCCAACAAGCCCGAAACTCTGTCCATTAGGGATTGAAAGATTGTTAATATTGAGAACGGTTACTCCGTTGTATTGTTTGCTGAGATTACTAAAGGTTATCATTTTGATTTAACTTTTTTCCCTGAAGCCGGCCGACATGATGTATTTGCGGGCCTGTAGGTTTTGGTGAATAATCTGTGTGAAAAACTTTCTGAAGGCAAGTCCTGTCAGCCCCAGTCCGCCCAGTACAATGAGCCCTGTTTCGGCATTGCCAAACCACTTAAATGGCAGATAGATCATTAATGGGACGATGAAAGCGGGCAGCAGAATCAGCCAGTGGGTGGCGCCAACTCCTTGATAATTAAATGCACTGCCCCTCGAAAGCACAAGACTTTTTTTGTTGAAAGTGGCAAAGTACAGTGCAGTAGGCAGCAAAATGCCAATATTGAACAAGAAGCAGGCAGTGTTGACCCATAAAAGGTCAATGCCAAAGAAACCATAAGGAAGTGTCAGTATGTAGCAGACCACAGTGATCAGGGTGGCGAACAGCATTTTGGAACGGATATATTCCTTAAAATTGATCCTTGAAGTAAGCAGCAGATCGAAGTAGCTTCCTTCATAAGCAAAAGCATATTGCAAGTAATTGAGCATCATTATTCCGGTAATAAATATCCCCACAAAAATCATAAAACCGTCATCGTGACTGTATTGCCCTGAGGGATAAAAGAACAAACCGTAGCCCAAAAACAGAGGGGAAAGGTATAGCATTGATTTGGTGCGCTTGTTCCTGAGGTAAAGTTTAATGTCAATTCCGATTACTTCACCTGCCATCCCAAAACGTTTCAGATAACTGATTTGTCCTGCACCGGCACCATCGCCTTTCGCTGTGGCAATTTCTTCGAGATAGAGGCGCGACTTCAGGAAGCGAAAATTCAGTTTATACACCAAAATGATCAGGATGAACGGAACTGATAGAAAGGCCGGATGCTCCATCATCTTGGTAATGAGCCATGAAAATGTTTCGCTATAGGAGAACCACTTCAGGTAATCAGCCAAAGCAAGCAACCCAATGACGCTCAAAAGCAGGGTTACCACTTTCAGGTTGGTAACCATTTGCTTTTTCAGGTAAACAACAAAGTAGTTCAGTGATAAATCGAGCGACAACATGGCAAGCAACCAAAAGAATGCCATCGGGGCACCGTGATAGTAAGCAACCTGAGCAATGGCAAATGGAATGAAAAACACCAATGATAACAGGTTAAACAGGTTAAGTAAGCCGTTTCCCAGCACAAAATGTATCAGGTGGTTCTTTCTTAGCGGCAGGTGCTGATAGGGTCTGATTTCAAGCACCGGCAGTTGCTGCATGAAGAAACGTAGCAGGAACATAGCTGCAAAATACCATCCGATTACCTTGTAGAAGTCGGGCAAGGGAGGGTCGGCATCGGTTATTTCGTGCCATTTGTGGGCAACCAGAATGGAAATGATCAGGGCCTCAGCGAATAGAATAAAGGCAAAGAAACCCATCAGGAGATTCAAGGCAAGACTCTTTTGCCATATAGAAGACCTGGTGGCACGTTTCCATTGGTGTTTGATGAAGTAAGTCAATAACATGGATTGGGGTTGTTTGGGCAATGGGTCAAAAGTAGCATATTAAAATGATCCTTTTTGGATTTTATATTTTTTTAAAATGAAGGTTTTATTGATCTATCAATCATATTTCTCATAATTTCGGGTTGTTTTTGTGGCGGTTGGCATCGCGTCTGGTTTTCTTTTCCAGGTTTTTTTGCAATGCTGAATCCAGATCAATACCGGTCTGGTTGGCAAGGCATATAAGCACGAAAAGCACGTCGGCCATTTCGTCGGCCAGATCAACATTTTTGTCGCTCTCTTTAAAAGATTGATCGCCATAACGACGGGCCATGATTCGCGCCACTTCGCCCACTTCCTCCATCAGTATAGCTGTGTTGGTAAGTTCGCTGAAATACCGCACGCCAACTGTGCTGATCCATTGGTCAACCTGCACTTGCGCTTCTTTTATTGTCATATTGAATGCTATTATCGTTAGTGTTTTGCAAAGTAAGAAAAGAAAAAGCCATGCTGCGTATTAATATTTTTAATTTTCATACAGTTGCACTGAGTCCATAGCCCTCCTTCACCCTATCTTTGCAGAAATTTTGTGCCTTGGAAAGCGTTCAGGAAACCTTCAGTCTTATCGCCAAAACATCATCAGGTTTAGAGTCTGTGCTGGCTGAAGAGCTTGCACTTCTTGGTGCCGAAGGGATTGAAGAGCTCACACGTGCAGTTTCCTTCACAGCCGACACCAGGCTGATGTACAAAGCCAACTATCATTTGCGCACGGCTTTGCGTATCCTCAAACCACTTATACAATTCCGTGCCAAAGACGAAGACAAACTCTATGATCATGTACGGCAGTTTGATTGGTCTCAACTGTTGAGTGTTGACAAAACCTTTGCCATTGATGCTGTGGTAAGCGGGAAGTATTTCACGCACAGTCAATATATTGCCCTGAAAACAAAAGACGCCATTGCCGACCAGTTTCGCGATCGGTTTGGCAAACGCCCTTCGGTGAATGTGGCTAATCCTGACCTGCGAATTAACCTTCACATTCAGGGTGATATATGCAATCTATTACTTGACAGCTCAGGCGAATCGCTGCACAAAAGAGGCTATCGTGTGGTGGTTGACAAGGCACCTGTCAATGAGGTGCTTGCAGCTGGCCTCGTTTTGCTGAGTGGCTGGCGTGGCGAAACCCATTTTGTTGACAGTATGTGCGGTTCGGGCACCATACCAATTGAGGCTGCAATGATTGCCGGCAACATACCCGGAGGTTATTACCGTGACTGGTTTGGATTTCAGCGATGGGCCGATTTTGACAAAGAGTTATGGAACAGTATTCTCGAGGAAGCATCGGATCAGATGCGCGATATTGAAGTGGAAATCATCGGTTCCGACAGGTCGGCGAAAGCCATTGATATTGCCCGTGAGAATGTACGCAAGGCACGGCTTCATAAAGATATTCAGTTGTTTCGTAAGCCTATGGAACAATTTCTGCCCCCGGTTGGTGATGGTGTGCTGCTCATCAACCCACCTTATGGCGAAAGGCTTGAAGAAGAAAACATCAATCAGCTATACACCCTTATCGGCAACACACTGAAGCATAAATACAAAGGATATAAAGCATGGGTAATCAGCTCAGATTTTCATGCCCTGAAACTGATCGGTCTGAAGCCTTCGAGAAAGATCCCCGTTTTTAACGGTCCGCTCGATTGTCGTTTTGTGTGTTTCGATATATTCGAAGGCAGCCTTAAGGATAAGAAGGCCGGAAAGTGAAGGGGTTCCGGGTTTCGGGTTGGAGTTCCTCCCAACCTCCTAATCTTCAAACCTAGAAACCTCTATACTTTAAAGCCAAAACGGCTAAGGGTTAAGACATAAAGCAGTATCAATAAACCACACTTACTGTCCCCTGTTTCCGGATGGTTTCACCGAACTGGTTACGGTAGCTGAGGAGATAAGCATACACACCAGAGGGAACTGTCTCACCAAGATAGGTTCCATCCCATCCCTTGGTTACTTCGTTTGATTCAAAGATCATTTTTCCCCATCGGTTGAAGATCAGCAGGCTGTATTCTTCGTATCCCGTAAACCTGTACACTGGCCCGAAACTATTGTTCACCCCGCCCGGTCTGAAGGCATTGGGCATGGATAAACCGCTTTCGATCAGCAGGCTTATGGTGTTTGACCATGAACTGAGTTGGTTGTTGTTGACCCGTTCATTCGCCGAAACAGCTTCAACTCTGTAGTTAAAAATACCGTCACCCCCGTCCACAGCAGCTATGTTGTCGGTGTAAGTTAATTCGGTGGCAGACAATTCTGCTATGGGACTGAATGTGCTTTCGCCGCTGAGTCTGCGGTACACATTGTATTTTTCCACTACCCAACCTTCGTAAGCATTCCACGAAATGCCCGTTTCCTGATCGCCTGTGCCCTGTCCGGTAAGCAATATCGTTCGGTGAAGACCTTCGCCTTCGCGCAAAAATCCGCAACTGTCGGTAATGGCCAGACTGTAATAATAACTGGAGTCGGAGGTGGAAGCCTCCATGTCTGTCCTGATCACAGGAGATTGATTTTCTGATTCCCAGGTGATGGTCACCGGGTTTATCTGAGGCAGTTGGGTGGTTCTGTCTGCAACAAGGGTTTGGATGCTGGCTTCTGTATCTGCGTCAATGAGCAACTCCACAGCTCCGGTTTCCGTAACCGAAACGTTGCGCAAATTGATGAAAGCGGGTTTATTGTAATCTGCCGTAAATGAACTGAAGACACAGGTGCTGCTCGAAGCATCACCCATGATGGCTTGTATCTTGTAATGATAGGTTGTTCCGACGATAAGGTTTTCGTGGGTATAAGTGAGGGATGCGGGTGAAACTGCATCAAGTAATATGAAATCATCACCCGTGGAACTGACCCATATTCGGTATGAATCAATAGCTTGCGAAGGGTTTTCGTAAGCAGTCCAAATCAGCAGGTTACTTCGTTCGCAACTGTTGTAAGCGGAAACACTGGCCAGCATGGTTCGTTGGGGCGTGAGGAATGTTCCAGGACTTTTATTTTCGCAACTGTCGAAGGCTGCAATGGCATACTGTGGCGAGAAGCTGCATGCATTCACCTCAATGTCAAGATAAGACGAGGCCTGTTGTTCAAAAACCGTATCAATTTCCTGCCAGGTGTTGTTTTCAAAGCGGTAAATGATATAACCATAAGTGTCACCGGCCTGACTGGGCGTCCATCCCAGTTGTATGTTTCCGTTGATGTCCACACTCACCGAGTCCAGCAAAGGTTTGTCGGGATAGGTGATGTCCCTGAACCTTCGCCCGGTGATGGATGAAACCGACTGGCATTCGTTGCTGTTAGAAAGAGTTACCTGATAATTGACAGAATCGTTGCATATGATTACGGGATCGAGGAAGGCAGTGTCGGTGGTTGTGCCGCGAAAGCTCCACATGCCGTCCGAAAGGGCACGATACACTTCATATGTTTCGGATGAGCCGAAGGGAACCGGCCTGCGCGGTGGATTCCACCTGATAGACGCTTCGGTCAGGTTGGTGTTGTCTACCTGCATCCATATGGAGGCCAGTGTGTCCGAAGAGTTTGAATTGGCCAGTTCATACTCAGCAATCATATAGTATCGCCGGGGTGCATTGTTGGCATTGGCATCCGTATGCAACCATGTACTCAGTAGAGCATTGTCGATTTCGGCAAGCGGAACAAAAGGGCCTGTCAGGGCAGAACTATAATAAATCAGGTACTTCTGAAGGCCGGTTGTGTTTGTTGGTGGCAACCAGCGCAACAAGTTGCTGCCATCAGGGTTTACCGTAATACAAACCAGTTTAGGTGGCTCATTTTGACCATAAAGCGACTCTTCGTAGAAAAAAATAAAGATGAAGGTAATTACGGCTAGTAATTTCATGGTACAAATTTAAGGTAACTTCTCACCGGTAACAACAGTTACCATTTTCTCCGGATCAAGGTATTTAAGGGCGGTTGTTTTTAGTTCTTCAGATGTTAGTTGCTGAAAACTGTTCAGAATGTTCTTGTAATAATTCATCCCCAAGGCAGAAAAGATCAATGGTCTGAAATTGTCGGCGAGAGTAAGTGGGCCTTCCAGATTTCTTAAGTAATTACCGCTTAAATAATTACGCACAAGACTCAGCTCATGTTCGGGTATGGGTGTTGTCCTGAGTTTGTTAATTTCATGTTGTACTTCAGCGAGTGCCGCTGAAGTTACTTCACGGCCAACTTCGCTCGAGATGCTCAGCACACAAGCTTGTTCATATGCTGCCAGGGAACTGTTGATGCCATAGGTATATCCCTTGTCTTCTCTGATATTGCTCATCAGTCGGGAACCGAAGTAGCCGCCAAGTACGGTATTCAGCATGAGTAGCGCGGGATAATCAGCATGAAAGCGGTTAATTGTCAGCACTCCCATTTTAAACGCAGACTGCAGTGATCCGGGTTTATCAACCCAATGTATTCCTGTTGCAAACTGATCACGTGGAGGATCGGGAAATGCCTTGTCGCTTGCGGTGAGCCAATGAGATGAGAATAGTTCAATGAATTGTTTTTCTATGGTTTGATCAACATGTCCCGAAAAAATAACTACCGGCTTATTATTCAGGAAGAAATCCTGATGGAACTCAATCAGATCATCACGCCTGAGTGCATCGAAATCGGCTTCGTTGGCCGTTCTGCCATAAGGGTTGTCGGGTCCGAACACAAGTTCATTAAAAACCCTGTTAGTGATATGTTTAGGTTTCAGACTGTTCACTAAGAACTCTTGTTTCTGCTGTGTGTTGATGATATGAAATTCCTGTTGGCCAAATACGGGTTCGTAAATGGTTGCTGCAAGCAATGGGAGCAAAAACCTGACATTTTTTTTCAGGGAAAACAGGGTCAGCACAGCGCGGTCATTATTTGAACTGGTTTCGAGGTAAGCTCCAAAATGATCCAGCCGTTCGGCAATTTTGGATGCCGTCATAGATTTGGTGCCTTCTTTGAGCATTTTAGCTGTGGTTGAAGCAACCAGTTTTTTGTTCTGATATACACTACCTGCTCTGAAAAGCACGTCAATCTTCACCACATCCTGCAATTTGTTTTTGAATACATAATAAACCAGACCATTGTTCAAAACTCCTTTTGTAGGTTCGGGCAATTCAGGAGCCTGAATTTTTTTTAATCGGGGTTGTTTGCTGCGGTTGGGTATGGAGAAATTCTTCATGATACGGATTTATTTGACGAGCAGTAATAGAGTGTGCTGGCGTTGTTCTTTGTAAGGTATTCACGAGCAACCTCTGAAATGTCCTCAGCAGTAACAGAAGTGTATCGTGCGGGAAGGTGGTTGACCCATGCTGCATCGCCCAGATTTTCGGCAAAAGCCAGATTCATGGCTCTGTTGAGGAGCGATATGTTCTCGTAAGCCATATTTGCCAGGGATTTGTTTTTAATTTTTATGAGGTCCTTTTTGTTAGGGGCTGCTTTTCTGACAAGGTCAATTTCTCGCCAGATGGCCTCATTGGCTTCATCAATTGAAATACCCGGGTTAAGTCTGCCGCTGATGATCAGAAGTCCGGGATCATGATCTCCGGTAATGAATGCATTGATTTCACTGAATAGTTTTTTGCGTATTACCAAAGCCTGATAGAGCCGCGACGAATTACCCCACCCCAACAGGTCCGAGAGAAGGTCGAAGGTGAAATAATCTGCAGCAAATTTTGGCGACATATGAAATGCAATCATCAGGCGGCAGGCCGGAACTTCCCGCTCTACCTTCAGAAACCTGTGTTCGGTCTGAATCGGTTCAGGGGTTATTTTCCGGCAATGTTTGACGCCGGGCGGAATTCCGGCAAACCATTTCTCGGCCAGTTTCTGCACTTCTTTCAGTTTGAGGTTGCCGGCTATGCTCACAATGGCGTTTCCGGGATGATAAAATCTTGTGTAAAAATCTTTTACATCATCCATTGTTGCCTGTTCGATGTGAGCAGGCATTTTTCCGATCGTTGTCCACTGGTAGGGGTGCACTTTAAATGCCAATGACCTGAGCAGCATCCATATGTCGCCATAGGGTTGATTGAGATAGTTTTGTCTGAATTCCTCCACTACGACCTGCCGCTGGATTTCGAGGCTTTTTTCCGAAAAAGCAAGCCCGGTCATCCGGTCCGACTCAAGCCAGAATGCTGTTTTTGCGTTAGCTGAAGGAAGAGTGAGATAATAATTGGTTATGTCGTTATTTGTAAATGCATTGTTGGATCCTCCTGCTTTTTGCAGGGGCTCGTCATATTTTGGAATATTTACAGAACCACCAAACATCAGGTGCTCAAATAAATGAGCAAAGCCTGTTTTTTCAGGGTCTTCATCTCGTGAACCCACATCATACACAATATTCATGGCGAGCATGGCTGTAGTTTTATCACGATGGACCAAAAACCTTAGGCCGTTATCAAGTGTAAACCGGTCGAATTTCAGCATAGAAAAATTTTGGATGCAAACCTACAACAGAAAACCAATTGTATTCTCTTAAAATAGCTTAACTATTTTTTTATTCATTTATTGGTTTCGGCCTTGTATTGTTTCTATTTTTGGCAGCCTATGAAACAGCTTACTGTCCAATATGTGTTGTTTTTACCCCGATATATCAGATTTGCTTTATCTGTGCTGTATCAGCAGTGGTTTCTGAAACGCGAGCTGCTGAACGACATCAGTGGGTTCGTTGCACGGGGTGATGCCACAATTACGGCCAGAGACATCAATAAGATCACAAATTATTACGCATTAGGCGTTCCCGCTGTCCTTGGAACTATTTTTTCAAGACTTCGCGGAAAACTCCTGACTACCCGCGAACGCAAAGCACTAACTTATCTTGGAGCGATAACCGGGCTGTTTGATGATCTGTTCGACCGCTGGAACATTGATCCTTCAAGGATTTATGTATTTATGGACAATCCTGCTTCGATAAAGCCGGAAAATGATTTTGAACGCTTGTTTCTGCATTGGTATGATACCCGTGCCCTCAGTTATATTACCGATAAGGAAGCATTCAGGGAGGCGTGCACACCGGTGTTTACCGCACAAAAACAAAGTATACTTCAATTGAGTGGGCATGATACAGATATTGAAAAAATTAAAGAGATAACTTTTTTTAAGGGGGGTGTTTCGGTGCTGTTTTATCGCTCGGCACTCAGTAAACAAGCTGATGAGGCGGAAAAAGAGGCTTTGGACAGGGCAGGAGCATTGCTTCAGCTGGGCAATGACATATTTGATGTTTATAAGGACATCAAGGCAGGCGTAAGGACCTTGGCTACTGAAACCCGAGATATCCGAATACTGAGGGCAGAATTCATGAAACAACTGAACCTTACCTTGCGCAGTTTTTACACACTGAACCGTCCGAAGGGTAATATTCAATCTGCATTGCATATACTTCTGGTCGGTGTAAGCAGGTGTCTGGTATGCCTCGATCAGTTGCAAAGAATTCAGGATGCAGGAGACGGAGTATTCAGGGCGCATTCTTATGACAGAAAACAGCTGATCTGTGATATGGAAAAACCTGTTAATATTACACGGATGTTGATTCATCACTGGTCATTGCTGCGCTTATCCGTACAACATGCTTATTTCTTACCTTTGTCACCAGAAAACCAGATTAATCTATAATTACATTTTTCTATGAAAAGAGACGAAAAAATATTTGATCTTATCCGTAAGGAGAAAGAGCGTCAGATGCATGGCGTTGAACTTATTGCGTCTGAAAATTTTGTCAGTGAACAAGTGCTGGAAGCCATGGGGTCAGTGCTCACAAACAAGTATGCCGAAGGTTATCCCGGAAAGCGGTATTACGGTGGATGCGAAATCGTTGACCAGACCGAGCAGCTTGCCATTGATCGTGCTATGGAGCTTTTTGATGCAGAATATGCCAATGTGCAACCCCATTCGGGGGCTCAGGCCAATATGGCTGTTTTCCTGACCTGTTTGAAACCCGGTGACACATTTATGGGCCTCGACCTTTCGCATGGCGGACACCTTTCGCATGGCTCACCGGTAAATTCATCAGGTATTCTTTACCGTGCCGTGTCATATGGTGTGGACGAGTCCACGGGTCTGATCAATTATGACAAGATGGAAGAACTTGCCATGAAAGAAAAACCAAAACTGATCATTGCCGGTGCTTCGGCCTACAGCCGCGACTGGGATTATGAGCGCATGCGCGATATAGCTGACGAGATCGGAGCCATCCTGATGGCTGATATTTCGCATCCTTCGGGGCTTATTGCCAGAGGATTACTGAACGACCCGGTGGAGCATTGCCACATCATTACCACCACAACCCACAAAACCTTGCGCGGACCACGTGGCGGACTTATTGTGATGGGCGAAGACTTTGAAAACCCATGGGGTCTGGCCACACCCAAGGGCGAGATCAAAATGATGTCGACCCTGCTCAACTCGGCTGTATTCCCGGGTATTCAGGGTGGACCGCTGGAGCATGTGATTGCCAGCAAAGCAGTTGCCTTTGGTGAAGCGCTCACCGATGAATATTTTCAGTATATCCTGCAGGTGAAACGCAATGCCGAAGTGATGGCCAAAGCTTTTGTCGACCGCGGTTATCATGTTATCTCCGGCGGAACCGACAACCATTTGATGCTGATCGATCTGCGCAGCAAGTTCCCCGCTATCACCGGCAAACAGGCTGAGAACACATTGGTTCTGGCAGACATTACTATCAACAAGAATATGGTTCCGTTCGACAGCCGTTCGCCATTCCAGACTTCCGGACTCAGGGTTGGCACACCGGCAATTACCACCCGCGGACTGAAAGAAGAACATATGGAACCCATCGTAGCAATGATTGATGAGGTGATGAGTAATATCGACAACGAACAGGTAATCAATAATGTGAAAGGCAAAGTAAATCAAATGATGAATCAATTTCCTTTGTTTGACTGGTAGTTATAAAAGAACATTAACAAAAAAAACCGGGGTAGCCCGGTTTTTTTTGTTTCAGTACCTTCAAATCTTTATTCAAGCGGGTTGGCGGTTACCTTTGTTTCAAACTTAATTTCGTAAGTGTATGTTACGCCCTGCTCAGAAGCAACACCGCTGTAAACAACAGTGATCGGATTTGGATCCCTTAAGATAGCTGCGAGGTTTTTATATTGGTTGTCCTCATTGCTGTAGGTGTATTCAAAACCCTGAAAAATATTGATGTTATCAGCAGCCAGAACAACTGTAGTAAATCCTGCTTTACTGACTTCTACCTGAGAATTAGTCAGGGTAACTGGAGTTGAAATGCTGGTAACTTTTCCGGTAATTGCAATAACGTTTACGTCTTTGATCTTATCAGCATATTTGCTGTACTCAGAATTTGTTTCGGGATCAAGGATGTACGTTCCGGAGAACGAGTAATTTTTAAGCGCACTTGTCGGACCAATGTCGAATGAAGAAACGAAATCGGCCAGAAAATCGATGTCGAGCAGTTTTTTGCATCCGGGAGCTGAAAGCATTACGAAGGCAAGGATAATGAGGGTTTTTGCGGTTGTTTTCATGTGAAAAAGTTTTTGGTGAGTTA
>Ga0116204_1000329_pt1 | contig 26523 bp, 21 predicted proteins | sample LakKivwa52mmetaG_FD_94481 | JGI IMG/M metagenome (GOLD analysis project Ga0116204, IMG submission 94481) | Anoxic lake water microbial communities from Lake Kivu, Rwanda to study Microbial Dark Matter (Phase II) - Lake Kivu water 52m metaG | ecosystem: Environmental > Aquatic > Freshwater > Lake... | reverse complement strand
GTGGGGGATCATTTTATTTTCTTCATATACCCTGCAAGCCTCCCGAAGATATCCTCGATACTTCCCATGCCATCAACAGGCTGATAGATGCCTCTCTGGCGGCAGTAATTGATAATAGGTTCGGTTTTCTGCTTATATACATCGATCCTGTTTTCAATAACTTCAGGATCTTTGTCATCCGGCCGTCCCGACTGCTCTGCTCTAAACAGCAGCCGTTTTACCAGTTCATCATGATCAACTTCAAGTACAAGCATGCTGTTGATCTTCATCTTTCTTCTTTTCAGCATCTCTTCCAGAGCGACAGTCTGTTCCACTGTGCGGGGAAATCCGTCAAACAGGAATCCCGCATTGCCCTTTGTTGAGTCGATCTTCTTGGCGATCATTTCAATCACCACCTCATCAGGCACAAGTTCGCCTTTCGACATAATGGAGCTCATCTTCCTGCCAAGATCTGTGCCTGCGGCTATTTCAGCCCGAAGCATGTCACCTGTTGAAAGATGAGTAAGATTGAATTTTTCAGCCAGCCTTACCGACTGTGTGCCCTTACCCGATCCGGGAGGGCCGAAAATCAGAACGTTCACCATAAATATAGAATTAGTTTTGAATTATTTGACCAGAGTATAAACTGCCGGCAGATTACGTCCGTAACCATTATAGTCGAGGCCATAACCAACAACAAAATTATTTGGTATCTCAAATCCCACATATTTAATTTGAATGTCTTTCTTGTATGCCGAAGGCTTTAAAAGCATCGTGGCTATCCTGATTTCAGCCACATTTCTGATAACGAGCTCATTCACTATCCTCTCCAGTGTACTTCCGGTATCGACGATATCTTCAGCCACGATTATTTTCTTGTTTACAAGGTCTTCATTCCAGCCTATCAGCTCCCTGATCGACCCGGTCGAACTCGTACCTACATAGGAAGCCAGCTTAACGAAAGTGATCCTGGCATTCAGATCGGTTTTTCTGAAGAGGTCGGCAGCAAACATAAAAGCACCATTCAGTATCCCTACAAAAATAACCTCACTTCCTGTGAAGTCGCGGTTGATCTGAATAGCCATCTCGTCTATCCTCTTGCGGATAGCCTGTTCCGAGATAAGCTCCCTGAATCTTTTATCGAGTATCCTGACTTCGTTCATGAAAATAATCGTTGAATCTGAAGACGGAGCGAAAATATGAAAATAATAGCTTATTTTTGCTCCGTTCATGCAGTTAAATTTAAACATTTCTTATGAAACCTCTTGTAAGCATAATAATGGGAAGCACATCTGACCTGCCCGTGATGGAAAAAGCTGCCCGGATACTCAACGACATGAAAATACCTTTCGAGATGAATGCCCTTTCAGCTCACAGGACTCCTGAAGAGGTTGAGAAATTTGCCAGGGGAGCTTCCGGAAGAGGCATAAAAGTAATAATAGCTGCGGCTGGAATGGCAGCACACCTGCCGGGAGTTATCGCTGCAATGACACCCCTTCCGGTGATCGGAGTGCCCATTAATGCGTCTCTTGAAGGGTTCGATTCAATACTCTCAATAGTCCAGATGCCTCCGGGAATACCTGTGGCGACAGTAGGAGTTAATGCCTCACAGAATGCAGGCATACTTGCTGCACAGATCATTGCAGCCGGAGATGATGAAGTGATGAAAGAGGTCGTGAAATACAAAACCGATCTTAAGAAAAAGATAGTCGAAGCCAACGAGGAACTTAAGAAAGTTCAGTTTAAATACAAGACCAACTGAGCACAGGATTGATATTCCCCCTGCGACTGGCACAAGGTACCGGTCAACGGTAAAAAATTCCGAAATCCACAATCCGAAATCCGAAATCCGAAATATCTTCGTATCTTTATGGTTTATACCTGAACCATTTTGTACTCGCTGCACAAAATCGTTGTTTCGGTTTTATTCTGTTTCCTCTCATCGTCTGTCTGTGGAGGTGATCCATACCGCATACCGGCCGGGGCAGACGGAGCAGGGTTGGGATCGGTTTGCATAATGCGTAACGGCTTCTGGCCCTCATTCCATAACCAGGCGCTACTGCACGCGAACAGGTCGCTTTCAGCAGGAATAAACTATGAAAACAGGTTTGGTATTACAGAACTGGGAACAAGAACCGCCGGACTGATAATCCCTGCAGGATCTGCCTCCCTGGGAGCGGTCTGGTCCCATTTCGGGTATAATCATTTCAGGAGGGAGTTTGCAGGCTTGAGCTGCGGAATGGCTCTTTCGGAAAACATTGCTGCCGGGGTGCAGGTTGATTATATAGCTGAAAAAAGTTCGGGGGAATATGAAAAAAGAAACACCCTGACTTTCGAAGCCGGGCTGCTTTTTTCGGTAAAGGAAAATGTCAGGATAGGGATACATCTCTTCAATCCTGTGCCCGGCTCACTGCGGAGGACATTCCTTACCACCGCTCTCAGGGCCGGCGCCGGCATTGATCTGAGCAAGAGCCTTTTTGCAGGAGCTGAAGCTGAAATGAGATCAGGGGAAGAACTGATACTCCGGACAGGTTTTGAGTACCGGGTTTTCGACAAATTCCTGATGAGGGGAGGTTTTTCGACAGAAAACAGTTCGTTCAGCTTCGGTGTCGGCTATCTTCTTAAATCCCTTAAACTCGATCTGGCATTCTCAACCCACGAAAGGCTGGGAATTACTTCCAGCGCATCCTTCGTTTTCAAAATCAAATAAAAAAATAACCGCAAAGAAAAATAAGAACTTACACAGAGAAACACAGAGGAGTCACAGAGTTCCACAGAGACAAAACCAAAAACAATCAATATGGAGACAAATGAAATTACAGAGAAAATCATCGGTTGTGCAATTGAAGTTCATAAAAAACTTGGACCCGGGCTACTTGAATCCGCTTATGAAGAATGTCTGTCATTTGAACTTAAAAAAGCCGGGTTAACTATAACCAGACAACAGCCAACGCCTGTTATATATAAAGAGATAAAACTTGATTGCGGATACCGTATTGATATTCTGGTTGAAAATGCAATCGTTATTGAACTTAAGACAGTCGACGAATTCAATCCGGTGCATATTGCCCAGATACTTACATACATGAAATTCGCAAATAAGAAGACAGGATTACTGATTAACTTCAATGTAACAACTCTCAAAAATGGCATCCGCCGGTTTCGGTTATAGGCTCTGTGAATCTCTGTGTCTTCTCTGTGGAACTCTGTGTAACAAGATGGGGTTATTGCTTTTATTGGTTTTTATACTTACGGAACAACTACCTGGTCAGGATGATCAACTTCCTGAGACAATACAAAACATTGTTGAAAAAATGTCTGAGGATGAATCAGATCCTGAAACGGCTGCGATTTATGTTGAATTACTCAATGAACTGGCAGAGCACCCCGTTAAGATTAATTCGGGAGATGAAAAGGAATTATCCCGCCTCTTCTTTCTTTCTGATTTTCAGATCAAGGCAATCATCGATCATATTTCGGTGACAGGCAGCGTAGTTTCTGCCTATGAGATCGCATCAATCGCGGGTTTCGACAGGCAGACCGCTGAAATGATGATCCCTTTCATTTCCCTTGAAACCGCTGACCGCAATAAACCGGGCAGGCTGAAACTAACGGGCAATCTTATCTCTAATCTGACCTTTAAGCCGGGTGAAAATGACACATCAATGCCCGGATCACATTTAAGATCACTGGTGAAATACAAAGCATTCTTGGGTCCGTTTTCTGCAGGTATAACAGCCGAAAAAGACCCTGGCGAGTCAATCCTTTCGGGGTCTCCTCCTTTACCCGATTTTTTCTCATCGTACATCTCCTGGTCAGGCAGTGGGGTGATAAGGAAAATAATTGCCGGCGACTACTCAGCCCGCTTCGGGCACGGCACGAGTATAAACACCAGGATGTGGACAGGCCTTTCTCTTACCGGCACAGGTAACATGGCCGGACGCAATGAGATAAGACCTTATACTTCAACCGGTGAAAACAATTTCTTCAGGGGCGCTGCCGCAGAGCTGTCATTGAAAAACCTGGGGATTTCATTGCTCTTTTCACATAACAGGATTGATGCATCCGTGAACCATACAGATTCTGCAGGCAAATATGTATCTGGTTTTTACACTTCAGGGCTGCACAATACAGCCTCTTCAATCATGAAAAAAGATGCCCTGTCAGAAACATTTTATGGCATCAATCTCAATTATGATATCTCTTCAGTCAGGTTCGGCATTACCTGGTCAGAAAGCCGGTTCTCACTTCCCCTTTACCTGTCGGGAAGCGATCCCGAAGATATTCACAGGTTTGACGGAAAAAGTAATGGGGTCTTTTCAGCTTATTATAACAGCATGATCAGAAGAATTTTGTTATTCGGCGAAATCTCCTGTGACTACTCTTTAAATCATGCCTCGGTGCATGGTGCCACAATAAGGCCTTCCGGCAGGCTCCAAATAAATTTACTCTGCAGAAACTATTCTCCGGGATATTTTTCGTTTCATGGCAGAGGTCCCGGAAGCAATTCCTCAACAGGTAATGAGCACGGGCTTTTCGGTAATTTCACTTTTGAGGCAGCCAGGTATCTTTTTATAAGCGCCGGCTGCGACGTCTCATTCTTCCCATGGCTTAAATACCGCACCTCATTCCCGTCAATGGCAGGGAAGCAGGAATTAAGGTTAAGATTTCTTCCGGGTGAAGATTTTAATATTGAAGCATCATACTCTTACAGGTTCTCGATGTATGACATGGAAAATGAACATGGTATGCCGGGTGTGGCAGAACTTACCACCCGGACAATCAGGGGAGTTGTAAGGTATTCTCCTGCCGGTAACCTTTCTCTCACCACGCGGATCGATTATAAAGTGACCGATGAAACAGGAAGCAGGGGTATGCTGATGCTTCAGGACATCAGGTATTCTTTCCGGCAGATACCTGTCACCCTATGGATGAGACATTGTATCTTCAGCACTGATGACTGGGATTCAAGGATATATGCTTATGAAAATGATCTTTTGTACAGCTTCAGCATACCGGCATTTTCAGGAAAAGGAATCAGGAGCTATCTTATGGCAGAATGGGAGATCGGTGAAAAAGCGGAAGTGAGAGTGAAATACGGATTGACAACTGTGATAGATGTCCGGGAACATCCGGCAGAAAGAGATGAACTTAAATTCCAGTTCAGATTGTGGTTCTGATAAGGTCGTACATGCCTTAGGGAGGGTCAGTTGTAAAGATGTTAAGGCAATCAGTCAGTTCCTGGTGTTTTTATATCGCGGATATTCAGCTGGAGGTTTTTATTTCCCCTGAACTCATTCATTTCCACTGAATAGCAGATATCAAATGGTTTGCCATTTTTAATATACTCGATATTATTTGCCTGGCCGAACGCTATTGCAGGTATGGTTTTCGTCCCGGCAGATTGATGGCAGAGATCAAGCTTCAGATGCTCGCCGCTTGCCCCGACCATCCGTCCGGTGCCGCTGTCGAAAACATTTCTTGTAATGAAGAGAGGAGCCATGTTTTCAGGTCCGAAAGGCTGGAACTTACTAAGCTCCATGAAGAATTCCTCGTTGATCTCAGAGAGATCGAGTTCGGTATCGATCAGTACCCTTGGCAGCATCTGATCTTCTGTGATTGTGCTGTTGACATATTGCTCAAATCTCTCAATGAAAGGTTTGATATTCTCTTTCTTCAGGGTCAGACCTGCAGCAAACATATGTCCCCCGAAACTTTCGAGGAGGTCGCTGCAGGCTTCAATTGCCTGGTAAAGGTCATAACCCTGGACAGATCTTGCCGAGCCTGTTGCAAATCCGTTTGATTCGGTAAGTATCACCGTTGGACGGTAATATGTTTCTATAAGCCTTGAGGCCACAATACCAATAACACCTTTCTTCCAGGAAGGGTTGAAGAGAACAGTGGTTTTTGCGTTGACTGTTCTCTGATCCTCCGATATCATTCTCATCGCCTCGGTTGTTATCACCCTGTCGACACTCCTGCGTTCGATATTGTAATTATTTATCTCCTTGCTGATTCCTGTAGCGATCTTTGTGTCATTTGCGATAAGAAGCTCAACAGCCCTGCTGCCTGTCTCCATCCGTCCGGCAGCATTTATACGCGGACCTATCTTGAAAACGACATCCTCAATGGTGATGGCCCTGCATATTTCGGCTTCCCTTATTATCTCCTTCAGCCCTGTCCGCGGAGATTCGTTGAGCTGTTTAAGACCAAAGTAAGCCAGCACCCTGTTTTCTCCGGTTATTGGTACAATATCCGATGCGATGCTTACTGCAACAAGATCGAGATACCGGATAATTGTGCTGAAAGGGATCCCGTGGATCCTTGAGTAAGCATGGACAAGCTTGAATCCCACCCCGCATCCGGAGAGCTCCTTATACGGGTAGCTGCAGCCCGGCTGTTTCGGGTCAAGAACGGCAAGCGCTCCCGGTATTTCATCTCCCGGGTAATGGTGGTCACATACAATAACGTCAAGACCCTTACTCTTTGCATATTTAATTTTCTCAACTGCCTTGATCCCGCAATCAAGGGTGATTATTACCCGGCAGCTATTCTGAACCGCGAAATCGATCCCCTGGAACGACACACCATAGCCCTCCTTGTATCTGTCAGGTATATAATATTCAACATTTGAATACTGTTCCCTGAGAAATGAATATACCAGAGCGACTGCAGTTGTACCGTCGACATCATAATCGCCGTATACAAGTATTTTTTCATTCTTCTTTATTGCTGTGGAAAGACGTTCAACAGCTATATTCATACCCTTCATCATAAAAGGGTCATGAAGGTAATCAAGGCCCGGTTTGAAAAATGCCTGTGCTTCCTCAGGTGTTGTGATATTTCTCTGCACCATCAGGGTTGCCAGCGATTCAGGTACTCTGAGTGAAGCAGCAAGCTGTTTGACGACAACATTGTCTCCCCTCTCTTTTATTATCCATTTCTTTTCCATCAGCTTCTAAGATTTATCCAGCCCAGGTCAAATACCTCCCCGAGCTTTTGCCTGACAATGCTTTTTACTTCGTCAATATCCTGTTTCTGTCCGAGTTCCTTTTCGAGTGAAGTTACTCCCCTGTCTGTAAATCCGCAGGGGTTGATGTGGCTGAAGTAGCTGAGATCGGTGTTGACATTAAATGCAAATCCATGCATTGTGACATACCTGCTTGCCTTAACCCCGATGGCGCATATCTTTCTTGCCTTCTGTGAAAGGCCAGGTTCGAGCCACACTCCTGTCCCCCCTGCCAGCCTTGATCCTTCAATGCTATATTCGCCAAGTGTCTTTATAACAGCCTCCTCGAGCCTGAAGATATATTCCTTCAGCCCGATCCTGATTGCTTCCAGGTCAAAGATCGGATATCCTACAATCTGCCCGGGCCCGTGATAGGTAATATCTCCTCCGCGGTCGATCCTGAAGAACTTTGCATCCCTGGCCCTGAGCTGGATATAATTCAGCAGAAGGTTGTTTTCAGAGCCGCTCTTGCCAAGAGTATATACATGAGGATGTTCAACGAAGATAAGGGTGCCGGGTTTGCCCGAACAGGATCCGTTTTCCGCTTCCTTTTTGCTGATAATTAGTTCCCTGAACAACGAGGCCTGGTAATCCCAGGTCTCTTTGTAATCCATTACTCCAATATCCTCATATTTAACAATATAGCTCAATTGTGCTCCCTCTTTGATGATGCTGCAATATAATCAAAATTATCCGGCCTTAACATGCTTTTCAGCATGAAAGGAGGATCGTACAAGGGGACTGCTTTCAACAAACTGAAATCCTTTTCCCAGTGCCAGTTTTCTGTACTCTTCAAACTTATCAGGAGGGATATATTCTACAACGTCCATGTGTGCTTCGGATGGTTTAAGATATTGTCCGATGGTCACTATTCTGCATCCTGCTCTCACAAGGTCGTTTATAGCCTCAGTTATTTCTTTTTCAGTCTCTCCCAGCCCCAGCATCAATCCAGATTTTGATACCACACCCTTGCCCGATATATACCTTATAACGTCAATACTGCGGTCATATTTTGCTTTTGACCTGATAACCGGTGTAAGCCTTCGTACTGTTTCAATATTATGTGAGATCACATCGGGCAAGGCATCAATCACTTTCTGTATGTTCTCAGGTTTCCCATCGAAATCGGGTATCAGGGCTTCAAGTGTAATACCGGGATTAAGCCTTTTTATGCTTCTTATGACATCTGCCCAGAATTCTGCTCCGCCGTCAGGCAGGTCATCGCGGTCGACTGAAGTTATCACACAATGCCGCAGTCCTAAGTTTCTGACTGATTCTGCAAGCCTTTGAGGTTCACCCGGATCAGGCGGCAGTGGCTTCCCGGTCTTTGTATTGCAGAATCTGCAGTCCCTTGTGCAGATATCCCCGAGTATCATAAAAGTTGCTGTTCCGGCATTCCAGCATTCGCCTATATTCGGGCAGTTTCCGCTTGTACAGATCGTATGGAGACTGTTCATCTCAACAATCCGCCTGACACGTGAATAGTTCTCCCCGCTTGCACGCTGCATCTTAAGCCACCCGGGTAATCTTCTGCTCTTTTGCATTTAAGAAATTTCTGTTCACAAAAATAAGAAATCTCCCTGGCATTCTGTGTATCTTTGCTGGTGCGGTCCCGACTTTTAATTATATTTGTTTGACCCGAAAAAGAACTTGAAATAGCTTGCAATATGGCAACCAATGAAATAAAAATTAACCGTGACTACCAGACGGTTATCGGCGATTTTCCGAAAGTCGGGATTCGTCCCGTCATTGACGGCCGCGAGATGGGCGTAAGGGAATCTCTCGAGAAGCAGACCATGAGCATGGCAAAGAGTGCAGCCGCGCTTATTTCACGGAACCTGAAATACCCGGATGGAAATGCGGTTGAATGCGTTATTGCCGACACCACGATCGGAGGAGTTGCAGAAGCTGCAGCATGTGTGGAAAAGTTCAGGAAATCAGGCGCCGGGGTCACTCTTACCGTTACTCCATGCTGGTGTTATGGCAGTGAGACAATTGACATGGACAATATAATGCCAAAGGCAATCTGGGGGTTTAACGGGACTGAACGGCCCGGTGCCGTTTATCTCGCGGCTGCCCTGGCAGGACATACCATGAAGGGACTGCCGGCATTCGGCATATATGGACGTGATGTCCAGGATGCAGGCGATCAGTTAATACCTGACGATGTAAGTGAGAAAATATTGAGATTCGTAAAATCAGGGCTGGCTGTTTCATATATGAAAGGTAAATCTTACCTGTCGATGGGCTCTGTCTCGATGGGTATAGCCGGATCAATAGTCAGGGAAGATTTCTTCCAGGAATATCTCGGTATGAGAAATGAATATGTCGATATGAGCGAATTTACACGCAGGCTTAATGAAGGCATCTATGACAGGAATGAATTCGGGAAAGCCCTGGCATGGACGAAAAAATACTGCAGGGAAGGAAAAGACATGAATGCCATTCCAAAAACAAGAGCCCGTAAAGATGAAGAGTGGGAGATAGTTGTCAAGATGACCATGATAGCCCGTGACCTCATGGTGGGTAATCCAAAGCTCAGGAAGGTGGGGTTCGGGGAAGAAGCGCTCGGTCACAATGCTATACTGGCAGGATTCCAGGGACAACGACAGTGGACTGATCATATGCCGAACGGCGATTTTCTTGAGGCAATACTATGCTCTTCATTCGACTGGAACGGAATCAGGCCGCCATACCTGGTGGCTACAGAGAATGACGCGATGAACGGTGTGCCGATGCTATTCGGCTATCTCCTCACAAATAGAGCCCAGATGTTTTCCGACATACGCACCTACTGGAGCCCCTCAGCAATAAAAAGGGTAACAGGTGTGAAACCTGCCGGCCTGGCGGTGAACGGAATCATCCATCTTATTAACTCAGGCGCATCTGCACTTGACTTTTCGGGCAGGGAAACAAGACAGGGAAAATCATGCATCAAACCTTACTGGGAAATAACTTCGAAAGATGCCATAGGGTGCCTCAGGGCTACGTCATGGGAACCTGCTAACAGGGGCTATTTCAGGGGAGGAGGATTCTCATCGCAGTTTAACACAAAAGGTGTTATGCCCCTTACTATATCAAGGGTTAACCTTGTGAAAGGACTTGGGCCGGTATTGCAGATTGCAGAAGGATGGACCGTTGAACTGCCTGATAAAGTTCATAAGATCCTTGCTGACAGGACCGACCCGACATGGCCGACGACATGGTTTGCTCCAAGACTAACCGGTAAAGGTCCCTTCAGCAACGTCTATTCAGTAATGGCTGACTGGGGCGCTAATCATTCCGCATCAAGCTACGGGCATATAGGAGCCGACCTGATTAGCCTGGCATCACTCCTGAGAATACCGGTATGCATGCATAATGTACCTGAGGATAAGATTTTCAGACCAAGCTCATGGAATGCCTTCGGAATGGATAAGGAAGGGTCGGATTACAGGGCCTGCCAGACATACGGACCGCTGTATAAATGACGGTGAAAATTATTAAAACAACATGTTTTGAAAAACATGGATGATATTGAGGAGAAGACGCAAATCCAGATGGAGGTTGAAACTCTGAGAGACCTGGACAAGACACGCAAATGGACAATGTTCCTTGCCATTCTGGGTTTTATCGGAATCGGGGTCATGCTGCTTATCGGAATATTTACAGGCATTTTCCTCTCGGTTTTCAATAAAGGAGATTCTGCCAGCAGTTTCCCGGGCTGGCTGTTAACTGTAATAATAATCTCCGCTTCCGTGATATATTTCTTCCCATTGCTGTATATGTACAGATTCTCAAAATTTATTTCGGGAGTGGCAAAAACAAAAAGTCCGGGAGAACTCAAAAAAGCATTTAAAAACCTGAGATCATATTTTACATATATCGGAATCCTGGTTATTGCGGTGCTCGTTATATACATTGTAGCAATCGTGGTACTGGGATCATCATTCACTTTTCTGAAATAACCCGGATGAATAAAAAAGGCGACATAGTAATAGTTTTCGATGTCGGCGCAACCAATGTAAGAGCTGTTGCCATTAACAGCACAGGCATCATACAGGCTTCGGAATCAATCCCGAATAACACCAGGCCAGATCCATTATATCCTGATTACAGGATCTGGGATGCCGGTGAGATCTGGAGAAAAATGTGCAGGGCAGCCCGGAAAACCTTAAGCCGGATCAACCCCTCCGAGATTGCAGGCGTTACAATCACTACATTCGGTGTAGACGGTACACTCTGTGACAGGGCAGGCAGAATGCTCTACCCTGTTATTTCCTGGCAGTGTGAGAGAACAAACCCTGTCATGGCAGATATCGCGAAATATATTCCCCTTGAGGATTTGTATAAAGAGTGCGGTGTGCTTCCTTTTACGTTCAATACGATAAACAAGCTTATCTGGTTCAATGAACATAAACCGGAACTGATCGGAAAAAGCCACATGTTTCTCTTCATGCCTTCCCTCTTTTCATTTATGCTCACCGGTGAAATGGTCAATGATGTCACCATGGCAGGGACATCAATGATGACAAGCCTTTCTGACAGGAAATTTTCAGAAACCATCCTTGACAGGATAGGTTTCCCCGCTGAAAAGTTTGGTGAACCTGTTGAGCCGGGAACGATCACAGGGAATATCACTGCTGCTGCTTCGAGAAAAACAGGTATACCTGAAGGTGTGCCGGTAGTGGCCACAGGTCATGATACCCAGTTCGCCATATTCGGATCAGGCGCAGAGATAAATCAACCGGTGCTGAGTTCGGGTACATGGGAGATACTAATGGTACGTTCGGAGAAATACAGATCGGGCAAAGAACAGCTTGATATGGCGATCACCATTGAACTCGACTCACGTCCGGGTTTGTTCAATATTGGCAATCAATGGATCGCTTCAGGAGTCCTGGAATGGGCAAGAAAAAACCTTTACAGCGATGTCAGGAAGAATGTATATGAGTTTATGGTTGCCGGTGCCGAAAAAGTGCCTTCAGGCTGCAACGGAGTCAGGGTAGTGCCAAAATTCTATGAAGAACTGAAAGGCAGGCCTGGCGGACAAATAAGCGGGCTTACAATGGAATCAACACGTGATGAGATATACCGTGCAATGCTTGAAGCTCTCTCAGAAAGGCTTGCTGAAGGGAAAAAAGCCCTCGAGGAAGCAGGAGGCTTCAGGACCGAAAGCATTCTGTGCGTGGGAGGAGGATCAAAGAACAGGCTCTGGAACAAACTGAGAGCCGATTATTCAGGTGTTCCGGTTAAAACAATTGATCAGAAGGAGACAACTGTCCTTGGTGCATCATTATTTGTCCAGGCAGCCTGCGGAAATGCAACATCCCCCGAAGAAGCAAGATCAAAAATTGATTATAAAACGGAGGTAATAGAACCAAAAACCCCCCAGGCCCCCACCAAGGCTTCGCTCGGTGCAGGCCTAAAGGGAGGTTAAAACCCATATGATTACCAGACAGGTAGTTAATCGGGTTTTAAAAACAAATTATGGAAACAGCTTATTTCAACGGTAAATTCCCTGCAAAAGATGAGATCAGAATTGATCCTGATGACCGCGGTTTTCTCTTTGCCGACGGTGTCTATGAGGTTGTAAGATGGTACCAAGGATTCTTCTTCGATATGGAAGGTCATATGATGAGACTTAAAAGAAGCATGAGGGAAATAAGGATTGAATGGACCGGCTCTGACACATTTCCATCAACAGCCCTGGAGCTGATAAACCGAAACAACCTCAATAATACTCCTGCCCTTGTCTACCTGCAGGTAACAAGGGGAGCAGCAAAGCGAAGCCATGCTTTTCCTTCTCCTCCCGTACACCCGACAGTGTACGCTTTTGCCAGAGGATTCAGACCTGAAAAAGAATTGATTTCTAAAGGTATCCATGCAATTCTTCGCCCCGACAACCGATGGAGCAGATGCGATATCAAATCCGTTTCACTCCTTCCAAATATTCTAAGCTTCCAGGAAGCCAGGGAGTCGGATGCTCTTGAATGTATTTTTTTCAAAGAAGGAAATATAACTGAATGTGCACATTCAAATGTATTCTTTGTAATGGATGGAGTACTCGTTACCCACCCGGAATCAGAAAAGGTCCTCGCGGGCATAACCCGAAAAAATGTTCTCCGCCTTGCCCGGGAAACCGGGATACCGGTAAGTGAAACACCCCTGCCTGCAGATAGGCTTCCCGGGATCTCTGAAGCCTTTGTCACGAACACATCTTTTGAGATAGCACCTGTAATTACAATTGACGGCAGTCCGGTTGGTAAAGGAGAACCGGGCCCAGTAACAAAAGTACTCCGTGAAAAATTCGATGATGAGATACAGTCACTTAGGGGCTGACTCCCAAAACCCGGTTTTTTCTATATTTGCACAAACTTTTAATCGGCTATGAATATCCCGGAACTAAGTGAACAGGAACAGATAAGAAGAAAATCCCTTGAAGAGATCAGAAAGCTTGGTATTGATCCCTACCCGGCTGACGAATACAGGACCAATGTTTTCGCAAAAGATATACTGGATAATTTCACCCCTGAAAAGAATAACTTTCCGGATGTATGCCTGGCCGGAAGGATCATGAGCAGGAGGATAATGGGCAACGCATCTTTTGCTGAAATAATGGACTCTTCCGGCAGGATCCAGATCTATCTGCGCCGTGATGATATTTGTCCCGGTGAAGACAAGACGATGTACAATACGGTATTCAAGCACCTTCTCGATATTGGCGACATCATCGGGGTTAAGGGTTTTGTCTTTAAGACACAGATGGGAGAGACAACTGTGCATGTCAGAGAATTCACGATCCTCTGCAAATCGCTTCATCCTCTGCCGATAGTCAAGGAAAAAGACGGCATTTATTACGATGCTGTTACCGACCATGAGATGCGTTACCGCCGGCGTTATATAGACCTGATCGTCAATCCGGGTGTAAGGGATGTTTTCCGTAAAAGGACACAGATCATCCAGTCGATGCGCGATCTGTTCAACTCGAGAGGTTATCTTGAAGTTGAGACTCCCATCCTGCAGCCTATCCCCGGAGGAGCATCCGCAAGACCGTTTATCACTCATCATAACACACTTGACATACCTCTTTATCTGAGAATAGCAAATGAACTATACCTGAAACGTCTTATCGTAGGCGGTTATGAAGGAGTTTATGAGTTTTCCAAAGATTTCCGAAACGAGGGAATGGACCGGACCCATAATCCCGAGTTCACGGTGATGGAGATCTATATTGCCTACAAGGATTATAACTGGATGATGACTTTCACCGAGGAGATAATTAAAAAGGCCGTTCTGGATCTTCACGGTAAAACCGAAATTACATACGGGGACAAACTGATTGATCTCAATCCTCCCTATAAGCGGGTAAGCATGCTTGATTGCATAAAGGAAAACACCGGAGTTGAAATATCCGGCATGGATGAAGCAGGACTGAGAAAGGTGTGTGACAGGTTCGGGATTGAACATGATCCGGCTATGGGCAAGGGCAAGCTTATTGATGCTATTTTCGGCGCCAAGTGTGAACACACGCTTGTTCAGCCGACATTTATAATTGATTATCCTGCAGAGACTTCTCCGCTTACCAAAATGCACAGGAGCAAACCCGGGCTGACAGAAAGATTCGAGCTCTTCATCAACTGCAAGGAGATAGCTAATGCTTATTCAGAGCTTAACGATCCCATAGACCAGATGGAGCGTTTCCAGGAACAGATGAGGCTTTCTGAAAAAGGAGATGATGAAGCCATGTTCATCGACCTGGACTTTGTAAAAGCCCTGGAGGTGGGTATGCCGCCTGCATCAGGAATGGGACTGGGCATTGACAGGCTTACGATGCTGCTCACGAATCAGCCTTCAATTCAGGATGTTCTCCTGTTCCCGCAAATGAAGCCTTTAAGCCATAAACCTAAAGGTGAGAGCTCCCCGGAAGAATAGATCAGGCTTCGGATCCGGGCATGCGCAGGTTTTCAATCCAGCTTATAACCCTTTTCAGAAGGTTGAAATACAATGCAATATAAAGCACCGCTGATACCAGCCAGATCACCATTACATTGAACCAGTAGGTATCAATTTCCGCTCCACCTAACCTTTTAAAGGGCGCGTAAAAATGAGCCCGCCCATTCTTCGCCAGCGCTTTCATATAACCCGGATCGCATTTCTGAATGTATTTTTCCGGAGTGGCAAGTATCTTTTCATTATTAAGCATTCGAAGCACTTCTGCCTTCAGCTGCTTATTCTCGTGATTTTCCCGGAGAGAAATAAATCCATCTTCTCCCAGGGCGTCTCTCATTGAAGCATACACCTGTTCTTTTGACGAATTAGCCTGCTTGTAATTGTCCATGAAGATCTTTCTGAGGGCCGCCAGGTATGTTAAAGTTTCCTTATAAACGTTCCGGCTGAATTTTCCTCTGCTCAGTGAGTCTTTCCATTCTCCCGGTTCAACAAGAGTAAGCTGGGCCAGTTCATCAATATGATATTTCAGCCTGGCAAAGCTCCCATTCACTTCCTCCTCATAACCTGCACTGTCTCCGTAATTATTGCATATCCAAAGGTCTTCGCTCAGTTTGGAATTTATAAGTATTGCCCCGTAGTAGTTGTTCTGGCTTGCTTCCATTTTGTACCTGAAAACAGGTTTTTCATACTTGTTATTTCTGAACTGTTCTGTTGCCATAGCTTCAAACGACCAGCGGGCGGTCATCATATCGCCAATTACGGGGACATACTCTTTCTTTGACCTGTTCCCCAGGTGGAGCTGGTCGAATTTAACAAGCACACCGCTGAAGAGCAGCTGAGGTATTATAATAAAAGGTATAAGAATATAGATGGTTACCACGGAATTGAATGCTGAAGAGATATTCAGACCGAGTATATTTGCAGAGCAGGAAGTGGTAAAGAGTACAAGCCAGTAGCTGAGTGTCATCCCCCTGATGCCAAGAATAAGGTTCCCTATAATGACAAATGATAATGTCTGGAACGCAGACACAAGGAAAAGTATCATTACTTTGGAGTTTAGGTAGCTGAACCAGCTGAGGTGAAGGAATGATTCCCTCTTAAGTATTTTCCTGTCCTTCACTATCTCCTCGGAGCTTATCATAAGTCCGAAAAAGAGCGAAGTGATGACACACATGAACAGATATGCGGGTATATTGGCATTCTCGCTGAATTTATAGGTTTCATTCGTGTACCGGGTAAAGAAAGCGAGCAGGAATGCCAGGAGCGGCGGCCCAAGCAGGCTTATAACAATATACTGTTTATCAGCTATTTTGGACAGAAAATCACGCGTAAAGAAGATTACTGACTGTTTGAAAATACCCGGAATGCTGAAATTGTTCTCAGGGATTTTCTGCTTTTCATGAATCGTGGCATATTGATTTATACCGGCTTTTTCGCGGAATTTTTCAGCCCATTCCGCTGGAGATACTTTCCTTATCCGTGTTGCCTTCCCGTGCTCGTCGAGCACCTTTGCCTCAACAATCTGGAGTATCTGGTCGGTTTCAACATTCCCGCATTTCACGCACTGATCCTCATCAGGATTGGCATGCATTGTTATGGACTTGAAATATATAATTGCCTCAGTGGGGTTACCGAAAAAGACCTGGTGGCCGCCTTTATCAATTATCATCACCTTGTTGAACATCTTGTATATCTCCGATGCAGGCTGATGTATGTTTATTATTACCAGCTTGCCTTTATGAGCCTGTTCCTTGAGCAGGTTCATAACTGCTTCCGAATCGACCGATGAGAGCCCTGACGTCGGTTCGTCAACGAACAGGACCGTTGGTTCGCGAAGCAGCTCAAGGGCTATATTCACTCTTTTTCTCTGTCCTCCGCTGATTATCTTCTTAAGCGGATTGCCTACTTTGAGATGCTTAATCTCTTCAAGGTCAAAATCGACAAGGATCTTATTGACTGCCTCAATCAGCTCGCATTCAGAAAGGTTATTGAGGCACATTTTCGCGTTATAAAAGATATTCTGGTAAACCGTTAGTTCTTCAATCAGCAGATCATCCTGCGGCACAAATCCGATTACTCCTTTAAGTATTCCCCTGTCATCCTCATCATAGAGATCATACCCGTTAATCACGACCCTGCCCTGCTGGGGCTTTAAAGTACCGTTAAGAATGCTAAGGGTGGTGGATTTACCCACACCGCTTCCTCCGAGTATTCCAACCAGCTCACCGCATTCCCCGTGAAAATTAAGTTTATGGATGCCATTATCGCTGTCAGGGAACCGGAATGTAACATCCTGTGCATCGAGGGAGATCCTGCATTTAAAGGAAGTTTCGGAAATACGGCTGCTGATCTCGGAATAATATACCGTTTTTATGCCTGGACCCCGGATGGTTGAGCCATGGTCGAATATGTAGGTCTGTCCTGTAAATATTTTCTGCCCGTTAAGATATATATCCTCAGTTCCTTTATATCTGAGTATGTATGTGTTGGTAGTGGCTATATAAAGGAATGAAATGGTTCCGTTCAGGTTTTCATTGTAATAGTGCCTGATCCCTCTTTTCTCTTCCTTTTTATCGCCATCCATTATCAACACCCTGCCTTTCTCCTTAACATCGTCTGTGTCGTTCATTATGAAACTCCTGGTGTCCCGGTATTCAGATGCAGGTATATTAAATGCGTCTGATACGGTCTGCAGAAAATCGAGTTCATTTTCGGTTATTTCCTCACCCAGGGATATATAATCCATCAGCTGGATCAGCACATATACTTTCTGGTTCTGGCGAAGCTCTTCGTTTATTCTCTCGCATATGCCCAGAATTCTCATAGCATTCAGAGAAACCCGTTTCCGGTCCTTTATGCTCCCTTTAGTGATGCTTTCCGAGCTGTATACTCCAAGATATTCCTCGAACATCTTCATATACCTGGCAACCAGTTCATTATTAAGGTGCCGCGACAGGAAGAGTTTCACAACTTCCTTTTCCCTGCCGGTGATTACGGTTTCGTCGTGAATATCACCGATAAGTGCAAAAAGCTGGACAAGTGCATTCAGAATGGTTTCGCTCATGGCCTGTTGATAATTAAGTGCCGGAGTATAAATTATTTATTATCAATGCTTCAGAATATTTTTAATGGAAAGTTTATCTTTGTTTAAAACCAAGTTAGCAATTAATTGGCACACAGAAAAATTTTTTTGGATTACAGTGGTCCTGTCAACCAGGAGGTAATTGACCGTATTTTGCAGAACCTGAGGAAAACCAAAGAATATCTGAGTCTGAACAAGACCTCCGGCAGGAGGGTCTATGCAGTTATTGTTGAATGCCTTGAGAACATCTCTAAGCACACTCCAGGAGGAATCCCGGATAAAAACGGCAAACAGCCATATATTTCTGCGGGGGAATGGGAAGACAACATAAGCATTTATGCAGGCAACCCTGTTTTGCATGACAAAACCGGCCTTCTGACCACAAGGCTTGAAAAGGTTAATAAGATGAGCCGGGAAGAGCTTACATTTTATTATGAAAAGATCCTTAACAGGGAAACGAGGCTCACTGATAACGGAGCCGGAGCAGGTCTCGGGTTTATTCTGATGAAGCTTAAGTCAGGGAAGAAGATTGATTACAGATTCACCAGGATTGATGATGATTATTCATTTTTTGAAATACAGGTATCAATAAATAAGAATATTATGAGAAAGTTAATTATTGACAAGACGGTTAATTCACCCCGGGTGGTTTTTGATCCGGAAATTAACAGGTTTGAGATTTCCGGTGAGTCCAGGCCTTCTGATGTCGCATCTTTCTACCTTGAGATACTGAAGTGGTTCGACGATTATTCTGCATTCCTCGGGAAAGCCCAGGAACAGAAAGATGAGGTTGTTTTTAATCTCGATTTTGAATATTTTAATTCATCATCAGCAAAATATATACTCGATTTCTGCAAGCAGATAGGTGATGTAAGGTCGAAAGGGAAGAACCTGGCAATAAAATGGCACTATGATAAAGACGACCTTGACATGCTCCAGGTCGGACAGGAGATGTCAAAGATATCCAAAACCCCTTTTGAATATGTTCAGAAGGATATAGAATGATCCTTTTACCGGATATGCTTTACTGATACTGCAATAATCCTTAATCAATTCCAATGTCCGGAGATTTTACAAAAAGGGAGATCCTGAACTGGGTTGATACAATTTACCGACCACCCCATAATTTGATACAGGAGATTACTGACAACTGGCCTCACTTCAAGAATATTTTCATTGACCAGATAGCGGAAAACCTGTATACGGATATCCGGCGTACGAAGCATTTTTTTATCTCCCCTTATAATTTGAAAAAAGAGTTCTGCAGGCTTAATGAAAGTGAAAAACTGCCATGGTATGATTTTGCACGGGAAATCCCCGGAAAACTGAGATTGCTTGGTCTCTATATCCGTCCGTACAGCAACTTCTGCAGAACATGCCTCATCCCCTATAAAGAGATGGAGATGCTGGCAAGAGCCGATTACCACAGCCATTGCCGGAAATCCCCAAATGACTCTGAAACCAGGAAGAAACATGTACCGTTCAGAGATCTGCCAGTTGAGGAGAAACGTTTCTATATCGAGCTTAACCACCTGATCCCGGTAGCTCTTAAAAAGACCGGTTACGAGATATTAAGGGCCGAAGAGATTTCTGAGATCAGTGACAAAGTGGTGCTGAGGTTTGCCAGGGCAATTCATTCAAGATACCTGCGTGAGATCAGGAAGAGGGATCAGGGAACCCAACAGAGCTCCTACCTCTCTTGGATACATGTCCGGGGAGACAACAAGGAGACAATCCCGGAGAATTTTGATCACCTCCCTCAAGATATTAAGCATTCCAATCTTGATAACGCCTACCAGATACCTGCCAAGTTGCTATCGATCGGTTACAAGCTCCGGCAGACAGGCAAGGGATTTAAGCCTGCAGTGCTTCACCTGAGCGAAGATGAGATTGAAACCATGGCAAGGGCAGAGCATATCAGGTGGTGCTGGGATAAAATACTACATGGGTGGATTTACGGAAGGGTTAAAGACGACAGGAAGAAAACACATCCGGCAATAATCCCGTATGAAGACCTGTCGGAATCAGAAAAGGAGAAAGACAGAGAGCTGGTCAGATTAATTCCCGCATTGCTGAGGGATGTCAATTATGATGTATTCCATATCAACCCTGAAAAGATAAGCAAACTACCCTATGCCATCAAGCCCCAGAGCAGCATTCAGAGGATACTTGATGAAACCCGCAAACTGAATACCCAGATAAGGAACCTTGTTAAGATTTCTTCCGAAGTGGAAGAGATGGTTGAAACGAGAAACAGAAAGATTGAAGAAGCATTAAAAGAGATTGAATCAAGCTATGATTATGCACTTCATATACAGGAGTCATTTCTTCCGGATAAACTGTACATAAAGGAATGCTTCCCCGACAGTTTCATTCTCTTCAAACCCAAGGATATTGTCAGCGGTGATTTTTATTTCTTCAGCAAGCTGAATAACCACATAATATTTGCAGCTGCCGATTGTACCGGGCATGGCATACCGGGAGCATTGCTGAGCACTATCGGCTTCGGGATCCTTGATGAAGCTGTAAACGAGCTGAAATTCACCGATCCTGAAAGGATCCTAGAGCACTTATACCTGAAAATGCATAAGTTCCTTAAAATGGAGACTGAAAAGACAGGTATAGCGAATGACCTGGATATAGCTCTTTGCTGTTATGACACCAGAAAGCGTATTCTGGTCTATTCAGGTGTGGGAAATCCGTTATATCACATAAGCGGAGGGAAGCTTGATGAGTACAGGCCGGGAAATCATCGTAAAAAGCCTGGCGGAAATGAGGATGACGGTTACCATACCGAGAGTATAACCCTGAAACATGGCGATACAATATATTTATTTTCAGATGGTTATGCTGACCAGTTCGGCGGAAAGAGCCATAAAAGATACCAGAGTTGCAGGCTGAAAAATATTCTCCTGACTATCCAGGACAAACAGATGCCTGAGCAGGGCGACATGCTGTATGAAGAGATTGAGAAGTGGCGTGAAGAGAAGAATGAGGAGCAGACAGATGATATCCTGGCAATCGGGATAAGGATATAGAAAAAAGTTATAAATTTGACTAATATGAATTGGGGATTCTTCCGGTTGTTTCTGGCATTATTAGTTGCTTCTCCGGTCAACGGACAGTACAGCACTGAACCGGCCGGCCAGACCCGAACCGATTCCATTAATAAGAGGTTCAGGCTTTTTGAGGATGAAAGCATACTCGAAATAACCTTAAGGTTCGACCTTGTTGCTTATACAAGAACAAAACCCAAGAAAGAATACCTTCCTGCCAATTTTACGATTCATTTAAATAATACTGACTCTATAAGCAGGGATATCCGGCTTAAAACCCGCGGAATATTCCGTAATTCATGGTGTATTTATGCTCCTATTGAGCTGAATTTCAAAAAGGTGAGTTTCGGATATTCAGATCTGGACAGCATCGGTAAACTGAAGATGGTAACTGAATGCAAACCAGGCAAGATCTATGAGGATTACGTCCTGAAAGAGTACCTGGTTTACAAGCTTTTCAGTGTTCTCACTGACTCAAGTTTCCGTGTCAGACTTCTCAGTGTCAAATACATTGATTCCGGGAACAAACGAAAACCAATGCATCACTACGGATTCTTTATTGAACCGGTGGAGAAGCTGGCAGAAAGGATAAATAGTTTCCAGATTAAATCACCCGGTCTGACTCAGAAGAACATTGTCCCCGATATAATGGACCGTTTGGCCATATTCAACTATATGGTAGGGAACTACGACTGGTCCATCCCCGGTCAGCATAACGTAAAGGTCTTTAAACCGATGACTTTGAGCCAGACAGGATTTGCAATTGCAATACCCTACGATTTTGACTGGACAGGATTCGTGAATCCGAGTTATGCCATTCCCATTGAAGAGACAGGCCTGGAGAATGTCCGTCAAAGACTTTTTACAGGTGTTTGCAGAGAACAAGATATTTACCTGAAGCGACTGGCGGTATTTTCAGAAAAAAAAGAGGAATTTTACAGTGTCATAAACGAGTTTCCCCATCTCGACCAGAGAGGCAAAAAAGATGTCACAACGTATCTTGACGGATTCTTCAGCCGGCTGGGAGGAAGAAACCTGGTTGTACAGGAACTCCTTAACTCATGCAAGAGTTTTTAACTTAAAATAATATACCATATGCCTGACAATTTTTTCAACCTGAACAATCCCGACTTCTACGGGGCAATGATGCGATTTATCATTCACCTGATATTTCTGATCATATTGATATGGGGTATCTATTTCAGATACTCAAAGAAGGAGAAATTCCTTTTTACATTTTTCATGATGGGTATTGCAGTCTTCTTCATAACCTCAATGCTGAAATCTGTCTGGATCGATATGGGAATGGCATTCGGTATGTTTGCCGTCTTTGCTATCCTGAGGTTCAGGACCAGGAATTTCAGTCTTAAGGATATGTCGTATATCTTTACAATAATCGGGTTGTCGGTTATCAATTCCCTGAAGCTTGTTGGATTCCCGGTTCTGGGAATAATAATTTTCAATATACTGATCATTGCCTCCGCAGCTATCCTTGAGAGGATAACAAACAAGCAAAACATTGTGAACTATACAATTCTCTATGAGAACCTTGATTTACTGAAATCTGATAAGAACAATAAAGTGTTAAAGGATATCTCAGATATGACCGGGAAAGATATCCTGAAGTATAAGATCAGAAAGATTGACTTCAAGAAGAAGATTGCAGAGATTGATATCTATTTTAAGGATGAGATTACTTCTAAATCATATTGATTGATCGCTATCGCCTGTAGTTAAATCTTAAGAGTGTTGCATTCCCGGCTTGACCTTCATTTGATACAAGCATATCGCCGTTTTCGAAAAAGGTGATCCCCTCTGATTGTTTGAACAATTCCGGCTTGAGGCGGACCATGTATTTTATTTCTCCCTTCAGACTGAAAACAAACATCATATAATCGGCTGCAGATAAGAGATAAAGGCAGCCAGTCACAGGGTGGAGAGCTATTGCTGAAGGCCTGAAGTGCATTTCCGGCTTTTTGGGTTCACCCTTTCTGTTGTACTCAACAGGGCCAAATACATTGTTCTCAATTGCAAAGTCCTTTATTTCTGAAAGCTTAAATTCAATAACCGGATCTTTGTTTAACTCTCCTGTTCCAGGATCATACTCATATATGCCCTGCCTGGATCCTGTCTTTGAGTCCTTGTCTGCTCTATCCTTCGGTGCAATAAGGAGCCGGTCATAGTTGCTGTCGTAGCACAGCCCTTCATATTCTCTGTGAGGAATACCTTTAAGCCGGATCTCTTCAGGAGGGTAAGGTTTCCTGGTGTCAGAGATTTTATAAAGCGTCCCATTGCTCTTCAAAACATAGAAAATATCATTGGCTAGCGCAATTCCTTCATAATCGCCATTCCCGAAGAAGGTAACATCATTAATAATTGATTCCTTCGGCAAATCGTAAAAAAATATTATTCCAACCTCATCCTGTACACAGGCCACAGAAGATGAATCAAACACCGTGATACCTGATATCTCATGAAGAACATGCGGGAGGATAAATATCTCATCAGGATTATTCAGGTCATAGCCGATGGCATTGATGCTTTTCCCGTCTGGCTTCTGAATAGTGCTTTCGGCTGTAGTTATGCAGCCCGAAATAATAAGGAAAGAACTGATTATGTGATATGCGGAGAATAGCATTAAAACAGGTTTTTCCTTATTCATTTGTTCATAATGCATGGCTGATGATATAAAGATAGTAATTATTACCCGAAATATTCCGGCTGGCTGTCCTCCCGTTAAGGCAGGACTTTCCTGATTCCCTGTTTTTCACATAATTTAAATTAATATCTTTGGTTTATCCGTTCGTGGTGATTAAACTGAGAGAAGACTGAATACATGGCACATCATCTTACCGTTAAGCAGAACAGTTATTACAAACTGAGCGAGCGTATCAACAGGTTTCCGCAGGGAGCACCACGGTCCGACCTGCTTTTTGAGATATTCAGAATACTCTTCTCCGAAAGAGAAGCGGGCCTTGTTTCACTATTGCCGATCAAGCCGTTCAATGCACGGAAAGCAGCAAAAATATGGAAGATGAAAGAGGAGGAAGCACGGGAAATACTCAATAATCTTGCTGACCGCGGCATACTCGTGGATGCTGAAAAAGGTGATGATGTTCTATATTCGATGCCTCCCCCTATGGCGGGTTTCTTTGAGTTCTCACTGATGAGGTACAGGAACGACATTGACCAGAAAAAACTCTCAGAGCTCTTTTACCAGTATATGAATGTCGAAGAGGATTTCATTAAAGGCCTCTTCACACAGGGCGAAACCCAGCTGGGGAGGGTATTTATCAGTGAAACAGCCCTTTCAGAAGAAAACTCACTTCATGTCCTTGACTATGAGAGAGCTTCTGAAGTTATCAAAACAGCTGCCTGTATAGGAATCGGCATTTGTTACTGTCGTCACAAAATGCAGCACCTGGGTAAGAACTGTAATTCTGAAATGGATATCTGCATGACATTCAACAAGAGCGCAGAGTCTCTCACACGCCATGGTATTGCAAGAAAAGCAGATGTGTCAGAAGGATTGGATCTGCTGCAAAAAGCCAGGGATCAGAATCTTGTTCAGTTTGGTGAGAATGTAAGAGAGAATGTGAACTTCATTTGTAACTGCTGCGGCTGCTGCTGCGAAGCACTTATAGCCGCAAAACGATTTGGCTTCCTGCATCCTGTGCATACCACCAATTTTATCCCTGTTATTGATATTGGCAATTGCGATGGTTGCGGCAAATGCGTATCACTATGTCCTGTTGAAGCCATGACGCTGGTCTCTTCAAATGATCCTCAAAAACCCCTGAGAAAGAAGGCAAAACTCGATAATGATATTTGCCTTGGCTGTGGCGTTTGTATTTCAGGATGTAAAAAAGATGCCTTAAAACTTGAATCCCGAAAAGAAAGGATTATCACTCCCGTCAACTCTGTTCACAGGGTTGTGGTGATGGCAATTGAAAGAGGCAAGCTCCATAACCTGATCTTTGACAACCAGGTGCTGTTCAGCCACAGAGCTCTCGCTGCTGTGCTTGGTGTGATACTTAAACTTCCCCCTGCAAAACAGTTCATTGCAAGCAGCCAGTTCAAATCAAGATATCTTACAGGACTGATAAAGAGGCAAAAAATCGCACGATAGTTCTTCCTTAAATAAGTCAGAATCTATTTTTCATAGACAATCTCTTTCAACCCTGAGATTGTATTTCCTGTCGCAGTCACTTTTGAGGAATGTTTCCCGACAAAAATCGCTGTTTTCTGATTTCCCTTTCCTGTTGAACGGATGATATTATCAGCGATAGTAATATCCCGGGTCTCGCCTCCGATATGAAAACCTGAAGCCTCCCTGTTTATTCCGTTGTTTTCAATAGTGTTTTTTGTGAAAATATTCCTGTGTCCGGCATTCTGCTCATTTTCGTTCCTGAAAAGAACGCCATGTGAACCATTTTCGTATACATGATTATTCTCAAACAGGTTATCAGTATCCTTATGCCCTATCGAGAATCCATTATCCCCGTTAGCATATACCCTGTTGTTCCTGAATATCCCGTTCTGAACACGCCAGCAGAGAAATATACCATCTCCGCTGTTATGATGACTGGTGCAGTTTTCAATGACTGAACGGTCCGATCCAGTCCCGGGATGAAACCCGAGCCCGTTTCCGTTCGCTGCTTCACATCCCCTAAGAGTAATATTTTCAGTTATCTGCCAGCTGAAAGTATCACCGTTGAAATCATTAACCTTAACATTTTCAACCAGGCAGTTCTTAGACTTATGAATATAAATCCCTCCACCCCTGCAGCCGTTTATATAATAGTTTTTGCCTTTGTTACCCTCAACGATGAAATCAGCGATCCTGACATTTTCGGCTTCAACTGCTTCGACAATAGAAAAGCTGTTTGTGATCATCCCATTAAGTGATGCGACATAATCATTAACCGTTCTGTTGTCAAAATAAATTGTATTCCCTTCAATATCAGTTATTACCGCAGTTGTAACATCCCATCCGGAGCTGTGCCTGTCATCGTATAGCTGGATGCCCATTCCAATCTTAAAGCCGGATGCATCTTTTACAACTGCTTTCAGCATACCCCAGTCGGCATCAATGACAAAACTGGTTTTAAATCCGTCGCATTTACGAAGGATGGTTCCCTGTCCCGATCCGACTAATGAGACATTATCTGACAGCCTTACAGGCCCTGTAATATCAAAAGTGCCCGGATTTAGCTTTACGGTTCCTCCGCCTCTCAATTTCAGTGCGTCCAGAGCTATCTGAATCGCTCCTGATGTATACCCGGGGATATCAGCACCCGGACCTCCGACGGTAATAATCTGGACCGCTTGTCTTACATCAACAAGGCCGATGTTCTGGCTTTGAACCTGTGAGCTGAGAAACATACTCAAAAATATCAGACCGATTAATCTCAATAAATTGTATGCCATATCGATGCCTCCGCTATTTTTTTTAACTCTGGAAT
>Ga0116204_1000327_pt1 | contig 26578 bp, 24 predicted proteins | sample LakKivwa52mmetaG_FD_94481 | JGI IMG/M metagenome (GOLD analysis project Ga0116204, IMG submission 94481) | Anoxic lake water microbial communities from Lake Kivu, Rwanda to study Microbial Dark Matter (Phase II) - Lake Kivu water 52m metaG | ecosystem: Environmental > Aquatic > Freshwater > Lake... | reverse complement strand
GATCAAGGTCGACGATCCGGTCCGCATGTACTTAAAGGAAATCGGCCGCGTCGAACTCCTCACCAACGACGAGGAATACGAACTCGCCACCCTGATTAGCCGCTCGCGCAAGGCCAAAGAAGCCTACGACCAGAAGGTCAAGGACGGCGTCCACGTCTCCGAAGAGGAACTCGCCGAAGTCGAAGACCTCTACAAACGCGGCCAGTTCTCCGAGAAGAAACTGGTCGAAGCCAACCTCCGTCTCGTCGTCTCCATCGCCAAGCGCTACGTCGGCAGAGGCATGCAGTTCCTTGATCTGATCCAGGAAGGCAACATGGGCTTGATGAAGGCCGTGTACAAGTTCGACCACACCAAGGGCTTCAAATTCTCGACGTATGCGACCTGGTGGATCCGCCAAGCGATCACCCGCGCGATCGCCGATCAGGCGCGCACGATCCGCATCCCCGTCCACATGGTCGAAACCATCAACAAGCTCGTCCGCACCCAGCGGACGCTCACCCAGAAGCTCAAGCGCGAACCCTATCCCGACGAAGTCGCGGCCGAAATGAAGATTTCGGTCGAGAAGGTCCAAATCATCCAGAAGGTCGCCCAGGAACCGATCTCGCTTGAAAGCCCGGTCGGCGAGGAAGAAGACTCCTCGCTTGGCGACTTCATCCCCGACAACGACACGCTCACCCCTTACGAATACACCTCCAAGGAAATGCTCAAACGCGAGCTGGATGCCGTCCTCGAGACGCTCACCGACCGCGAAGAAAAGGTCCTGCGCATGCGTTTCGGCCTGTTGGACGGCCGGACACGGACCTTGGAAGAGGTCGGCAAGGAATTCGGCGTCACCCGCGAACGCATCCGCCAGATCGAAGCCAAGGCGCTGCGCAAGCTGCGCCACCCGTCCCGTTCGAAGAAGTTGAAAGACTTCACGAACGGCAAGTAACGATGCCTTCCAAGCGCATCCGCGAAGCGATGCGCCTGATCGGTCCCGTCGACGTCCTGATCGACGTCGGCACCGACCATGCGCTGCTTCCGATCGCGATGATTGCTTCCAAACAGGCCAACCGCGTCGTCGCCGTCGACAACAAGCCCGGCCCCTACGAAAAAGCTTTGGCCAACGTGAAGGCCTCCGGCCATGCGGACAAGATCGACGTCGTCCTCTCGGACGGATTCGATCAAGTCGACGCCGCGGCCGACGCCGCGTGCATCCTCGGCATGGGCGGGCTCGCCATCCAGGCGATCCTTGAAAAAGCCGACCTTTCGAACTTCCGGGTGCTGGTCCTCGGCCCGCAATCGGAAGAAACGAGCCTGCGTTTCTGGCTCGCCGACCACGGCTTCACGATCGTCGACGAAGCTTTCGTCGTCGACCGCGAAAAGCATTATCCGATCCTCCGCGTCGAGCGCGGCGCGATGACCCTCGACCTTGTCCGCGCCCGCTATGGTCCGATCCTGCTTGACAGGCGCGATCCGGCCCTGTTCGCCCAGATCGAAAAGGAACTGAATCATTTGGTCGCCGCCCAACAGCGCGCCACCGATCGGGTCAAATCCGAAGCGCTCTTGCGCCAAATCCATACCCTCAGGAGCCTCCTTTCATGAACGGCATCGACATCGTCCGCTTTTTGGAAACCAAATATCCGCGCGCCCTCGCCTACGATTGGGACAACGTCGGCCTTCAGGTCGGCACCTTGAACAAGCCCGTCAAGAAGGCGCTCGTCACCTTGGACGTCACCCCCGACGTGGTGAAGGAAGCGATCGCCCTCAAGGCCGATTTTCTGATTTCCCACCATCCGTTGATCTTCAAGCCGATCTACAACGTGACGGTCGAAAGCCCGCGCGGCTGGATGATCCAGAAGCTGCTCGCGCACGGAATTCCGCTCTTTTCGATGCATACCAACTACGATCTCGCCCAGGGCGGGATGAACGACGTGCTCGCCGCCAAACTCGGCATCCGCGCCGCCAAACTTCTCGACGAGACCGAAGGCATCGGCCGCTACGGCGCGATCGAACCGACGCCGCTGGAAGACTACGTCGTCTTCGTGAAGACCGCGCTCAAGGCTGAGCATGTCCGCCTGATCGGAACGACGTCCCGCCCGATAACCTCTGTCGGCGTGTCCGGCGGAAGCGGTTCGAACCACATCAACGAAGCAAGGCGCCGGGGCTGCGATCTTTACATCACCGGCGACGTCACCTATCATTCGGCGCTGGACGCCTTCCAGATGGGCCAGCTCGTCCTCGACGTCGGGCATTACGCCGAAGTGGTCTTCAAGGAAGCCGTCGCGGGCGAACTTTCCTCGGCGTTTCCCGATTTGACCGTCCTCGTATCCCAAATCGACACCGATCCCTATGAAATGCGCTGAAACACGCGCCGTTTCACACATTTCGCTTGCCAAGTCGTCAAACCTTTGATATACTCTTGTTTGAAGTTCAAATTATTTGAATTTAAAACAAATAACAAAGGAGAACACTATGGGAAAAATTGGCATCGCCGTTTGCGGCAACTCCGGGATCGACTACTTGAAGCACGAAAAAGATTTGCGCGTCTTCCGTTCACACCTCCTGCTTGACGGCAAGGAATACGAGGACTTCGTCGACATCAACGCCGACGACTTCTACAAGACCCTCGTCGCAACCCCCGACATTCCGGCTTCGACGGCGCAGACGTCGACCGGCGTGCTGCTCGAAATGTACGAAGCGATGGTCGCCGAAGGATTCGACGACATCATCGCGATCACGATCTCGCAGAAACTCTCCGGCACCTACCAGAACGCCGTGCTCGCCGCCAAGATGCTTGAAAAAGGCCGCGTGACCGTCTACGACTCGCAGTCGCTCACCTATGTCGAAGCGAAGATGGCGCTGGAAGCCTACCGCTTGTCCAAAGCCGGCAAGTCGGTCGAACAGATCGTCGCCCGTCTGGACGAGATCAAAGCCAACAACCACATCTACGTCGCCGTCGACACCCTCAAGTATTTGGTCAAGGGCGGCCGCGTCTCCAACATCGCCGGTCTGCTCGGCACGATGCTCAAGCTGAAGCCGCTCCTCGAAGTCTCCAAGGACGGCAAGGTTGAAACGATCGAGAAGATCCGCACGACGACGAAGGCCCGTCAGACGATGATCGAACGTCTGGTCGAAGAAGTCAAAGACAAGACCAACGTCGAGATCTTCGTCATCTACACCAACAACCAGGACGACGCCGGCGCGATCCGCACCCAGCTCCTCGCCTATCCGTTCATCAAGGAAGTCAAACTCGTTCCGCTCACCCCGGTCGTCGGCTGCCATGCCGGCCCCGGCACGTTAGGACTCGGATACGTCATTCAATAGGGGGCAACCCATGACCGAAGCGCGAAAGGTCATCAACGAACTGCTTGTCGAAATCTTCCATCGGATTCTGGCCATCGAGAACGAAGGCCTGCGCCAGCAGGGCGTCGTTCTTTCGATGAACGAAGTCCACGTCCTCGAAGCGATCAGCCTGGTCGAGGAACCCTCGATGACCAACATCGCCCAGAAACTGGGCATCACCGTGGGATCTTTGTCGACCGCGATCAACACGCTCGTCGCGAAGAAGTACGTGACGCGTTATTACGAGCCGACCGACCGCCGAAAGGTGCTGATCACGCTCGAACCGATCGCCTTGCAGACGCTGCAGACCCACGACGAATTCCATCAGAAGATGATCGACGCGATTCTGGCCGATCTCAAGGTTCATGAAGACGAAGTGCTGATTCAATCGCTCAAGAAGCTCTCCGGCTATTTCAAAAAGTGGTGAAAAGCAAAAACCGCCCTCGCAGGCGGTTTTTCGTTTGGAAAAAAAAGTTATTCGACGATGATGCAGTTGACCGGGCAGTTCACTTCGCAGACGCCGCAGTCGATGCACTGATCGGGATCGATGACGTAGATGTCGCCCTCCGCGATGCAGTCCACCGGGCAGTTGGCCTTGCAAGTACCGCAGGCGATGCAGGTATCCAAAATCTTTCTCGGCATGATTTGTTCTCCTTTTTTAATGTCGTGATCCAATCCAAACCTATTTTACAAGAAGACAAAGTCTTTGTCCATCCCTTTTTCCAAAACGCGCTTGTTTTTCTTGAAGTTTTCGGTCAAGGATGATAGAATGAAAGGCAGGAAAAAGGAGTGAAAACATGCCAGTTTGGTTGCAAATCGTCTTACCGATCCTGACCCTGCTTTTGGGCGGCGTCGCCGGCTTCTTCCTCGCAAGAGCCTACTTCAAGAATTACCTGGATAAGAATCCTCCGATCAACGAGGCGATGGTCCGCGCAATGATGACGCAGATGGGCCGCACTCCTTCGGAAAAGCAAGTCCGCCAGGTCATGGCCTCGATGAACGTCGCGAAAGCGGAAAGCCAAGTCAAGGCGCAGGCGAAAGCGGAGAAGAAACAACCCGCAAAGAAAGTCAAAGAAGCCAAATAAGCAAAGCGGCGCCGCGGCGCCGCTTTCGTTTTTTACTTGTTCTTGAAGAGCCGGTCCCACAGCGGATCCATGAAGACGATCTTCCGCTCGGTGCCTTGGCGAAGCCGTTGATAGTTCGACCGGTGGGCGTAGACGACCACGACGGAGGACATAAACGTGACGACGACGAGCGGCCAATCGGACATGCCCGATAGATGGAACGCCAGGCTGAACAGGAAGGCGGCGATCACCGAGATCGTCGAGGACACGCTGACGATCTTCGTGAAGAACTCGATGACAAAGAACAAGACGACCATCGAAAGCGCGAGCCACGGGGCATATGCCAGGAGCATTCCCAAGGTCGTTGCGACGCCCTTTCCGCCATTGAATTTGAACCAGATCGGATGGACGTGGCCGATGACGGCCGCGAAGCCGTAATACAGCGGATGGAGCGGATCGAACGCCTCGAACCAGGTCGTGTTGAGCAGAAAGAAGACCAGCAGACCCGCCTTCGTGATGTCGAGCAAAGCGACCGTAAACCCGATGGGTTTACCGAGGACGCGGATCGCGTTCGTTCCGCCCAGGTTTCCGCTGCCCTCCTTGCGAAGGTCGACGCCCTTCAGCCATTTGCCCAAAAGATAGGAGAACGGGATGCTTCCCAACAAATATGCAATGATCAACAACAGGTATTTTTCCATGGCGACCTCTGATTTACGAAGAATTATACCATGATTTGAAACAACAAAACGTATAAATTTCGTGAAAAATTTGGTATAATAAGAAGAACGAAACCGAGGGATGGACATGGCCGAACGCGCGAAAGAACAATATACCGCCCAATCGATCCAAATCCTGGAAGGTCTCGAAGCCGTCCGCAAACGGCCCGGCATGTACGTCGGGTCGACCGACGCCAGAGGCCTTCATCATTTGATTTGGGAAATCGTCGACAACTCGATCGACGAAGCGCTCGCGGGCTACGGCACCGCCATCAAGGTCACGATCAAGGAAGACAACTCGATCGTGGTCAGCGACGACGGCCGCGGCATGCCCGTCGACATGCATGTTTCCGGCGTCAGCGCCGTCGAAGTCATCTTCACGAAACTCCACGCCGGCGGAAAGTTCGGCGGCAGCGGCGCCTACAAGGTTTCGGGCGGTCTGCACGGCGTTGGCGCCTCGGTCGTCAACGCCTTGTCGGAATTCCTCGAAGTCACCGTCCACCGCGACGGCTACATGCATCAGATGCGTTTTGAAAAAGGCGGCCACAAGGTCAAGGAACTGATCCGCATCGGCGAATCGAAGAAAAGCGGCACCGACGTCTGGTTCAAGCCGGATCCGACGATCTTCTCGACGACGCTTTTCCATTTTCAAACCGTCCAGGAGCGGCTCCGCGAAAGCGCGTTCCTGCTAAAGGGTCTCAAGATGACCCTCAACGACGAACGTTCCAAAATCAAAGAGACCTATCAATACACCGACGGTATCAAAGCCTACGTCGAGTTTTTGAACAAGGACAAGACGGGGATGCATCAACCGGTCTACTTTGACGGAACATACGGCGGGATGGAAGTCGAAATCGCCTTCCAATTCACCAAATCCTACAGCGAAAACATCGTCTCCTTCGTCAACAACGTCCGCACGAAGGACGGCGGCACGCACGAGACCGGCTTCAAATCCGCCTTCACGAAGGTCTTCAACGACTATGCGCTGTCGCGCAAGCAGCTGAAGGAAAAAGACGACGGTTTGGAAGGCGCCGACATCCGCGAAGGCTTGACGGCGATCATCTCGATCCGCATCCCCGAGCAGCTCCTCCAGTTCGAAGGCCAGACCAAAAACAAGCTCGGCTCGCCCGAAGCTCGCCCCGCGATCGAAACCGTCGCGACCGATCAGATTTCCACCTACTTCACCGAAAATCCGCAGACAGCGCAGCTGTTGATCGAGAAGGCGATCCTCGCCCGCAACGCCAGGGACGCGGCGCGCAAGGCGCGCGACGACGCGCGGCTCGTCAAGAAGGTCTCGAAGACCGAAACGATCCTTTCGGGCAAACTCTCCCCGGCGATGACGAAGAACGCCAAGATCAACGAACTCTTTTTGGTCGAAGGCGATTCCGCCGGCGGTTCCGCCAAGCAGGGCCGCGACCGTCGTTTCCAAGCGATTCTGCCATTGCGCGGAAAAGTCATCAACTCCGAGAAACAGAAGATGGAAGACGTCCTCAAGAACGAGGAGATCGCGACGATCATCTCGACGATCGGCGCTTCGCTCGGCGGCGACTTCCAGCTTGCCAAAGCCAATTACAACAAGGTCATCATCATGACCGACGCCGACACCGACGGCGCGCACATCCAGGTGCTTTTGATCACCTTCTTTTTCCGCTACATGCGGCCGCTCGTCGAAGCCGGAAGACTCTACATCGCGCTCCCCCCGCTCTATAAGATCACGAAGGTCGGGAAGAAGGAAGAAATCCAATACGCGTGGACCGAAGAACAGCGCGAACAGCTTTCCAAGCAGTTCAAAAACTACACCATTCAGCGCTACAAGGGCCTTGGCGAAATGAACGCTTCCCAGCTCTGGGAGACGACCATGGATCCCACGACCCGGACGCTTGTCCGCGTCAACATCGACGATTTGGCCGACGCCGAGCAGCGCATCAGCGTGCTCATGGGCGACAACGTCGAACCGCGCAAGGAATGGATCGACACCAACGTGTCGTTTGAGACGGAAGACGATTTCGTCATCCGGGAGGACGAATGATGGCTGCGTCCGCGAAGAAGAAGATCGAGGCCTTCGTCGAAGAGAAGATCGTTCCCCAAAACCTGGAGACGATCGTCGGCGACGCGTTCGGCCGCTACTCCAAATACATCATCCAGGACCGCGCCCTTCCCGACGTGAGGGACGGCCTGAAACCGGTCCAGCGCCGTATTCTCTACGCGATGGACCAGCTTGGCATGGCTTCGGACAAACCCTATAAGAAATCGGCTCGCATCGTCGGCGAAGTCATCGGCAAATACCATCCCCACGGCGATTCCTCCGTCTACGACGCGATGGTGCGGATGAGCCAAACCTGGAAGATCGGCCTCACCTTGATTGACATGCACGGCAACAACGGCTCGCTCGACGGCGACCCCGCCGCCGCGATGCGCTATACCGAGGCCAGGTTGTCCAAACACGCCGAAGCATTGCTCAAAGACATCGACAAGCGCACGGTCGCCTTCGTTCCCAACTTCGACGACGAGGAATACGAACCCGTCGTCCTGCCCGCCCGATTCCCCAACCTCCTCGTCAACGGGTCGATGGGGATGGCGACCGGCTACGCGACGAACATCCCGCCCCACAATCTGAACGAGGTCGTCCAAGCGACGATCCATCGGATCGACCATCCGACCTGCACCGCCCTCGATCTGATGCGTTTCATCCAAGGCCCCGATTTCCCGACCGGCGGAATCATCGAAGGCGTCGACGGCATCCAGGCCGCCTTCCAGACCGGCAAAGGCCGGATCCTCATGAAAAGCAAGGTGGCCGTCTCGGACACCCAGCTCGTCGTCACCGAGATCCCCTACGAGGTGAACAAGGCCGATCTCGTCCGCAAGATCGACGACATCCGGATCAAGAAGAAGATCGACGGCATCGTCGAGGTCCGCGACGAATCCGACCGCGAGGGGCTGCGCATCGTCATCGACGTGTTGAAGGAGATCTCCTCCGAAACCATCCTCGCGTACCTGATGAAGAACACCGAGCTTTCGCTCTCCTACTCCTACAACATGGTCGCAATCAAACAGAAGAGCCCGCAACTGCTCAGTCTGCCAGAAGTCCTCGACGCCTACATCAACCACCGCAAGGAAGTCGTCCGGAACCGTTCGAACTTCGATCTCCAGAAGGCCGAAAAGCGCAAACACATCGTCGAGGGGTTCCTCCGGATGGTCGACATCTTGGACGAAGTCATCGCCAGGATCCGGCTCTCGACCGGCAAGAAGAACGCGATCGAGAACCTGATGAAAGCCTTCCAGTTCACCGAACTCCAGGCCGATGCGATCGTCAGTCTGCAGCTCTACCGGCTGTCCTCGACCGACGTCGAGGAGATGCGCCGCGAGGCGACGGATCTCTCGCGTCTGATCGCCCAGCTTCAGAAGATCCTCCGAAACGAATCCGAACTCGAGGGCGTGATCAAGAAGGAACTGTCCGAACTCTCCGACGCCTTCCCCGAACCGCGCCGCTCGGTCATCAGCGAAACCGTCGAAAAGGTCGTCCTCGACGAGGTCGACCTCGTCAGCCACGAACAGGTCGTCGTCGCCCTCACCAAGGACGGCTATCTGAAACGTTCCTCGATCAAGAGCTATCAGGCCACCAACGGCGACGCCGGACTCAAGGAGAAGGACCAGATCCTCCACTTGAACGAGCTGTCGACCCGCGCCACGCTCCTGCTTTTCACCAACCTCGGCAACTGCCTCCTCGTCCCCGTCTACAAAATCCCCGAGAAGAAGTGGAAGGAAATCGGCGAATTCGTCGGCACGTTCGCGCCACTTCAAGACAAGGAGACGGTCCTCGACTGGATTGTCGTCGAAGAATTCAGTCCCGATCAGGCGGTGCTCTTGCTCAACCGCGAAGGCGCGATCAAGCGCGTCGCGTTGAGCGAGTTCGAGATGAGCCGCACGAACCGGACGTACTCGGCGATGCCGTGCACGTCGATCAATCCCTTGGTCAGCGTCGATCTGTCGCAAAGCTACGACGCCGACATCGTCGTTGCGACCAAGATGGGCTATCTCCTCAAGTATGCGATCGCCGAACTGCCCCAAAACGGACTTTCCGCCCGCGGCGTCAAGGCGATCCATCTGCGCGACGACGAGGCGATCGGCGCCGTCTTCGTTTCAAGCGTGGCCAAGGACGAAGTCGTCCTGCTCACCAACCGCGGCGGCCTCAAGCGCGAATTTTCGGCTTCGCTCGAACGTTCGCACCGCCCCGCCAAGGGCAAAATGTATTTGAAGAGCGTCAAAACCAATCCCTACGAATTCGTTTCGATCGTCTCGACCAACGTTTTCCGCCTCAAGGACGCGCTCACGTTCCGCCTGCTGTGCGAAGACAAGACCGTCCTCCTTCCCGGCGCCGATCTCAAGCCGGACAAATACGAGTACGGCATACCCGTCCTGACCAAGGAGGACGCGCCCTTGCGGATCGCCCTGGATTGTGCTTCCGAAAAGGACGCGCATCAGGCGCTTCGCAAACTGATCCCCGCGGAAGCCAGGCCCGAGTCCGCGGCGGAAACAACGCCGACCATCGAAGTCCCCAAGGAAGAAGACGAAGACGACACGCTGCTCGCCCTCGAGAAAATCCTGAACCGCCACGCCGAACAGGAACCGGACACGGACGACGAAGACGACGACGACGACGGCGGCGACTCGCTGATTCAACAGACGCTGTTCTAAACCGAAAGGAACGCCATGAAAAGACTATCCGTATTCGCCATTCTGGCCATCGCGCTATTCTCCATCCTCGCCTGCGACATCCCGACCACCACGGTCACGACGACTTCGACGATCCAGATCGAAGACATCGACGACTGGGTCGAAGTCGGCACGCCGGCCGAACTCCTCGCGGTCGAAAAGGACGCCAACGTCCGGCTCACCGCCGACATCGATCTCCAAAATGCGGAATGGACGCCGCTTGGAAACCAGCAGGAACCTTACTCCGGCGTCTTCGACGGCGGGAACCACACGATCGCCAACGTCCGCATCACGAACAAGCACGACGACTTCGTCGGCTTCTTCGGGATCGTGACCGGAACGGTGTTCGACCTCACCCTCGACAACGTCCAGATCGACTATGCGACCGACTTCCTGACCTATGCCGGCTTGTTCGCCGGGTACGTCTCCGGCGATCTGACCAACATCGCCGTAGAGGGATCGATCCGCATCCAAAGCTCCCAAAGCAACGTGTTCGCCGGCGGCCTCGCCGGCTTCGCGACCTCGAAAGTGTCTTCGACCACGACCGCGACCCAGTTCCAGGCGACGGAATTCGAAACGATCGCGGTGGATGTTTCGATCGCCGTCGATGCCAAGAACTACGTCTACGCCGGCGGCCTTGCCGGCAAGACCTACAACGTCAAGATCCAAGGCGCCGTCGTCGCGGCCGATCTCGAACTGGCCAACGATCAATACCGGATCTTCGCCGGCGGCCTTTCCGGACACAATTATTCGGGTCTGCTCAAAGGCTTCGAACACGTCCTCGACGTGACCGACATCGTCCACGAGGACCTGATCGTCGAAGCGACGATCCGGACCATCGCTTCCAAAGGCGTCCTCGGCGGTCTTTACGGTTATGATTCCTACGGCGTCATCCGCCGCGCCGCGGTCCACGTCGTCGTCTATTTCGGCGAAGCCGCGCTTCCCGTCGGCGGTCTGGCGGGCGAGTCGTGGAACGGCTCGTATCATCAAAGCGCCGCGGCCGTCACCTTCGGCACCGCGATTTTGGATCAGGACGACTACGTCTGGGGCGGAATCGTCGGCCTCACCTGGGGAACCATCGTCGCGAACGGCTCCGTCTACGCGTTGACGGGCGCCTTCCTTCCCGTGACAATGCTTGGCGAAGAAACCCCGCTCGTCAACCTCCAGACGACCGCTTTCTTCGAAACCGACCTCGCCTGGGGCGAATCCGCCTTCCTTCAGGCGGCCGCCGATCGCTTTTTGCCCTAACGGGACGGCTGCGGCCGTCCTTTCCTTTTGATTGGTGTCATCGGGCCCCGTTTGACCATGTTTTTCATGGAATAATCGTGGTGAAGCCTAGGAAAAAGCGGGCCGATTTGGTATAATCGAATGCAGGTGATCGCATGCAGACCCTCTCGCATCTGACGCGGCTGACGCTTCCCGGCGACGTCGTCATGACCGCGCTCCGCCTCTACCGCGAACTCGGCCGGGGCGAGCAATACGACAAACTTCTCAAAACCGATTTCGGCACCTTGTGGAAAGCGCACGCCCATCGCGAGGCCAACGCCTTCTACAAGTGCTTTTTCGCGTCATGGAAGGTGCTCGACAGCCGGCAGCGGACCCTGCTTCTGGACTCGACCGTCGCCAAGAACAAGGCCGAATCGCTCTACAAGAACATCGTCCGCATTTTCGAGCAGATCCACGCGCCGAAGGCGAGCCCCTTCGCGCTCGGCTCCGTCGAGATCGGCGAGCTCGTGAAAATCCTCTACTACGACGTCTACGGAACCGAGAAGACCGCGTATCAGAAACTCTCAGCGCCCCGACCGATCACGGTCAAGTCGACCGAACCAACGTCCAAGCGCGAACTCTGCGACCAACTCGTCGCCCTTCGGGCCAAACTCAAAAAGGAAAGCGAATCCGAAACGCTGTTGATCGACACCGCGTTTCTGATCGACTTCGTGAACATGGAGCTCTTCAAACTCGACGACCACGAACCCGTCGCGATCCTGCTTTGGTACATCCTGGCGATCCAAAGCGACGTCAGCGCGCTCCGCTACGTCAGTTTCTTCGAAACGATGCTCGCGCATCTTCCGGACTACAAGAGCGCCTACCAGAAGATCCGTCTCCATTGGAACAGCGGCGGCGCCGACGTCGTCGCAATGTACCGCTGGTTCCTCCAAATCCTGCTTACGCTTTCGGACCGGCTGTACGTCGTCGCCCGCGACTACGAATACGAAACCCAGCTCGAGATCACGAAGACCGACTACATCGAAAACACGATCGACAAGTTAAGCGACACCTTCTCGAAGGACGACATCCGCGAAAAGCATCCGCTGATCTCGGATTCGACGATCAACCGCACGCTCAAACGGCTCCAGGAAGAAGAGAAGATCCGGCCGCTTGGCAAAGGGCGCAGCGCCAAATGGATCAAACTGTACAAAAAACCGAGCAAGAAGGGTCTGATGACCCAGCTCGGACTCGATTTGGGGGATGAGGCATGAACGCACAAATCAAAGCCATCGTCGCCCGCGCCTTGAAAGAAGACATGCCGGCCGGAGACATCACGGTCGAAGCGCTGTTCGCCGATCAGACCGCCGGCGCCCGTTTGATCGCCAAGGAAGCGGGCATCGTCTCCGGGCTGGAAGTCGCCCGCGAGGTCTTCTGTCAGGTCAATCCCAACACCCGCTTCGAAACGACGCTTCAGGACGGCGACGCGGTCTCCCGAGGCGACGTCATCGCCTCCCTCAGCGGCATCGCCGCCTCCCTGCTCAAAGCCGAGCGCGTCGCGCTCAACTTCCTCCAGCGGATGTCCGGCATCGCGACGACGACCAGGCGTTATCAGGACGCCTGCGCCGGCACGAAGGCGTCGATCTATGACACCCGCAAGACGACCCCGGGTCTGCGCGTCTTGGACAAGCAGGCCGTCCGCGACGGCGGCGGAAAGAACCACCGGCTCAATCTCTCGACGATGGCGATGTTGAAAGACAACCATCTCGCGGCCTCGCGTTCGATCAAGGACGCCGTCGACAAAGTCCGTTCCCGCGTCGGCGAAGACATCCTGATCGAAGTCGAGGTCGAAACCGTCAAGGCGTTTTTGGAAGCCTGGCGGACCGACTGCGACATCGTCATGCTCGACAACATGCCCGTCGACTTCATGGCCGAATGCGTCCGTTTGAACCGCGGGAAGAAAGTCCTCGAAGCCTCCGGCAACATGACCCTCGACCGCATTCGCGAAGTCGCACAAACCGGCGTCGACATGATCTCGGTCGGCGCGCTCACCCATTCGGTCAAAGCCCTCGACATCTCGATGCGGTTTCTCCAGATATTGCCCGGGACGGTGACGAAATGATCCTTTCCCGTTATGTCTGGGACCTCGCGCAAGAAGGCGTCGTGCCCGATTCCCTGATTTTCCCCGTCATCCTCAAGAACCGCGGCATCGAGGATCTGCACACGTTCTTCCACATGGGCAGGGAGTCGTTGCACGATCCGTTGAAGCTCTCCGGACTTTCGAAGGCCAAAGAGCGCATCCTTGCGGCGATCGCCAAGAAGGAGAAGATCCTCGTCTTCGGCGACTACGACTGCGACGGCATCACCTCGATCGCGGTGTTGATGCGCGCGCTTCGGAAAGCGGGCGCGGACGTCGCCTTCGATCTGCCCGACCGTTTTCAAGACGGTTACGGCCTCAATCCGCGCGCCGTCGCCCAGATCATCGAAAACCAGGTCGATCTCGTCATCACCGTCGACAACGGCATCACCTGCGCCGCCGAGGTGAAGACGCTGAAGGATGCCGGGATCGAAACGATCGTCACCGACCATCACGAACCCAAGGAGATCCTTCCCGACGCTTACGCGATCGTCCATCCCAAGCTGTCGCCCGACTATCCGTTCAAGGAGCTCGCCGGCGTCGGCGTCGCCTACAAGCTCGCGAGCGCCGTCCTGGAAGAAGACCTCCCCGAACTTTCCGACCTCGTCATGATCGGCACGATCGCCGATATGATGCCGCTCGTCGACGAAAACCAGGCGCTCGTCAATCTGGGCATCCAGCGGATCCAGAAAACCACGAACATCGGGCTTCGCAAGATCGTCGAAGCCTCGAACATCGAGTTGTTGAACGAAACCTCCGTCGCGTTCAAAATCGCGCCGAAGATCAATTCCTCCGGCCGGATGAACAAAGCGAAGGACGCCGTCGAGCTTCTGATCACCGAGTCCGAACCCGTCGCGACCAAATGGATCGCGATCATCGAACAGCACCACAGCCAACGCAAGGATCTGACCGACGACGCCTACTTGCTCGCCGAAACGCTGATCCGGCCCTCCGATTCGGTCTTCGTCGTCGCCGACCGGCGGCTGCACGAAGGCATCGTCGGCATCTGCGCCCAAAAGCTGGTCGAAAAGTACCAGAAGACGACCGTCGTCCTGACGATCGACGAACAGGGCGTCGGAAAGGGCTCGATGCGCGTCGCCGGCGAGGATTCCGCCCTCGAGATCCTCGCGTCCGCCAAAGATCTGCTCACGCGCTTCGGCGGCCATGCGCAAGCCGCGGGTCTCCAGCTCCCCGAAGCGAACATCGACGCTTTCCGCGAACGACTCAACCTCCATCCCAAGGAAATCGTCCGGCCGACGCTCAGGGTCGACATGGAAGTCGCCTTGGCCAACGCCTCGATCAAGACGATCGAAGAACTCGAAGCCTATTCGTTCTTCACGGCCCGCTATCTGATCCGCAATCTCGTCGTCAAGAGCCGTCAGATCATGGCCGAGAAACACACCAAACTCGTCGTGACGGACGGCCTCAGACTCTACGACGCCGTCGCGTTCAATGCCCTCGAGCCGTATTACGGACTGAGCCAAGGCGACACGATCGACGTCGTCTGCGGCCTGTCGGTCAACACCTGGCGCAATCAAAGCAAACTTCAGCTGATGGTGCGGGACATCGCCTGCCATCACCGGCAGGTGAACGATTTCCGCAATCCGCCGGTCTACGACGCGGCGATGCGCGTGCTCGTCAAGACGGGCCACACCGTGTCCTACGGCGAAGACGCGATCTGGAAAAACGAACCCGTTCCAAAGGACGCCGAAACCGTCTGGGTGACCCCGCCGTCTTCGAGCGACGCTTCGAAATACGTTTCGCGGAGCGGACTTGGCGAACTGTACCGCATCATCCAGAGCGCGGGAACGATCGAATGCAAGAAACTCGCGTTGCGGACGAATCTGTCGGAAGGTCTGTTGTCGCGCCTGGTCGACGTGTTCGTCGAACTGAAGCTCGCACGACGCGACGAACATGCCGTCACGATCGTGCCGACGCATCTCAAAAAGAACCTGGAACTCGCGGAAGCCTACGTCGCGTTGTCGCGGGATCTGGCCAGGATCGAACGATTGTACCAAAGTTCCGAAACGGAACTCGTCCGTCTGTTGATGGCGGACAGGGAGGAATAACCATGGATTTCAAAACCTACATCGCCAACGTGCCCGATTTTCCGATTCCGGGCATTCAGTTCAAGGACATCTCGCCGCTGATCGGCGACGGCGAAGCCTTCGCCGCCGCGATCAAGGAGCTCGCGGCGTTCGCCAAGTCGCTTCACGCCGACGTCGTCGTCGGCCCCGACGCCCGGGGCTTCATCATCGGCTGCCCGGTCGCGTTCGCCATCAAGAAAGGCTTCGTCCCCGTCCGCAAGCCCGGCAAGCTGCCGCGCAAGACGATCGATCTCAAGTACGATCTCGAATACGGCCAGAACACGCTGTGCATCCACGCCGACGCGATCCATCCCGGACAGAAATGCGTCATCATCGACGACCTGCTCGCGACGGGCGGAACCACGGAAGCGACCGTGAAACTGATCCAGGCCGCGGGCGGTAGTGTCGTCGGCATCGGCTTTCTGATCGAACTCGCCGAACTGAACGGCCGCGCCAAACTCGGGAACATCCCCGTCAAAGCGCTGATCACGTACTGATCCAACGAACCATCCCTTTCGGAAAGGAGGAGCGTCGCATGTTGAAAGTAGAAACCTACGCCTTGCTTTTGCAGGCCGTCAGCCGGTATCTGAACAAACCCGAACACCTCGACTTCATCCGCCGTGCGTACGACTTCGCCTACGAACGGCACAGCACCCAGCTCCGCAAATCCGGACAACCCTACATCGTCCATCCCGTCGACGTCGCCGTGACGCTCGCCGAATACCAGGTCGATCCGATCACGATCGTCAGCGGTTTGCTTCACGACATCTTGGAAGACACGCCGACCAAGTACGACGAGGTCAAGACGCTGTTCGGCGAGGAAGTCGCCGACATCGTCGAGGGATTGACCAAACTCCACCTGATCACCTACGAGGGATCCAAAGCCGCCGAACAGGTCAAAAACCACCAGAAGATGATTCTGGCGATGGCCAAGGACATCCGCGTCATTTTCGTCAAACTCGCCGACCGTCTGAACAACATGCGCACGCTCTCCCATCTGGACAACGAGCGGCGTTTGCGGATCAGCCGCGAGACGCTCGACATTTTCGCGCCGATCGCGCACCGCCTCGGCATGTACCGCCTGAAGGCGGAACTCGAAGACCTCGCGTTCAAGTATTTGTTTCCCGACGAATACCAGCAGATCGCCCGCCTGATCAAGGACCAGAAGGGCGCCCGCGAAATGGACGTCCGGCGGATGAACGAAGAACTTAAGGCGATCCTGGCGGCGGAGAATTTCCATTTCGTCATCGCCGGTCGGATCAAGAACATCTACTCGGTCTACCGCAAGATGAACATGAAGCATCTCGAGTTCGAAGAGATCAACGATCTCCTCGCGCTGCGGATCATCGTCGACACGATCAGCGACTGTTACCGCGCGATCGGCATCGTCCACTCGAAGTTCATCCCCGTTCCGGGACGCTTCAAGGACTACATCGCGATGCCCAAACCCAACATGTACCAATCCCTGCACACGACCGTCGTCTCCCACGGCAAGATCTACGAGATCCAGATCCGCACCAAGGAGATGGACGAGATCGCCGAGAAAGGCGTCGCCGCCCACTGGGCCTACAAGGAAGGCCAGAGCACGGCGCGCAAGAACATCGAGGACATCGTTTCCTCGAAACTGCGATGGTATTCCGAACTGATCCGCTACACCGAGGAATCGAACTCGGAAGAGGATCTTCTCAACATCTTCACCGACGACATCCTGAACGCCAACGTTTATGTCTTCACGCCCGGCGGGGACATCATCGACTTGTCCGCCGGCGCGACGCCGATCGACTTCGCGTTCCGGATCCACACCAAGGTCGGCGAGAAGACCGTCGGCGCGATCGTCAACGGCAAGATCGTCGCGCTCGACTACACCCTCAAGACCGGGGACGTCTGCGAGATCAAGACCAGCCAGAACGCGGTCGGACCCAACGACAACTGGCTCAAACTCGCGAAGACGTCCAACGCCCGTTCGAAGATCAAGAACTTCCTGAACAAGCAGCGCCGCGACTTTCTGGTCGCGACCGGGAAGTCCGAACTCGACAAGGAACTCGAAGACCGCAAACTGACGTTCGATTTCACCGACAAACTGTGCAAGGACAATTTCGAAGCCAAGGGCGTCCGAAGCGTCGAAGACCTCTATTACGAGATCGGAAAGAACACGCTCTCGCCGATCTTCGTCATCAACCAGCTGTCCGGAAAAGAGATTCTGACCGACGAGGCGCTGATCGACCAGATCACGAAGACCGCCGACGCCAAGAAATCCGGCAAGATCCGGACCCTCCACAACGACATCAACGTCATCGTCGAAGGCCTCACCAACCCGTCCGTCAAACTGGCCAACTGTTGTACGCCGGTCCTCGGCGACGACATCGTCGGCTACGTGACCAAGGGCACCGGCATCGTCGTCCACCGCCGCGAGTGCAAAAACATCGACACCTTCCGGATCGAGCGGCTGATCGACGTGTTCTGGGGCGACAACCTGCTTCGCAAATACGAGACCAACGTCAAGATCACGGTGTTGAACCGCGACAACGTCCTCGCCGAGATCATCAACACGATCACTTCGAACAAAGGCAAACTGAACCAGGTCAGCGCATCCGTCAACCGGACGAAAGAAGGCCTGATCAAGATGAAGATCGAAGTCGGCAACACGCAGGAACTGGAGTCGATCCTCCTGAACATCCAGAAGATCAAAGGCATCTATTCGATCGAGCGGGTGTGCTGATGCGGATCCTTCTTCAGCGCGTGAAGCGCGCCAGCGTCACGATCGAGCATCATCTGGTCGGAGCGATCGAATCGGGTTATGTGCTATTGGTCGGAATCACCCATGACGACACCGTCGAAACCGTGGTCAAAATGGCCCGAAAAATCGCGCAACTGCGCGTTTTTTCGGATGTGAACGGGAAGCTGAACGAGAACCTCTCGAAGCACGGCAACCAGGTTTTATCGATCTCGCAGTTCACCTTGTACGGCGACACCAAGGAAGGCAACCGGCCGTCCTTCACCAAGGCCGCCAGACCAGAAACGGCCAAACCGCTCTACGAACGGTTCAACGATGAACTCCGCCTTGTCCACGGCATCGACGTCCAGACCGGCGTCTTCGGCGCGGACATGCTCGTTTCGATCGAGAACGACGGACCGGTCACGATTTGGTTCGACACCCACGAATGAGGAGGAACACCGTTTTGAAAGAACCGATCGCGAAAGCGTCGTGGCGTTGGTACATCGTGTTGTTTTTCACACTCAACATCTTCAACGCCATGTTCCTGCTTTCCCCCCTTGTCAACAACAACATGAATCCGTTCCGATTGGGCGCGCTGGCCTGGATCAATGCCTTTTTGGGCAACTTCGCGATCCTTTCTTTGTTTTTGGCGTTCGTCCTTCTGTTGTCCAACAAGAAGAAGACGATCCGCAATTGGCTGTTCGTCTCGACGGTCTTCTTTTGCGCGATCTCCCTGGGTCTCAAGGTCTACGTGTTCTATTACGGTTCCTATTTCAGTTTCTTCATCGTCGAGAACTTCTCGAACCCGGCGGGCGAGATGGCGGTGCAACTGACGATCACGTCGCTACGGATGATGTTCTACGAAGGTCAGTTCGTGACCCTTCTGCCGGTCGTTTTCATGTTATTGTACCAACGGCTCGTCTTGCGCAAGGACATCCGGGTCGAACCGCTGTTCTACCCGTCCGCGCCCAGGCTGCGCCGCCACGGCGCATTCCTGTTCGCAATCGGCCTCGCGCTGATGGTTCTGACGACGATCAACGGCACTTTGTTCAAAGCGGGAACGTATTTTTCCAAGCACCGCGTGCCGCTGTATGGCGTCCAGACGATGGGCGCTTACAACTATTACGTCAACGACCTGTTCAGCTATCTGACGCATGGAACCTACGTCGTCGACGAGACCGAACAAGCCGCGATCGACGATTATCTCGCGAATGTCCTGACGGATCCGTGTTACGACGCCGCATGCGTCCAGACGGATGCGACGAGTCCGTTCTTCGGACGCTTCGCGGGGCAGGATCTGGTCCTGTTTCAGCTCGAAAGCCTCAACACCTTCTTGATCGGTCTGGAAGTGAACGGCATTCCGGTGATGCCGTTTCTATCCTCGCTCACGACGAGGGAAGACGTCCTTTATTATCCCAACTACTTTTCCTCGATCGGCATCGGGAAAACGACCGACGCCGAGTTCGCGAACCTGACGGGAATCTATCCCACCGGCTTCACCGTCACCTACTTCGACCACATCGTCGAAGGGTTCGAGACGGTGCCTTCGCTGTTCAAGCAAGTCGGCTACCGCACGATGGCCGTGCACGGCAGTCCGATCGCCTTCTACGACCGCAAGAACGTCCATCCGCTCCTCGGCTTCGACGAATCCTTCGGCACCGAGGCGATCGATCCCGACGGACTCCATCAGGTGAACGGCTGGACCGACGACAAGACCGTCTTCGCCTTCGCCCGAAACCGGATCCTCGCTTCCAAGGAAGCCGAGGAGGCTTTCTTCCTGATGCTTTTGTCCACAGTGTCCCATCTGCCCTATTTCGAACATCCGGACTACACCCACCAAATCGACTGGGGCGTCAAGGACTCGATGGCCACGCGGGCGCTCGACTACTACCGGATTCTCGACGACGATCTGCGCGTTTTCTTTGAAGGATTGGAAGAAGACGGTTCGCTTCAAGAGGTCGCCTTCCTTCTTTACGGCGACCACTCGAGCGGTTTGTTGCTGGACGACCTGAACGACATCGTTTCGGTCCCCGACAAACAGACGTTCCAGCGCATGCTTCAAAACGTTCCCCTGATCATCTATACCCCGGGCGTCGTCTTGGAAGACGTCGACACGTCGCTCGTCAGAAGCCAGGTGGATGTGAAGCGGACGGTCGCGATGCTTTACGACCTCCCGATTCAGCGCTACACCGGCGTCGACATCCTCTCGAATCGGCCAACGCTCGCCTACAATCCGCAGACCTTCGACATCGCCGGGGACGGGTTCTTCCTTTCGGCCACGGCCAAAATCTGGACGCCGCGGTCGACGCTCACGATAGACCAGGCCGAAGCGCTCATTTCGGAATATTATGCGTTCAAGCGGATGAATGATTGGATCTTGAAGACCGAAGCGTTCCGTCCGCGGGAGGCCGGCTCATGAAATTCAACCTCCTCCATAACGGAACCGTCGCGTTCCCTGAGCTGATCCGCCGGATCAAGGAAACCGAGTCCTCGATCCAGATCAAGATGTTCGTCTGGCGCGACGACGCGATCGGCAACGAGCTTTTGCGTCAACTGAAGGACGCCGCCGACCGCGGCGTAAGGATCACGATCTGGAAGGACCGCTTCGCCGAGGTGCTCGAGAAGGGCGAAGAGAACAAGCAGTCCCTCTTCCACAAACCGTTCCGGGCTTCGACGCTGCTTGGGGCGATGATCCTCGATTTCGCCTATCCGATGAACAAGCCGAAGGGCTACCGGCAAAAGCCGAACCCGCTGCTGGAGACGTTCTTGTCCCACGAGAACGTCGTCGTCCACAAGGACGCCGATCTTAAGGACCATACCAAATTCTTCATCTTCGACGACCGCACCGTCGTTTTCGGCGGAATCAACGTCGAAGACAAGGAATACACCGAAGACTATCTGCACCGGCGGTATCACGACTACATGATCGAGACGACCTCGGAAGCCTTCGTCGAAACCCTCCGGGCGCGCGTCTTCGACGGCGCCAAGGACGACGGCAGCGACCCTTGCCTCGCCCTCAACCGCCAAGGCGTCTTTGAGATTCCTGCCTCGATGCGCACGATGTTCAGGACGGCGAAGGAGCGGATTATCGTCACGATGGCGTATTTCGGCGCCAAGGACGCCTTCGATGGTCTTTGCGAAGCCGCCTCGAGAGGCGTGAAGATCGACATCCTCACGTCCAAGCGGGCCAACCTTCAGCCCGACTACAACCGCAAATTCCTGCAGGAACTATACGCCCTCCATCCCGAACAAGTCACGATCCGCCTCTCCGAGGACATGATCCACGCCAAGGCGGTGCTCGCCGACGACGTCTTGTCGATCGGCAGCGCGAATCTGAACAACCGCGGATACCAGTATCTGGGCGAACTCAATCTCGTCACCCGGGACAAGGATCTGATCGAACAATACCTCGCTTCGCGCGAAGAAGAAGCCGTCCGGGCCGCGATCGTCCGCGACCCCGCACAACTCGATTACGTCCGCTGGAAGGCGTTTCTCGAACGTTACGGGATGTAGGCCTTCCATTTGATCGTTTCCGATTGACAGAAACCGCTGAAATGATATAATACTTGTAAAGAAATCAACCAAACCTTTTGGAGGCCATTCATGGACAAGAAACAAGTCGTTTTCGACAAAATCAAATCGATCATCGTTTCCGAACTGGGCGTCAAAGCCGAAAAAGTGACCCTGGACGCCGGTCTCGCCGACGATTTCGGCGCCGACTCGCTCGACGCGCTCGAACTCTTCAACCAAATTGAAAGCGAATTCCTCGTTTCCATCTCCGATGAAGCGGCGACGAAAATGAAGGACGTCAAAGATTTGGTCAACTACGTGTTGGAAAAAGTCAGCGACAAGTACTTCAACTAACCAAAGCCAAGCGCAAAAGTCGTCCTGCCGCAAGGACGATTTTTTCTTAAGAAGGAAGGGAACCCCATGATCGCGAAAATCAAAGGCACCGTCGACATCCTGCCAAAGGAAGCTGCACGCTGGCAGGCGCTCGAAGACCTGACGAGACGAGTCTCGAAGCTCTTCGATTTCAAGGAGATCCGCACGCCGATCTTCGAAGCCACCGAACTGTTCCACCGAGGCGTCGGCGACGGAACCGACATCGTCAAAAAGGAAACCTACGACTTCATGGACCGCGGCGAACGCTCCGTCACGCTGCGTCCCGAAGGCACCGCCTCGGTCGTCCGCAGCGTGATCGAGAACAAACTCTACACCGAAGCCTCGCTCCCCCTCAAGTATTATTACATCGGCCCGATGTTCCGCTACGAGCGGCCGCAGAAGGGCCGTCAGCGCCAGTTCCACCAATACGGTGCCGAAGCGCTCGGTTCGTATTCGCCTTCCGTCGACGCGGAAGTCATTTCGCTGGCGGTCACGTATTTGAAGGCGCTGCGCATCGACAACGTCAAGGTGAAGCTCAATTCCCTGGGCGACAAGGAAAGCAAAGCCAGCTACCGCCAGGTCCTCCTCGACTACCTCGCGCCCAAGAAAGAGCACCTGTGCGGCGACTGCCAGAACCGTTATCAGGACAATCCCTTGCGCGTCCTCGACTGCAAGGTCGACCACGACAACCCCGTTCTCCTCGAAGCGCCCAAGCCCCTCGACCATTTGAACGCTTCTTCGAAGGAGCACTTCGAAGCCGTCCGCAAGTATCTGGACGGCATGCAGATCCAATACGAGATCGACAAGAATCTCGTCCGCGGGCTGGACTACTACACCCACACCGTCTTCGAACTGATCGCCGATCATCCGAATCTGGGCGCCAACACGACCCTGGGCGGAGGCGGCCGCTACAACGACCTCTTCAAGAGCCTCGACGGACCCGAGTTTCCGGCCGTGGGCTTCGCGTTCGGTCTCGAACGCCTGATCCTCACGATGGAAGACGATCAGGAAGAAGAGGAAGGACTGCACTGCTTCGCCCTCGCGATCGGCGAGGAAGCGCGCGTTCACGCCGCGAAGATCGTCCGCACGCTCCGCCACGGCGGCCTGATCGCCGACTTCGACCTCCTCGACCGTCCGCTCAAAGGGCAGTTCAAGCAGGCCGAACGGCAAAAGGCGATGTTCTTGCTCTTCCTGGGCGACGACGAGATCAAACAGGGCGTCGTCGGTCTCAAGAACGCCCGGACCGGGGAACAGTTGAATGTCCCGCTCAAAACCCTCTATCCGACGCTGGTGGAAAAGATCCGCGCCGAAGCCCATGCCTGCAGCGGCAACTGCGAGGACGGCTGCGACGGTTCCTGCGGCCACGACCACGAATAACACAAACTTGAAAAGCGCTGGTCTTCCGGCGCTTTTTGTGTTATAATCAACAAAAGAAAGGGGGATCGATGAAGGATGAATCCCAAACGCATTCCCGACGAAACGCTCAACCGCGTGATCAAATATCTGGTCATTACGCTGCTTGGCTTGGCGATCCTCTTTTTGATGATCCAGTTCCGCGATTTCTGGTTGTGGATCGCGGACGCCCTCCAAGCCGTGATCGTGCCCGCCGTCGCCGGCTACCTGATCGCGCTGCTCATCTTCCCGCTGATCCGCTATCTCGAACGCAAAGGCATCGGACCCCGCTTTCTTAGCCTCGGCATCGTCTTCCTGCTCGCGGCCGGACTGATCGCCGCCGCGTTCGTCTACCTCATGCCCTTGTTCGTCGCCGAAGTCACCAACTTCTTCAACAACGACTTCAACACGATCCTCGACTACTTCACCGTCGGACTGCGCGACGACTTCATCTTCGGCACCGACCTCTACGATCAGATGATGGCCTACATCAACGAGACCAACCTGATCGGCAACTTCCTCGACAACCTGCTTCCCTCCGCCATCGCCTATCTCTCCGGCGCGCTTCTGCCCGCCCTCACGATCCTGTTCATCCTGCCGGTCATCCTCATCTATTACCTGAAGGACTACGAGATCATCGGCAAGAACCTGCGTTCCGCGATCCCCGTGCGTCACGAGAAGAACATCACCGAATTCGGCAGCCGGTTGAACCAGACCGTCGGCAAGTATTTGAGAGGTCAATTGCTCCTGATGTTTGCGATCGGCGCCGCCGCGACGATCGCCTACAAACTGATCGGCCTCAAGTATTTCTTCGTCTTCGGCCTGATCGTCGGGATCACCAACATCATTCCCTATTTCGGCAGCGTCATCGCCGCCGTGCCCCCGATTCTTTACGCCGCGACCGCCGTTCAGACCGGCGGACCCGGTCCCTTGATCGTCCTCGCGGTCAACGTCGGATTGCAGTTCGTCGAAGGCAACATCTTCCAGCCGATCATCATGGGTCATCAGCTATCGCTTCATCCGCTCGTCATCATCCTCTCGATCTTCTTTTTCGGAGCCTTGTTCGGCGGCTGGGGCGTCATTTTCGCGAGCCCGATCGCCGCGTCGATCCGCGTCACCGTCGGCTTTTTCAAAGAAAAACGGCTTGAACGCGAAGCGCGCGAAAGTCAGAAGTCCGGAGCCGGCGGATGATTCGGCTCAAAAAGGGCGAACGGATTTACTCGCGTTACGAGATCAGTGTCATTTTGTTCGCCATGACGATGCTGTGGCTGATGCCTCTTATCCTCGTGTTCACGTACGTGTTCTCCTTCGACCTGCGCCTCAACATCGACACCTTCTTGTTCTTCACGGTCCTGTTCGTCTTCGTCGTCGCGATCGTCGGATCGATCGTCCTAAGGCTGTCCAAAGACAAACTCAAACGCCAGGTCAAACCGGCGTATCTCTCGGAATACGTCTATCTGCTCTTCATCACGGCCTTCGGACTGCTCGGGTTCGTCGTCTTCTACGACTATCTGGGCGGAAACCGGCAATACATCGCGAACATCCTGATCGTGTTGTTCGCCGGATTCGTGTACTTGTTGTTGAGACTGGGCCGCGCGTTTTTCAAGATCGACTACATGAAGAAGAAATGACGGCTGCCCGCGCAGCCGTATTTGTTAGGAGGATCCGATGCGCTATCATCGTTTGAAAGCCTTGGTCGGCGAAGCCGGTTGGAGCGCGATCCATGGCAAACACGTCTTGATCGCCGGTCTTGGCGGCGTCGGTTCCTACGCCTTCGAGGCGATCGTGAGGAGCGGCGTGGGCAAGATCACGATCGTCGACCACGACGTCTACGACATCACCAACCTCAACCGCCAGCTCGGCGCCTTGACCGAAACGATCGGTCTACCGAAAGTCAAGGTCAGTCGCGAGCGCGCGATGGCGATCGATCCGGACGTCCACATCGTCGCCAAACGGCTTCGCATCGACAAAAACAACGTCGCTTCCCTGTTCGAAGAACCGCTCGACTTCGTGATCGACGCCATCGATACGGTCGAAGCGAAGGTGCTTTTGCTCGAGCAGGCGGCGCTACGAAAAGTACCGATCGTGTGTTCGATGGGCTTCGCCAACAAGTTCCATCCCGAACAGATCCGCCTGCGGAAGCTGTCCTTGACGTCCGTCGATCCGCTGGCCCGCGAATTCCGTCGCCTTGTCCGAATCCACGGTATCGGCGTCGATCCGATGGTCGTCTATTCCGAAGAACCGCCCCATCCGAGTTCGGACGAGACCGTCCACCTCGGCTCCAACGCCTATGTTCCGGCTTCGGCCGGATTGTTTCTTGCCAGTCACGTCATCAATTCATTCCTAGGAGGGATCTCTTCATGAAAAAAATCATCCTCGCCGGCGGCTGCTTCTGGGGCGTCGAACGGTATTATCAACGTTTGAAAGGCGTTCTCGACACGGAAGTCGGCTATACCGACGGGCCGACGAAGACGCCATCTTACCGCGACGTCTGCAATTCGTCGGGACACGTCGAAGCCGTCCTGCTCACCTACGACGAAACCGTCCTGCCGCTTGAAAAGGTTTTGGAGCATTTCTACCGGATCATCGATCCCACGCAGTACAACCGCCAGGGCCACGACATCGGGATCCAGTACCGCAACGCCGTGTTCTATCTTGACGAAGCGGACCGGCCCGTGATCGACGCGTTCCTCGCGGACGCGCAGAAACGTTACGCCAAGAAGATCCGCACCTATGTCAAAGAAGCCAACCCCTTCTTCAACGCGGAAGACTACCATCAGGATTATCTCGTCAAGAATCCGTCCGGCTACTGCCACGTCGACATGTCCCTCGCCAAACCCGAGGAACTGAAATGATCGCCAAGGCGTTGAAGATCCATCCGGACGTCATGACCGCCATCCGCGAGAAACGACCCGTCGTCGCGCTCGAGTCGACGATCATCTCGCATGGCATGCCCTATCCCGAAAACGCCGCGACCGCAAGAAGGTGCGAACAGGCCGTTCGCGAACGCGGCGCAACGCCCGCGACAATCGCGATTTTGGACGGCGTCCTCCACGTCGGACTCGCCGACGAACAGATCGAACGCCTCGCCAAAGAAGGTCTGTCGGTCTGGAAAGCCTCCCGCCGCGATCTGCCCTATCTGATCAGCCAGAAGAAAAGCGGGTCGCTCACCGTCGCCGCGACGATGATCGCCTGTGGGCTTGCGGGCATCCGCGTCTTCGCGACCGGGGGCATCGGCGGCGTCCACCGCGGCGCCGAAACCACGTTCGACGTTTCCGCCGATCTGCTCGAACTCGCGCAAACCGACGTCTGCGTCGTCTGCGCCGGGATGAAGTCGATTC
>Ga0116204_1000326_pt1 | contig 26616 bp, 34 predicted proteins | sample LakKivwa52mmetaG_FD_94481 | JGI IMG/M metagenome (GOLD analysis project Ga0116204, IMG submission 94481) | Anoxic lake water microbial communities from Lake Kivu, Rwanda to study Microbial Dark Matter (Phase II) - Lake Kivu water 52m metaG | ecosystem: Environmental > Aquatic > Freshwater > Lake... | reverse complement strand
GATGATTGTGCTTGCCGGAGTGATATACGCCGCGGGGCAGATGATGGGCGCTGAGACGAGGGCAAGGGCGAATGTCTGGGCGACTGCGGCACTCACGGGTGCGCTTATCGCAATCCTGATATACGCAATTGCGCCAAGCGTGCTTAGGACGATGTATGGTAACGACGTGACCTGGGACGCGGTTGCCTGCTAGGCAGTTTCCCTTTTCTTTTTTATTTTTCTTTCTTTTTCCATTTTTAACCACATGGTTTATAAATCCTTCGCGCCTAATCAACACCAGTGATATTATGAAAAAACCGATGGCATTCTTGCTTGTGCTTTGCACCCTTGCGGCAGCAAGCCAGCCGCTTGCCTCGCTAAGAAACGCCATGTCTGGCCTTTGCTCGGATGCAAAAAGCCTGCTTCCTGTGACCGCTATGACGATGATTGTCATTGCCGGGATAATATATGCGGCAGGGCAGATACTCGGCGCTGAAACGAGGGCAAGGGCGAATGTCTGGGCGACTGCGGCACTCACGGGTGCGCTTATAGGCGTGCTCATATATGCCATTGCCCCGTCGGTCCTGACCGCGATATACAACGGCGACAACACCGGTGAGGGTTTTGTCGACATTGCCGGCTCGTGCGTTTAGGCGCCTGAGCCCGGAACTGGCATAATTTATAATGGTTGATAGCGAAGCTCCGGCATGGCGGTTGAAATTCACCTCGTCGCAAAGCCGAAGCTGAAAAACCCGGTCCTTATCGAAGGATTCCCCGGACTCGGGCTTGTCGGCACAATATCCGCAAGCTACCTTGTCGAAAAGCTCAAGATGGAGCTGTTGGGCTACATCACAAGCGAGGTTTTCCCCCCGCTTGCTGCGGTCCATAACCACCGCCCGCTCTACCCGGCGAGAATGTATTACTCGAAGAAGCATGACCTTGTTGTTTTCATCTCGGAATTCGTGGTGCCGATTGCAGTGGTGAACGAGCTTGCCGAGAAGATATATGATTTTTCTAGGAAGTGGAAGGTGCGCAGGATAGTTTCGCTAGGAGGGATAACGATAAAGGGCGAGCAAGACGAAGTCTATGCGATTTCAACCCTGCCTGAAGCCGACCGCGAGCTTGAGAGGCTGAAGACCGTCAAGCTCATAAAAGAAGGTGCGACGACAGGCGTCACGGGCGTGCTTCTTGCGCGTGGCGCAATCGATGGCTATCCTGTGATTTCGCTTCTTGCCGAGTCCCGGGAAGGTTATATGGACCCGAAAGCCGCCGCAATGGTTCTTGAGGTCGTCAAGGAGATGCTCAAGATAGGTTTTGACACGTCTGCGCTTGAGAACGAGGCGCGGCTCATTGACGGCAAGCTCAAGGATGCAATAGACCGAGCAAAGGCCGCCCACGGGGAATACCGGCGGGTGCAGGACGGCGGCGGTCTTGGTCCGATGTACGGGTGATCGCATGACGGGATATTCTTTGCCGAATCTTCCCTATGCATACAATGCGCTTGAGCCATACATGGATGAGGCGACCGTTCGGCTCCATCATGGAAAGCATCATGCGGCATATGTCAATGGCTTGAACGCCTCGCTGGAGAAGCTTTCCGGGGCGCGGCAGAAGGGCGATTTTTCCGCCATACGCGCGCTATCCCTGGCCGTCGCATTCCATGGAAGCGGGCACATCCTGCACTCGCTTTTTTGGGAAAGCATGTGCGAGAAGGAAAGGGGCGTTGAGCCGAAATCGGGCGCGCTCTTTGAGGCGATTGTGCGGGACTTTGGTTCAATCGAGTCGTTCAAAAAGCAGTTCTCAGAAGCTGCGAAGACTGTCGAGGGAAGCGGCTGGGCGATTCTCGCATACGAGCCTGCGGGCGGAAGGCTGCTTATACTGCAAGCGGAAAACCACCAAAAGCAGGCGTTCCAGGGCGCGACGCCCATACTCTGCCTCGATGTATGGGAACATGCGTACTATATCTCGTACAAATCGGACAGGGGCAAATATGTTGAAAGCTGGTGGAATATCTGCAACTGGCGCGGCGCAGAAGAGAGGCTTAATGTGGCTATGAAGCGCTAAGCCTGGCGCAAAATCAGAGTGGAACCGGCAGTGGGAGTAGCTCTATTTTTATTCGGCTCGCACAAAATAAGGCACGCAGGGGTTCCAGAGCCAGGTCAAATGGGCGGGACTTAAGTCCCATATCCCCTTTTCTTCCCTCATTTTGCCTTCTGGCAAAAAGGGGCGCGACCAGAACGGCGAACCGTTCTGGTGCGTGGACGAAACGCGAACGTTTCGTCCTGTTGCCGGCATAGCCGGCAACGCAGCAGAACGTTGCGACGTTCTGCTTGCGCCTTTTTCGCTTCTGCGAAAAAGTGCGTCGAAAAGAAAGGGGCTGAGGGTTTCACCCCAAAGAAAAACGAATACGGGGCTGAAGATATCCTGTGGCTTAGGCCTTCGAGAGTTCGAATCTCTCCCCCTGCATCTTTCTTCTTGCTCGATGCAGTGGGTTTTGCGCTTGTGCGCAAAATCCCGCCAACCCTGTTGGCGGTCTCCCCCTGCATCTTTCTTCTTGCTCGATGCAGTGGGTTTTGCGCTTGTGCGCAAAATCCCGCCAACCCTGTTGGCGGTCTCCCCCTGCATCTAGTTTCATGCACTAGTCCTACTCCTGATTTTCGGCACGCACCTAACCTTACTTAGGCGTCATCGGCAAAGCCTTATTAATTTATCAATTGATTAATTAGCCATGGACACAAAAAACGTTGCGGTTTCACGCAGGAAAGCGGTAAGGCGGCGAGGCTTCGTGCAGTTTTCGCCACGCAACCTTGACCGCTACCCGCGGCTTGACACCGTGCTCATGGTGGAAAAGGGGATATATGACAGCAAGGGCGAAAGTACCATAACCCAGATTTGGAGGAAGCTGCCCAGGAAAGTGCTGTGGACGACGTTCACCACCATCCTCGATTATCTGGAATATTCAGGCAAAATACATCTCGAAGATGACAAGACGGTGAGCTGGCTGTGGAATCCCGAGGGCGTACGCAAGGTTCTTTCCAACCCCAAGCTGGTGGTCAGATGAAGAATGACGGCAGGATGAAACTGGTCGGGTTTGCGGATGAGTCGCTGCGCAAGGCATACGACAGCCTCAAAGAGGGAAGGTTCGAGGACAGGCAGACTTACGGATACCTGAACAGCGCATTTGACGAATTGAAGAAAAACCCTTACGCGGGCATAAAGGTGCCTGGCGGCGTCTGGCCGAAAATCTACATCAGGAAATATGGCATTGACAACCTGCGGAAGTATGACATGCCGAACGGCTGGCGGCTGATTTACACCCTGCGCGGCGATACCGTGCAGATTGTGGCGGTGATACTTGAATGGTTCACCTCGCACAAGGAGTATGAGAAACGGTTTGGCTACAAAAAGGGCTAGTTTTTTGGCTGTGCGAGTATGCCATCAATCTCCTTATGCACGCGCCTCCGCAGATTGTAGGTGTTGCCCATCATCGCATAGCCCTGCCAGCCTGAGTTGGACAGAAGTATTCTTCTTTTTTCGATTTCACCCGATGCATATTCTTTCCTGAAAAGCGCAAGCCTGCCAAAAACCCTGCGGACGTTGCTCTTCTTGAGGATGCGGGAATGGAAGAATGCCCGATGTGCATTTTCATTGCGATGAAAATGCATCAGACATCGAGCGCTACCCGCTCGATGCTGAAAACCAAGGAGCTGCACGCCAGCGCCAAGAGGCATTATTTTTGTCTTGTCAGGGTGAAGCTCTATCTTCAGGCTTTCGCGGAGGAAGACGTCAATCCGCCTTTTCCATTCTTCGAGTTGCTCCCTGTTCCTGTGCAGGATTATGAAGTCGTCCACATAGCGCAAGTAGTATTTTGCCCTCAACTTATGCTTAACGAAATAATCAAGCTCGGAAAGATAGACGTTTGCGAAGAACTGGCTTGTCAAATTTCCCAATGGCATTCCTCTGCCAGGCGTATCTGTTTTGTGGTTGGTGAGAATAAGAGATATGAGCCATAGCAAGTCCTCGTCATTTAACTTCCTGCGCAGGATGGAAAGAGGACGCTGTGATTAACACTTTCGAAATAATGCCTGATATCCGCTTTCAGTGCAAAACCGGCAATTGAATCATGTCTCTCTGCGGACTGCCCTGCCATTTCCCGTCACTTTATGCATGAAACAGTCGAATCTTTCCAATGCCGCAAGCGTGCCTTTCCCTTTCCTGTTCGCGAAGGTGTCGAAGATGAAGCGGCTCTCGAAAATTGGCGCGATGACGTTGCAGATGGCATGGTGGATTACCCTGTCGCGGAAGTGCGAGGCGGAGATTTTCCTTGTCTTAGGGTCGCGGATGGTGAATGTTGTCAGCGGGTGCGGCTTGTAGGTGCGTGTGAGGAGTTCCCACTGGAGGGCGTAGAGGTTGTTGGCGAGGCTCTTTTCAAACTCGATTACATACGCCTTCTTTGTTTTGCCTGCGCTTGCGTTGAGGAAGGCGTCGTGGAGGTTGCCGTAGTCGCAGACCTTTGCGAAGAGATTGCGGTATGTTTTCAATATATCAGCATTAGCCCAAGGAATGGGAGTCATTCCAAAACGGTTAGACGGCTGGTTGTTGGCGTTGACGTTCCTGCGGTTGTTGTAGTTGTTGAGGTTGTTGTTGCCGCGGGCCAGCAAGCCGCACCGTAGCCCCCTCACTTCAAAACTTCCACTGCAGCTTCAAACGTTCAGCCAAATGGTGCTTGGCTTACCAGCTGTTGCCGCCCACTTTTTCGGCGCACCGAAAAAGGGACGCCTTTTTGCGAAGCAAAAAGGGCGCTGTATTTCATGGCCAAAAAATAATGGCACTATGAAGGGGCGTGTGGCTCCAAGTTCCCTTGGGCGGAGCAGAATATGCTAAAATTGGCGCCCGTTGCAAAGCGACTCGATCATGGCTATGAGATTCCTTGTTTGGTGGAGGGCTCCGGCCCCAAATTGCGCTATTTCCAGTTTTGCTTCTGAAATTATTTGCTTCAACTCGGCAGGTAAGGCGATGGGCACCTGTTTTGGCTGCCCTCTTTCTTCAGCGGATATTTGCGTTCCAGTCGCTTGGTATAGTGCTCCGCAACGGTCGTGCAGGAGATGATATGCATAGATGCGCTCGCGGTCTGAGCCTGTTGGGCTGATGCCGCGTCTGAGAAGGCCAATCGCAGAATCATCACTCGCGTGGATTCTTGTTTCTGGTGTTTCGAAAACCTGACCGTCCCTGCAGATAAGCCGGAAGTTGCGTATGTCACCAGTAACCTTCAGAATTATCTCCCTGGCATCTTGGAGTTCTTCGACTGCTAGGATTTGCTTGTCGGTTTTGGCATTTACGAGCTGTATTGTGCTCTCGCCGTCTTGCCTGAACTGGTGCTCGAAAAGGTGCATAATATTTGTTGCACCAATGTCCTCTTCGCGAACGTAGTAAATCAGGACTTTCTTGCCTTCGATATAGATGAACTCTTTCTCGATGGTTTTGCCAAAAGGCTTGCCGGTTGCCTCGATCGCAAAGCCCGTGCCGGTGTGATTCGGCCAGGAAAAGCCTTTCCATTCGTCCGTTTGAAGCAGCATACGGTTGAATTCACTGTTCGGGCGTATGCGTTTCCTTCCAGCGTTTGCTCTGGTTATTGCCTCGAGAAGAGTAATGCGCCCCACCTGGGCGAGGTCGCTGACCATAGGTGCACGTCCCTTAGTGTTTAGCAGTGTTGAGATGTGATATATTTATAAGCGTATTGTTTGATTAGCTCTCTGTATAAAACCTCGATGAGCGGCAAGGGGCTGCCCTGCCGCAGCATTGAGTAAACCAGAACTTTCATCACTGCTTCCTTCCTCTGCAGGTACCGCGGGCGGCTCCTGACCTCCTCCCCGAGCCTTCTTTTGACTGCCGAAAAGAACGATTCTATCTGCCTTGTCAGCAACGAAATATTTGACCGGCTTCCTCACTTTCCGGAGCAGGGGCATGAAATCCCAGATGTCGTTCCTCGTCCGGTTGTGGCGGCAGACCGCCACAGGCAGTCTGCGTTTCACGTCAAGAAGGACGCTCGTCTTGAGGAAATTGGAGCTCCGGCGGAGCTACTATCTAAGCATTTCTAAAGAGCTTACTTTCCGAAAGGCTTAAATACACACCAAGCGAATTTGTTCCGGTGATCGGATGGCGGTCAAGAAAAAGAAAATGGTTAAGGCCCAGGAGGAATGCTCGTGCGGATGCGAAGGCGGTTTTGAAAACATCGAGCCTTATTTGCTCATTTTCATCGCTGGAGTGGGTCTTGTGGATGTCCTCGGGATGATTTCCTTCCCGCCCTATGTGCCAGTCGTGCTTTTCGTGCTCGCGGGCGTTCTTGGGGTGAAGAAGCTTATCGACAGGCAGGCGTGCGGCTGCTAAAAGCGCTTTCCTTTTTTTATTCCTTTATTTTTTATTTCCCTTGCCTTAGAATGGGGCTTGCGCTAATTTTCCTTTCCCAGCGCACCAGAATCAGTAGATTATCTTGGAGAGCTTGTTCGCCTTTGCGGCAAGTTTTATCTCTCTGGCAATGCGCCTGCCCATGCTCATAGGTTCGTCATACTGGAACACCGTGTAGGGCGAGCCTTGTGGATAGATGTTGGTGCCTGCAACTATGCGCGCGGATATCTCGAATGCGAAAAACTGCATGTTCTCGTCGCATACCGTCTCGATGCAGAACGGCCCTGGGATGCCCCCGAACAGCCTGTCGGCAGCCTCGATTGTGTTCTTTCCCATCTCCATCATGTCTGAAAGCAAAGACTCGCGCACGACTAATAGCTCGTTGCCCACCACTGTGAAGGAAGGGGTAAAGGAAAGCCCGGCAATCTCTGTTCGGTATGCCTCATCTATGTTGCTTTCAAAGCGCCTGTCGATGCCAATCAGCTCAACCCTGCCCTCGCTTGCGCGGTAGCCTTCGCGCGAGAGGGGGGTGTAGAAATAATGGGGATAGATGCGGACTCCAATGAGATATTCCTGCACCGTCACATCCATGCCCTCGAAGTGCTCGTAAAACTCGTCAGGCGAGCTTACCACGCGGTAGCCCCTTCCGCCTTTCGCCCCGGCAAGCTTGACGACGCATGGGCGGTCTATCTTGTCAGGCTCTATCGTGGCCGGCACTTGGAGGCCCGAGGCTTTCATCCATTCAAACATCTTCCCCCGGTCCTTCTCCCACGCGAGGCTTTCGCGATTTCCAAGCACGGGCACCCTGAGGCTTGAGAGCTTGTCGCCTGAATATTCCACAAGCGAGCCGTGCGGTATGAGCACGGCGTTTTTCTCTGAAAGCTCCTCGAATGGTATGCTCTTGAGGTCATCGACCACTATGAACTCGTCTGGGCACCCTTTTGGGAACGCCTCGTAGACTTTTCGGCGCTTCTCGGTGCAAATCCCGATCGTCCGTATGCCCTCCTGCCTTGCGCCGTGGAAAATCTGGAGCGCGGTATGCGAGCAGATTGTCGCCATTTGGAGCTTTTTCTTGTCATATGAGGAGAGAATCTCGCCTATCTTCTCGCGGGATATTGTTGCCATCTTAAACCCCTTTTCCGCCAATTTAACGCAAATTCAATATAATCCTGCCTAAGTGACTATGTCGCCCAGCCGCCCCTCCTTTGCCGCAGCCTTTATCTCAAGCGCTATTCTCCCGCCTGTACTCATGCTTTTCCCGTAAAGATAGTCCCCATAGGGAGTGAAACGCACGCCCGGCGAGCCTGGCACCCTGAATGAAACGTCGAAAATGACTGGCTGCTCGCCTGACTCTTCCGGGGTGAGCGCGCCTTGGAGCGCGAAGGGGCCGATTATGCCCGGCTTGCATTCGCGCCTGCACGTCTCCATGAATTTTTCTCCGATTTCGAAGACTTTTTCAAGAAGCGACTCGCGGATGGTGCAGGCAACGTGCCCCACCTCGATATTCTTCATCCGCGCCATCTTGAGCACCTCGGTTTGCTCGGGGGCGGTTAGGCGGAGCAATCCGTCAAGATTAGTCTGCCGCCTGAAATCCGTGCCCAGAAGCTCAAGCTCGCCCGTCAGCGGCGAGGCGAAATAGTTGAAGTTGAACTGCGCACCGAGTATGAACTCCTCGATGAGCGCGGTGTCGAGCCCCTCTTTTGTGATGAGCCCTGCGGCGAGCATTTCCCTGCTTCTCCGCTCGTACTCGCGAACCGAATTCACGATGAAAAACGCGCGCTCGTACTTGCGCTTTGCCTCCGATGCCTTCACAATCACCATGCGGTCAATTTCGCCAGGCGACTTGAAGGTCTTCGGCACGCGCACCCCTGCCCTTGTGAGGAGATGGTGCTGGTTTTTCGGAGTATTGCGCTCTTCGGCGCGAAGAAGCGCGCGCGAGCCGAATATGGGCACCGGAAAATCGTTTTCGATTTTGTCATAGCCGACGTAAACCGAGAACGAGCGGTGCGGGATGAAGAGCGCCTGCCTGTTTGTCAGGTAATCGCACCATTTTTTGCTTGCAATGTCGGAGAACCTGTCAAGAAGCGCAAGCTCATCGATGCAGCCGAAGGCACCTATTGGCGTGCTGCGGCGCGAGTAGTATTTCTGGTAGGTTTTTTCCCGCCCCTTCTGGCAAAGCACGATTGATTTGAGGCCCTGCGCGCGAGCGCCTGAGGAGATGTCGAGCGCGGAGTGCGAGCCAAGTACGGCAACTGCGGGCTTCCTGTAAGATGAGGCGATTGCCCTGACGTCTGACAGAACCATATCGGATTGTGGAAAAAGAGGTTTAAAAGACTGACCCGCGGGGGCATTGGTTGTTGGCGTGGTGAACGCGCCTCGCAGCCGTTTTTCGGTTCGCAGACGCGAGTTATTCGCCACGGCACGTTGGTTGTTGCATCAGATGTCTTATAAAGTGATAATACCTGAACAAGCATGTGTTAATATGGGTGCTCAGAGGGAAAGGGGCGGGCTGGCGTCGGAAAACGGGCAGGTGTGGAAGCCCCCGCCCATCGGAACGTACAGCCAAAGGCTGTTGGAAGAGGGGCTGCTTTTGAAAAACGAGGCGCTGCGCAATGCGAAAAAAGGGGCGCCGTGGAAGGAATGGGACACCCCTCTTTATAGGTACTGCGCTCCGTTGGCAACCCGGGATGGAACCGCCATGTTTGACAGATATCTCGAAAAACTTGCCTTTGGGAACGGAAGGTTTGTTGTGGTCGACGTTGGATTCGGCTCGGGAAGGCAATGGCTGGGGTTCCTTCGTGAACACCGCCAAATCGATTTTTGGGGTACTGCGCTTTTGGCGGACAGGGTCGCACCGTCCATGAGAAAAAGGGCGGTTGTGTGCAGTGCAGGGGCAGTGGATAGGGTGTTTCCGGAAGGCTTCGCGGATTTCCTTGCCTCGCGCTTTGGATTCCATCGTGAAGCAGACCTGTTCCCTGCGGCAATCGCAAAAGTCCTGAAGGAAAACGGCGAGGCCGTTGTTACTGCCCTGGAGGGCGAGATCCGAATTTTCATGCGTTCCGCCCTGAAAGCAGGATTGGAAATCTTAAGGGTCGGGGAGAGCCCCGGGAACAGCCCGGAAATCAGCGTGCATCTTAGGAAAATGGCATAGCGACCACCGGAATCCTGCCCTGGGACTGTTTTTAAACCACCTTGCACACATATGTCTGCTAAATTTCACCAAAACCCCGGAAAAGGGGATTGAGAATTTGGCGGAAGTGAGAGTATGGGTTCTGGCGATGGTGAAATGCCAGATGGAAAATTTCAGGGAAATTTTCCAGAATTTGAGCCGAAGAGGCTCAAATCAGAAAAGGAGGAAACTTCTTTTCATGGCAAGGGCGAGCGGCCCGATTTCCGCGTGGTGCAGGCGGAGTACGACGCGCGCGTCGGCAAGGTCGTATACAAGGACGTCGGCGCGATGTGGAGGAATGTGAGCAAGGCGGGAAACGGCTTTTACACGATGAAGATAGGGAAGCTTAGGCTTCTTGTCTTCCAAAACGACAAGTAGGGGGGTGGCTATTATGGCGAAAAAAAAGGAGAGCGATTCTATGCCTGAAGAAAACATTGAGAAGAAAAAGCCGGTCATCAAGGAGCTTGAGGATTTGCCCGGAGTCGGCGAAGTGTCAGCCGAGAAGCTTCGCCGGGCAGGCTACGACATCCAGAAAATTGCGGCAAGCTCGCCCCATGAGCTTGACGAGATAGCTGAAATCGGAGTCGAGACTGCGAAGAAAACCATAGCTGCCGCGCGCGATTCGCTGGAAATGGGCTACGAGACTGCGGACAAGATACTGGAGAGGAGGAAGGAAATCGGCAGGATAAAGACCGGCTCGTCGGAATTCGACGCGCTCATCGGCGGCGGGGTCGAAACCATGTCGATAACCGAGTGCTACGGGAAATTTAGTTCTGGGAAAAGTCAGATGGGCTTCCAGCTCTGCCTGAATGTGCAAAAGCCTGTTGAGCAGGGGGGGCTTTCGGGCAATGCGCTCTTCATCGACACCGAGAGCACCTTCCGCCCAGAGAGGATAAAGCAGCTTGCAGATGCAGCGGGAATGGACCCTTCTGCGGCGCTTGCGAAAATATACGTTGCAAAGGCCATAAACTCCGACCACCAGATGGTGCTTGCGGACAAGGTGGAGGAAATGGTGAAGGCGCATAACATCCGCCTCATCGTGGTGGATTCCATGACTGCGCACTTCCGCGCAGACTATGTGGGAAGGGGCGCGCTCGGGGACAGGCAGCAGAAGCTCAACAAGCACATTCACACGCTCCAGAGGCTTGCCGACAAGTTCAACCTCGCAGTTTACATTACGAACCAGGTGATGGACAACCCCGGGATAATGTTCGGCGACCCGACGACGCCGATTGGCGGGCACGTGCTTGCGCACGCTGCAACCTACCGGATATATCTTAGGAAGGGCAAGGAGGAGAAGAGGATTGCCCGCCTTGTCGACTCCCCGAATATGCCCGAAGGCGAGTGCGTCTTCAAGGTAACGCCGAGGGGGATTGCGGATTAGTCTTATTTTTTTAATATTTTTCTTACTTATTCGTACCAGAATGGTGATTTTGGTATGACGCACATGTACGAGCGGGGGCAGGTAGTGGTACCCCAGTACTTCCGAGAAATTTTAGGATGGGGAAAAGACACTGCAGTTTCATTCAGGGTTGAGAACAACCGGCTTATAGTGGAGCGGAGAACCTCCATCGCAGACGAACTTGAGGAGTTTGCGCGCGAGTGCAACATCAACTTGAAGGGGAAACAGATTTTGATTCAGTTGCTGGCATCAAGCGGGTGGAGCCGTAGCTTCTTTTGTGCAGCGCCAGAAGGGCAAACGCCGTAAAGCGCTTACTTTTTCCTCTTTCTCTTATTTTTCCCGGCCTAGCGCAAGCAGCAAGCGTAATAAAACGATTATGAGAAAGAATTGGCATGGCAGATGGCTCTTCCACCTGGGTGGCAACGCCGAACATCGCACTAATCAAATACTGGGGCAGGCGGGACGCTGCGCTCAATCTTCCTTGCAACAGCAGCATCTCAATCACGCTTGGCGAAGAGGTGCAAACAAAAACCTCTGTGGACTTCGACCCGAAACTCGCACGGGACGAGCTGTTCCTCAACGGGAAGAAGGCGGGTGCTGAAGAAACTAAAAGGGCGGCGAGGGTGCTCAATGTTGTGAGGGAGAAGGCGGGAATTGCGGCAAAGGCGAGAGTGGTTTCTTCCAACAATTTCCCGACAAAAGCAGGAATCGCCTCGTCTGCATCGGGCTTTGCCGCGCTTGCCTGCGCTTCATGCGATGCCGCTGGCTTGAAGATGGGCAGGAAGGAACTCTCAATCCTCGCGCGCATGGGCTCAGGCTCTGCCTGCCGCTCGGTGCTTGGTGGTTTTGTGGAATGGAAGGCTGGAAAACAGAGGGGCGGGCGTGACTCCTATTCCGTTCAGCTTGCCCAAAAAAGCCACTGGAAAGGAATTGTCGACATTGTTGCCATAACCGATGCCGGAAGGAAGAAAATCGGCTCGGAGAAGGGAATGGACATCACGGTGAAGACAAGCAAGCTTTTCAAGAAGCGGCTTTTGGAGGTGCCTTCGCGGCTTTCAAGGATGCGGCGCGCGATTCGTGAAAGGGATTTTGAGGCGCTTGCCGCGCTTTGTATGGAGGACTCGGACAGCATGCACGCTTCGATGGCGGAAAGCAGGCCGCCAATTGTTTATTTGAATGAAACTTCGAAAAAGATAATGCGGGTGGTGCGGGAAATGAACGCGCGCGGGGGAAGAAGTGTTGCCGGCTATACGTTTGACGCGGGCCCGAATGCGCACGTGATAACGAGAAAGAAGGATGCGAAGAAAGTTGGGGCAATGCTTAGGAAAATACGCGGAGTCGAGCGGCTTTTTACCTGCGGGGTGGGGGGCGGGCCCAGAAAGGCGGCTTATTAGCGGATTCCCTTCTTTTTGACATCCCAAATGAATTTTCCCATCTTCACCGGAGTCACCACTATCTCAAAGCCGTAGCCGTTCTCCTTGAGGAACGCGGATACCTTCTCGTTTATGTTCTCAGCGACCTGCTCGTTGTTCATCCAGGTGGTGGATTTGCCAACGTTGAGGCAGTCTGCAACTAAGCCGGCATCAAGGTCGGAAACGCCCATCGCCATCATGCGGTCATGCACTTCCTTGGGAGTAAGCTTTGCCACAGTTGTTGATTGGGGAACCGTATCTATGTGATCGCCTCGGGCTTTGCGGGCTGGTCGCGCCCTGCGCCTTGCCAGTATTCTCGAAGAAGGTTTTTGAAGCTTTGCGGCAAAGGAACCAGCATGGAAAAATCGTGCGGGGCGGTGGTCTATTGCGAGACGCCCCTCAGGGCATGCAAGATTTCCCGCCGTTACCTTGTCCTCCACTATGCGGCAGGGCATTGGGATTTGCCGAAAGGGCATGTCGAAGCGGGGGAAAGCGAGGAAGAAACCGCCAGGCGCGAGATACGCGAGGAAACCGGGATAGCCGAGCTGGCGTTCGCCCCGGGCTTCCGCGAAAGGATAAGCTACTCGCGCAAAAACGAGCGCGGGGAAGCTATTGGGAAGGAAGTCGTTTTCTTTCTTGCGAAAACATCTGAGACAGACGTGAAGCTATCGGGTGAGCACACCGGTGCGCTTTGGCTGCCGTTTTCGCTTGCCGCAAGAAAGATTACCTATGAAAACGCGAGGGGCGTGCTCCGGAAGGCTGATGGGTTGCTCTCGGAAAAAAAATAGCTACTTTCTCGCACGTTTTTTCAGGGTGGTCTTTTTCCCTTTAGCCTTTCTTGCCTGGTTTTTTCGTTTGGCAGGCGCATTGCCTTTCCCTGCAACAAGATTTCTTATCGTTCTTCTAAGCCGCATGGAATTGAAGTTCCGCACGACGAGCGCGGCTTTCCCCTCAATCTCGCGGCGAGGGAGAGTTGTCGTAAGCGCGATGCAAGGCATCCCGGCTGCCGCAGCCGCCCTCATACCTGAAAGCGCGTCTTCCACAACCAGGCATTCGCTGGGCTTCACCCCGATTTTCTCGGCTGCGAGAAGGAACGTGTCTGGCGCGGGCTTGCGGTGTTTCACGTCCTCCAAGCCAACGAAAGGGGTCTTGGCAAGCCCGATTGAGCGAAGCGACGTTTCGATGTGCGGCCTGTGCCCGCCCGAGCCGATTGCCACCTTTATGCCGTTCTGCAAAAGAAACGAGTGGAAGGATTTGAAGCCCGTTATTATGGGCAAGCCGTGCGCGGCTATGTGCTGTTGGTAGATTTTCGCGCGCTTTTCAACCATTCCGAGGGCATTCTCCTTTACGCCGTGCTTGTGGAACAGGTCCTCTATTATCGCGACCGAGCCGACACCGGTGTATTTGCGCCGCCATACGCCCTCATCAACCTTTATGCCAAGCAGGGAAAGCGCCGCGTTGAATGTGAGAAGGTGCGCCTTCTCGCTGTCGACAACGACCCCGTCGAGGTCGAATATCACGGCACGAAGCTTGCTGAGCCTGGAAAGGGGAACGGGCTTTATCCGGCTATTTGGATGCGGCTGCTTCCCAGGAGGCGAAAACACCGCGCGGGAGGAATCGATATGCGCATCGCTTTTTTCGCAGACCGGTGCTTGATTTGTGCTTGTTTTGGGAGAGCAGCACTCGTTTTGACCAGCTTCCTCCCTGGCGGCATTCGCACGAGTTTCCATGTTTGGCAGGGTATGCGCAGCCTGGCTTGGCGATGGGCACATGGTTTGGCTTTGAGTTGTGCGCATGCATGCTATGCCCAAATCTGCGTTGGCAGGCGGCATTGCGAGGCTTGGCATAGCGTATGTCGCTGGCTCTGGCACTTGTGGCACCCGGTTGCCCCAGGAAAAAGGCTGCGGCAAATCAAAATCCAAAGGTTGAGCCCGCATGGTTTTTTGATTTGTACTTGCTTCCCGCACCCTCAGCCGAGACTGGAGCATCCAGAACGCAACTAGGCGGCTTGTCTCGAGTTCCTGTGAAGAGCGCATGATTCTCGAGATTTCCAAAATCGATGGGATTTTCATGTCGACCCGCTCAAGAAGAAAGAAACTTGTCCTAAAATCGAGCATCGGTTTTGTGACAGTTCCCTCGAAATCCGCACAATCCGAAACCTGGCGGATTTCCAGGCGCATGGAACGTGAGGCACTCATCTGGGAAAGGGAAAGTATCAGCCGCCCTTCGCTCGTCTCTGTGTACGGGATTGCGTTGTTTATGAAAAAGTGCCAATTCCCGCGCCGCCCGTCAACCTCAGTTATCCATGCCCCATACTCGCGGTGCTGCTCCACCTTCACGCCATCGACTCTCGATAATGCATCAAGAAGGTTCTCACCCCGGCGGATATAAAGGTCGATTCGCCTTTTTTTCGCCCCGCTGTCAAGCGTAAGCCTAAGCCGTATTTCCTTTCTGAAGAGAACGTTGAGCTGATGGTTAAATGCGCTGCCCGTACCCACACACCTGCCTGAAAGCAGGCTTTTCTTTCCCCGCAGGATTTAAAACCGCTAGTAGTCTATCCCTGCGCGCGAGAGGGTGCCGCGGTCGAATGGATGCTTCCGTTTTGAGACGTGCGTGACGTAATCTGCGATGTCCTCTATCGACTTTGGCGCGCCCCTGCCTGTCAGGATTAGCTCGCATTGGGGATTCTTGCCTTTTATCAGTGAAATAAGCTGCTCCTCTTTCACCAAGCCGAAAGACATTGCCGGGAATATCTCGTCGAGCACAAGGGCGTCGACCTGCCCGTTTCGCGAAAGCTCTCCTGCTTTTGAGAGTGCCGCGGCAGTAAGCTCCCTGTCGCGGTCGCTTATGGCAAAGCAGCCCCGACAGAACGTGACGTGACCGTCCTTTTTTAGCGCGGCGCGGTGCTCTTCGGAGCGCGGGCAAAATTTCGTGTTAGTCACAACAGTAATGCCGAGCTTGGAGAGGGGCTCGTTCTCGCCCGAAAAGCCCCCTTTTAGGAACTGCACGATTGCGACCCGCAACCCCCTGCCGCGGGCGCGCACAGCAATTCCGACTGCAGAGGTCGTCTTGCCGTTGCCATCGCCAGTAAGAACATGCACAAGCCCCTCTTTCCGCGACATGGTGGGCATATGGGAGCAGGAGGCTAATATTGTTTGCCCCTGAAAGCTTGCCATGCGCGAAGCTGAGCAGTGCCGAAAGATGCCTGATGGCGCGGTGTCGTGCTTTTTGTGCCAGAGGCGGTGCTTCATAAAAAAGGGCGAGGTGGGATTTTGCCGTGTGAGGGAGAATCGCGGCGGAAACTTGATGAGCCTGAATCATGGCAAGTGCGTGGCATACGCCGTGGACCCCATTGAGAAAAAGCCCTACTACCATTTTGCGCCAGGCTCGCCCGTTTTTTCGTTCGCTGCCGCGGGATGCAATTTCCGCTGCGAGCATTGCCAGAACTGGGAAATAAGCCAGCCCGGGGGGGTATTCGGGGAGGAAATGAGCCCGCATGCCATTGTCGACTTGGCGCAAAGGACAAAGTCGCACGGGATTGCCTACACCTACACCGAGCCCACCATTTTCTACGAGTATGCAAAGGACACCGCATTGCTTGCGCGCGAACGCGGGATGTACAACGTTTTCGTGACCAACGGCTACATGACGCCTGAAACCATAGGCACGCTTTCCTGGCTGGATGCCGCAAGGGTGGACCTCAAGGCATTCGACGACAAGTTCTACCGCGACGTCTGCGGGGGGGCGCGCCTTGAGCCGGTGCTCAAGTCCATCCGGCTTTTGCACGCCAAGATGCACATTGAGATAATCACGCTCCTTATCCCCACCCTCAACGACTCGGACGATGAATTGCGCGCGCTTTCAAAATGGGTGGCAAAGCTGGGCAGGGACGTGCCGCTGCACTTCACTGCCTATTACCCAGCCAACAGGACGACCCTGCCGCCCACGCCTGCCGAAACTCTTGCCCGCGCGAGAAAAATCGCAATGGAGGAAGGCGTGAATTATGTCTATACTGGCAACCGGCCTGGCGACGAGGGAGAAAGCACCTACTGCCCGTCCTGCAAAAGATGCGTGGTGAAGAGGTTTGGCTTTGAAGTGGGGGAAACGCTGCTTGAGGGCGACCGCTGCCCCGAATGCGGGCACAGGATACCCATAATCATGGACTGGAAAAGGGGGAAAAAAAATTAAAGCGCGCCAATCGCTTTCATGTGGGAAATCCTTCTTTCCAAAAGAGCCCGAGTGCCGATATCCTCGCGGTGCCACACTTTCCCCAAGATTGCCCCGCATGCCGCCTCGGCAATTTTCTCGGCTTCATGAAGGCTGTCCGCAATTCCCACCAGGCCTATTGAGCGAGAGGACTGCGTGAAAATTGCTCCCTCTTTTTCATAAACCGAGGCGTAGAAGAGCCTTGCCTTGCTTTCGGCGATTGCCCTGCTGTTTATCGAGAGCGGCTGGTCGGTTATTGACTTTGTCGGATAGCCTTCCGGCACAAGATATTTGCAAACCGTTGCTTTTTTTGAGAATTTTGGGGTTGTCTTTATTTTGCCCTGCGCCATCTGCGAGAAGATTCCGCACAAGTCGCCCTCGAATATGGAAAGAACGTTCATCGCCTCGGGGTCGCCGAAGCGCGCGTTGTACTCGATGAGTTTCACCCCTTGCGAGGTTGCCATGAAGCCGCCGTAAAGCACGCCTATGAAGGGCTTGTTGGTTTTCTTCCTGAAAGCCTCGATTGTCTTCTGCATTATTCCGACTGCATCTTCTCGGTGCTTCTCTTTGAGGAAGGGAAGCAGATGGTTTGCGTCGGAATAGCTGCCCATGCCACCCGTATTTGGCCCGACATCATTTGTGTATGCGCGCTTGTGGTCCTGCACAAGGGGCATTGGGAAAACCCTGGCGCCATCCGAGAATGCCTGGAGGGAAAATTCCTCGCCGTCAAGCTTTTCCTCGACAACTATTCTCCCCGGCTTAGAAAGAAGCTCTTTTGCATAAGCCTTCGCCTCTTCTTCGCCCTTGAGCTGGCAGCCTGTGACTTTCACGCCTTTTCCGCCCGTAAGCCCAGATGGCTTTACCGCAACCTGCCCTTTGCACGAGTCGATGAACGAAGCCGCGTCGCTTGCCGTGTCGAATATCCCGAACTTCGGCGAGCCTTGAACCCTGAAATCCTTGAGGAGCTGCCTGCAGTATGACTTGTCCCACTCGAGACGGGAGGCCTCTTTCGTTGGCGCGGCACATGGGATGCCCGCCGCAAGAAGGGCGTCGGTTACTCCTGCTGCAAGCACGGCGTCTGGCGAGGGGAATGCGAGGCTGATTTTGTTTTCAGCGGCGAACTTTGCAACCGCCGGGGGGGAGTGAATGTCGCCGGATGCGAATTCTCCCCCTGATTTTTTGACAAGCGAAATTATCCCGGGATTGCGTGCCGACATGAATGCGAAGAGGCGAACCCCGGGAGACCTACAGGCTGCTTCAGCTATCGCATGCTCCCTCGCCCCGTTACCAACGAGAAGGAAATCCATTCTTTCACCCTCCGCGAATGACGCGATTTGCGAGCCAGAGGTTTATAACATTTGAACCCAAAAAAAGCGCAGGAGGGTGGTTGACGTGGCAAAGATAATGGTTATAGGCGCGGTCGGGCAGATTGGCGCCGAGCTTACAGTCGAGCTTCGCAGGAAATACGGGGGCGGCAACGTAGTCGCCACCACGAGGAAAACCGCTTTTCCTGAGGAAATCGCGAATGGGGGGCCTTGCGAGTATTTTGACGTGCAGGATAAAACGGCGCTTGGAGGGGCGATAAAAAAGCATGGAGTTGACACCATCTACCAGCTTGCATCGCTTCTTTCGGCAACCGGGGAGAAGAACCCTGACCTGGCGTTTGATATCAACCTGTTGGGCCTCAAGAACACGCTGGACGTCGCAAGGGAGAACGGCGTCGGGAAAATATTCTGGCCAAGCTCGATTGCGGCGTTCGGACCGACCACGCCACGCGAGAGCACGCCGCAGCGGACGGTGCTTGAGCCCACCACGATGTACGGGGTGACAAAGGTTGCTGGAGAGCTTCTCTGCCAGTATTATTTCAACAAGCACGGGCTAGATATCAGAAGCGTGCGCTATCCGGGGCTCATATCCTGGAAAGCCGAGCCTGGGGGGGGCACCACAGATTACGCGGTCGCAATCTATTATGAGGCAATAAAGCACAAGAAATACTCCTGCTTTGTTGGGCCGAAGACCGTGCTCCCCATGATGTACATGCCGGATGCAATCAGGGGGACAATTGAACTTATGGAAGCCCCTTCGGAAAAGCTGACCGTGCGGACCAGCTACAATCTGGCGGCAATAAGTTTCTCGGCAGAGGAGCTTGCTGCTGAAGTGGCGCGCCATATCCCGGGCTTCATCTGCACATATGCGCCCGACCACCGGCAGAAAATCGCCGACTCGTGGCCAAAGAGCATAGACGACTCGCAGGCGCGAAAAGACTGGGGCTGGAAGCACGAGTACGGCTTGGAAAAGATGTCTGAAGATATGATACTCAATCTTCGCAAGAAGATTGAGTAGATTTCGGGTTAACCCCGAAACTGATACTCAATCTTCGCAAGAAGATTGAGTAGATTTCGAGCCCGAGCTCGAAACTGATACGAAATCTGACTCCGAAACTTCAGAAATAGCCTGCGCTAGCCCTGTGAAAAACAAAAAGGAAGGGGCATCATGCCCAGCCGAGCGCGGATGCGAGCGACTGCGCCGAAAGCACGTTTGTCATCCCAGCGACCGCGCTTGAAATCACGAAAGACACTGCAATCAGAACTGCAGCCATTGTTATCGCAACCGCCACGTTGCCCCGCTTGAGCTCCTTGAACTCATCAATCTCGGTTGTTATCTTGTCGAGGACAGAAAGCGCGATGGAAATTGAAACTATTGAAAGCACGAGCCCGACCAGCAGGTTGGCGGTGCCTATGATGAGCGACGCGATGACCATCGGGGCTTCCTGATTGGCGATTGCAAGGCCCGTAGTGAGGCTGAGGACGCCGCTTTGCACCACATTTGCTATTGAGATTATTATTGCGCCAAGCAGGATGGCAACCGCCACATTCCCCTTCTTAAGCTCAGCCATCTCGTCGATTCCGACGGTCATCTTGTCGAAAAGCCTCAAGCCCATGTAAACCGAGCCCATGGCAAGCGCAAGCCCGATGACAAGCTGGGCAAATGCGATGCCAAGCCCTAAGAATATGCTTTCAACACCCATGATTACACCCCGAACCTGCATGGGAAAACAACGTTTAAAAGGGTTTTTCGAGCCATCTTCGGTGGCGCGTGTTTTGGGCGCATTTTAAAAACAAGTTGGCGCCAAAATGGTGCATGGCATCCTATTCGACTGCGGGAGTTGACATAGTGAAAGTGAAGGGCATTCACAGCGCGATAAACGACTCGTTCTTTTCCTCGCTTCCCCCCTTTGTGCTGCCGATAAAGGGGCACTACGCCGGGCTTTTCAAATGCGGCAAGGAGACACTTGCCATCCACTGCGACGGCGTGGGAAGCAAGATACTCGTCGCTGATGATGTTGGGAAATTCGACACTGTGGGCATTGACTGCGTCGCCATGAACGTGAATGATGTTGTGTGCGTCGGCGCCCGCCCTCTCGTCATGGTCGACTACCTTGCGCTTGCAAAGGAAGATGCCGCACTTGTCTCCGAGATAATGCTTGGGCTAAAGAAAGGCGCGGATGAGGCTGGCTGCGCGATAATCGGCGGCGAGACCGCCATCTTGCCAGACATGATAATCGGGGGCAAGAAGCCCTTTGACCTGGCAGCCACCTGCGTCGGAGTTGTGGAGGGCGACGTGATAACCGGGGAGAAAATGAAACCGGGCGACGTCCTTGTGGGGCTTGAAAGCTCAGGCATCCACTCGAACGGCTACACGCTCGCAAGGCGCCTTCTTGACTCTAAGAAATGGGGCAACGGGATGCTTGTTCCGACGAAAATATACGTAAAGCCCGTTCTTCGCATGATTAAAGAATGCGCTGTACACGGGATTGCGCACATAACCGGCGGGGCGTTCTCCAAGCTCTCGAGGATTGGCTCATATGGCAAGGTCGGCTTTGTGCTTGACTCGATGCCGAAAATGTCGGGTGTGGTGGCCGAGCTTGAGCGAGTGATAAATGACGACTACGAGATGCACCGCACCTTCAACTGCGGAATAGGCATGTGCATCGCCTGCCCCAAGGAGGATGCCGCAGGGGTGGTGAAAATCGCGTCCGAATTCGGCATTGCCGCCATGAAAGTGGGCAGCGTTGTGGAAGGAAGCGATGTGGTGCTTGCCAAGGGCGGGAAGAAAATTTCGCTACTTTAGCTATTTCGGGCTTGCGCTAATCAGGAATGGAAACCGCTGCCCGAAAAAAGAACGGGCATGCGCCTAGGACATCCCATCCGCCATAGACGGCAGGCCCTTGAGGCCGAAGAACATCAAGCCGAGGAAGACGGTCGCGACCACCAGAAGCATCGCGGCGACAATCGGAGGTATCAACACGACTGCAGCCGCCTTGCCCTGAGAAAGCGCATGGACCGAGCGCATCACCTTGTAGTTGTTGTACAGCCAGATGTAGATGTTGATGGCCAGGTTTGCAAGCGAGAAAACAAATCCCACTATCGGAATCAGCGAGAGCAGGACGAACGGCGCTTCGAAGAGCGCATTGGACCCGTACAGGAGAGAATAGGCGAACGTCTGGTCTTTGTATGACCCGTTTCCGCCGAATATTTTCGCAAGGATGAAATATACTGCTGAGCCTACATAGCCCGAGATTATTGCGCTGACTGGGGCAAGCACCAATATGGCTGGCAGGGCGACGAACCATGGAAGGAATGCAAGCGATGGGTGCATTGTCGCACCAACTGTTCCGAGGAACACGAATGGCAGCAGGGCGATGATTGCAACCATGCCTGAGAACAGCCCGGCCATTGCGAATTGTTTCAGGGCGTTGTTGGCAGCAGGGTCGCCCTTGCCCTCGTTATATGTGTCAACCGGGCGGAAGAACGCCTGGGCCCAGGTTTTCAAGGCCTTTGCGGGTATTGCGGCAACCAACCCGATCACGGGCGCCTCAAGCGAGCCTATTGGGCTTTGTTCACGCTGTGCTGGATCCGCAGAATCAGCCATCAAATCACCTGAGGAACAAACGCAGCTGCTGTTTAATAAATTAACCCCGCTGGAGGCAAGTTGCTGCTGTGGTGAATGCGCCTCGCAGCCGTTTTTCTGTTCGCAGACGCGAGTTATTCGCCACGGCAGGCAAAAATCAGAAAATCTGGTCGATTCGCCAATAGCCGTCCGGCGAAAGCCCGCGCAACGGGTCGGCTCCGCGGCGGGCGTATTCCACGATTCCGGCATAGGCTATCATGGCTCCGTTGTCGGCGTTGAATTCCGGCGCAACCGCCCCGAAGCGAGCGCGGTGGGGCTCGCACATCATGGTGAGCATTTCGCAAAACCTTTTGTTTTGCGCCACGCCCCCGCAGACGATGACTTCGCGCTTCCCGGTGAGACAGAGAGCGCGCTCGGACGCCTCGCAAAGCTCGGAAAATGAGGTTTCAAGAAGAGAGCGGCAGGCGTCTTCGCGGCTGTGCGATGAAAGCGAGCGAACGGCAGAGGTAAGAAGTCCTGCGAATGCGAAATTCATGCCCTTTACTGTGTAGGGGAGAGGATAGTAGCTCCCCTTTTCGGCGAGCTTCGCCACTTCCGAGCCGTGCGGATAGCCGAATTTCGCCTCGCGCGCAAAAACGTCGAAAAGGTTGCCCAAGCCCATGTCAAGAGTCTCGCCAAGAACTGAAAATAATGGGCCGCCCTTTCTTTTGTTTTTGACTATCAGCTGTGTGTTCGCGCCGCTCACGTAGATGTAGAGCGGGTCGCGCATGGAAAGGAGCCCTGAACTTATCTCAAGATGCGCCTGGCAGTGGTTCACCCCGACAATGGGCTTTCGGTATTTCGAGGCGAGGAATTTTGCCGCGCAGCAGGAAACGCGGAGGCACTGCCCTATGCCTGGACCGCGCGAGAAGGAATGGAGGTCGATGTCGCGAAGCGAAACGCCGGACTTTGCAAGTGCGGATGCGAGGGCTTCTCCAAAAACCTCTGCGTGGCGGTCTGCTGCGGCACGGGGGAGTATGCCCTGCCCTGCTTTGGGCTTGTAGAGCCTGCGCTCGTTCGCAAGCACGCGCTTCCCGTCAACCAAGCCTATGCCAAGCGTGTGCGCCGTGCTTTCGATGCCAAGGCAAATCATGCCAAACACTATCCAAGGAAGACTGTGAATATTATTGCAGCAATGTTAAAACAGGAATGCGCCACGATTGCCGGAATGAGCGAATTCGAAAGCCTGGCTGACAGACAGAGCAAGGCGCCTATCGCGAACGCCACGATGATTTGGGCAACGGAACCGTATGAGGCGTGCATGAACGCGAAGAGCGAGGATGAGAAGGCGGCTGCGGCAATGAATGGCAGGTGCGCCGCCCTTGCCTGCCTGCTTGCGCCGCGCAATGAGAATTCCGTAAGCTTTCCGAATATTGCCCCCCGGAAGAGCATTTCCTCTGAAAGCGGTGCGAGCGTGGAGGCGAAGATGAGTATTGGCAGGGAGAACGTCGCCATCTTGTCCGTGACAAGCTGCGAGTCGAGAAGCCCGAGTGCGTAGAGAACGAGCGAGAGCGCCTCGGCGGCAATTGCGCAAAAGAAGGCGAAGAGGATGCCGAGCGCCACAAGGCTGGAAAATGACTGCCCTTTTTTCGGCAAAATGCCCAGGAGGTCGGGAGACATTGCATCCTTTTTGCCCCAGGAAAAAAGAACGGCGGCGAGGAAGAAAAATACGAACGACACCGCGACTATCCCGGATTGCGTCCGGGGAGTGGCGAGAAAAAACAGGAGGTAAAGGAAAAGGATGGAAAGAAGGAAAGGGGTTTGTTTGCCTGCCATTTTGAAGCCTACTTCTTCTCAAAATAGCCGCATTTGCCGCACGCGCGCCTGTCTGGGTGCTCGGCAAGCCTCACGCCAGGCCCGCATTTCGGGCAGTGCTTTCCTGGCTTGTAAGCCTTTATCTTCTTCTTTGCAGCGGGTTTGTCAGCCATGGCATCACATCGGTTTACTTTTTCGCAGGCGCGGCGGCTTTCTTGCCCCCCTTGGCTTTCTTTTCGGCAAGCCCGTCGCGCACGAGAAGGTGGCGGCGCTCGATTGCAAGCGCCCCCTTGCTTGCATAAAGGCGGGCGGAAACAAAAGCTTCCTTGGAACCGTATTCCGTCCCAACAGAAACTATGACGAGGAGCTGTTGGTCGGCGCCGGTCGCAGCCGCAATCGCCTCTCGAAGCTGCTTTCTTGAAGGCACAGCCTTGTCAAACGACACGACGCACTCCATCTCCTGGCGCGAAAGCGCAGGATTCTCCCTCTTGCTTTTCACTGTCAAGTCCATCAAATCACATCGCAACTAGTGTATCCTCGTCATGAGCTTCTTGCCGAGCGCGCACATTAGGTCCGCCTCCTTGCCGGCAGCAGCACCATTCAGAAGCTCGGCAGGGATTGCGAGCTCGAACACTTCGTAAGTGGTGGTGTCCATAAGTTGCGCGGTGTTCCCGTTCACCGCGACTATCTGCGCGGTCTGCCTATCGATTATCGGCACCTCGACGTCTGCATCGGATGGCACCAGGAGCTGTTTTTTCTGCCCGTCGAAAACCCCGATGCCGGTGACGCGCATTTTCGCCGCGCCGTGCTTTCCCGGCTTTGAGGAGTCGATGTTGACGATCCTGCAGGGAATGTCCTCGATTATCACATACTTTCCCTCTTTGAGCTCTTTTGCTGAAGAGAATATTTTGCTTATGAAAATCACCTTCGAGAAACGCGCTTGCGTTTAATTGCCCCGAATGGTTTTTAAAGCCGTGCGGGAGGGGTTCTGATGGCCTTTTTATTATACCCCTATTTCCTCTTTTAACCACCTTATTTAAATATGCTTCGTTATATAAAGTGGAAATATGGAAAAACTAGGCGCCAGCGAAACCAGCCTCGCATTCGAGGTGAAGGGTGGAAGGCTCATTGTGAAAAGCGAGAGCGCGCTTCCAAGCGTCCGCTACCAGGGCAGGGCTTATGTCGCAGACGAGGGGCCGTCGGTTATCGTCAACGGCAGGAAATATGCTGTGGATTGCGTGATTTAGCCAAAATGCTGCTTCTTTTAAAATCCACGTTGCCAAACCAATCCATGGCACAAGTCGGCATAACCATTCAAGACCTCCAAGGGCTTGCCCGCGTTGGCAAGGAGGAGGCGATCGAGACACTCACCGCGCTAGGCTTCCCAACGGAAGAGCTTGCTGACGGCACGCTTGATGTCGAGGTGACCCCAAACCGCCCTGACGCGCTTTCTGTTGAGGGGATTGCGAGGGCGCTCCGCGCCTATATGGGGGGAAAGCCTGATAGGTATGATGTTGGGAAACCCTCTGTTTCTGTTGTTGTCGACAAATCCGTGCTGCCGGTGCGCCCGGCGTTTTGCGGCGCGGTGGTGCGCGGCATCAGGATGGACGATTCGCTTTTGCGCTCGCTCATGCAGCTTCAGGAAAAGCTCCATGAGACTCTTGGCAGGAAGCGGCGCAAGGTGGCAATCGGCATACACGACATGGCACGCGTCCGCCCTCCGTTCAGGTATTTCGCATGCGGGCAGGATGGCGTTTCGTTCGCGCCGCTTGAGATGGGCCGGAGGATGACACCGGGGGAAATACTCAGGTTGCACGAGAAGGGGCTTGCGTATGCCCATCTTGTCGGGAAACTTTGCCCCATGATAACCGATTCGGACGGCGAGGTGCTCTCGTTCCCGCCCATAATAAACGGCGAGAGGACCAGGCTTTCCGAAAAATCGCAAACGCTTTTTATAGATTGCACGGGCACAGACGGCGCTGCGGTGCGGCAGGCGGCAAGCATAATCTGCGCAGCACTTGCGGACAGGGGCGGGAAAATCGAGGGAATTTTGATAAACGGCAAGCCGTGCGGAATACTTGCTGAGAAAAGAAGGTCCATTCCGCTTGCAAAGGCGGAAACCCTCCTTGGCGTGAAAATTGGCAAGTCGAAATGCGCCGCCCTTTTGTCGAGAATGGGCTACCTGGTTTCCGGAAGCTCACTCTTCGTTCCCGGCTACCGCACCGATATCCTTGATGATGTTGATGTTATCGAGGACATTGCGATTGCCCACGGGTTCAACAATTTCGAGCCGACCCTTCCAGCCGCGGCAACCATTGGAAGCGAACGCCCGCAAGACTTGTGCCATGAAGCCATGGTCGGGCTCGGGTATGACGAGGCTGTGACCTGGCTCCTCTCGAACGGAGGAATGGCGGGCAATGCTAAGCTGCCGCCTGCCCCCGCCGCAAGGATAGAAAACCCTCTCACTGCGGATTTCACATTGTTCCGCCAGGCGATAATCCCAAACCTCCTCAATGTGCTCTCGGAAAGCAAAAACGAGAGGCTGCCAATAAGGATTTATGAGGTCGGGCCCGTTGCAACGCCTCACCTTGGGAAACGACTTGCGTTCGCCTCGATGCATCCGAAAGCGTCTTTTTCAGAGATAAAGGGGGCTGTGTGCGCACTTTGCGAAACGCTCGGATGGGAAGCGGGTTTTGAAGCTGCCGAATACGGGCCCTATGCGCATGGCAGGTGCGCGAAAGTCCTGATAAACGGGACCGGGGCGGGTTTTTTCGGGGAAATCGCGCCCGAAGTGCTCGTCGCATTCGGCCTCGAGCAGCCATGCTGCGCCTGCGAGATTTCCATCGAATGACCAGGATGCCGGCTCAGCCGCCGCCATTTTTCGCAATGAGGAGTATGAGCTCCGCCAATCCGCGGGCTTCGCCGGGAGCGTCGCACGTTCTCTTGCCGATTATGAGCCTCTTTTTTTTCTGGTCGTAGCGGTAGCCGAGCGCCACTAGGCATTTTTTCGCGTCCATTTTCTTCTGAAGCTTCAGCGCGGCGAGGATTTTTTGCGAAAGCGCGAATGAGCCTATCCTTGCAATCTCGTATGAAAGCCTTTCGGAAAGCGTTGCCGCATCCATTTCCTGGTCAGACGCCATCCCGAGTGCCATGGCAAGCGCACCCGCATAGTCCTTGGGGTTGGCGAGAAAATGGGCGCGGAGCATCTCCCTTACTGAGGCAAGCCGCACATATGCGGATTCCTTGGCAGTTTCGCGAAGCTCGGGCGGAAGCGAGGCTGCCCGCATCTTGAAACCGCTTTTCCCGGCTCCGCCGACCCCGGGCTCGCCCCCTAGTTC
>Ga0116204_1000325_pt1 | contig 26620 bp, 38 predicted proteins | sample LakKivwa52mmetaG_FD_94481 | JGI IMG/M metagenome (GOLD analysis project Ga0116204, IMG submission 94481) | Anoxic lake water microbial communities from Lake Kivu, Rwanda to study Microbial Dark Matter (Phase II) - Lake Kivu water 52m metaG | ecosystem: Environmental > Aquatic > Freshwater > Lake... | reverse complement strand
GGGGCTGGGATAGATTAAAAAAAGATATGTACCTACGTGTATAAGGGGGGGGGGGGATAAGAATCGTTATTTATATCTTATTTAGTAGGAAGCCGTAAGTCGGGTGTTTTGAATTCTATTAGTCTTCTCGTCTAAAATTAGAGTTTGTTTTGACTTAGGTTATAAGGACGTTGGTATGTTTTTTGAAGGTTATTTGTATTTTCTTATATTTTAATATAGGAGAGTGTATAGGGGACATTACGGAATATTAGTTCTAACCTAGGGTTGAGGGTTATATGCGCTACCGTTTCTGCGCAACTGCGCTACCGTTTCTGCGCAACTGCGCTACCGTTTCTGCGCAACTGCGCTACCGTTTCTGCGCAACCATCGGCGGGTTCTTTTTAGTTATCTATAGGTGGTGAGGCTAGGGTATGATGGAGTTACGTTTAGGGGGGCGTTTTGCCATAACCTAGTTAAGGATGAATTGCTTTGCGACGGGACGTAGATGGACGGGAAGAGTTTTGACCAGATTATAGTAGAATCCTTGGCTATAGAGGCCGAGGACGCGAAGCAGGCTGGAAAGCTGGGCTACATGGCGCGTGCTTTAGTTCAGGCTACCCTACCTCACAAGGCAACCTCTGCAATCCAGTTCACCCGCCGGAATGGAGTCTTCGAACTTTCAATTACAGCTCTCAGTCCCAAGGGTTTGCCCTATGGCTCAATCCCTCGCTTGCTATTGTCATGGATGACGACAGAAGCCGTTTATACACGATCTCCGGTTTTAGAGATGGGCTCCAGCCTTTCGGCCTTTATGGCTGAATTAGGTCTGAGCCGCACAGGTGGAGCAAAGGGCGATATCACAAGATTTCGTAACCAAGCCACACGTCTTTTTGCGTCGGCGATTTATTGTAGCTATTCGGATGAAACGAGGGATAAAGGCGAAGCGTTAATTTTGGTGAAATCCCATGAGTTATGGTGGACGCCCAAAAGACCTAACCAATTACCGCTATGGAAGTCTACCGTTACACTTAGCACAGATTTTTTTAGCGAGATTATTGAACGGCCTGTGCCGGTCGATATGCTGGCATTAAAGCTTCTCAAGCGGTCGCCCATGGCGCTTGATATATATTTTTGGCTCACCTATCGCATGTCGTATTTGAGTCGAGATACGGTCATGCCATGGCCTCTTTTACAATTGCAATTTGGGGCTGATTATGCTCAACATGCGCATGGACTTAGGAACTTCAAAATAAAGTTTCTAAAGAGATTAGCAGATGTAAAAGCTGTCTATAATAGGGCCAGGGTTTCCCCTATCGATAGAGGGTTGCTTTTGAAGCCAAGCCCACCCCATGTGGCTAAGCGACCGGTTCAGATGTTGCCGGGCAGCCGAAAAGGCACGAAGAGCGATGGGGGTGAGGCTGTCATAGCTACGTTACTGCCAGGCTCTGAAGTTTCGCTTAGCCTGGATGTCTATGAAAAGGCTAAAAGAGCTGCGCCGCGCCTTGATGTTTACGCCCTTGAAAGCGAGTGGCGGGCGTGGATAGCAAAAAACGGGAAAGGTCCACGCGATCCTGATAGAGCTTTTATCGGCTTTTGTTATAAAAAGTACCAGCAGCAGAACGGTAACAGATAGCATGGTTCCCTGTCCTACTTTTGGTCTTTCGTGCTTTTTACCTATCCCGCGTTTTTACTCCCACGCCTTCAAGACCTCCCGCAGCAAGCAAGGCATTCAGTTTTGAGATTAGCTTCCGCAGCCCGCAATCTGAATCGATGGCGGGAATTTGGCGGGTTAACCTTATGGCGCTTAAGGAGTTAGCGTACCAGTATCTCGTAAAGCACCAGCATGGTATTGAGGTGGTTCCTTTAAGATCGATATGCACTATAAACTTAGTCAAGAAGTCTATGGAGGCCACCGAGAACGAACTAAGATTAGGTCACGCCGTGCTTATTGGCTACGGCTTCGCCAAAGACCTGACTGAAAACCTCGTTGACGATAATGGATGATATTTTTGCCCTCGCTCCCGTTGGCCCAGTTGGGGGGAAGCTTCTGCACATGGTTTGCCCTGCCAAGGGGCGTTAGACGGAGGCTGGTGCGCTGCGGCTAACGTTAATGAGCTCTTTGTGTGCTAGCTGCTATCGAGAATGTAGTGCAGTACCCCAAGGTGGTGGGGTGCCAGCTCGTCCTTGATTTGCATGTGGCCAGCCTTCGGCTACTTGGTCGTAGGTGCTCAGGATGCTAACCATGCGTCCACCGTACTTGCGGATGATGTCGGCGGCGACCTTGATGCCCCCGGGCTGGTCGGGCAGGTCCATAGCGAACTGGATGCCGCCGCGGGTTACGCTAGTCGGGGCAATGAGCACGCGAAAAATGTCGCTCTGTGAGTGAGCATGGCTACGACATTGCCGTCGTCATTTAGAATGGGTATGCCGTTTGGTTTTGTTCTCGAGCATGACCTGAGCAGTCTCTTCGATGGTGTCGTGGAGATGCACGGTGAGGGGCGACGGTGTAATGATGTCCTTCACCTTTGCCTGCGAGAGCAGGTGTGTCAGCACGTGGACTTCCAGGGCAGCGGCGTCGCTGTCCACAGCTCGCGTCAGGTCCTTATCGCTGATGATGCCCACCAGCACACCGTTCTTGCCGATTATCCGGATATGCGTCCGATTCGGTTCTCCTTAAGAGAAGGTGAATGGCCTGAGATATGGACTCGTTGGGATAGATGCTAATCAGCCGTGTACTCATTCAATTGACGACCAGCATGTCTACCCACACTTCATGATCTCCCCTTAAACTCTTAAGACCTCTTTAAAACGTCCTGCTTTAGAAGCTCTCAGTTTTTTCTCGATTTTTTTCCCCCCATAAAGTTATCCAAGTTCGGATACTATCAAATATAACAATAGTACTCATAATCATTAACATTAAACATATCCAAGCATTTAAATTTTGACTATTGGTATAATAAGTTTTGATGTTTAAAATGCTGGCATGAATAGCCATAATAAAGATAAAGAGACAGGGAATAATAGTAACCAAGGCATAATACTTGTTTCTACAACTTTTTAACACAACTGCAGTACCAATTGCTAATGCTAAAGAAGCCAATTCTTGATTAGTTGTTCCAAATAATGGCCAGATGGAAGAAATATTGCCAGTGTATAGCAGATACCCCCAGACAATAGAAACGGCAACGCTTAAGGCAGTCCTATAGAATAAGGTATTATGAGTTTTGAGCGGAGCATAAATTGAGCCAATGATATTTTGTAAAATATAGCGAGCGACTCTAGCACCCGAATCGATTAATGTAAGAATAAATAACGCTTCGAACATAATGATAAACTGAAACCAATATTTCATCGTAGGGATAAGCCAAGTAGCAACTTTAGAAAAAATACTAGCCATCCCAACTGCTAAAGAAACTCCACCCCCAGGACGGTGAGCAACATCAAGACCAACCATTGTACTTAATTGTGGTAATTCGACTACTGCCATATTTAATTTGGCAAAAACATCTTTAGAGGCATTGATGGCAAAGTAGTCTGCTGGGACAAGAGTGACTATTACTATTAAAGCCATAGCGGCGACAAATCCCTCGGCTAACATAGCACCATAACCAATCAGTGGTATATGACTTTCTTGTTCTATGATTTTTGGGGTAGTACCAGTGCTGATTAATGCATGAAACCCAGAGATAGCACCACAAGCGATAGTAATAAATACATAGGGCCACCAAGGACCGTTAATGATAGGACCATTGCCAGAAATAAATTCAGTAGTAAAAGGAAATTTAATTTCTGGTCGTACTAAGAAAACACTGATTGCTAATACAACAATCACTCCGATTTTCATATAGGTACTTAGATATCCGCGAGGGGTTAATAAAAACCACACCGGTAACACCATTACAAAAAATGTATAGATTGGTAGGATGATTGATAACGTATCCTTATTAAAGGAAAGCCAAGTGCCAATTTTTGTGCCCACGACATAAGGGCCAGAAAAAACTGACAAACAAATAGCACTTATACCAACAATAGATCCGATCAGAATAGAACCTTTAGCACGAAAAATATATAGTCCCACTACCATAGCAATAGGGATAGTCATAAAAATAGAAAAAACACCCCAAGGGTTATTATAAAGAATATGAACTACTACAATCCCCACGCCAGCAAGAGTTATAATAATAATGAAGAAAGTTAAGACGGCAGTTATAAAGCCGGTGAGGGAACTTATTTTTGTTTTAGCAATATTAGCAATCGATTCCCCTTTATGTCTAATGGAAGCAGTTAAAAGAACCATGTCATGTACAGCACCAGCAAAAACCGAGCCTAGGAGAATCCAAAAAAAACAGGGCCCCCAACCGAATTGGGCAGCTAGTGCTGGCCCAATTAAGGGGCCAGCACCAGCAATCGCAGCAAAATGTTGGCCAAATGCTATCCATTTATTAGTGGGAACATAATCGGATCCGTCATTAAACTCGACAGCCGGAGTAGTTTTTTTATTATCTAACACTAAGACTTTAGCGGCAATAAAAGCAGCATAATAGCGATATGCTAGGATAAAAGTGCAGATTAATGTGGTAAGCAATACTAGGACTTTCATAGTTTTATTCCCATTGTCGCTTGGTCAGTTTGATGCGCCATGTAAATCATGGGGCAGCATAGGCTCTATACCAAAAATATTTTCCCTAATAATAGTCTGCGATTAGTCAACATTTAGACTGAGATAAACGAAATCATAAGTATGATCAGCGCTCATAAGTGGTACAATTAGTACACCGCATTTAAAAAATTAGGCTTTCGTCACGATCACGAGCTAAACGCCGAGTGCGCCCAGGGCCTAGAGTAAAACATCTACGATGTAAATAATATATCACGCCGTCGGGCAAGGCATTTAATTAATGCACAGTTATTTGTAGGTCTTATCTGTTTGCCAGTTTTTTTGGCTCTGTAGCAGTTCATCTTATTTTTTTCGTTATAACAATCTTTGGGGTGTCTTTTTTATTTTTATGACTATCCCAATTACTATAGCAGTGGAACTATATATTATATTCCCCGTGTTTAAAGGGTTACATTCTAATCAGATCTATTGTTGCTAACTGTTAAGCCAAAACAAAAAAATGTTATTAGGCAGGATATCAGGTGGGATACGTTGCTGGCCTACCCGCTGGGGCGAAAACTAACGCCACCATGAACACATGGAAGACCAGCGTGCCCGCCGTGCTGTTTGTCTATACTTTCATATTCCCGGTCAGGTCTCTCGAAGTCGACACCGCGCGGCTCAAGGTCAGCCACGATTTGCCCCAGGTCCCGAGGATATCCCCTCTACTCCCAGCGCCTTGCAGGACTACTCAAGCTCGGGATATACGGAAGTTTTTGCCGTATAATTATATTAATTTTAACGGGTTTGGATGCCCATGGCCACAAAAAAACGAACCACGCTGATCGTCCAGGAAATCCATTCTAATCTCCAATAGTTGGCTCTTGGCCATACCGATCAGGCCCAAGGCCTGTATAAACTCTCCATCCAGCGGTCGATACCCCGCCGCACATACCTAACACTCTGTCACCACTTGCACCTAAAACCGCTCGGAACGCCGCGGCCATGGCCTGCACTATCTCCTGAAGCAAGTCCATGCCTCACTCTCAATCTGCTTGCGCAGCTACGCTAACCTCTCTACCTTCTACCTTAGTCTCTCGACTATCATTGCTTCTTCGTTGCTGACTTTTGTCGGCCTCTTCCTCCAAACCGAGGATGGCCGTGATGCTCTCTCTTCTCACCCCCCTAATATTAGTGAGACTTATCATAGCACTACGCCCCTGGGCTCTAACTCAATTAAACGTAAATTTTTCGGTCCCTTAACCATAAAAGTAGCAGTGACATTAATAAATGATAAAATACCAGTTAGTATATAGACTGAATCATAGTTATCAGTTGTAACTTTAATAAATTGTGCTGATTTACCCCCCCCCCTCCTCCAATTTCAACACCAAGATAAATTATTCCATAAAAGGCGCCATTTTTTTAGGTAAAAACTCTTAGTCGCAGCAAGAGATAAAGTAAAATTAAAGCTATACTAAATCCTAGCAAAAAACAGCCAATAAAACAAAAAAATGTATAAATATTTTCACTTATTCCTAAAAAAAAATTAACATTGCCATTAACTGTAATTCCATATAGCTATAAGCACTACTCCTGCCCAACTACCTAAAGCCTGTTGAGTCATCTAGATACATTACTAAGAATCCATCATCCAACCCCAGCATTTATGCCTAATTAAGGGGATTAAGATGTATAAAAACGCTGTTTAAAGAGCTTCATTAATAGTAAAATTAATAGCTTTTCTCCTTCTATAGTAACAGTCGTAGTTTTTGTTATAGCAATATTTTTTAGAGTATAACCAGCGGGTGGATTGACTAACAAAGCTCCTAACCCGCAACTTACTACTAAATAAGCATATACGAAGATTATCAAAGTAGTATTTAGATCAAAACCGTTTATCAAAAAATCCTAACTGGGCAACATATGCTGGAGCCAATCCAGGGTTAGCCACCATTATACCTAAGAATTTAACCAGTTTTACTTGGAGGAAACCATTTAATATCCGGAGGTGTTGCTGAAGCATAATAAAAAAAATCCAGTACCTAAAAGAAGCCACATACCTACCAGCCATAGTGTCAGTGGATATGATAATGTACATAATAACAACCACGAACTAACTAAAATACTGCTGAGTATTGCTGTGAGTCGTGGACTCATACTTGTCTTGTATGCGACCAGCCAACAGTACGCTACAAGCAACCATTGGGAAACAATGCGCAAAAGAATCGTTTAAGTTATTTTAATCCCAATTAAAGCGTTCATCAACATTTTTAATGGAAACTTTAATAGCAACTTTAAATAGGCTAAAAGCATATAAAAGATCTAATGATAAAGTAATACCTACCCCCGCTAGGATAACAATCCACCCCTTATTCTGTTCTTTAGTCATCATTTACGTTAAGTTCCCTTTAAGTGGCTCCAGTCTGGTCAAGTGTTGTATGCAGGTCTTGCCATCCTAGGGATGATTAGCTGCAGCAGCCGGGCGACAGTCTGTTCGTTGTTTTTTACCAAACCCCTGTGATGTACCAATCGCTATGATGCTTTTTATTTTTTTATTTTGCAGATGGAAAAGCGAAGGCTTCACCACCCGTGGGGGTGAAAACTAAGCTAAGCTTAAAAGCTTCCTTTATAATTTTTAAAACTTTTATGAGATTATGAGGGGGGATTGTCATAAGTAACCATATATCGTGTCGTGTGGCATCCATCAAAGCCAGGATCAGACCTGTGCGATCCTTTTACACTTGGCGTGGCCCCCTTTTTGTACTGAACCTCTTTTAAGTGTAATAGTGTATTTTATAATACGGTAATAAATAGAGTAACACTACACCCAGTTTAGGGCGTCCTTCTTGAATCCGCTGATCCTGGTCAGCAGTTGGCTGCGATCAGCCAGCGGATAGCGGTGCGGATGTGATCCCGCTTATTGAAGTGGGATAGGGGGCTCCTCTAGGTTAAGCGTAGAGGTCAGGGCTAGTAGGTAGGTGTCCCTGCCAGCAGTCTTTACGGTAAAATTGGACGAACCTGTAGAGGCTCTTGGCATAGGTCGGTCGGCAGAGGTGCGATAGGCAAGCCCAGCTGAATAGACACAGCCTCCATAAGACGCTCCAGCTGCTCGCGTAGGGCCTGATATGGACCAGAGTATGCGGGTATCTGGGTTGTTTTACCCTGGTCGTCGGCCAAGGAGAGGTTTTTTCTTGTCCAGTGGGGGCAGCAGCTCTATCAACTTTGCCAAATCACTTTTATCGTCCAGCGCCAAAAATTTCTGCCTGACCATGAGCACCGCACCGCTGCCTTGATAATCCAACCCCTGCCAGCCCTGCCAGAGTTATTTGCTATAGCTTGGGCCACCTTTTTTGGCTTCGATCTCCAGTAAGCGCAGGGTCTCCCGAGAGTTTCATCAACCAGCAGGAAACGTAACGCTACATTTTTCCTGATCGGCGGCCTCTAATAAGCTTTTCCTCATAGCATTTTCTCCAGTCTTTTGGCCAGCGCTGTAACCTTGCGTCTGGCTATGAATAATGACGCTAATTGGCCGCTTTGGCCAACGCAAGGTACTGTAAGCAGTATAACATATAAAAAGAAAATCCTGACTATCTACTTCTTGTTAAGAGCGATATGTATACACGTTATGTACGTATTAAGTTAAGGGCTATATACGTAAAAATCTGTTAAGGGCAGCGGCCGCCGAAACGGCAAGCAAAAGCGTCCTAGGTTCGACGTCCTGGGCTGGACGTTAAAACAAACGCCTGGGCCAGCCTGGGCGCAGCCCTCTCCCCTGCCAGCGAAAACGACAAGGGCCCGTCAGGGCGGATCTCCCTGGTGTTCACCTATACCTTATCTATCTTAATTATACCTTTAATTATGTCTTCGTGACAGCCGGCGCTAGCGGTGGGTCTCAGATCCCTGGGCGCGGATATACCTAAGTTAGCCAAGTCATTTTTATTTGTACTATGGTGTTCATTATCAGCTTCGCCTGTCAGATACTAGGAAGCTGGAGCCTCTATCGCGCCGCTACCCCTGACGTCGTCGCCAAGCTACACCTTCCTCTAACCTGGTCTCTGGAACTTACCAGTGAAGCTGGCTTCATCATCGCCCTTTTAGCTAGCATCTTCGTAGGTAACCTCATGCCCAGCCTGGCTGAGCAGTTCAAGGAGGCCCTGCAGCCGGCGATGTACATCAAGATCGCCATCGTCATCCTGGACGCGGAGCTGGGAGCAAAAAAGCTATCATCGATGCTATAGGCCTGGCTTCCTTAGTCACCTTCCGCTGTCTCTGCGCCATCATGGATATAGAGTCCTCCCTGATTTTTTTAGTCCTCGTTTGTAAAAAGGTAAGGGAAAGGGAGAAGAAGACTGCATGCTCGCTGTGCGATCCTAGCGGTCGCCAAGCGTGATAGCCTGCTGGTATTGCCCGAGATGCCAAACGTTCAGCGAGAGCGACTTGTCCATCATCCGGGAGTGGCGTAACCCAACCAACCAGCTGGGCCTGGTTGTGGTTGCCGTCTAGTTTAAGGTTGGCGTGGCGTGGAAAGATGGGAGGAGTCAGGGCATGGGACCAGAACCGGCGCGAATGCCTACGGCTGAGCGAAATCCGCGACCACAGTTTGGGCGGCAGCGCGACCGTGCCAGGGGCCTCAACCTGGTGCTGACGATGATGTTTTTACCATATTTGAGCAGGTCGAGCGCGTTGGCGCACAGGACAAGCATAATTAGTATAAGGTGGCCACATCGCCCAGCACGAAGCGGGGGGAAGCGGTCTAGCACAGCACTGCCGGGCCTGAGTCCGACGAAGGTGCAGTAGATCACGGCCAGGATGAACGACCAGATGCCGATGAACACGTCGATGAAGATATTCACCGGGATGGCGGCTATGGTAATCCAACCTCCCCGGTAGTGGACACCGGTGTCAGCCAGAACCTTGGCGCAGATGAGTGTATCGGTGATGGCATCACTGGCGATGGCCCGTCGTCGGACTTAACTGCTAGCCCCATCCAGGCCCCAGCCACCATGGGTTCGCTACTAAGGCCTATTCGCGCTGCGCCACAAAGGGCAGAGCTAGCATCTCAATACAGGTAAAACCACCATCAACGAGGAGACCATGATGGGCACCAGGGGCCGGGGCAAGGATAGCGCCCCCCGTGGCGATAGCCGCTGACACGTTGCATATAGATATGCGTCGGAGGCCAAGGGAGCGACCACCGCGGCTGAACTTAAAACACTCACGCGCTACGAAGTAAACGAGGGGTTGTGATAGATCTACCACCACGTTAGGCGTGGTAAGGAAATTAAGGCGTTATAATTTTTTAAAATATCGTTTGGAGCTATACCTTGATCGCGTATCATCTCAACGAGTTTCGATAAGATAAGGATTCCATGCAACCGTATCTAATGCATTAACGCATCGACCGAGCGAGAAATAAGCTATGTCGATTGGCTATACGCGTGTCTCGCCCCAGGATCAAACCTTTTGAATCGCAATGCGAAGCTCTGACTAAGGCCGGGTGTAAAAAAGTCTTTGAGGACAAGGTAAGTGGCACATGCGCCGACCGGCTAGGCTTAGCCAAGGGCCTCGAAATATTGCGCGAGAGCGATACCATGAAAGTACGGTATGGCTAGAAGAATTCTGCCCCCCCCCGCCCTGCGCCGGAGGGGGGGGATTCTTGTTCAATGACGGACTTCTCAGGCGTATTAAAGGCCAAATCCAAAGTACAGCGTCATTAAATAAAAGGTGGAGTTGGTGCCTAGGGCGGAAGTCGAACCCGCACGCCCTGTCGGGTAGGGAATTTTAAGTCCGCTTCTATAGTCTACATCTTCATTCACTCCACCCTCCACACTTTTACAAATAATCATTGTAATATTCGTATAATATGTTTATACTTTTTAATTCGTATCGTGCCATTAATAAATGGGGATAGGGCGGGACAGAGACTGGGTGGAGAATATCTTTTAAAAAATATCTTGGGGGGCGTTGGCGATTACATCCCATCCATAAACATGGAGCAATGCCTGAGGGATGTAGTGAACAAAAGGCTGCTTTAAAGCTAGCCGACTTAAAACAAGCAGCTAAGACTGGAGAAGGATTTACCCGTTTAGCAGAAAAACTAGCCTTAGCTGAAAATAAACGTCAACTTGAGGACGATATCAAAAAAGCAGCAAGCGATAGATAGCTTAACCTTTGATATTTTTTTTTGGCAAAAAAACTTATTTTCCCCAAGCCCCAAAAGACAAAATTTCTGGTAGCTGGAGACGTAAATATTAATTCTATCGCCTATGGCTAGCTCCAATAATTGGTAATTACTCTCTTAGAGATATAAGTCCTATTCATTTCGGACGCATCAAGAATAACCTGGTTGAGGCAGGGCGATCCCCTCAGTCTATTCAATATTGTCTAGCTGTAGTACATCAAGTATTTAACCACGCCCGCAGGTTAGATCTATATCAAGAGGATCCACCTACTAATAAAGTAAAAACATCTAAAATAGATAGTCGTCGCTTAAGATTTTAAAGTTTAAAAGAAGCGTTAACTCTACTTGAGTCTTTAATCTAAGGATGGCCTACAACGCATAATATAGTCCTTTTAAGTTTACATGCTGGTATGAGAGCCGGAGAGATACTGGCTCTTATCTGGACTGATATCGATCTAGAACAAGGGATAATCATCTTGCGTGATACCCAAAACGGTCGCTCTCGTTATGCCTATATGACCGCAGAGGTCAGGGCTATGCTAGTTAAACTACCCAACGGCAACTCTTCTAATTTTGTTTTTACTAGGCCAGATGGGGCACAATATAATTATAATATATTTAGTACAATAGTTAGAGGTGTGGTAACTGAATTAGGATCCAATACAAGAAGTACCGACTCTCGCTAGTTGGTTTATTTTTATACCTTAGCCACACCTATGCCTTCTGGCTGGTGATGCAAGGTATCCCGCTCTATACCGTACAAAGGCCTCTAGGGCATCAGAGCAGTACTATGACCGAACGCTACAGCCACTTAACCCCAGATCACCGAAAAGAAGCAGTGACAAAGTTAGAGAAGTTCGTAAATAAAGATAAAAAAAGTCTTTCCATTTTTGATAATAAAGCTTCGCATAGGAAGAATTACTTTCAACGTATGTCATACTATCAATTTACTAAAATTCAATTCATATATATTCTACTTTCAAGATCTCCCACGGCAAAGCAGCCATGTAACTAAGAATTAATTGCTTAGTTTTATAGTAACTAAAAACATTTTTATCTTGCTTCTTAATAATTGGGAACGTATTAAATATATATTCAGCGTCATTTTGCTCCAACCCGTATAGTATGAAGTAAAGTGCATCTAAGCGGGCTCGTGAATGGCGGCGTTCCTCTTCATCCCATAAGTAAGGTATTCCTAAATACCCCATATCATTCGCAAAGGGCTTCATATCAGCAGAAGTATATGTAAGCCTTAGGACCTCTTTTTTTATTAATTCTGCCGCTGAATTATCCCTAAAAATTTGTGTATAATTAGATTCAATCAGCACGGGCAACTGTTCTACAATATACCAATTAAGATTAGTACCTTGTATTTTGTTGCGAACTATAAAATCAAAAACAAAAGGATTAAATTCGCTAGTATTAATGGCGCGAATAAGTTATATGTATTATTATTCTCTATAGAGTTTGGCATCAGTAAGGGCAAGTTGTTCTCAATTCCCGCAAATGGGACAGCAGCAGCGATCATTGTTCTTGCATTAGTCGCCACAGTTATATTTCTGAATCCCAACAGCCAGCTAACCCCTACTGGCCAAGGTATGGTATTTTTATCCACCCAATATTGTGGCGCAGGCATCGAAGTTTGGGTTAGCATGCTGTTCTTCTGTAGCAGGCTGTAATGAAGCAGGACGTTTAATATTTTGTAAAATTACAACTATACTCGCAGCTCTATGATCGAAGGCTTTAATCATTTTGCCTTCGTATGATGGCACATAATCCTCTTCGCCTTTCTTCCAGCGATTGACCGCTACTCTGTAGAAGCCCTTTTTCTTAAGCTGCTCAGCCGTATGGAATAGCCTAGAGTCTTGGGTCATATGGAAGAATCCCCGGCGATGATGCACTGGCCAGGCTAATCGAGGCACCATCCCCCGATGGTCTACTAATATAGGTACCCGTTTGTATATATCCTTAACTATCTCTGCATCTCGTTTAGTACGGAATACTGGGACAGTACCAGTGTTGGGGTTAATATGAGCGGAATCTTCGGCTTTCAATGTGAAGCTGCAGTCTTCACGATTAACATCTTCAACTGACTTTAAAAAGAAAGCACATTGGGCACTGTCAAAATGTCTTTTCTCTCCACCAGCAATAAAGACACAAAAATTTAGCCTACCATCTATTCCTGGAAAAAATTTAGATTTGTATGCATCAGCACGCTTGAACTGATCAGGCGCTTTTGGGAATTTTTTAGACTCATCAGTACGGCGGTTTTCAAAATCAAAGATATAGGCAAGACGATTGGTAGTGGATATTTGTTTAAGAAATTTACTAGCTCCTTTATTAGCATAGATCCCAGATGGGGTAAGCAGGCCAACCATACCGTTATGGGTTAATTAAGGTAAGGGTTTGTTCTACAACTAACTGATATAAATTTAATTTTCCCTCTTTTAATAGAAGTAATTCGCCTTGCTGTCTAGCCACGGTTACGGTAGTTTTAGATATCCATTTAGCCTTTTTATATTTCTTAATGGAAGGATCAGCTATCTCGCAATGGGCATCTATCCATTCCCAATCTTCAATCTGTATGGTATCCCATGGTGGATTACCAACAATAGCATCAAATCCGCCTTGACGTTCGACATTGTCCCACGCTGTCCAGACATCCGGGAAGGCAATCTGCCAGTGTAAAAACCGCTGTTACTGTGATATTTCTAAACAGCGTCCTAGTGTACGTGCTGCGTTTAGTTTAATATCATCTTGAGATATATTTGTATTTTTTAAGTTAGGCTGTCGCCCGTCGTCGTCATTAATTAGCCCACAGAAGCTAGAGTTAATAAATTGCCGAGGGTACCATCAAAAATATTTCGAATGGGAATAGGGGCTTTTTACTAGTTAAGCTGTCTACGCCTACCCAGCGTAAGGCCTGTCGCAGATTTAATATATTCCGAAGTGGTATTGTTCCTTCTTGCACTTGACCAAAAAATTGTCTTGAGTCTTTAATTTCACCAATATCTATATCAGGCAAGTCTTCGATGCGTTGCACAGTCATAGCTGTCTGCATTGCTTGTTGTATGTAACGGTTAATAAATAGACCAAAATTAGAATTCGCCAGTTCTTTTTCGACTAGGTTCACCCATTCCCCAAAGAGTGAATTGCCACAGCAAAGATGATGATCTAAAAAAGACAAAGGTACGCCTACAGTAAACGTATGCAGCCAGAGAGAGATTTTGGATAACTCTACCGCCATAGGATTTATATCTACCCCATAAATGACGCGCTTTATGATAATACGCCGCACTAATAAGCGGTCATTTAGCTGCTCTGGTTGTATCTGCCAACTATTAATTTTAGCTTTATTAAAAATTTGTTCGCGTAGGGTTTTAATACGCTTGGCTAGAGGTGATTGATAAATAATATCATTATCTATTTTTGCTACATAATTTTCCACTCTAGCCGTAGCTTCTAATATATTATCTGCTAAATAATCAACCAGAGAAACTAGGGAATATCCACTACCCATGGCTGGATCACAAATACGCAATTTTAACATAGCCAAAGCAGGGCCAACGACTTCTAGTTCCTCTAATTGATTGGCTCGTAACCCGTGATTAGATTTTAATTGTTCAATTTTATTTATAAAATTATTTTGTATGTCCTGAAGTAAAGGGTCAATAGTGCGTTCGATAATTAGCCGTACCAATTTTTCAGGAGTGTAGTAACTGCCACTATCTTTACGAGAGTAGATACCAGGCCTGACTTCTATGTTGCCGTTATCTAAATAGGGCTAAATTTCTAATAAGCGCTCGTAGATAGAGCCAAGTTGTTGCATAGATAAATCTCGATAATTAATCCAATGTTTATTATCATCTGTTCTAGATAAATAATCTATTATGGGCGCAAAAATTGAATCTGATAACCTTATTCGCTCTAAAAGTTGATATCGCTCTGGGTCAAAAAGACCGCCGTTATAGGGAGGTACATTGAGACTAGAGTCACCTTGATTAATAATACGAAATAGGCCCTGCATCCTTATAGTAGTAATTACCCACTGAATCACTGAACGCATACCCTTGATTTACACGGCTAGTAATTTCTCCCCGCGTTTTATGTAAGCTATATTTTTGATATTTCTCGTCATCGACTGGCAATAAATTGCGGTCTTCAGCATATAATACAAATAGAATTCGGTAGAGTAAAATTAGCGTAGCTTCTTTGAACTCAATTTAATATTTATCGTTAGATAAATTAGGAGGTCAGGGTCGTTTTTGTATAACGTTTTAATGAGCTCAGGGAAGAATTTTTCAAAAACACTCGAAAAATTTTGAGCAACTTGCTCCTCCCATAAACGGCCTTTATTTAGCGCTAGATCATGGAAAGTACGCCTGTCGACCCCTTGCGGGACAAAGGACTCTCGTCTAAACATCAACCCAAAAAGCTTTAACCAATGATTAGGGTCAAGCCTCTGTTGGCAACGGTTGCTAACCTCAGGGAGCTTCAGACTTGCTGATAAATTCAACTCTAGAAACTCTTCAGAACGGGAGTACGCTCGCTGATAATATAAGCGCCAATGCTTACTATTAGTTTAAATACCCCATAGGATATGCCCGTCAGATTTAACTTCAGCATCGCTTAAATAATGAAGAATTTGCGTAGAAGGTGTGCCTATTCCTTTCAATTTACCAGAGGTCCTATCTAGCGGAACGTCCATCTCTTATTCTCACATATGACCATCCCAATAATGTAATTTATTCGAAGGTTTTGTTTCAGCGTCTGCCTTATTCTTTGCTATTGCATCAAGAAATAAAAGTAGATCCGGAGTATAACCCTTGCCCTTGGGAGATATATTAACTTAGGTTGAATAGTCCTTCCAGCCTAATATTCTTAAAATTGGTAATATAAACTCGTGTTCTGTCTGAGATTCATTTAGGCTGGCTGTCATAGAAAAATTTTCGAAACTCGGCGCTATGTCAGAGCGAAAGTTGTCAACAGCTTGGACCCCACACTTTCCCCAAGCTTCAGTTTGGCATATGCCATCTTCTAAAAAATATTGAGTAAATAATTGACCTTTATTCATGCGATTATCCTAACTCCTGTGATGTTTATTCCTTTATTTAAAAAATAAATTACACTGGCGTTAGTTTTTTTATATATCGTTTTTTTAGTATAATTAGTTAAATAACTCACGCCCTCAATGAACAAGTGCAACAACAGTTATCTCGGCTGGGATTTTGTAGTCTATTTTTTTGTCTATTGCTAATGCATAATCCAGTTATGTATTTTACTCACATATTATTTTGCTTAAATTAACGCACTTAAAAAATTATTTTCTGCCCATCTATCGACCTGATTATCAGCTCACCTCTGCTATGAAGCATAGGTTCGACAAAATACTCAACCCACCATACCTCAATGATTTCATCATGCCCAACATCCTCTTCTGGAGCATATTATATGAGCCTAATGACCATAAAATATAAAAAGCAAAAATGGTTAAGCTAGAATAATGCTTATTCACCGGGTTCATATTAAAAATCATTCCGCCATATTGGGCACAAAAAAGCAGAATAATCATGGTGTTAACACTCGCGCTTTGAAATATGGGGATAATGTGGGCAACAAAGTCCGTGCGGGGTTGTTTCCTAATAAATATGAAGCAAAATACGCCTATTAGCTTGAAAAACTTTTTTAAACACGAGAATATAATAAAATGATATAATAAAAGTTAAGATAATTTTATAATATTGAGCGGCAAAAAAAATGACCGCCTCGCTTGCTAAAAATTATAATTTAAGTACTGGGCAGGTCTAGCCTGGAGACAAGAGGAATACTTTTAATAGGCTAAGAACTACCGCAACGCCGGTAATTGCTGCAGTTTGAAGGAGGTCGGTTACTTCAACCCCACCCAGTGGTGACCCACTACTTCGATGCTCTTCAGCTGCTTGATCTCCAGATGATCATTTCGCCCTAGCCGGCTATGCTCGTAGCGCATTAGCGGTGGACCGAGCTTCAGATCTGAACTTTGTTTAGGCCTAACCGTCTGAATTTATTGGGCTACTGAGGGACAAGGTCGGGGGGAAGGGCAAGAGCTATTGGGGGCGAACTTATGCGCATGCGACGCAACACCGTCATTGGTGCCCCCCCCCCAGCCGTCTGGGGCTGGGCTGGGGCCGCGAGTTATGGCTATCAAAAGCCGCCTCGCCACCGTCCTCGTACCGCCCCAGACATTTGTGTAGAGGGGGCGACGGCTAATGACCTGCTGCGCTGCCGCCTCCTTCACCATCATCTCTTGTCCGCTGACTCTTCTCTTGACCGACAGGGCTCGACTATAATCCGTAGTTTGGGCATTCGGTAGCGCCTGCCGTGGCAGGGTGCCCTCCACCAACCACTTGGCCTGGAGGCCACGCCAGCTGGAAATCAGAAGCGAGGGTGCCGATAGGCCTTGGGCGTTGCAGTGAAACAGCACAGCGCCAGCTAATTGCCCGGGGCTACGCCCTTGCCGCCCACGGTTGGCAGTGGGTGTCTAGATCGGCGAACAGCAGCCCGATACGGGCCAAATTGACGATACGACGAGTGGGCTTGAAGAACTCGGCCAGAGATAGCCAAGTATCCCGGCGGTAGTCGAGCGAGGATAAGCACCATGGGCATCTGAGACAACCGGTAGCTCTCCTGTTTCTTGCCGCTATCCTCGCCATTGCCGATCAGCAAAGAGAAAAAGCCCTGCCGGGTAGGGGCGTGGTAGGTGTACGCCTCCTCAGCGGGGCTGAATAATTGTAACTGGGTCTGCATAAAGCGTGTGTTTCCTCTTGTGCGGCAGGAGGCATAACGCTATAATGCAGCCAATAGTTTTGATGCTAGTCGGCAAGGTTTAGCGTCTTGGGTTCCGAGCAGTCCTACCTGCTAGGGTTCCCCTTCGTGCAAGCCCTACGTGACAGTGGGGCTTAACTTTTACGACCTCACCCTACCTTATATTGCCTTTTTGCCTTACCTCCAGCTTGCAAGGTGCGAGGTATCCATCCTATTGCGTCCGCTGTCCATTGCAGCACACCATGCTGCCGGAGCATCGCCGCTGCGCCGTCGAAGGAACGGAAGAAACGGATGCCACCCCGGCACTGCCCGAGTACACGCCGCTCGTTCCCGATTTGCAGCTCGATCACAATCCCATATTCCGTATTTTTCACTACGGCCCCGCGGGGTTCGTGGGGAATCGCCGCGGCAACTTCCTTGAACACCGCAGGTGGTAGAACTTGCAACTTCAATGGCGCGACATTCTCTTCCATTATATTTTTACTATACCTTTTGCCAATATTTACATACACAATCGTCTTTATATTGTACTCCACATACAATTTTTATCATCACTTAATTTTATTGGGGCTATTGGGGAGGGGCTATGCTCTATCCAAGCTGGCCCGCTAGTTCATTTTTACGCAGATTAACTACGGCTCGGGAAAGGTCAAAGTTATTTGCATGTTACGTCATTTGAACACCTGGTGTACAGCGCTCCCGCGGGGTCGAACTCGGTCCAGCCGAACAACCAGGAGCTTCCTAAGATGCTTTGGTCATGAGGGACAGCCCCGCCGAAACCGCCAGCGGGGCGGAGGAGGGCGCCTGGGGGGAGATGAGCGTGTCGTAACCGTTCGATGCCCGGCTCAATCTAGGCCTGCGTCGAGGCGTCGACTGCCTGGGCACCCCCCTCGACAGGCCAGTGGCTGCTCAGCCTCGCAGAAGGGGCATATGCAGTTATGGTTCATGAGCAGGACATTCCTTTGCTCTCATTGCGACGCTGACCAACGCTGCAGGAAGCCGGTTGCCCTCGATAACGGTGTGCGGTAGGCCTGGCCCTAGCCGAGGATGCGACGCTGTTCGCAGTTCTCCATAGCAATCCCGCAGACCCTCGCCCACCACGTGGGGGAGACCTTTAGGCAGAAAACAGGACAGGGGGCTACGCTATCCGTTACCACCCCGCTGCTGGTACTTTTGGCGGTAGCCAATATAATTATATGTTGTTATACTGACGTTGACAATAAAACATGTCGTCAAGCAAGGGGGACCATGCCTATTATCGCCGTAACTGGTCGCAAGGGGGGAGGAGGTAAAACCAGCCTTGCAGGCCACCTAGTCGGAGAGTTCCTGGCCATGGGCAAAACGGTAATGGCCCTAGACGCGGACCCACAAAAGAGCCTGTCCAAATGGGCCAGAATGGGCGAGGGCCTCCTGAACCGGTTGGTGGATGTCGTCGAAGCCAAGAAGGATGATAAAACCTTTCAGCAAGTCGTTAACACCACAGCTAGCGCCGTGGACCTAGTCCTGGTAGACTGTCCACCAGGGTTTGCTGACGTCAGTTTGTGGACATTAGAAGTTGCTGACATCGCCCTCCTGCCCGTGGCCAGCAACGTTTTAGACCTGTTCGCCGCCGGCGAGATGCTGGAGCTGGTAGAGTTGATACGCCAGGAGCGCAAAGGTAAGCCCTTCCCCACCGTGGTCGCCAACAAGGTCAGGGCCAATACCAGCGCCGCAAAGGAGATTAGCGCCGCCCTGGAGCGCCTGGACGCCGAAGTAATGCCAGCTATCGGCCTACGCGAGATCGTGTCGTCCTGCTGCCTACAGGGCCTTACTTTGGCTGAGGCGGCGCCATCATCCACCGCCCGGCGCGAGCTTACAGCGCTGGCTAAGAGACTGGAGAAAATGCTGTGAGCAAGGACTTATTAGACGCCGCCGATCTGGTACGGGCTAGGGCCAAGGAGCGCCTGCAAGAAACATCACTAGTAACCCAAGTTGTCAACGCCAATAAGTCACAAGATTTTGGCATAAATACAATTCTAACCAAGCCTACGACCAATAAAACAAGGGTCACATTCCTGCTGGCCGATGAAACTCTGGAAGCCCTACGCCTGCTGGAGATCGAGGCCAAGAAGGTTGCCAAGGCTATGGGCAGGCAACCCGGCAGGGCTAGCAGAAGCTGGATTACCGAAGCCGCAGTACTCATGGTCAGGCAGGATTTCTTGGCGCTGGGCGACAAGAGCGACTTGGCCAAATTGATGAAGCTGCTCCCCCCCACGGGACAAGAAAGATCATAACCATGGCCAACGACAAAGATAAAACCTAGCTGGAGGCTACAGCCGACACCGTCATCGGATGCGCTGTTCACCGGTGACGTGGCCTAGCTGACCCCTTGGGGCCACCTGTGCATCGTCGACCGCAAAAAAAAATCATCATCAGCGTAGGCAAAAGTATTAGTCACTCGTAGATATAGAGCGCCCTGAACGAGGCCATTATGCCGGGCGAAGGCCGTAACTGCCTGGCCGCCTTGATCCAGATAGACGTTTGATAACGTGGACGAGTGGGGCACCGAAAACTGCACCCACGATACCGACTTCAAAAACTTGTACTAGCACGAGTTGATGCGTACCCTCATCAAGCAGGAAATAGACGCGGTCAACGCCCTCTTCGCCTGCGGCGAGAACATCCATAGGGGAAAGAACTAGACACGCCATGCCCAAGCCCAATTTAAACCCCGGCTGGATCAAGGCAGTTAAGGACAGGTTCAATCCCAGCCCCTACTTTGATCTGCTGTCCATGCGTATCGTCGATATTGAGCCCGGCCGCTCATGTATAAAAATCACCGCAGCCAGAAAGCACCTGCATGCCCTTGGGATAGTACACGGCGGCGTCCTCGCCTCTCTCGTCGACACTGCTTGTGGTTGGGCCGTTTACACCGAAATTGCCCCCGGCTTGGAGCTCACTACCGTGGAGATGAAGCTGAACTACTTAGCCCCGGCCGTGGATGGCGACCACCTCATCGGACTGGGCAAATGCCTCAAACACGGCAAGACGCTGTCCCTAGCCGAAGCCCGTGTGGAAGACGCCGCAGGCCGCCTTTTGGCCCACGGTACCGTTACCTTCATGGCCTTAGTCTTGCCCGATCAGCAAGGCATGCCCCCCAAGTACTTATAAAATGCCTGTTAACGATCCACACTTGGCGAGTAATGCTCGTTGGGCATCAGGTCGATCTACAAGTATAGTAGTGAACGGCCCAAACTAAGTTCGCGCATGCTGGCCGAGGGATAATTTCTTTACAAATAACTGTCCCTGGCGCGGTGAAGCCTGCTTTGAAGAAAAGTTTTGCCCAAAGGGAGGCAATCGTAATGGACTTCGAACTATCTATGGAACAGGAGATTCTGCGCAAGACGGTACGGACTTTTGTTGAAAAGGAGATCGCGCCGGTGGCACGGGAACTAGACGAGGCGGAGGAGTTCAGCCCTGAGACCATGTCGGCCATGGGCGAGCTGGGCCTATTCGGCATGGTGGTTAGCGAGGAGTACGGTGGTAAGGGTATGGACTACATCTCCTACATCATCGCGGTGGAGGAGATTGCGCGTGTCGACGGTAGCCACGCCGCCACGATGGGAGCTGGCAACTCATTGGGTATTGGACCGATTTATTATTACGGCAGCGAGAATCAGAAACGCAAGTATCTACCGGATCTGTGTGCGGGCAAGGCCCTGTGGAGCTTCGGGCTCACAGAGCCCAACGCCGGCTCCGATGCCGGCGGAGCGCAGACCACTGCTGTCCTGGACGGCAATGAGTGGGTTATAAACGGGTCAAAAATTTTTATCACCAACGCCAGCACGGCTATCAGCCGGGGCGTGACGGTCATGGCCAAGACCGGCAACCGCGTGAACGGACGTAAGGAGCTATCATGCATCCTGGTGGAGAACGGCACCAGGGGCTTCGAGGCCAAGCCCATGTACGGTAAGATGATGTGGCGTGCTTCCAACACAAGCGAGCTGTATTTCGAGGACTGCCGTGTGCCCAAAGACAATCTGCTGGGCGGCCGAGGCAAGGGCTTTCACCAGATGCTGGAGACGCTCGACGCCGGACGGCTGTCCGTCGGGGCCGGTGGGGTGGGAGGTGCCCAAGGGGCCTACGAACTAGCCCTGAAGTACGCCAAGGAGCGTGTACAGTTCGGTAGGCCCATCAGCACCTTCCAGGTCAACGCCTTTAAACTGGCGGATATGGCTATGGAGATTGAGGCGGCGCGGTTACTGGTATACCAGGCATGCTGGCTCAAGGACCAACACAAGTCATTCAGCAAAGCCGCGGCTATGGCCAAACTATACGCCAGCGAGGTCATGGGCCGAGTGGTGAACGAGGCGGTGCAAATCCATGGCGGCTACGGCCTGATGAAGGAATACAGCATTGAGAGATTCTATAGGGATCAAAAACTTTTGACTATCGGGGAGGGTACCAGCGAAATTCAACGATTGGTTATCGCCCGCTTGATAGGTGCAATCTAGGCATATTGGGCATAAACGCACAAACGGCAACCCAGCTTATTCCCGCTGAACGTGTAGTTACGGATCAACTCGTCTTTAGGGCAACACCAGTATGCTGTTACGCCCAATAGCTGTTAGAACGGTGGCGCGAGCGGTTTTCTTTTTTTTTGCAACGGATCGATTACAAAAAAAAGACTTCATACCCACTCTAATTGTCTAGTGAAGATCGACGACACGATGGAGGTCTATCTATATCGGGATAAGTTTTTTATGTCCCAGTTATCTACCTGTTCCACCTCTCAAGCTAAAGGTTAACAATTTTGGTCAGAGAATATTTCTTTACGTAATTAACACTATTCCTCAGTATATTCCAGACATTATAGTTTCAAAACGTAAAACTAACCCATATCACATATCGTAAAAACACTTTGGCCTGTATATTATCCCCTCTCCCTCCGCCCTATTTATTCGATATGGCTCTACTATTACTAAAAATAACAACCGTTTAACCGTATCCATAAATGGTAACCGGAACAAATGCCTAGTCATATTGATAGCACAGCTACCGCCCTTCTCTACCCGCGTGTCGTAGCACTTTGACCCCATCGCCAGTAACTCAATAACACCACCATCAACTAACACTTTCAGACACACCGTAGCCACATTCTTCACCGGTTTTGAAATAAGGATCACACTTCCAGTACAGGCCCAAGTGGTCTAAAAACTCCTACACCATTATTACCCGTAATTTTTTTAGCAGTACGAGTTAATAAAAAACGCATGGCACATAACACCACCACCGACTACCTAAGACAAGGGACAACCTAGGAAGGCTACTCGTATTTTAAAAAATGCTGAGCTACTCATCAAGACAGGGAGAAACGAGTGGCTTCGCCATTAGTAATACGCACGAACTTTGGACACATGCTGCATTTTTGCAGGTAACCTGAGGCAGCGCCTACAGAAACGCCCATCTGAGCAGCAATAGCCCTCAGACCGCGCAGCTATACCGTATGGACACTCAACGATATTGCGGCGCTGGTCGATGAGGCCCGCATTGTGCGCGACGGCCTACGCTACTTTGCCGTGCTTAACTGACTGGGCTGATCCGGACGAGCATTCTACTGACAACACCGAAGCCACTGCTGCCGTAGCCGAGATGCCCCAGTTCAAGTACCTACCAACCCCGCTACGCCACCGTAAGACGTTTGCTAACGCCGCAGGTGCGGGTCAGTGCGTATTCGAAATCAAGCCGCAGGACGCCCCAAGGCGAACGTAGAGTTTAATTTACTTATAAAATAAATAGTTTAATGTCAAATTAATATATATTCAATAGTAACAACAGACCAAATGACAATTACAAAAAAAAACAATAAGGCCGACGCTAGCTGCAACCACGGCGGCGGACGCCTTCATTTCTGGTGCGCGGATGCTACCGCAGCCGCATCCTCAACGCCGCGCCGGGTGCGCAGGGTCCACAAAGTGCAAATAACCCCAACCATTACCAAGCCGCTGCTGACCCGTGTCGATGAACTAGCGGGCCAGATCGGGCAACGCGGGGCCACCGTTATTAATCTGGCCGTGGTGCAGATGCTCGAAAACGGATTGCGTATCGAGGGGGGCGAGCTTGGTGGACGGGCATAGTTAACCTACCCGGCTTCAAGACCAGCAGCTGTCCGGCAGCCCAGCTTGATCAACACTGCATCAAGGTAAGCCGCGAAACGCTCCAGGTCGTAGCGATAAACGTCTTTTAGTATTCTCGTTTAAGATGACTAGGTCTGCAAACTATGTTTGCTCAGCATAAATAACCATAAAAAAGCTTGCCAATATCATAATTCGGCAAACTTTTTTTTGCTCTACCGCCCTTTTAGGAGCCGCAAGCTCTAAACTCAAAAAAATATACCAAAATAGCTCTCTAGTGTTTCCTATTTACAATTAGATATAAAATTTTATCGCTTATAGTTTATAATTATGATCATCAACTAATTTATCTTTTGAGGTCTAACAACTAGTTATATTAGGATGAGCTTAAGCTCATCATTAAGCTAAATGTGGGCACTCAACTCTTAGCGTCCCCCATCTAATAAAGACGCTACTTTTATGTTTCTCTCCAGTGGTACATACCAAGGACCTGATGCCATCATCCAGCTAGCCAGTGATGTCCGAGCAGTTAGCCGCCGTGGACGCGGTCATTACCCGGCACTATGGCAATCCTGTGGTGCATTCATTCCAGTTCTCAAAAAAAAAATAAAAGATGTGGGGATACATCCCCTTGTGATGGTGCAGACTCGGGTGGCGCCGGATGGCGTACGGCATGGTAGTGACCTTCGACTTTTTTTCACTATGGTCCCTTGGGGGGATGGAGATGGAAACGCCATACCATCCGTGCTGTCTGGGCACGACTTGTTACGTACGTGGTAGCTAGAGGACCTTAGCTAACTGTGAAGACCAGCTTGGGGGTCAAGCCCGTGGCTCATCAACCACCGCCTGGGTCCCGGTCATGCTAGACGACAACTCCCATCTCCAGATCATTTTTTTTGAATCTCAAGGAGGTTATCAAAAAATGCCGATAGGCCAAGGAGCCTCCAGAACCAATATAGGCTTGTAAGATAGAGGATCGAGCATACTGGGCGCTACGGTGTTAACGAGGGCAAGCCCCCTGCCCGTGCACAGTACACATGGGCATTTGTGTATCTCCTCAGGAGCGGACAAAGTCAGCTAGGTCTTTTAGCAAGCCTTTAGAGAAAGCAGTCTGAGCACGAATCGAATTGATCTCCTACGGTTATGCTGGTATCTGTAACCGCGAATCCCTGGTCACAGTGAAGCGGCTAGGCGAGGAGGCGGTGCAGTATCAACGCCTCCTCACTGATCCGAGCACATGCTGGGTGGTGTGGTAAGGTGCTAGCTGACCGACTACGCCCTGATTCTGGGTTGGGAAGAACAGCTCTAACGGACTTCTAACGGCCAGCCCTTGACTACGACGGAGTTGGGACCCAGGCTAAGCAGGTGCCTTTTTGGGGGCGCTTATTGCTATAGGTTATGCGCAATCGGGGACTAATCCGCGCTAAAAGCATGGAGGGATATATAGGCGCAATGGCTAGTTTGCCGCATGGGTTCCGGCAACATGTTCATCATGGACGAAAATAAGTGCATGGTAAATGTAGTTAGTTTTTTTATAGAGTTCTGGGCGGACAGGTCCTGCGACAAGGCACGCTTTGCCGGGTTGGCACTCGCCAAATGTTAGGTGCATACTGACTCGCATCTGGCAAGGCCAGGGCAAGGAGGGTGACAATCGAGACCCTGGAACAGCTGTTTAGCGGTAGTCTGTAGCGGTCTCTCTTCACGCCCCTTACTCCTACGCCTGTCCAGCTGGTATAGAAGTGCCCTTCTCTCTGGCGGTTATAAAAAAAAGCCAACCGCCTTGAAGAAAGCTACTACGTTCTTTTGCGCATCAACCCGTCTCCCAGCACCTACCGGTCGTGGTTTCTGACTACTAGTGTGAAAGTAAATGCTGTAGAGGTCCCAATAGACGCGGCCCTTCTGCTTGCAGATTCGGAATCTCAAACGCTATATCATTGACAACAGTTCAAAGTCTAAACTTAAGCCACCTGCTGAAAGCACTTTGAGCGTATCGTCGTGGTAGGGGCTTGGACACTTAGGTCTGACCGCTGTCCATGAATTTAGCCCTGACGGACTATTCGAGCACAGTCCTGGAGGCTGGGCGGACGGGGCAGCATGTTGTGCGCTACGGTATCCCGGCCTATCGCCTGTCCTGCGATGTCCTGCATGCTGGAATTACGGCCATTCTAGACTTGGGTGTGGAGTTACGTCTGAACCCCAGAGTTAGCCTTATGTCCTGGAAACGTCTACAGCCAGGATTGCTAGGCTATCTACGTCGTCGTAGAAACTTGAAAGAGCAAAAAACAGGGATTTCCTCGGCCGACGAGAGGGTTAGTGGCGTGGTAGAGGACATCCAGTTTATGCGTTACGTCACCGTATTCCCCATATTTAGAGCCGGGTAACGAACTGGTTACGGTTATTAGGCCATCGACACGGCTCACTCCTAATTTTACGGTTATTTGAGTTTACCGTGTCTACGTGAGTACATGTCCGCTTAGAACGAGGAAATGCGTGTTGCCTAAAAAAAAGTGGCTGCACTTCTGCGAATGGAAGCTAGATTTTGGACTAAAGCTTAAGCTGAACTAGTGGCTTGGATGAGGTTATCAGTAATAGGATAAAGCCTTACTAGTTTGGCCGAGAAGTGACAACAAGTTGAAATATAGCGTAAAGTTGAATTCGTTGTTTTGCAGCTTTACTTTTATCGACGGATAAGCCCTACAGATTACTGGACTAATTGCTATTTACTACCAGCACTGCGTGTGTAAAAAAGTAATCCCTTGGGATTAAAGAGATTTAGTGTGTAAAAAACTGGAAAGTTTTTTGTTTGTTTAACTATTCTGGGTAGAAAGAGGTTTGATCGAATGTGATGCTTTGATGCTAAAGATTATATAGAGCAGGATTAAGTTAATGTGCGTTTTGTATTATACGTACTAGTTGGGGGGGGGTACCTACATGGATAAGGGG
>Ga0116204_1000324_pt1 | contig 26627 bp, 22 predicted proteins | sample LakKivwa52mmetaG_FD_94481 | JGI IMG/M metagenome (GOLD analysis project Ga0116204, IMG submission 94481) | Anoxic lake water microbial communities from Lake Kivu, Rwanda to study Microbial Dark Matter (Phase II) - Lake Kivu water 52m metaG | ecosystem: Environmental > Aquatic > Freshwater > Lake... | reverse complement strand
TGGAAATTGGTCCCGGCACCGGCGGCGGAATCCTGGCTTTGGCGGAGTCGGTGGGGGAGCGGGGAACCGTTTGCGGGGTGGATTTGTCGCAGCGGATGCTGGCCGAGACCCGCCTACGGGTGGCGCGCTCCGGTTTGGGGGCACGAATCCAACTCGTATGCGGCGACGGGGCCAGTTTGCCAGTCAAACCTGCCAGCGTGGACATCCTCCTGATGAGCTTTACGCTCGAATTGTTCGACACCCCCGAAATCCCGCAGGTATTGGCTGAATGTCAACGGGTGCTACAACCCGGCGGGCGGATGTGCATTGTTTCGCTTTCGCGTGAGCCGCTCAATTGGCCGGTGCGGCTGTACGAATGGGCGCATGAGCGCTGGCCGAGCGCCGTCGATTGCCGTCCGATTTATGCGCGGCAGGTACTGGAGCAGGCCGGTTTTACGGTGATAGCGGTCAGGCACGAGGTGATGTGGGGGCTGCCGGTGGAGATTGTGTTGGCAAAACTGTAGGGGCGGGGTTATCCCGCCCCTACAGCATTTTCATGATGATTTCCACCGCCTTTGGCACAGCGGCGGCAACTTCGGGGGTCAGTTCTTCGGTGAAGTCGTAAACGTGCGCGGCTTCGATGGCGACCACCTGGATGTCTTCATCGCGCGGTAGGTCGGCGCCCATGCTCCTGCCCAGTTTCAGCGCGCCTTTGAGCGACAGGTCGTGGGCCGAGGCGCTGTGGCCGTGCAGCAGGTCTTCGAGCGAATCCAGGCTAAAGGTGACGACCTCGCCCTGGGCATGGTTGCCAGTGTTGAGCGAATCAATCAGGATGACGCGCTGGTAGCCAATCATGTGTTCCATGAGCGAGATGCCGGCCAGGGAGAAGCATTCGACGAACACCGACGCTCCCACTTCGCTGCGCTTCGGGGACGATGGACGATGGACGATGGACGATAGTTGACGTTCTATTTCTTGAGCGACAACCCAGCCGACGCCATCATCGCCGAGGATGGGGTTTCCAAGTCCGATAATTAATGTTTTCATGGCGAGACAGGTAAATAGGGAAACAGGGAATCATAGAGACAGGGAAACAGGGAATTGACTACTTTCCCTGTCTCCCTGTCTACTTTTCTACCTGTGTACTTCATCAATCCACAAACTGCTTGACCACATCCACCACTTCACCATCTTCAGTGCGGATGGTGATTTCGAGCGGCATTTGGCCGGGCAGCGAGTGGGTGGCGCAGCCAAAGCATGGGTCGTAGGCGCGGAACGCCATCTCGACCATGTTGAGCAGGCCCTCGTTGACCACCCCGCCCTTAATCAGGTTGCGGGCGGCCTTGTTGGTCGACATCTGGATCGGGGCGTAGTTGTTGGTGGTGCCGACAATCAGGTTGGCTTTGGTGACCACGCCGCGCTCGTCTGTCCAGTAGTGATGCGTCAGCGTGCCGCGTGGGGCCTCCACAATGCCGACGCCCTCAGTTGGGACTTCGGTGGGGACTCTGTGGACGTTCGGCGAGGTGATTTCAGGATCAGTCACCAGTTCGACCCAACGCTCTGAAGCGTAGAGCAACTCTACGAGCCGCGCCCAGTGGATGGCGAGCCGCTGGTGGACGGGTTTGCCGCCCAGGGTGGCGTACATTTCCTCGTAGGCTTCCTGCGCTTTCGGCGTGGCCATGCCATCGGAGGCGTTCAGGCGCGAGAGCGGGGTCGCCATGTAGACGCCGGAATCCTTGCCGTCCGCGAAGCCCTTCCAGCCGACGTTCTTGAGATACGGGAACTTCAGGTAGGTCCACGGCTCGACATGCTCGGCGATGTGCTTCATGTAATCCTTCGGCTCGTACTTGCAGTACTCCTTGCCATCGGGATCGACCACGCGCACTTTGCCGTCGTAGAAGTTGACCTTGTTGTTCTCGTCCACCAGGCCCATGTAGTAGGTTTTGTGCGTGTAAACGTCGCCCACAATCAGGTCGAGGTAGGTTTTGTTCGCCAGGACGATGTCCTTGAGCGCTTGCAGGCTGAACAGGGCGAAATCGATGGCCCAGCGGCCCATTTTTTCGATTTCGACGCGCTCCTCCTCGGAGAGAATCTTGGTGATGCCGCCGGGAATCGATGTGGCGGGATGGACTTTGCGCCCGCCGATGATTTCCACCGTTTCGTGGCCGTATTTGCGCATCTGGATGACTTTACCGCCAATCTCCAGCCCGACTTTGTGAATTACGCCGAGGATGTTACGCTCGGCGACCGGGGCATCTGGCCCGACGATGAAATCGGGGCCGCCCAGGGCGTAGAAGTGGGTGGTGTGGTCGGTGGCGTAGAAGGCCATGTAGAGCAGTTCGCGCAGCATTTTGGCGGTGCGCGGCGGGTCGACTTTGTAAACAGCATCGGCGGCTTTGGAGGCGGCCATGTGATGCGCTTCGGGGCAGACGCCGCAGATGCGGTTGGTCAGCAGGGCCATTTCCTCGATCGGGCGTCCGACGCAGAAGCGTTCGAAGCCGCGCAGCTCGGGAATCTGGAAGTAGGAATTGGCGACATCGCCCTTGTCATCGAGGAAAATGTCGATTTTCCCGTGACCTTCCAGGCGGGTGATGGGGTCGATGGAGATTCTTTGCATGGTCATGGCTGCCTCCTAATGCCCGTTCTTCTTCCACGCGGCGGTGCTGGCGCGGAGCATCGAATCGGCCAGGTTGAAGCGATAGAATTGGCCGGTGGGGTCGGGGATGCCATCCAGGATGGCTTCGATTTCAGCGGGCTCTTTGGCATCGACGACCGAAGCGAAAGCGGTGATGAGCCGCGAGCCGTAATCCAGCACGCCCTCTGCCGGGCCGTAGCAGCCGATGCATTGCGCTCCGACCTTGGGGCAGCGGGCGTTGCAGCCGCTGCGGGTGGCCGGGCCGTTGCAGGGTACGCCCTGCTCGAGGATGCAGATGTTCGGGTCGAGCGGAGCCACTTCCTGGATGCGTTTGAAGGCAGTGATGGTCTTGACGTTGCGCGCGCGGGCGCATTCATCGCAAACAGTGGAGTTGCCGCAGCCGATATACGAGCCTTTCGGCGGCAGTTGGGCCTTGCCCTGCACAACCTGAATGACCAGGTCAATCACTGCCGCAATTTGGTGTGGTTCGGGCGGGCAGCCGGGCATGTAATAGTCCACATCCACGACCTGGGCCAGGGTCTTGAGCACTGGCTTTAGGGTTGGGATGGTCAGCGTCCCCTCGGGAACTTCAAAGGATGGCACCGGGTGGATGTTGTTCGGGTTGTCGGTCGAGATGGTGTGGTAGGCAGTGGCGAAGATTTCTTCCACCGGCGAGAGGTTGGCCAGGCCGGGGATGCAGCCCTCAGTGGCGCACGAGCCAAAGGCGACCAGAATCTTGGACTTTTTGCGCAACAGGTGGGCGAGATGCTCGTTCTCATCGGTGCGGATGCCGCCGTTCCAGAGGGTCAGCAGGATCGAGCCGTCTTCCATGGCCTCGACATCCTTATATTTGGCATCCATCGCTACCGGCCAGAAAACCGGTTCGAAATTGGCGTCTACATCCAGGATTTTCTCGCCGATGTTCAGCACCGAGATTTCACAGCCGCCGCAGGAAGCAGCCCAGTACATGGCAAATTTCGGCTTGTCCTGAGACTTGTCGAAGGGCTTGTCGCTCATGCTGTCACCTCCATGACGGGTTGCTTCTCGGCGGCGTGGCCGTTACTGTCCCATTTGGGCCAGTTGAGCGGCCCCAGTTTGCGGATGTCCTCCACGAAGGAGTCGATTTCACGCGCCAGTTGCACACCTTCGGCGGCGCTGGCCCAGACGAGTTTGATGCGTTCCGGTTCGATGCCGAAGCCTTTTAGCGTGCGGCGCAGGAGCAGGAAGCGGCGCAGGGCCTTGTAGTTCTGGTCGATGTAATGGCAGTCGCCGGGGTGACAGCCGGAAATCAGGACGCCGTCTGCGCCGCCCGCCAGGGCCTTCATCACGAAGGTCGGGTCGAGACGGCCTGAGCACATCAGGCGGATGAGGCGCACGTTGGGCGCGTATTTCACGCGGGCTGTACCGGCGGCGTCGGCGGCGCGGTACGAACACCAGTTGCAGGTGAAGCCCACGATGACGGGTTCAAAAGATTTGCTCATATTACACTCCCATCAGCAGCCCATCGATTTGGGCGAAAATCTGCTCATTGGAGAAGCCGGTCCCGCTGATGGCGCCCGCCGGGCAGGCGGCCACGCAGGTTCCGCAGCCCTGGCACAAGGCCGGGTTGATGCGGGTGACGGCCAGGTCGTCGATAAACGAAATGGCGTTGAACGGGCACAGGTTGTTGCAGATTTTACAGCCCGAGCACTTGTCTTCATCCACTGTCGCGCGGATAGGCTCCATTTCGACTTCTTTTTGGAGGATTTTATCCAGCACGCGGGCAGCGGCGGCGGCGCCCTGCGACACGCTGGCGGGGATGTCTTTCGGCCCAGACGCGCAGCCCGCAATCAGGATGCCCTCGGTCATGGTCGTGACGGGGTCGAGTTTGGGGTGGCGCTCCATGTACCAGCCGCTGGCCGAACAGGAGATACCAAACAACTGGCCGGTCTGCTTGGCGTCAGCGCGTGGTTCGATGCCGATCGATAAGATGACCATATCGGCTGGAATGCGTCGCTGCTTGCCAATCAGCGTATCCTCCACCTGGACGATTAGTTTACCCTCTTCGGCTGGGATGCGGGCCGCATCGGTGATTTCGGCCACTTTACCGCGCACAAAGTGGGTGCCCTCGTCAAGGATGCGTTTGTAGAATTCTTCATAATCTTTGAAGGGGGTACGCATGTCGATGTAGCAGTTATAGACCTCCGCGCCAGTGCGCTCCTTGACCAGGTGGGCGAACTTCAGACTTTGCATGCAGCAGATGCCCGAGCAGTATTGGTTGTAATTTTCATCGCGGCTGCCAACACAATGCACAATTACCACAGTTTGCGGCACAGTTTTTCCATCGCGCAGCACCACATTGCCATCAGTCGGCCCCGAGGCGTTGCACATGCGCTCGAATTCCATGCTGGTATACACATCGGGCAGTCTGCCATAGCCATATTGTGGAATGCGCCGGGGATCGAACAGGTCGTAGCCGGTTGCCAGGATGATGTTGCCGACATCCACGTTCAGGTATTTATCCTCCTGGGTGAAGTCGATGGCATTGGTCGGGCAGAATTTTTCGCAGGCCTTGCATTTGCCGTTTTTGAAGTAGGTGCAGTTTGGCTTGTCGAGCACTGGATAATTTGGCACAGCCTGGGCAAAGGGCGTGTAGATAACCTTGCGCTTGCCAAAACCAGCCTCGAAAGCATCGTCCACAACTTTCATTGGGCATTTTTCGACGCAGATGCCGCAGCCGGTGCAAAGTTCCTCGATGACGTAGCGCGCCTTCTTTTTGATGGTCACGTTGAAGTTGCCGACGTAACCGCTGACGCTTTCGACCTCGCTCCAGGTGAGCAGGGTGATGTTCGGGTGGTACCCGGCCTCGACCATGCGCGGGGTCAGGATACAGGCTGAGCAGTCCAGGGTCGGGAAGGTCTTGTCGAACTGGGCCATGTGCCCGCCGATGGAGGGTTCGCGCTCCACCAGGTAAACGTGGAAGCCGGCGTTGGCGATTTCGAGCGCGGCCTGGATGCCGGCGATGCCGCCGCCGACCACCAGCGTGTTGGGGTTGATGGGCACTTTCAGCTTTTCCAGGGCCTCGTTGTACACGACCCGCTCGACCGTGCCGGCCAAAAGCGCTTTGGATTTTTCGGTGGCGACAGCTTTATCGGTGTGAACCCACGAAACCTGTTCGCGGATGGAAACGAGTTCCGTTAAGTAGGGGTTTAACCCTGCCCGTTCACTGGCTGTGCGGAACGTTTTCTCATGCAAGTGCGGCGAACAGGCTGCGACTACGACGCGTGTGAGCCCAAGTTCTTTGATGTCTTTCTCGATCAGTTCTTGCCCCAGGCTGGAACACATAAATTTGTAATCGCGCGAGACCACCACGCCATCCTCGGCCAGATGGTCTTTGGCCCAGTCACGCACTCCTTCAACATCCACCATTCCGGCGATGTTGGTGCCACAGTGACATACATATACTCCAATTTTTTCGCCCATAATTCAAACTCCTGTTGGTTGAAATGCGAGCTGAACTTTGCTGCTGCTCTGATACGGTGATCGGTATACCGGTGATGTATTCGTGATACCTGGTTCAGAATGGTTCATCTGGCCTCCTTCTGCAGGTAGCGGGAAAGAAAAGGCATTGCTGAGACAAATTCTTTTCCCAGCCCTACTTTCTTAGGCGGAACTCCCATTGCCAAACCAAGCAATTGGGTGAAATATAAAACAGGCAGAGCGTAATTTGTGCCAAATTCCTCATTCACTTGCGCCTGGTAACACTCCAGGTTGACCTGGCAGAGGGGGCAGGCGGTCGCAATGACCTCAGCTCCATTCGCTAGGGCATTCTGAAGAATCTTATTTACCATATCCAATGCTGCCTGCCGGCTTGTCATAATGAGAGAGCCTCCGCAGCAACGCAGCCGGTCGGGAAAATTGACGGCTTCTGCCCCGGTGGCTGAAATCAATGATTCGAAGAACTGCGGGTTCTCAACATTTTCGCCATTTTTCCTGGGTCTCACAATCTGGCAACCGTAATAGGCAGCGACCTTCAAGCCCGTGAGTGGGTGTGTTACCTTGCTTTTGATTTCTTCTGCGCCTACCTCATTGGCAAGCACCTCCATCAAGTGATAAACCTTGGATGTGCCTTTGATTTGAAGGTTGTCTTCTTCAAGTGCGTAGTTGATGTGTTCCGCCAGGTCGGGGTCTTCCTGGATGTGTTGGTTGGTGAAGTACGCATTTTTATAACAGGCGCTGCACGAGGCGACCAGGTCGAGACCTGCTTTTTCGGCGATTGCCAGGTTGCGGGCCACCAGTGTATGAGCCAGCAATTGATCGACATGGAAATAGGTGGTTGCTCCACAGCAGTTCCAGTCTTCCAACTCTCTTAGTTCCACGCCTAATTTTTTGGCGCTCTCCTGTGAAGATACATAGTAACTTGCGGCGAGTTTTTCAAGGGAGCAACCAGGGAAAAACGCATATTGCTTCATGATGGGCCTCCCACGGGGATGATTCTGCGAATCATCTTTTTGAAATTTTCCAGGCGTTTAATCCTGGGAGGGAGGACTGGGATCCTGCCTTTTAACATCAGGTTGGTTGCCGTCAGGGCTTCCTGGAAAAACTCTTTCGGGCCAAAGCTGAACATATATGTTGGCGCGAGGACAGGTTCATAGGAGCGACCGCTGTTCACAATCGTCTTTACCCATGTTTCCGAGAAGACGGGGCCGACAAGCTCTTCTTTGTTCGTCTTATGCCAAATGGAATAACGTTTGACCGCATACATTGCTTCGGCGATATCGATTTGGGCCGGACAGCGCACGGTGCAATGGTAGCAAGAAGCACAGAACCAATAGGTATTGCAGGCCAGCACTTCTTCCTTCATGTTCGCGTTGATCATGCCAATCAGCCTGCGAGGCGTTTGATCCATATATTCGGCGACCGGGCATGTACCTGAACAGGTGCCGCATTGAATGCAGGATGAAAGTGGTTTCCCATGCGAGGCGTGCAGAAGGTTGGCTATTTCTTGGCCGAATGTGGGTTTTGCTGTCATAAGTTGTCTCTATGCTCCTTTCGACTTCTTCCCGGCGGCCTCTTTCAGTAGTGCATCTACTTTTTCAAGCAGTATGCCTGGATCAACCGGTTTTTCAAGTAAGGCGTCGGTTGGAAGCAGGTGCGGATGCACGGGTTGGCCTGGAAAGAGAAATGCCATCTGCTCTCGAATGCCGGTGATAATCAAAACAGGGATCTCTCGCAACTTGGGATCCTTGTTGATTTTTCGGGCCACCATCACTCCCTCTGCCCCCCGGCCCATCATAATGTCAAGCAGCAGCAGACCATAGGCCTCTGATTTTAACGCTGCGAGGCCATCCTTGGGGTTGTAGGCTACATCTACGTGATAGTTTGCCTTATTCAGGATTGACTTGATCCCATCGACATAATCAGGATCATCATCAATAATTAAAACTTTGGTCTGTTCCATAAGCATCTCCTTTGGTTGTGGGAACTCCTTGTTCCTGGTGTATTTAGTTTGCCTATTTTGGAATGGGCAGTTGAATCACGAATGAACTTCCTTTGCCCAGTTCGCTATCAACTGTGATTGATCCATCATGAGCCTCGATGATGCGTTTTGTAATGGCTAATCCGACTCCGCTTCTCCTTTCATTCTCGGGTTTGGTTTTGCCAACATAGAAGTCATCGAAGATATGCGGCAAATCCTCAGCGGAAATCCCTACACCGTTGTCTTTGACTTCGATAAGAACGTTATTTCCCTCTGCTTTGGCAAGGATAGCGACCTGGCCACCCATCTGGGTGTATTTGACGGCATTGCCGATGATGTTTACCAGCGCCTCTACCAAAGTAACTTCATTGCCATTTACAGTTGCAAGGGGTTGTTTTAGGGATGTTTTAATCGAGATATCTTTGCGGATAGCGTGTGGTTGGCAACTTTCAACGGCCTTTGCAATCGTTTCTGCAACCGATGTCGGTCCAAAATTTTCCCGAATGGTTGAAATATCCACAGAAATTGCGCGCAACCAGGTGTTGACCAGTTTGATCATGTCCGAAATCCGTGACTGCAATCGCTGGATTTTGTTTTTCTGTGCTTCAGATAACGTTTCTTCCAAATCGCTGACCAGACCAAACAGGCTTTGCTGCACAGCCCCGAGCGGAGACTTTAATTCATGGGAGACAATCGCCGCGAATTGTTCACGGAGCATTTCTTTCTCTTTGCGCAGCATGATAGTTTCGAGAACGAGCTTTCGTTTATCGATTGCTCTACGAGTGATCAACCTCATTTCATCGGGCGTGAAGGGCTTTGGAAGGAAGTCGTAAGCGCCCTTTTTCATGGCCTCCACGGCTGAACTGACAGTGGCGAAACCGGTAATAACAATCGGAACGATAGTTGCATCATATTCCTGGATTTTTTCCAAGACTTCCAGCCCTGAAATCCCGGGCATTTTTAAATCAACGAAAATAAGATCCGGGTTTTCCTGTTTCATTGTTTCAACACCCGTCATTCCATCGTGAGCCGTGATAATCTGGTAGCCACTGCTTTTCAAGATGTGGGTGCAGGAATCGAGAACGATTTCCTCATCATCAATAATTAAAATCTTTGGAGTAGATTTCATTCAGGGCCTTCTTCAATGGCTGCCACGGGTAACACAACCGTAAATGTTGAACCCTTACCTTCTGTGCTTTTGACAATAATATTGCCCTTATGATTTTTAACAATACCGTAACTGATTGCCAGGCCCAGCCCGGTGCCATGTCCAACTTCTTTGGTGGTGAAAAACGGGTCAAAAAGTTTATCCATATCTTCTTCGCAAATACCACAGCCTGTATCCTTGATATCAATCTCGATGGTTACATCTTTCGCATTGAAGAACGTAATCAGGGTTAACTGCCCACTTCCATCCATGGCGTCAGCCGCATTGACAATCAGGTTGATAAAAACACGCTCAATTTGTGATGGGTCAATGACTGTCATGGGCAGGTCGCCCTGAAGATTCTTGATAATTTTGATGTTATGGAATTGGGCTTGCTTTTCCAATAAAGATACGCAGTTCTCAAGCAGAAAATTGAGATTGCAAATTGTTTTGTCGGGTTTTCTTTGCCGCGCAAAATCAAGCAAGCCTCGGATAATATCCCGACAGCGGTCAGCTTGCCCAACGATTTTTTTTAATAGCTCTACGTGATCCTGATTTTCGCAAATGTGCTCTTCGAGTAATAAGTGAGAGAATGTAACAATACCCTGTAGTGGATTATTCAATTCATGCGCTACATTGGCAGACAGTTGACCTACCAGGGCCAGCCTTTCGGCTTCCATGATTCTTTGGGTCGCAAACTCCTTAATTTGATCGTCTCTTTTTTTTAGCGCCTCAGCCATGGCATTGAAGGAATCGGCTAAAGAATGGAGTTCGTCGTTCGTATTTAATTCAACTTTCGTATTAAGATTTCCCTGCGCTACTTCGTTGGAGGCGGTAACAAGTTTTAGAATCGGGATCGAAATGCGCGCAGCAATAAAGTACGCTGCCACCATCGTGATGAGCGTGCCGACCAGTGCGATGGCTACAAAAGTCAGGATGGTTTCCTCTTGAATATCGAGGTATTTTTGTTCGAGTACGCCAACATACAAGATGCCCACAATGCGATTGCGAGAATCTCGGATGGGTTCATAGGCGGTGATATACCAGTTATTCACTACATATGCTCTTCCGATCCAGCGTTCACCTGCACGGATAACCTGGTTATAAACTTCTTCCTGAATGCGCGTTCCAATGGCCCTCGAGCCATCCTCATTATGTACATTCGTTGAGATTCGGACGTCATCCTGGAAAATCGTGGCCGTGCCGATATCCTGTCCGTTGTATTTCACTCCTTCGTAAACAGTTTGTTTCACTTTATCGACGATTTCATAGTTCCGGTTCAGCAAAATGCCGCCGTAAACCACCCCTATCAGGCGATTATTTTGATCAAAGACGGGCGCAGCGGCTTTCAGCATCATTCCGGTCGTTTCCTCAGTCTCCGTTCTGGGTCGGGCGAGTGGAGTATCGATAAACCCGATATAGGCCTGTTCCGCAAGCAGGGGCGATTCCATCCGCAAATTTTCACCTGCAATAAGCGTAGTTGCCGAAACAGGCGCTCCGCTTTTAAGTACCGAATTGATTAGTTCATCATCACTCTGGTTGTCTCCAACGGCATCTGGATTGCTGGCTCGAATCAAGACCTGACCAGTTCTGTCGGTAAGCGTCAACACATCGAGCTTTTCATCATTCTTAATCTGAATCAACTGCTCGGCGGCTGGCTCAAGATGATTTGAAAGGAGCGCCTCTCTGATCAGGTATCTATTAGCCGTTAGCCGGATGACTCCAGAAACGCGCTCCAATCGATTGAGATATATCTCGCGCGCGGCATTTAAGTCGTTGCGGACCTTCTCCTGGCCTTCTTCTGTGACGCGGTTGTTAATTGTCTGGACCCCGGCAATGATGAACAATGCGCTGATGGTGATGATAATCAGCAGGAACCCTAAAATCATTTTTGTCGCAATAGATATCCTGATGTTAGGGTTCTTGCCGGGCATTAACCAAGACAATTGTTTCATACCGGTCTGGTTTGACGAAATTCACGAACTTTCAATTTCAGTTTTTGTGACTGGCATTCCAAGGGCTTCGTCCACCAGTTCGATGATGTCTTTGACCACTAATTGCTCTTCAAATCCGGTTGTTTTGACTGCATCGCGATACATGGTGACATCTTTGGGGCAGGCCACTACCAGGCATTTCACACCCAGTTTCACCGCCTCGCGGATGCGTGACTCGCTGGGTCTTTCTTTTACTTCTCCTTCCGCCATCCAAATACGCCCGCCACCCGCGCCGCAACACAGGGCGCAATCGCGGTTGCGCGGCATCTCGACCAGTTTGCAGCCTGTGGCCTCAATCACGCGTCGAGGAGCATCGTACACGCCGTTATAGCGGCCCAGGTAACAGGGATCGTGGTAGGTCACTGCGTAGTCCAGTTTTTTGCTGAATTTCAACTTGCCCGAAGCAATCAGTTGGTCAAGCAATTCTGTATAGTGCAGAATATCAGGGTGACCATCTCCATCGAACTGGTATTCGTTTTTTAGCGTGTTATAGGTATGCGGGTCGGTGGTGACGATGCGCTGATATTTTGATTTGCCCAAAGCCGCCAGGTTTTTCTCGGTCAGCATCTCAAACAGACCTTCTTCCCCGGCCCGACGCACGTCGTTACCTGCATTGCGCTCGGCTTCGTACATGATTCCAAAGTCCACATTGGCGCTTTGGAATACTTTGGCGGTGGCGCGGGTAATTTCGGTCAGCGTAGGGCTGTAGGAGGCGTAATCACCCACAAACCACAGGTATTCAACTTCCTCGCGGCGCGCATCCTTGATTTTGGGTTCGATGGGTTGGGTCCAGCGGGCGCGCATCCGGTCCGATTGGCCGAAGGAGTTACCGTAGCGCCCCAGGTTGGAGAGCGCGTCTTGCAATTCCGAATCCATCCGACCATCGATGACAAGATGGCGGCGCATGTCAACAATCGGAGTGACATGCTCGATAAACAATGGGCATTCCTGGTCGCAGGCGTAACAGGTTGTGCAAGACCAGATAACTTTCTCGGCAAGCACATCCCCAACAAGCTGTTTTTCCAGAATGCTATTCTTGGCACCTGCGCGCAGGGCATAACCGCGTTCCGTCAGATTGTCTCTTAAGCCCATGATGAGTAATTTGGGCGAGAGCGGCAGGCCGCTGTTATAGGCCGGACACACATCCTGGCAGCGCCCGCACTCGGTACAGGTATAAAAATCGAGCATTTGTCGCCAGCGGAACTGTTCCACTTTGCTAACGCCGGCGTTGCCGTCAAATTCTGGAGCGGCGGGCAACTTTCCGGCCGGTTCCAAATTCCGCAGCAAAACAGCTGGTACCGAGGTTACGACGTGGAAGTGCTTGCCAGTTGGCAGTTCAGTCAAAAACACCAGCACCACGCCCAGGTGAATCCAGTAGGCAACTTGTTCGATAATTTCCTGGGTTCCGTGCTCCAGGCCAGCCAATAAGCTGCCGACCAGGTTGGAAACCGGCCTCCATTGGGATGTCACCGGGTCGGTCCCCAAATTTAATCGGATGCCGTTCATGACAACCAAACTAAACATGATTGTAAAAATGAACGACAATACCATCACGCCCTGGTTTTTATGGCTCCCTTTATAGCGCTCCGGGTTGATAAAAAGGCGCATAACAAGCCCATATCCCACCGCAATCATCACACACACTGCCAGCAGGTCTTGCAGCAGCGCCAGTGGCCCGAACTCCCCGAAAAACGGGAGGATAAAGTACGGGTTGGCAAAGGCTAGCAGCCCTTCCAGAATAGCTTGTAGAATGGTGAGTGAGAGTGTCAGGAAGCCCCAGAAAATAAAGAAATGCGCAATCCCTGGCAGCCGGAAACGGAACAAACGAAATTGGGCGGCTACAAATACAAACAGCCCTTTAATGCGTTCTCCCCAGCGCCCAAAATTGCCGCTGGGTTGTCCGCGACGCAAATTCAACCACAGGAATTGATAGCAGCGCCATCCAAAGATGCCAAACGAAACCAGGATGGCTAGCAACGCTACAATTGACTTGATGGTATTGTATGACATGGCCGTTAACCCTTGGCAGCCTGAACTTTTTCAATCAGCGGATCGATCAGATCGAACAGGTCTTTATTGACGCCATATTTTGCTACTCCAAATATCGGCGCATTTGGATCGGAGTTAATCGCGATGATCGTTTCGCTGCCGGTAATGCCCTCAATATGTTCTGGCGCACCACTGATACCCAGGGTCAGGTAGAGCTTGGCTTTTACTTGCTTCCCGGATTTTCCGACCAGCCGCGAAGTGGGCAGCCAGCCCTGATCGACGATCGGGCGTGAACCAGCCACAACGCCGCCCAGCAAATCTGCCAGGGTCTGGGCGAGTTCGATATTGTCCTGGGTTTGGATGCCGCGTCCCACTGCGACGATAAAGGGTTCCTTTTCCAGGTCAACATCCGCCGCTTCTGGTTCGATATACCCTGAGAGGGTGACACGCAAATCATCCAGGCTGGGAGCTGCCACCATTTCAATGGATGCTCCGCCTCCCTGGCCTGCTTCGGGAGGGTATCCGCCCGGGATCATTGTCACCAGGGTCAGCGTGCCTGGCAGTTCAGTCTCAGCCATAATCTTCCCGCCGCAAATCTTGCTCACGATTGTGAGCCTGCCGCCCTCCGCATTTACTTGCTGACACTGGCTGATGAGTGGCGCGTTCAGGCGGATGGAAAGCCCCCCGGCAATATCTGAGCCGATGGTGGTGCTTCCAAGAAAAACGGTCCTGGGTTGTCTTTCGGCGAGTAATTCAGAAAGCGCCGATAAATAAGCATCCGGGTTGAACTCTGCTAGCGATGCATGGTCAACGTACAACACCGAATCTGCGCCCAGACCATTGCCCAGTGCCTGTGCGCCTTGCCCAAGCAAGACTCCAACTACTTTTCCGCCCGAAACCTGGGCCAATTGGCGGGCAGCGGCGAGCATGATGTATGAAATTTCAGCCACTTTACCTTGCAAGTGTTCGATCACGACATAAACATCCTGATTCATCATGCCCTCCTCTCTACAATGCGCCGATTTCTTTGAACAGGTCAACGAGCTTGGCCGCGATTTCATCTTCGCTGCCTGTGATCATCGTTGCCCCGCCAGTGACTTCCGGTTTGAACATCCGGCTGACAGCCAGTCCACCGCTCTGATCCAGCACCGCGACATCTTGTTCATCAATTGTTGCGGTTTTCATGGCCTGGCGCACTTTGCTAACCGCCACGTAGCGCGGAGGTTGTTCAGAAGCCTGAATGCCCAAGACAGCCGGCAGGTTTACTTTCATTTCGCCGATCAAGCCGCCAGGATATTCTTTTCTTATTGTAGCGGCCCCGTCTGTTAAGTTTACGCCGGAGATGTACCCAACATATGGCATATTCAGCATGGAGGCGAGCAGGGGGCCCACGGCTCCGTCGATGTTGGTATGGGCCTGCACCCCAATCAGGATCAAATCGGGCGCAAAATCCTTAATCGCTTCTGCAAAAGCCCTCGCCAGGGCATGGCTGTTGAAACCCTCCTCGAATTCGCCCACCAGTTTGACCAAACGATTGGCGTCTTTCGCGGCAGCTGTGTAAAGAACTTCATCGATTCCATCCTGGTCAATTGCCAGGACCGTGACATGGGCGTTGTTTTTCTCTTTGAGCAAAATTGCTTGCTCAATGGCATGGTCATCGAATTCATTAATGACCATGCGCAGCCAGGCTGTATCCAGGGCGGTTCCATTTGGGCCGATTTCAAGCTCTTCGACCAGATCCGGTACAAGGCTTGCAATAACGACAATGTTCATCGCTCCTCCTCCTTTGGCTATTTCATTGCATCCACGAGCAGTTCGGCAATGTCTTTGACCAGGAGTTTTTCGGCTCCTGCCACGGTCTTGGTTGCATCTTCAAAGCGCGGGGGCTCGTAGGGGCAGGCAACTGCCAGGATTTCTGCTCCTGCCGCAACCGCCTCTTTCACGCGCCACTCCGACATGCGCACATGCCCCTTTTCCCACTGGAACCCATCCAGCCACATGCCGCCGCCTCCCCCGCCGCAGCATAAGCTGTTTGTTTTGTGATGTGACATTTCAACCAGTTCCACGCCAGGAATAGCCGTTAAAAGAGCACGCGGCTCATCAAACACACCATTCACGCGACCCAGATAGCACGGGTCATGATACGCAACTTTTAGCTGACCGTTGCCTTTCAAGAATGGTTTGAGTGCATCGATTCGTTCCGCCAGGAATTCGGTATAGTGTTTGACAGGATATTTAATTCCCAGCTTTGGGTATTCGTTCTTGATTGCGTTATAGGCATGCGGGTCGGTTGTGATGATTTCTTTGAAATCATATTTGCTGAATGTTTTTCCATTCTTTTCTGCCATGCTCTCAAACAAGCCATTCTCACCGGCCAGCCGCTGCGAATCGCCATCGCTGTTTTCTTCGGGGCCAAGAATGCCAAAGTTTATGCCGAGTTTATTGAGCAGCAGGGCTACTTTTTTCGTGATGCCTTGAATACGCGGGTGATAAGATGGATAATCGCCCACAAACCATAGCACATCTACCGGTTGCCGGCTTTTTGCCAGGATTGGGACTTCAAAGTCAAGCCCTGTCGTCCAGTCGGCCCTTTTACGCGGAGATTCTCCCAGCGGATTCCCATACCGCTGCGTATTCATCAACGCATCCTGCAATTCGTTGGGGACATTTCCCGCCAGGAGCAATTCCTCCTTGACGCGAGTCATCAATCCCGCTGTCACCGGTATTTTGGACGGGCAAACTTGCGTGCAGGCATAACATGAGACACACAACCAAATTGTGTCGGATTTAAGCACTTGGTCGAACAAGTCCGCCCGCAGGTAGGAAATCAGCCTGCCTGGCGGGTATTCCATCAAGTACCCAAATGGACATGCCCCGCTGCATGTCGCGCATTGCAGACAAGCCTTAAACCTCTCCCCCTCATCGAGTTCATAAAGGCTGCTAAAAAATTGCCGACTCACCCTGACGTTTTGTTGGACCGCAATGTCCGTCATAACAGACCTCCTGTTTATTCACTATCTGATATCCGAAGGGACGTATTGTTGGGCCGATTGGGTGTTCACTGCGATGAGCACAACCTTAGGACAATCCTGCTTGGGTAACCGAAGCTGTGTTGCCGGTATAAATTAAAACCGTACATAAGTCTCGCCTATCTTTGTTCCAAGGCTGAGAGCTTAGGTACAGTTCTATGGTTGTAATTCAGTTCACGGATGACCATGACTTTTCATAATGTGCAGGACATCGGTGGTATCAAGATTTTGATGGCAGCGCTACACCTGAGCCGTCACCGACAAAATCTTTGTGAATAATGAATGGTTATTGTGGTTTTGTGGCTCCTCCATGGATAGCAGAGAATATAAGTATAGTATGGACTCTTTGCATTTTTGTTGTCAGTACAAGACATCACCTGCTTGCGTGACAAAAGTCACACATTTTTTGATGTGATGGAATGACATTGCGTGATATTTCACAGGGTATCGCGTTTTTGTCGCGGTTACGCCCCACCGCCAACCGCCCGTTGAACACTGCGCATCATGTGTTTCGACAAGCTCGACAACCATCGCGACCGCCAGGAAACCGCGCGGCGCAGGGCGGGCAAGTTTTGGAGGGCCGCGACTTCTCCGCGCCTGGCGATGGAGGGGATATCGACTTTGTCGAGGATGTTGATATCGACGACATCCGGGCGGATGATGACATCGGGTTTGTCAGTTTGCAGGCGCAGCTCGGTCATTTGGCGCTGGCCGATGTCAATGGCATCGACAAAGATTTTGACGGCCTGGGTGATGTTCAGGCGGGCAATTTGCTCGGCCCAGGGTTGTGGAACCGGCAGGGGCAGGCTGTGAGGCGTTTTGGGCGCATCGAGCGGGTCCATGAGCGAGACGGCCACGACCGGCAGGCCAGGGGCCAGGGCGCGGGCCGCCCGCACTGGAACCGGATCGAGGGTGCCGCCGTCGATTAAGGTGTATTCGTGATATTGCTTTGGTGGGAACAGGCCGGGGATGGCGATGGAACCCATGATGGCATCCACGACGCGGCCTTGCTGCAAGACGATTTCGCGGTTGCTGTTCAGGTCAACGGCCACGGCTGCGCAGGGGATGGCGAGTTCGGCAAAGGTGTCGTCGCCAAACTGTTGGTACAGGAAGTCGTGGATGCCGCGCACGCCCAGCAGGCCGGGGCCGTCGGCCAGGGGCCAGCTGTAGAGTTTCGACTGGTCTACCGCCTGCATAACGCGGGTCACATCGTCCACATTTTGCAAGCGGGCATAGAGCGCGCCGACAATCGCGCCGATGCTCGTCCCGGCAATCGCGCGGATGCGGAAGCCTTCCTTTTCGAGCACGCGCAGCACACCCAGGTGCGCCGCGCCGCGCGCTCCGCCGCCGCCTAAAGCGAGAGAGATGTCCATCACTCCTGAAACCCCGTCTGATACAACGCATAATATATGCCCTGCCGCTTCAGCAATTCCTGGTGCGTGCCTTGTTCCACAATCCGGCCATCGTCTATGACGACAATTAAATCGGCGTTGGTGATGGTGGACAGGCGGTGGGCGATGACGAAACTGGTGCGCCCCTGGAACAGTGTAACGAGCGCGCGCTGGATGATCTGCTCGGTCTTGGTATCCACACTGGAGGTGGCTTCGTCGAGTACAAGGATGCGCGGGTCGGCCAGCAGGGCGCGGGCGAAGGAAATCAACTGGCGCTGGCCGACACTTAACAAGACGCCGCCCTCCTCGACCGAGGTATCGTAGCCCTTGCGTAATCCCATGATGAAATCGTGCGCGCCAACGGCCCGGGCGGCGGCTTCCACTTCGGCGTCGGTGGCATCTAGCCGCCCAAACAGGATATTTTCCTTGACCGTGCCGTTGAACAGGAAGGGGTCTTGCAAAACGACGCCCATCTGCGAGCGCAGGCTGTGTTGGGTGACGGTTTTCAGGTCGATGCCATCGACCAGCACCCGGCCCTCGGTCGGGTCCATGAAGCGCGAAACCAGTTTGACGAGGGTGGTCTTGCCAGCCCCGGTCTCGCCGACCAGGGCGACGGTCGCACCCGCCGGGACGCGCAAATCAATATCGCGCAATACCAGCGTGGCGTCGTCGGAATAGTGAAAGGAGAGGTTCTCGAAGGTCACCTCGCCCCTAATCGGCGGCAGCGCCTGGGCGTTCTCGGCATCCTTCACATCCACTTCGGTGTCGAGCAGGGCCAGGATACGCTCGCCACCAGCCATGGTCGATTGGAGCGTGTCGAAACGGCGCGACAGGTCGCGGATGGGGTCGAAGTAGCGGTCGATGTAAAGCACAAAGGCCACCAGCACGCCCGCCGAGATGCTCTCGCCCAGGACGGCGGTCCCGCCAATCCAGACGACGGCGGCGATTGCCAGAGCGCCAAGCACATCCACCACCGGCAGGAAGGAGGCGGCTACTTTCGCCGCTCTGATCACAGTTTGCAGGTGATAGCGGTTGGTGAAGTCGCTAAAGTGCTGGAAATTGTAGGCCTGGCGGCTAAAAGCCTGCACCACGCGCACGCCGTTGATGTTTTCGGCCAGCACTGAATTGACCCATGAGATGGCGGCGCGCACCCGGCGGTAAGCCACGCGGGCTGTGTGCCGGTAAATTGCTGTGGCGAGAATCATGAGCGGGATGGTCGCAAACGTGATGAGCGAAAGTTTGACGTTGAGCGCCAGCATGGCAATCACGATCCCGACCAGCGCGAACAAATCGCGGGCAATGGCGAGGACAGCCCAAATCACAAACTCGCGCAGGGTCTCGACATCGTTCATGACGCGGGTGATAACGCGCCCAACGCTGTAGCGGCTGTAGAATCCGAGCGAGAGTTTTTGCAGGTGGGCAAACAATACTTTGCGCAGGTCATAAATGACCGATTGCCCGACGTGCGCCATGATGTTGACGCGGAAGTAGATGAATCCCCAACGAACGAGGGCCGCCGCCAGGTAGATAAGCACGGCGTTTCGCAGGGCGGACAGGTTCCCGGCCAGCAGGCCGTCGTCGATGGCAATTTTGACCAGATAGGGGCCAATCACGGTTGAAGCGGTTGCGCCCAGCATCAGGAAGGCCGAGAGCAGCATCTGCCATTTGTAGGGGGCAATGAACGCAACCAGGCGGCGGGCTACCTGTGGGTCGAGGGGTTTGTCGTACAGTTCTTCAGATTGGGTGACGTAGGCGGGAGGAACGATAGTGGTAGTCATGGGGGTATTGTACCGCGAGAGCGCAAAATTCATTTCGCGCTACAGCCTGCCGACATCGTGCGAGCCGCTTTCGCGGATGCCAGCCGGGGAGATTTCGACAAATTCGGCGTTTTCCTGTAATTCGCGGATGGTGCGCGCCCCGCCGTAACTCAGGCCGGAGCGCAGCCCGCCGACCAACTGGTGCAGCACCTCGGCAACATGCCCGCGGTAGGGGACGACGGCCTCCACGCCTTCCGGCACAACCTTGTCCCAATCTTCGGGGTCTTCGGCGGATTCATCATTGTCTCGACCGTGCTCGGCGGCGCGGCGTCCCATGGTGGCGGCCAGCGAGGCCATGCCGCGCACCACCTTGAACTTCTGCCCATCGCGGATGACCGCCGAACCGGGCGATTCTTCCGTCCCGGCGAACAGGCTGCCAACCATGACGGTTTCCGCGCCTGCCGCCAGCGCCTTGACCATATCGCCCGCCTTCTGGATGCCGCCATCGGCGATGACCGGGATGCCGCGTCCGGATTCCTTTACGCCTGCGACGCTGTCCATGATGGCGGTCAACTGCGGAACGCCAAACCCGGTCACGATGCGGGTGGTGCAGATGGAGCCGGGCCCGATTCCCACTTTGATGGCGTCCGCGCCCGCTTCGGCCAGTTCGCGCGCCCCGTCTTGGGTGGCGATGTTCCCGGCAATGACCTGCGCTGAGGGAAACCTGCCCCGGATGGCTTTGACCATCTCGATACAGTGGTCGGCGTGACCGTGCGCGATGTCGAGGACGAGGACATCGGCCCCGGCTTCGAGCAGGGCTTCGGTTCGCTCCAGCTCGCCGCGCGTCACGCCAATCGCAGCGCCAACCCGCAGGCGGCCTTTTTCATCGAGGGCGGCGGTGCTGCCGGGGCGGATGATGTCCTGGGCGGTGATCAGGCCGCGCAGGTTGCCATCGTCGTCCAGCACGGGCAGTTTTTCCAAACGGTGTTCGTACAGGATGGCGCGGGCTTCATCGAGCGTGACGCCTGGCCTGGCGCTGACAATGTTTTCACGCCGGGTCATGACCTGCCGCACCTGGTTCCTTTCGGGCGGAGCCAGCAGGATGTCGCGGCGCGAGACAATCCCGGAGAAACGACCATTTTCATCGGTCACAACCAGCCCGCCGACATCGTGACGGCGCATGGAATCGGCAGCCTCGGCTACGGATGCGTCGATGCGGATGGAATATGGATTTTCGACGATAAAACCACGCGCGCGTTTGACCTTTTGCGCCTGCCTGACTTGCTGCTCGATGGTCATAAAACGGTGCAAAATACCGATGCCGCCGCTCTGGGCCATGGCGATTGCCATCGCTGCTTCGGTGACGGTGTCCATATTGGCGCTGATGACCGGGATATTGATGTTAATCGATGCGGTTAAACGGGTCAGGGTCGAAACGTCATTGCGCGATTTGACCGGCGAGCGGCGGGGGATGAGCAGGACATCTTCAAAGGTGAGGGCTTTTGTGGGACGAATTTTCATGAGGGAGAATCCTTTCAGTATCAAAACCGCACGGATTGTATCAAATTCGCCATTAAAGCGAAATGCAGGGAGTTGCCCTGCATTGGGGGAAGCGTGGCGGAAAAATCGGGTCTATTTTTTGGCTGGCGCAAGCGGTGAGACCAAAGTATGCGAACGAATTGATCGGATTTGAGAATTAATCGTCTTCAAAAATTGTTTCCAAAATCAGGTTTTCAATGGTAAGGACATCCTTATCACCCTGATTGCTCAAGATGATGATGGCGATTTGATCATCGGGGAAGCGGGTGATGACGGCTCTAAAACCATCGATACTACCTTCATGAGAATGAACCGATTTTTCATACGCCTTGCCAAGAAACCAGCCAAAACCATACGAAAAGTCCTGTTCGCCTGGGATGGAAGCCTGGGGAGCAAACATCTTCTCGAGGTGGGCTTTCGGAACCAATTTCTCGGTTGAGAGCGCCTGCTCCCAGCGAAACAGATCTTCGGCGGTGGAATACATCGCTCCGGCAGACGAAACGAGCGCGATATCCGTCATAAAAAGAACCGGATCGGTGGAAAACCTGTCCGGGTAGCCCATTGCCAACCCGGGCGCATCCAGGCCCAACCCCGTGTCGCGCAAGTCGAGCGGGTCAAAGATGGCTTGCTGCAGATAATCGCCGTAGCGTTGGCCCGAAACCTGTTCAATGATGTAACCGAGCATCATGTAAGCGGAATTGTTATAAAACCAGCCGGTACCCGGCTCAAAATCCAGCGGTTTCGTTTTCAGTTGGTCGATGCCCTGTGAAACCGATGGCGGTGAAGTGCCTATTATCGACGATATGTTATCCGGAATACCCGAAGTGTGACTGAGAAGATGAGTCACCCTGATTGGCTGCCAGGCTGCGGGACAGTCGGGGATGTAATTGCAGATGGGGTCGTCCACTGTCATTTTGCCTTGCGATTCCAAAATCAGGATGGCCATGGCGGTAAATTGTTTCGTGATGGAGGCGATTAGAAAACGGGTGCTGGCGGTATTCGGGATGTTCTGGGCGCGATCGGCCAACCCGTAGCCTTTGTTCAGCAGAATCTCTCCACGTTCACCAACCAGGACCACTGCGTTGAGAAGGGATTGATTTGCCAGGTTGGTGAGCTGCGTATCGACTTGCTTAATTTCATCCGCCGATATTTCGCCAGGCGAAGACAGACTGGCACAGGCGGCAAGAATCAAAAAAAGCCCGCACAGCAGGCTGCAAGTAGGGTTGCGTTTCATATTTCAAAATCCTTTCTGGTCCTGAGCGCTATTGCGGCCAACGAAAACACTGCTCAAGAGAAGGCCGCTACTCCTTCCCACTACCAGTATAGCACCATTGTCAAGCGTTTGTGCATTTCAACACATATTTTGTTCTGGAAATATGAAAACAACCATTGTCAGTTTCTCAAACAATCCTTATCCAGACATAGTCATCAAATCGAATCCACCGCCAGGCAGGTCAGGGTCTCTTCGACGCCGGGGATGGGTTGGATGGAAGCGGCCAGGATGTTGCCCAAATCTTCCAGGTCTTTCGATTCGATGATGGCAACCGCATCATACGGGCCAAAGGTCATGTTCACTTCGCGCACCTGCTCGATTTTGCGCATCTGGCGAATAACGTCCTTGATTTCACCGGTGCGAATATTGACGAGGACGTAAGCTTTCATAAAAACTCCTGTTGGTGGCCGTCTATAGTTGCGAAAAGGTTTTGTAGCGCGACATTTATGTCGACCTTGGTTTCGGCAGGTCTCGCAAACCTGGGTATAACGGGATCAACCCAGGGGTCACTCAATCCTGCTCAAAATTATATATCGGCCTGGGCAGCCATCCTAATAGCAATCGTCACAACCTGCGCGTATCATAAGTCACCTTTCCACAGGAACGTCCCGAAGGCTTCGCAGGGGAAATACGCTGCGCTCGCCCAAGCCTTCGGGACGATACTCACTCCCAGAACTGCGGCAGGTGTTCGCGGTAAGCCGCCAGGTAATCATCCAATATCAGCCGGGCGGTTTCGATATCGCGGACGACCGGGTCGAGCAGCAGGCATTGCAGGGCCTTCTGGCGGTCGCCTTCCACAGCGGCGTCAATGCCCAGTTGGGCGGTGAGCAGTTCGCGACGGCAAAGTTCGGCAACCGGTTCGGGCAGCGCGCCAACGTGAACAGGGTGAATCCCCGTTCCATCAACCACGACGGGCGTCTCGACAATGGCGTTGTGAGGCAAATTGGCAATTTGCCCCAGGTTGGGTAAGTTCGCCGCGATGTGATAGTGATTCCCGGCCCCGGCGATGTTCTCGATGATTTCCAGCGCGCCCTCGCTGTCGGTGTGGAGCAGGCTGTCAATGTCCATGACCCCGTCGGCCATTCCGGCCAGGCGGTTCAGGCTGAAATCGCGCATGGTGGCGAAGGTATCCCAATCGTATAGGTGGATGTTGTATTTCTGCCAGGGTTTAGCCTGCGGGTCGCTGACCCAGGGCAGGTATTCGCACAAATGGGTATCGCCCGGGACGGGGAAGATGCCAAAAGCGTCGTACACATCCCTGGTGAGCGGCTCAAAATCAGTGGGGAGGGTTTGCCAGCGTTTGCGAAAGAGCGGGTACAGGTCTTCGCCTGTCTGCCGGTCATGGATGGAGAGAATCCAGGTGAAGTGATTGGTTCCGGCGGCGCGGATGTCGAGGCGCGGCACAGCCTGGTGTTTTACTTTTTCATGCAGCGCGTACTGCATGATGTCGGCGTGCATCCCCGTGATTCCTTCGGGGATTTCGAATCCCAGGTCTTTGCCAAGCGCAATGCCGACCATGCTGTATCCGGCGAAAATCTGGTGGCACAACCCGACAGCCTTGATTTTGCTATGGCGGTTGACCAGGTCACAGATGCGCACCATAGGGTTGGTGAAGTTGATGAACCAGGCATGCGGGCAGGATTTTTCCATCGCGCGGGCGATTTCCAGCACCGGGTGGACGTTGCGGGCAGCATGGGCAAATCCGCCTGGGCCGCCGTTTTCGGCGTAGGGCTGGCGCACGTCATATTTGAGCGGAATCTCGAAATCGGATTTCCACAATTCCTCGCGCGGGCCGACCTCGATGGCGCTGACCACGAAATCGGAGCCGGGCAGTGCCTCGGCGTGATGAGTGTATCCGCTGATGGTGAAGCCGGCGTCCCATTCGAGGTTCAGCCGTTCAGCCAGCCGTTGCACGATCTCGAGGCTGTTGGGATTGTGGTCGACCAGGGCCAGCGTCGAGCCCCGCAGTTTTTTCGAGCGCAGCAGCGCCGAAAGGGTATTTTCTCCAAAACTGGCGCTGCCTGCGCCGATGACAGTGATTTTGGTGGGGAGGGTCATATTGGTTTCTTTCCTGGTTTTAGTTAAAAAACGAAATATCTTCTTTCCAAACGCCGCCGCATAACGAACACTGGCAGTGGCGGATGTCTATCGCGTGCTGCTGGCTGCTGCCTTCACCCAGGGTTAGGGTTTCGATGCGCTGCTCCCTGCCGGTTTCGATGTACGCGGCATTCGAGAGACAATGTGGGCACTCGAACTCATCGCTATATTCCCAAACCATGCCGGCGCGGAGGAAATGAACCAGGGAATATTCACCCGCCCTGAACACAATGCGCGCGGCAGGCGCACCCGCGCCGTCCAACAACTTCGACTCAAACTCCCGCAGCAGGCTTTCGGCCTCATCCTTGACAGTCGCTTTATGTTCATCGATATGCCCGGCGGCCATCAGGGCAAAAGCGGGCTTCTTCTCCTGCCACGAAGTCCACTCCCGCCCGCCTTTGAAAAACCGCCCGCCGAAATACCAGGCCGATGAGCCGTTGCCAACCCGGGCGCGGATGTAATTCAAAGGGCTGACCAGTTCGATGTGCGGGCAGTAATTGGCATAGAGCGTTGCCATGCGCTCGTAGGAATGCGCGGCGTGATACAGTTCGTGCGCTTCGAGCAAAGTGATGGGCAATTCATGATATCCCAGCCCGGTGAGCAGCATCCGCCAACCGGTGAGGATGCCAGCCACCACAACCGGCGGTCTGGGCGGGAATTCATCGTCGCCGCGGATTTTTGCCACGCGCAGCGTAATGCGCCGTCCCGCCACCGCCTCTACGTTGAAGAGATAGCGGCGCGAAATCATGGTCGGGCTTCCCGGCTGCCCCGACTGTGGGCAGCGTAAAAACGTTCAGGGTCGGCCAGGAAAGCATCGAGGCAGAATGAAGTACAAAAATAAACGACTTGCTCCCGATATTGGGCGGGGTAATAATTTTCGGGCGCGGTTGTCATCTTGCGTCCGCAAACGGTGTGCAGGATGATGGCTGACGAGGCGACGGGCTGCTCAGGCATTTTCCCATCCATCCGGGAGTTGCGAGGCGGCCCAGGCGGGATTCGGACGCCACTGGCCCCGCTGGAGTTCGCGGGACAAGCCCCGCTGGAGTTCGCGGGACAAGCCCCGCTGGAGTTCGCGGGACAAGCCCCGCTGGAGTTCGTGGGACAAGCCCCGCTGGAGTTCGCGGGACAAGCCCCAGGCTCCGTCAAATGGATAGAGTCGCCCCTCCAAGCGGGCAAAGACCTCCGCTTTGGCCTGTTCGATGCCCTGCACCCACTCCGGGCGCAGGAAGCCCTTTGCAATGCCTTGCTGGTATTCCTCGACATCCTTCCAGCTCCAGCGCAGTTCCGGGTCGATGACCAGGTCCAGTTCCAGGTCGAAGGTGTCGAATCCGCAACTGCTGCGCGTGAACGGGAGTTGGAAATTGACATAGTAACAGAGAAAGGCCTGGCTGGCGTGATTCCATACCAGGTTGATGGAATAAAATTTTTCCGGCTCCATCAAAACCAGGAAGCGGTTGGTGTGCCAGCGGTATCGCTCCAATTGCCAACGATTACCCGACATCAAATCCCAACGGTCCCACTGGCCGCTTTCGCCGTGCTTGCCGTGAATGTATTCCGGCGGGGCCGCGCATTCCGCGCCCGGGGCCACCAGCAGGGCAATCTCTTGCGGCGTGTCTTTCACGACGATAGCCGACTCCACATACCAGGGCCGGTGATTGTAGATGCCGCGCAGGGCGATGTTGTCGCCAGTTTGCCACATACCAGGCTAATCCAACTCCGCAATCAGCACTTCAAACGCGCCCAGGCTGACTTTGCTGAGCGATTGGTCTTTCTTGCCGCGCCCGGCGGAGGAGAATATCACGCGAACCTGCTTTTTGCCCGGCACGGTGAACTTGAGTTCATGATGGCTGGCTGCATAATTCAACACCACCATTACGGTTTGTTCTTCGGTGTAGCGGAGGAAGGCGAAATAATCTTCAGCTTTGGGATGCAGGGGTTTGTACTCGCCCTCCAGCAAGGCGGGGGTCGATTTGCGGGCATGAATCAATCGCTTATAGTAGTTCAGCATCGCATCGGGATGGTCGAGCTGTTCCTTGACGTTGACGCCCTCGACATGGTTGGGATGCACCGGCAGCCAGGGGGTGACGTGCGCCGGGCAGAATCCGCCATTGGGGAGCGCGCTCCACTGCATGGGGGTGCGGTTCTTGTCGCGGGTCATCTCCCCGGCGCGCTGGGCGGCCTCGGCGGGGTCGATGTTCAGGTCATTGACCAGCGCGTCGTAGTACCAGGTCGCCATTGTGTCGCGCAGTTTGGATGGGTCGGTGATGATGTAATCCTGCATCCCGATTTCTTCGCCGTTGTAAAAGAAAGGCGTGCCGCGCAGGGTTAGCACCAGGGCG
>Ga0116204_1000323_pt1 | contig 26669 bp, 24 predicted proteins | sample LakKivwa52mmetaG_FD_94481 | JGI IMG/M metagenome (GOLD analysis project Ga0116204, IMG submission 94481) | Anoxic lake water microbial communities from Lake Kivu, Rwanda to study Microbial Dark Matter (Phase II) - Lake Kivu water 52m metaG | ecosystem: Environmental > Aquatic > Freshwater > Lake... | reverse complement strand
TCTGCTTGCCGGGCTGGTCGGTGAGAAGTTTGTGCATGGTCGCTGCGCTCCTTTTAATTTTTTTGCCGGGCAAAAAAAGTAACCGTTTTTTGCTTTGCAAAAAAGCAGTTGGTTGGTGAAGGCATTTCTTGCTACGCGTTCTCTCCTGTGAGCTATAGGCTATCAGCGATTGGCTTCTTCTATGCGCCTTTGAATGCCGGCCGGCGCTTGCCCAGGGAGGAAAGCCCTTCCAGGGCGTCGGCGGTGGCGAAAATATCGGCCAAGCGTCCCAATTCCAGCGCAATGGCCTCGGCCATCGGTTTGCCCTGCTGGCCGTCGATCAATTCGGCGGCCGCCCGAACGGCCAAGGGGGCCTTGAATCCCACGGTTTTGGTGAAGCGGGCCGCGATGTCCGGATCCACGTCGGCCAGGGGCTCGCCTGTTTGCAGCTTGGCGACATTGGCCGGGGTACAGGCTGCCGCCAGAGCCTTGAACTTGGCAGGCAGGTCGCGGACGCGATACTTGTCCGGGCTGGGCCCCGCGGCCAGCTTCATCACAGCCTCGGGCACTGCGGCCGGTTCCACCAGGGCCGTCACCAGGCCCAGTTCAAGAGCGTCCTTGGCGCTGATCGGCGCCCCGGTGAAGGTATAGTATTTGGCCAGTTCCGGCCCGACCTGGCGACAAAGCCGCAACATGCCGCCCATGCCCGGATAAATCCCGATCCCGGTTTCCGGCAAACCCATCGAACCGGCCGGGGTGGCCACAATCGCCTGGCAGGCCAGGGCCATTTCGGTGCCCCCGCCTAAAGAAAGACCGTCGAGCAGGGCGATGGTCAGCTTGGGGCTGTTTTCCAGGCGCAGCAGCACGTCCTGGCCACGGCTGGCGAATTTCACGATGTCGTCGATTTTACCGGCCTGAATGTTCTTGACGAAAAAGCGGATGTCGGCCCCGGCGACAAAGGCCTTGCCCGCACCCTGGATCACAACGGCCTTGACGGCCGGGTCGGCTTCGGCTTTGGTGAACTGCTCGTCCAGTTGGGCCACTACCTCGTTGTTGATGGCATTCATCGCCTCGGGCCGGTTGATGGTGATCCAGGCGATGGCACCTTTGATCTCCAGATCCACACAGGCAAAGGCAAAGGGCTGACCGAGTTGCCGCTGGCGATGCAAGATGCCGGCCACCTTGAAGTCAGGGTAGCGTCCGGCAATGGCCGCGACCCGTTCAACGGTCTTGTCGATACCGAGGCGGTTGATGATTTCAAAGGGACCTCGGGTCCAGCGCAGGCCGATCTTGGCCCCGCGGTCGGTGTCTTCCATGCTGGCCACGCCCTCATCGACAAGGGCCGCGGCCACGCCCAGGGTCACACCGAGCAGCCGGTCGGCCACGGCCTGGATCTTGGCGGCATCGGCAGTGCCCTCCAGGTTCCAGGATTGGCCCTTTTCCACCTGGGCCACGATGTTGGGGCAGGTGGCGTAAAAAGGCCCCAACTGCTCGGCCAGGGTAGCCGACGCATGAACGGTGATGGGAATGCCGGTGACGTTCATCAACTCGAAAGGTCCCATGCCGATACCGAAGGCCTGCTTGGCCGCGGCCTCGATAGTGGCGATATCGGCGACACCTTCGGCAAGGATCCGTGCCGCCTCGTTGAGAAAGGGCACGAAAAAGCGGTTGACGCAAAAGCCCGGGGCATCCTTGACCACGATGGCGGTTTTGCCGTGGAGCTTGGCGGCCAACAAGGCCTTGTCAACGGTGGCGGGGCTGGTGCCCGCGTGGGGAATCACTTCCAACAGCCGGTTTTTGGCCGGGTGATAAAAGTAATGCAGCCCCACGAAACGGTCGGGCCGGTTGGTGCGAGCGGCAAACTCCCGCACGTAAAAGCTCGACGTGTTGGTGGCCAAAACCGTGTTCGGGCCGCAAACCCGATCGAGGTCTTCAAACAGCTTGGCCTTGACCTCGCGGTCCTCGAACACCGCCTCGATGACGATATCGGCGTCGGCCGTGGCCCGGATATCCGTGGTGGCGGTGATCCGGCCCAAGATTTGGGCCACCTGCTCGGGCTTGAAGAGTTTGCGTTCCACGCCCTGATTCAAAATACCGGTGATCGTGGACATCCCCCGATCCACGAAGGCCTGCCGGGTATCGACCATCACCACGGAAATCCCCTCCTGGGCGATCTTCTGGGCGATGCCGCTGCCCATGTTGCCGGCCCCGATCACGGCAATTTTTCGGATCGATGACATGCGCGCTCCTTGGTTTTGAAACTGGAAACTGGAAACTCGAAACCTGGCGTTTTCCTCCGGTCCAGTTTCAAGTTTCAAGTTTCGTCTTTATTTGTTCTGCCATACCGCCTTGCGCTTTTCTTCAAAGCTCTTGATTCCCTCCAGGGTGTCGGCGGTTTTCATCAGGTCGTGGAGAAAATAACGGCTCACGCTGTCCATGGCCTGGTCAAAGGCCATGCCCAGGTGGAGGTTGACGGCCTTTTTGTTCATGCGGATGATCAGGGGACTGCACGCCTTGATCTCGGCCACCATGCGGTTGACCGCATCGGCGAACTGGTCTTCGGCAACCACGTGGCCGACAAATCCCAAGGATTTGGATTCTTCGGCGGTGTAGATCCTGCCCGTGGTGCACACCTCGATGGCCTTGGCCGGACCGACGAGCAGGGGCAGACGGATGGCTGCATAGGGCGGAAAAAAACCAAGCTTGATCTCGGGTTGGCCGAACTTGGCCTTGTCCGCGGCGATGATGATATCGCAGGCGATGGCCAGTTCCATGCCACCCCCGAGACAGGAGCCGTGAACCGCGGCGATGGTGGGCACCTCCATCCCGCCCACCAGGGCCAGCATGCGGTTGAAAGCGGCAATCATCCCGTCGACCAGTTCGGGCTTGTGGTCGGCCACCTCCACCCCGGCGCACCAACTGGGGCCATCGGCGGCCAACACCACGCATTTGAGGGCGCCATCTGCCTTGAGATCTTCCAGCAGCCGGCTCAGTTCAGCCATCATGTCGATGTTGAGCACGTTGTGCTTGGGCCGGGCCAGCAAAATGCGGGCCACGCCTTCGGCTTTTTCGAGTTTCAAATATTTCAATTCGCCCATTGCGCTTCCCCCATCGGTTGCAGGTTCACTCTCAAACTTCAATTTATATAGTTGATTATATTAAAAAAGTGGCGCCGCGCCAGCGGCCGAATAATTTTGCGCCAGCAAAATTATATATATTGCCCCCCATCGACCTTGATCACCTCGCCGGTGATGTGGCGGGCCTTGTCCGAAGCCAGAAAAACCACGAGGTTGGCCAGATCTTCGGGCTGGCCCACCCGCTTGAGGGCCGACTCGCCCATGGCCAGGTCGACGATCTTGTCACGGGCCTCGGAGCTTTGGAGCATAGCCGTTTCGATCAGTCCCGGCGCCACGGCGTTGACGTTGACCCCAAAAGCCCCCAGTTCTTTGGCCAGGGCCTTGGTAAAGCCGATGATCCCGGCCTTTGACGCCGAATAATTGGTCTGGCCGAACTTGCCCCGCATGCCGTTGATCGAGGTGACGTTGACGATCTTGCCGGATTTTTGCTCCTTGAGCAGGGGGGCCACGTGGCGGGTAAAATTGAAGTACCCTTTGAGGTTGACCTCGATGACCCGATCCCACTGCTCCTCGCTCATCTTCCAGCAGACCCCGTCCCAGTTCATCCCGGCGTTGTTGACCAGGATGTCGATACGGCCGAAAGCCTCCACCGCTGCCTTGACCACGGCTTCAGCCTGGCCGAAGACGGCGATGTCGCACTGCAGGGCGATGGCCTTGCGGCCCATCGCTTTGATTGCTTCAACGTATTGTTGGGCCTCGGCCTCGTGCTTGCGGTAGGTCAGGCAGATGTTGGCGCCTTCGCGGGCCAGTTCCAGAGACACGGCAGCGCCGATTCCCTGGGAACCGCCGGTAACGATCGCGTTTTTTCCTTCAAGCAGCATGGCACCTCCTTGGGTGTCGGTGGCAACCGGACGGGCCTCGACGGTTCAGGCCCTGTTCAGTCGCCGATTGACGTTCAGTGGATAGGTTGAGCTACATTGCAGCTATAATATGATTTAGTCAATAGAAAATCGTGCTGCGCACGCTTTTCTTGGGGCGCCTGCGGCGCCGGTTTATCCATTGTTTGGCAAAGGCCGGCCGGTTTCGGTGAAACGGTCGTCGGACCGCTGCCGGGCGCTGTTTTGGGCCACAGACTCAAGCCAGCCAGTGCGCACGTCGTCCTGCGCGTCGAACTGGGGCACGTAGGGTTTGATGTCCAGCAAGGGCGTACCGTCCAACACATCGATGTTTTCCACCGCCAGGGTTGATCCTTCCACGGCCAGCAATCGGACGACGGACAGACCGATGGGATTGGGCCGCTTGGGGGCCCGGGTGGCGAACAGGCCTCTTTCCACCTTGTCCAAAAAGGGCACCACCTTGAGATTGAAACCGGTGGAACCGTGGAAATGGTAAATGAGAACGATGTGGGAAAAGCCGTCCAAATCGGCCAAACCTTCTTGATAGGGCACAAAAACCTCGACCCGCCCCTGCACCCCTTTGGCCCCGGAAGGCTGGATCGGCATGCCCTCAAGTGTTGCATAGGGGCTGTGGATGATGCCGATGGGGGTGAAGGTGATGGGGGTGTTCATGGCCGGTTTATTCCTCCGAACCCGGACAAGCCGGAACCAAACTGTTTTTTCGGGGTCGGTATCGGAATCGGTATCGACAAAAAAACCGAGTAAACCACCACCCGCATAGCAGGTGGCTTTGGATTGCGGCCGTAGGCCGCGATTCAAAGCGTGCCTTCGGGCACGTTGGGTTAGGTTTTAACCCTAGGCATAGCGTAGGGTTTGCAAAAAACAATAAAAAAATCGATACCGACCCCGATGACCTTCGGAACAATTGATTATGTTTTGCATTCCATTCCATCGATACGCCGTCAGGTCTGGCAGCAGGCCCTATTGTTTTCCGGCGCAGACGGAAAATAGCCCATAAAACTGGATATCTCTGCCGCCGTGCGCCTCAGGTTGGCGACGATGGTGTCCATCTGGCCACCCATGACTTTTTCATTGCTCCCCGTCAGGCTCAAGGCCCCGGCCAGCGTGCCGCCCTGTTGGAAAATCGGTGCCGCCACATTGGATTGGCCGATGGCCAATTCCTGGTCATTGATTGCATAGCCCTGCCGGCGGGTTTGGTCCAGAATAGCCAGAATCGCGGATCGGTCGGTAACGGTTTGGGGCGTAAAGGCCACCAGCGGCGTCTGATCCAGATAGCGCGCCACGGTTGCCGGCGGCAGGTGGGCCAGCAGTGCCCGGCCCAGGGCCGTGCAGTAGGCCACCACACGCGGACCGATCTGCCGGGCCAAAAAATGGTCGTACGGCGGGGTGATGTTCAAGGTGATCAATGCGGCGTCCTCATCCCAAATCGCCACCCGGCAGACCAGTCCGCTGGCCGAAGCCAGTTGGTAGGCCGGCCCGGCCGCCTTCTGATTGATCTCCAGGCTGGTGCCCATGACGGCACCCAGGGTGAACAGCTTGGCGCCAAGACGGTAGCGTCGGGTCTCGCCGTCTCGACTGAGAAAACCGGCAGATAGCAGCGTGTTGACGATATTTTGGGTGGTCGCCTTGGCCAGGCCCGTGGCCTGGGCGATTTCACTGATCCCCCAACGGGGCCGGGGATGGGTGAACAAGCCCAAAATCGACAAAGCGCGCTGAACGGATTGAATTGCCATACGGGATGTTGTTCCACAATGCAGAACAGCGTTCTATCATGATGCCTCTATCTTAATCCATACGCCCTGTCAACGGGCAAACAGAACAATTCTGATTTTCATCTGCAACGCCGGCGATTGCCCGTGGCCACTAAAATAAGGATTGACAAGCCAACCGTCTAAAGTTACATCGTAGCTGAATTATAACTTTATTCTTGGGCCGTAGCCGGTCTGTCGGCCCCTACCGCCGCAAAGGAGGCATGTGATGGCCACCATTCCTGACAAAATCCATACCTGGCAAATGGTTCAGCCCACCGCCAAAAACAAGCAAACAGGGGAAGTAGCGCCCGGAAAGCTCGAAAAAGTGGCCATCCCCGTACCGGAACTCAAGGCCGGCGAAGTTCTGGTCGAAGTGGCCGGCTGCGGGGTCTGCCACACGGACCTGGGCTATTTTTACGATGGGGTTCCCACGGTCTGCAAACCGCCCCTGACCCTTGGCCACGAGATCGCCGGCACCGTGGTGGCCGGCGATGCGGCCTGGACCGGCAAGGAAGTGCTGATTCCCGCGGTCATGCCCTGCCGCCAGTGCCTGTTGTGCAAAACCCGCCGGGGCAACCGTTGCCTCAACCAAAAAATGCCCGGCAACTCCATCGGCATTTACGGCGGTTTTGCCAGCCACATCCCCGTGCCTTCCATTGACCTGTGCGAGATTAAAAACCGCGGCGACATCCCCTTGGCGCATTTGGCCGTGGTAGCCGACGCCGCCACCACCCCTTTCCAGGCCGCCAAGCGCGCCCAATTGGAGATCGGCGACAATGTCATCGTCATCGGCGTGGGCGGGGTGGGCCAGTACATGGTCCAGCAAGCCAAGGCCATGGGTGCCGGCACGGTCATCGCCGTGGACATCAACGCGGCCCGGCTGGAGACGATGAAGTCCTACGGTGCCGATTTCGTCGTCGACGCCACCGGCAAGACGTCGGCCGACGTGGCCGAGGCGGTCAAGGCGATCCGCAAGCAAAAAGATCTGCCCGCCTTTGGCTGGAAAATCTTCGAGGCCACCGGTTCCCGCCCGGGCCAGGAAACGGCTCTGACCCTGTTGAGTTTTACCGGCAAATTGATCATCATCGGCTTTGGCATGCAAAAACTGGAGTATTCGATCAGCCGGCTGATGGCCTTTGACGCCGAAATCATCGGCACCTGGGGCTGTCTGCCCGAGTACTACCCGCAGGTGCTGGAAATGGTGCTCTCCGGCAAGGTTGCCCTGGCTCCCTTTGTTCAGACACGGCCGATGAGCACGATACGGGAGGCCTTCGACGAGGCCCACAAGACACCACCGAACCAGAGAATCGTCCTGATCCCCGATTTTTAATGGTGCACTTCGTGCACCATTAAAAATCGACGTTTACTTTTTTCCAAAAAAAATATTAATAATTGTTTTGCAAAAACAATTATAAGGAGGAAAAGATGGCCCTGGAATGGATGCCCCGCGACAACCACGCCAAAGACCATAGCCTGCATACCGGTGTTCATTGGGGCACCGACGCCGATGCCCCTTGCGTGGTCTATGAGAAACGGCCCCTCACCGGTCCGGACGGCAAAGCGGTGGATGGCCTGTTTACCGCCTGGATTCGACTCAACAACCCCAAGCAGTACAATTCCTACACCACCGAGATGGTCAAGGGCGTGATCGCCGGCTTTGAAAACGCCTCCCTGGACCGCAGCGTGGTCGCCGTGGTGTTCACCGGCACCGGCCCCTATGCCTTTTGCACCGGGGGCAACACCAAAGAATACAGCGAGTTCTACAGCCGCCGGCCCGACGAGTACGGCCAGTACATGGAGCTGTTCAACCACATGGTCGATGCGATTTTGGCCTGCAAAAAGCCCGTGATCTGCCGGGTCAACGGGATGCGCGTGGCCGGGGGCCAGGAAATCGGCATGGCCTGCGATCTGGCGATCACCTCGGACTTGGCCATCTTCGGCCAGGCCGGCCCCAAGCACGGATCGGCCCCGGTGGGCGGCGCCTCGGATTTTCTGCCCTTGTACCTTTCCATCGAAGATGCCATGTGGAACTGTATTTCCTGCGAAATGTGGTCGGCCTACAAGATGAAGGCCAAAAACCTGGTCAGCAAGGTCGTGCCCGTGCTCAAGGTCGACGGCAAATGGGTGCGCAATCCGATGATCATCACCGACACCTACGTGCAAGACGGGGAAATCGTTTACGGCGAGTACAAGACCGGCGAAGCCCTCAAGCAGGCCCGCGAGTTCGTCAAGGTCCACCAGCCCAACGCCGATTTCGAGTTGCTGGACAAGGAAGTGGAAAAAATCGTCTGGACCTTCGCCAACCTGTTTCCCGGCTGTCTGATCGAATCCATCGACAGCATCCGCCAGAAGAAAAAATTCTTCTGGGACACGATGAAAAATTCCCACCGGCACTGGCTGGCGGCCAACATGGGCGGCGAGGCCTTCCTGGGTTTTGGCGCCTTCAACACCAAAAAGATCACGGGCAAGGACACGATCGATTTTATCAAGTTCCGCCAGAATATCGCCGCTTGCCGGGATTGGGACATGGAGATGTTCGCAGAGGTTTTGGCTGCGCCAAAACCTTAAGTTTTGGCTGCGCCAAAAGGTTTCATTCGGGTTGTGCCCATACCTTATATATATGGGCGCAACCCAGCCTTTTGTAACAAACTATCCCCGGCCAAAGCCGGGATGGGAGGATGATTATGGCCAAGGTTGCCATTATCGGCGTGGGACAGACATCGTTTGTGCGCGCCTACCAGGGCTCGGTCCGCGAACTGGCCTTCGATGCCTATCAGGACGTGATGGCCGATACCAAGATTGCCCCGTCTGACATTGACGCCACCGTGGTGTGCTCGGCTCCGGAATACGACAAGCAGCGTTCACCGGCCGGGGTCATCGCCGAGTATCTGGGGCTCAACCCCCAGCCGACGTTTTATGCCGAAGCCCTGTGCGCCTCCAGTTCGCTGGGCCTCAAGCTGGCCTACGGCCTGGTGGCTTCGGGACTGCACGAGACCGTTCTGGTCATCGGTTTTCAGATCATGAGCCAGATTTCCTCGGCCGAGTCCCAGGAGCGCATGGGACGCGGGGCCGACATTCTCTGGGAATCGCCGTTTGGCACGATGATGCCGGCCTACTACGCCATGCACGCCCAGGCCCACATGGCCCGCTATGGCACCACGGCTGAAGACCTGGCCCTGATCCGGGTCAAGGCTGCCACTTACGGTCAGATCAACCCCAAGGCGGTATTTCGCAAAGCCGTGACCATGGAACAGTTCTCCGACCCGGAAAGCGTTTTTGCCGCACCGGTGGCAAGCCCCCTGCGCACCGGCGATTGCTGTGCCAATGCCGACGGGGCCTCGTGCGTCATCGTGGCCAGCGCGCAAAAAGCCAAGGCCCTTTGCCCCAAACCGATCTGGATTCTGGGACTGGGTGCCGCCTCGGCGCCGGTGAACATGGCCGGCCGTGCCGATCTGACTGGATTGGACGTGGCCCGCGAAGCGGCCCGCCAGGCCTATGCCATGGCCGGCATCGGCCCCAAGCAGGTTGATGTGGCCGAAGTCCACGATTGTTTCACCATCGCGGAAATGATGGCCTACGAGAACCTCGGCTTTGCCAAGCCCGGCGAGGGAAAGGACCTGATCCGGTCCAAGGCCACCTACAAGGAAGGTCCCATTCCGGTCAACGTGGACGGCGGCCTGCTCTCCAAAGGACATCCCATCGGCGCCACCGGAGGCTCCCAAATCCGCACCATCGTCCAGCAATTGCGTGGCGAAGCCGGCGACATCCAGGTCAAAGATCCGGCCATCGGTCTGGTCCACAACATCGGCGGTGTCGGCCTTTACGGCCATGTGAGCATCCTGGGAAGGTGATAAAAATAGTTTTAAGTTTTAAGTGAAGGAAGCAAAACGCAAGCCGCTTTCAAAAAAAACCGGGAGATTTCAGCGGGCAGGGTTGAAAATCGATGTGGCGCAGCCACCGGATATTTTTTTCACCCGGTGGCATGACACCTCCCCTGCCCCATCCCATCACCGGCGCTTACCAAATGCGATGTTGAAGACGAAAAGGATGAAAAAAATATGGGAAAACAGGAACAGGACAACCGCTTTGCCAAATTCGGTACGGTGAGCTTTGCCGGTTTGACCCAGGTCAACGATTTCATCGACCACCTGGAAAAAGGCACGCTCATGGGCACCCGCTGCAAGGATTGCGGAAAGCTTTTTTTCCCACCGCGGGCCCATTGCGACGTGTGCCGGACGGCCAACATGGAGTGGTTCGAAGTGTCAGGTGCGGGCAGGCTGGTGAGCTTTTCCACCCTTAAATACGCGCCCACCGGCTTTCAGGACGACCTGCCCTACACCATCGCCCTCCTGGACTACGGGAATTTCAAAATCTTCGGGCGTATCGACAGGGCCGTGGCCTTGGACAAGATCGAGGTGGGCATGGCCATGCAGGCCAAAACTGGCCATACGGGCAACGGACAACTGACCTACGTGTTTACGGCCGCCTGAACCTGAACTTTGAAGACCGTTACGGCAACGTAACGCAACTTATGCCAGGAGCTCTCTGTGATGATCGATGATCGGCGGCAACCGCCGTCGATCATCATCCCCTTCTTTTTTATCTTGCCCTTACCCGTTGCTTTCCGACCGGCCCAGCAACGCGACCATGTTGTCGTGAAATACAGCGGCTTTTTGCTGGGCACTGAAACCGGCAGCCTCGGTCAGTTCGGTGACAAGGGCAATTTCGGTCCGATGGGTGAACCATGGCCAGTCCGTGCCAAAAACGATGTGCTGCGGCCCGAAACGCCGGAGCATGGCCACGAACTGGTCCCGGGTCAGGGTGTGGGCGGCATTGGAGGTGTCCAGAATGAGATTGGCACCGGGGATCAAATCCGACCAGAGTTGATCAAAAGGCGCGCTCAGTCCGCCCATGTGGGCGGCGATAAATACAGTGTGCGGGCAGCGCCGGGTCAGGGCCGTCACCTGAGCCGGGACGGTGGTATGGGTTGGATCGGTGCGAAAATACCGATGGGCGTTATAAAACGTATCCAGCACGACAAACAGCGTTGGCTCACCGCTGAGGTTGTGGGCCTCGATCTGGTCAAACAGGGCCAGGGCTTTCTGGCCATCTAAGGCAAACCCCTGCGAAAAGGAGCACAACTTAACCGCCCGGACCCCATGGCGACACAGGTGCCGGATCTGCTCACCGCTGTCTTCGCGGTCCGGGTGAAGGGTGCCGGCAGTGTGAAGGCCTTGTACCCCGGCCGCCTTTTCAAGAAACAGCGCATTGATCCGATCCACGTCCGCAGCAGCAGCCGTGGGCAGGGCCAAACCACCGGCGACACCGGCCTGGCGCATGGAAAGCGCCAGCGGCTCGGGCCCCAGCCGTTCCATGGCTCCCTGGCTTTGCAGTTGCAACAGGTCGACCATCTCCTGGCAGCGGGATACGTTGCCGATGATTTTCCTGTTAAAAAGGTGAAGGTGGCTGTCAAACACCTTCATGGCCATCTTTTTCAACCCTTACAGCAGCCCTTTGACCATGGCCACGAGATCCTTGTTGGCAAAGGGCTTGGTCAGGTAAGCGTCGGCTCCCAGAACCAATCCCTTGGCAATGTCCTCCTCGTTGCCCTTGGCGGTGAGAAACACGATTCGCACGGCCTTGAGCAGCGGGTCGCGCCGGATGATCTCGCAGACCCGGTAGCCGTCGATCCCGGGGAGCATGATGTCCAGCAGGACAAGGTCGGGATGATGGGATCGGGTCAAGTCCAGCGCTTCTTCCCCATCGTAGGCGAGCAGCACATCATAACCGCACTGCTCCATGAGAAACTTCAGGCTGACCACGATGGCCGGATCATCATCGACGATCAGCACCAGCGGTGTCATTGTCCCCCCTGTTTTTTTTCTTGACATTGCCACGGCAGCTAATTACATCATAGCTACATTGTAATCAAGGCTCATTTGGCCAGGTCCGTTTGGCGGTTCAAAACGAGGATAAGCCGATAGGCTGTAAGGTTCAACACCTTTCAATCGGAACGTTGGGGGGCAAGCCGTTAACTTATTGTTTTCATTTGTTTAAAAGTCTTAACTGATCCATTCAGCTCGTCTTGAAGGGGAAACGCAATGAGGTACGCAGAGACAGGGTTTAATCTGGAAATTGATCTGACCCGCGGCAACATCGAAAGGGTGGAAACCGACCCGAGAGACACCGAACTGTATCTGGGTGGACTGGGCACCAGCGCCAAGCTTTTATGGGACAGGGTCCCCCCCGAGGTTGATCCCTTTTCACCGGATAATCTGCTGATCTTCAGCGCCGGCCTGTTGTGCGGGACACCGGCCACCGGCTGCAATCGCACCATCGTGACGACCATTTCACCCCAGACCAAGTTGATGGCCTTTTCAATGATGGGCGGATTTTTTGCGCCCGAATTGAAATATGCCGGTTATGACAAGGTGATCCTCAGGGGCAAATCGCCCAAACTTGTCTATTTGTGGATCCACAACGACAAAGTGGAACTGCGGGATGCCTCCCATTTGCAGGGCAAAGGCTCGGTTGAAACCGCGGAACTGATCAAAAAGGAATTAAAAGAACCCAAAGCCCAGGTGGCGGCAATCGGCTTGGCCGGTGAGAACAGGGTGTTTTTTGCCTCCATCGAGCAGGGCCGCTCCAGCGCCAGCCGAGGCGGCTTGGGCGCTGTCATGGGCGACAAGGGGGTCAAGGCCATCGTCGTTCGCGGCACCAAGGATCTCAACGTCGCCCGGCCGGCCGAATTCATGGCGTTGTGCAACGAGGTGATGGAGTACATTCAATGGCGCAATGACAACCCGGTGCCGGGAGTAATGCCCATTTTGGCGGGGCTGGGGTCACCGCAAGAAATGAAGGTCCATGACGAAAAATGGCACACGGAAAATTTCATGTGGGGCAATTCCCGCACCCGCCGCAAAGATTTCTGGAACGAAGACATCGCCAGGCAGTGGACCCAGACGATGGAGAGCATGCGCCGGCGGCTGATCAGCTGTTACAACTGTCCGATGACCTGCGGGGCGACCATCCAACCCCCGGGACTGCCCACCTACATGATGAAATGTTTTACCAAACTGACCTATACCATGGCGGCGATGTCGGATCTGGAATTCGGGCTGGGCATTGCCCAAGCCGCCACGGAGTACGGGGTGGACGGCTTTTCGGCCCCGCAGGTGATGGCCTTTGCCTTGGAGCTTTTGGAAGCGGGCATTTTGAAGGACAGCGACTTTCCGGGCATGCCCGCCGACAATGAGGGACGCTTTTACTGGCTGTTGGACCGGATCGTGCGCCGGGAGGGAATCGGGGACGTGCTGGCCAACGGCACCTACTGGGCGGCCAAACAGATTGGCAACGGCGCCGAAGCTTACGCCCACAACAACATCAAAAAGCACGAGCAACTGCCCCTGAAGTTGTCGATGCTCAATCCGATTTATTTTCTGATGTACTGCACCGGGGAAAAGATCAACATCACCCAGATCGAAGGCCAGTTTCCCCAGGCCCCGTTTATGACCATGGAAGAGCGTGAGGCCTTTGTCAAAGACTGGTTCCAGGTCCCCGACGACAAATTCAAGCAGTATTTTCTGGACTGGGAGCCGCGCGGCGAAAAATCGATCCCCTATTACCCCACGGTGCCGATGTGCTGCGACATCGTCGATTGGCAGGAACGGATGCACTACATCGACGATGCACTGGGGATGTGTGCGGGCCTGTCGTCCTTTCCCCTCAAACCGCCCTATCACATCCACAATTATCCCAAATTCATCTCCGCTGGCGCCGGCATCGACATGGATGAGGACAAGCTCACCCAGGCCACCCGCAGGTACCGCACCCTGGTCAGGGCCAACAACATCCGGCGGGGCATGCGGCGCAAGGATGAAAAACCGCCTGACGATCACTGGAAAAAGCGGTTCCCGGATCTGGAAAAAGAACTGCTGGATACCTATTACAAATTCAAAGGGTGGAACAAGGACGGCATTCCCACCAAGGCCTGCCTGCATGACTTGGGGCTGGATTATGTGGCCGAAGATTTTGTGAAACGGGGCATTTTGGCCGAAGGCGAGAATGTACCAACCGGCACGTAAAAACCCTAACGCCGGTGACAACGTGGATTGAAGCACCACGTTTTTTGAGCATTGTCTTTTGGGTCGTTTTAATTTGCTGCAATTTTCGCACTTAGGATTTGGTTCCGGCTCGTCCGGGTTGGAAAACAGAAATAAATCAATCACCAGGCAACGCAACCGACATCGGTGCCAGCCAAGCGGCAATCAAGGTGAAGAGGCGGCCTTATGGGCGAAAAAAAGAAAAAAATCGTTAAAACCATCAAAATCGATGCGGACAAATGCAATGGCTGCCGGGCCTGTGAAATGATTTGCTCCGCTTTTCATGCAACCCCCAAATACAGCAGCAACAATCCGGCCAGGGCGAGGATCCGGCTGATCCGCCAGCCGCTCAAGGACGTGTATGTTCCCGTTTATGCAGGAGAGTATACGTCGGCGGAATGCTCCGGACGCGACAAATACGTCATTGACGGCAAAGAATACGATGAGTGCGCCTTTTGTCGCGCCTCCTGCCCGTCACGAGAAGATTTCAAAGAGCCCGATTCCGGTCTCCCGCTCAAATGCGACATGTGTGAGGGTGAAGAAGAACCTCTCTGTGTCAAGTGGTGCCTTGCTAAGGCCCTGATCCTCGAACAACGGGAAGAAGAAGTCGAAGAAGAACCGGAAAAGGAAGAACTGGAAATCGGCCTTGAAGCATTGGCGAACAAATATGGTCTTGACAAGATAATGGATACGGTCGCCCGCTTGTCAAAAAAGAGCTGAACCCCAAAAGGCCTGTGCGAGGATTGATAACGACTGTGGAAACCGTTGCGCCCTTCAAGGAAGTCATCGAGGAAATCAAAGAGGCTGGAGGGGATGCCTTCCGGCTTTGCTTTCAGTGCGGCCTGTGCGACACGGTTTGCCCGTGGAACCGGGTCCGACAATTCAGTATTCGCAAGATCATCCGTCAGGCCTCTTTCGGTTTGACTGAAATTGAAGGCGACGATATCTGGCGGTGCACCACTTGCGGCCGCTGTCCCCAGCGCTGCCCCAGAGGGGTCAAGCAAATCGAGGTGGGCGTCTCTTTGCGGCGGGTGGCCACCAATTATGAAGTTTTCCCGCCTTCCGTGCGTTCGGCCCGAACCGCCAGGGCAAGCCTTATCTCCGAAGGCAACCCACTTCAGGGGGACCGCCAAAAGCGTGCCGACTGGGCCAAGAACCTGCCCGTGAAGACCTTCGCCGAAGGCATGGATATTTTGTATTTTGTGGGTTGTTATCTCAGCTATGACCCGCGCATGAAAAAGGTGGCCGCCGCCACGGCCGCCATCCTCAACAAAGCCGGGATCAACTTCGGTATCCTGGGTGAAAAGGAAAATTGCTGCGGGGAAAGCATCCGCAAAACAGGCAGCGAAGAAGTGTTCAAGCGTCTGGCCAAGGACAACATCAAGACGTTTATCGACAACGGCGTCAAAAAAGTGCTGGTATCATCCCCGCATTGCTACCACACCTTCAAAAACGAGTATCCTGAATTCATGGTGAACTTTGATGTCGTGCACTCTTCCCAGTTTCTGATCGAGCTCATTGAAGCGGGAAAGTTGCAATTAAACAAAGACTATGGCAGGACCGTGACCTACCATGACCCCTGTTACCTGGGACGGCACAACGGCCTCTATGACGAGTCCCGCCAGATTTTAAAAATGATTCCCGGCCTGACCCTGGTGGAAATGGCCGATTCGCGCCAGGACAGCCTGTGCTGCGGGGGTGGGGGCGGGCGCATTTGGATGGACACGCCCAAAAACGAGCGCTTCTCGGATCTGCGGCTGATACAGGCCCGTGATGTCAACGCCCAGGTGCTGGCCACGGCCTGTCCGTATTGCATCACCAATTTTGAGGAAAGCCGCTTGAACCTGGAATATGAAAACGTGTTGGAGATCAAAGATATTACTGAAATTGTTCAGGAAGTCTTATAGGACGATTCGTCTCATGCCGTTTGGCGCAGGCCATGCGGTGTTGCCCAATTCGATGAGGTGAGCCAAAGTGGGAAACAAACTGATACCGGAACACGTCGTGCAACAAGGCTTTAACCGCTTGCCAAACCGCAATTTCGCCGATGTCCTGGTGGTTGGCGGTGGGATCAGCGGCATTCAGGCCTCTTTGGATCTGGCCACCGCGGGCTTCAAGGTCTGCCTGGTGGAAAAGGCCCCGAGCATCGGCGGCCATATGGCCCAGTTGGACAAGACCTTCCCGACCAACGACTGTTCCATGTGAATTTTGTCGCCCAAACTGGTCGAGGTCGGCCGGCATCCAAACATCGAGGTCTTGACGTACACGCAGGTGGACGCTGTTGAAGGCGAGGCAGGTGATTTCAAGGTCACCTTGAGCAAGCGGCCCCGCTACATCATCGAAGAAAAATGCACGGGCTGCACGACCTGTGTCGAATACTGCCCGGTGCAGTACCCGGACCCGTTCAACCAGCAGATATCGCAAAACAAGGCCGTTCATGTCTATTTTTCCCAGGCTATCCCGCTGGTGGCCTACATTGACGAAAGCTGCTTGTATCTTAAAGAGAAAAAATGTCTTATCTGCGAAGGGGTTTGCCAAAATGGCGCCATTGATTTCAAGCAGCAGGTTGAAAAGATCAACATCAATGTCGGCGCGATCATCCTGGCCCTTGGCATCGAGCCTTTTGATCCCAAGACCAAAGAAGAGTACCGTTACGGCCAATTTCAAAACGTGGTCACCAGCATGGACTACGAGCGCCTCTTGTCCTCCACCGGTCCCTACCAGGGCGAGGTGCTGCGCGCCTCCAACAAGAAGCATCCCAAAAACATCGCCTGGATTCAGTGCGTCGGTTCCCGGCGCGTGACCCCGGGGGACAACAGCTATTGCTCCGGGGTGTGTTGCACCTATACCCAAAAACAGGTGATTTTGACCAAGGACCACGATGCAACGGCCCGCTGTACGGTTTTTCATAACGATATCCGCTCTTTTGGCAAAGATTTCGAGCGCTACTACCAACGGGCGGAAAATCTTCCCGAGGTACGGTTCATCCGCAGTTACGCCACCATCGACCGGGAGATCGCCGAAACCAAGAACGTTGTTGTCCGCTACGCCACCGCCGACGATGGCGTCAAGGAAGAAGAGTTCGACATGGTGGTTCTATCGGTGGGCTTGAATCCGCCGGTGGCGTTTGCCGATCTGGCCACCAAATTCGGAATCAATCTCAATGCCCACGGCTTTTCGGATCTGTCGGCCGCCAACCCGATGGTCACCAATCGGTCCGGCGTGTTTGTCAGCGGCGGGTTTCAAGGTCCCACCGATATTCCCGAATCGGTTTTCAGCGCCAGCGGTGCCGGGGCCCAATGCGGTGAATTGCTGGACTTTCGCCGAGGCAAGCTGGCCCAGGACCGCACCTATCCGCCGGAAAGGGATGTCTCCGAAGAAGAGCCCCGGATCGGCGTCTTTGTCTGCCATTGCGGGGCCAACATCTCAAGCGTCGTCGATGTCCCCTCCACCGTCCAATACGCCTTGACCCTGCCCAATGTCGTTTACGCCAAAAACCAGTTGTTCTCCTGCGCGACCAACTCGGCCAAAGAAATCACGGACCTGGCGCAGGAAAAAGGACTCAACCGGGTGGTGATCGCCGCCTGCTCGCCCAGGACCCTGGAACCCCTGTTTCGGGACACCCTGCGGGAGGCCGGCCTCAATCAATACTACTGCGAAATGGCCAACATCCGTGAGCACTGCTCTTGGGTGCATTCCAAGCAAAAGGAGGAGGCCACCGAAAAGGCCAAGGACATCCTCCGCATGTCGGTGGCGCGCGCCCGTTATCTGGCGCCGCTGCAAGAATTCGATCTGCCGGTAAACAAGGCTGCCCTTGTGGTTGGCGGCGGTATTGCCGGCATGACCTGCGCCTTGTCCATCGCCGCCCAGGGACATGAGGTCTTTTTGATCGAAAAACAAGCCGATCTGGGGGGCATGGCCCGCCACCTCCATACCACCCTGGAAGGGCTAGATGTCCAGGTCCATTTGCAGCAGATCATCACGCAGGTGTATCAACACCCCATGATCCATGTCCATCACAAGGCCGTCATCACAGATGTATCCGGCTATGTCGGCAATTTCATCACGACGGTTGGCTCAGACAAAGGGGTCACGACCATCAAACACGGCGCCACCGTCATCGCCATCGGTGCCGAGGTCTATCGGCCGACCGAATACCTTTACAGCCAAAACGACAGGGTACTGACCCATTTGGAACTGGAGCAACGCATCGCCGGCAACGACGAACAAGTCCTCCAGGCCGACACCCTGGCTATGATCCAATGCGTGGGCTGCCGCAACGCGGATCGTGATTATTGCAGCAGGGTCTGCTGCAGCCATGCGATCAAAAACGCCCTGGCACTCAAGGCCGTCAACCCCCAAATGGACATTTACATTCTGTTCAGGGATATGCGCACCTACGGGTTAAGGGAAGATTATTACCGGCAAGCCTCGGACAAAGGGGTCCGGTTCATCCGCTGGGAGCCCCAAGACCCGCCGGTGGTGGAAACGGTCAAAGAAGGCGGACAACCGGCGTTGCGGGTCACGGTCGCCGACGCCATTTTAGGGGAACGACTGGCCATCGACGCCGATTGGCTGTCCCTGGCCGCAGCCGTTGTCCCGGCCGCAACTACCCTGGATATCGCCGGACTGTTCAAGGTGACCTTGAGCCCGGATGGTTTTTACAAGGAAGCCCATGTCAAACTAAAACCGGTGGAATTCGCCACCGACGGTGTTTTCCTCTGCGGGATGGCCCACTATCCCAAGCATATCGCCGAAACCATCAACCAGGCCTACGGGGCGGCCGGTCGCGTGCTCACCCTGTTGTCTCACGATACGGTCATCGCCTCCGGGGCGGTCTGCGAGGTCAAGCAAAACGATTGCGTGTCCTGCGGGGCCTGCATCACGGCCTGCACCTACGGGGCGATCGAGTTCGTCGAAACCCCGGCCGGTAAAAAAGCCTGGGTCAATCCCGTTCTTTGCAAAGGCGACGGTCTGTGCAATGCCAAGTGCCCGACCAACGCCATTTTTCTCAAGCATTTTACCGATGAAGAATTGTACAGCCAAATTGACGCGGCCATGAGCGAACAACAGATCATCGATCAAATCGATGCCGCAGTAGGGCAAAACGAAGCTCTCAGTATGGAAAGGTGAAACACCATGAGCGCACATCGTGATTTCAAGCCAAGGATCCTGGGTTTCGTATGCCATTGGTGAGCATACGGGGCCGCGGACCTGGCTGGAGTTTCCAGACTACAATACTCGCATGAGATCCGGCTGATTCGCGTGATGTGCTCGGGCAGGGTCGATCTGGACTTTGTGCTGCGAGCCTTTGCCAATGGGCAGGACGGGGTGTTTATCGGCGGATGCAAGCTGGATGAGTGCAACTATGTCACCCACGGCAATTACGATGCCTTGGCCAACACCTACATCCTCAAAAAAATCATGGCCCACATCGGTGTCAATCCGCAACGGCTGCGCATCCAATTCATGTCCGGGGCCGATGGGCAGCTTCTGGCCGAGGCCACCGATGACTTCACACGGCAAATCAAGTCATTGGGACCGATTGGCCATGGCGAAGGGCTGGACCCAAAAGACTTGGCTTTTAAACTGGCAGCGGTGCGCAAGCTCGTCCCTTACATTCGCCTGGTGGAACGCGAACGGATGCGCATTCCCGTCAAATCCAAAGAGGCCTTCCATCGTTTTTACACCAGCGACGAATTCAACGAATTGTTCAACGAGTTGATCGTCAACAAACTGGCCATGCGGCAAATCACGCTGTTGCTGCATGAAAAGCCGCTATCCACCGCCCAAATCGCCAAACGCTTGGGGCTAAATCCCTCTGACGCGTCACGACATATCATCAATTCATCACGGTTCGGGTTTGTCCGCTACGATGTCGCTAACAAATGCTATGCACTGGCGTAGCAGTGGTTGCACCGCCAACGGATCGGGGCAACAAGACGGGAATGGGCTGATGGATACAGATCAAATCGACCGGATTATCGATAAACACCACGGTGAGGCCAGCGCGCTGATTCAAGTGCTGCTGGATATTCAAAGCGAAAATCATTGGCTTCCCAAAGAGGCACTGCAACGGGTCAGCGACCGATTGCAGGTCCCGTTGACACGGGTCCAGCATATCGCCACTTTTTACAAGGCCTTCAGCCTGGTTCCCAAGGGTCGCCATGAAGTGCACATCTGCATGGGCACCGCCTGTCATGTGCGCGGGGCCAAACGGGTCTTGGACACGGTGCAGGAGCTGACCGGGATCCAGCCCGGGGAAACGGACCTGGAACTGAAGTTCAGCCTGGAAACGGTCAACTGCCTTGGTTGCTGTGCGTTGGGGCCGGTGATGGAAATCGATGGAAAAGTTCAAGGCAAGATGTCGGTCGTCAAGACAGCCGAAATCTTAAATAGCATTGATTAGGTGACAACTATGGCAAGGCTAAGTTCGCCTGAAGAGCTGGAGCGCTTCAGACAAGAGATACTGTCCAAAAGAGACCCGAGCAAGCCATGCATCTCGGTCTGTGCCGGCGCAGGCTGTATCGCCTCCGGGGCCGATGAAGTCATTGCGGCATTTAAAACAGAAATTGATCGCCAAGGTTTAGCGGCCGAGGTGACCACCAAAGGAACGGGATGTCCTGGATTCTGCGAAAGAGGCCCCGTCGTGGTTATCTATCCCGAGCAGATATGCTATCTTCAGGTAACGGCTCAAGACATTCCCGAAATCGTTGCAACGACAATAAGGGAAAAAAAGGTTGTCGATCGGCTGCTCTATGTCGATCCGGCAACCGGTGAAAAAGCGGTTCATGAGTCCGACATCGCTTTTTATAAAAACCAGGAGCGAACCCTCCTGTGCAGCAATATCCGGATTGATTCAAAAAGCATCGATGATTATCTGGCCATTAATGGCTACTCCGCCTTGGCCAAGGCGCTTAGCCAAATGACACCGGTCGACGTTCTGGAGGAAGTGAAAAAATCAAACCTCAGAGGAAGAGGAGGCGCGGGCTTCCCAACGGGAAGGAAGTGGGAAGGTTCCCGCAATGCCGCTGAAAAGATTAAATATGTGATCGTTAATGCCGATGAGGGTGATCCAGGGGCCTTCATGGACAGGGCACTGCTCGAGGGCAATCCGCATTCCATTCTTGAGGGATTGATTATCGGAGGCTATGCCATCGGATCCAATGAAGGGTATATCTACGTTCGCCAGGAATACCCTTTGGCGGTGGAAAATATCAACCTTGCGATCAAACAGGCCGAGATCTATGGTCTTTTGGGCAAAAACATTCTTGGATCGGGTTTTGATTTCATCGTCAAGGTTCACCAAGGGGCCGGCGCTTTCGTTTGCGGTGAATCCACCGCTCTGATGACCGCGCTGGAAGGAAGGGTTGGCGAACCCAGGCCCAAGTATGTTCGCTCCAACATCAAAGGTCTTTGGGAAAGACCCAGTGTGTTGAACAATGTGGAAACATGGGCGAATGTTCCGCTGATTATCAATAACGGTTCGGATTGGTTTACAAAAATTGGGACTGCAGGGAGCAAGGGGACGAAAATTTTTTCCCTGGTCGGTAAAATCACCAACACCGGTCTTGTTGAAGTGCCAATGGGCATGACGCTTCGGGATATCGTTTACAAGATCGGCGGTGGAATCCCCGGTGGTAAAAAGTTCAAAGCCGTTCAGACCGGCGGGCCTTCCGGAGGATGCATCCCGGAACAATTGTTGGACCTTCAGGTCGGGTTCGACGAGTTGACCAAGGCCGGATCGATGATGGGCTCCGGGGGAATGATCGTCATGGATGAAGATACCTGCATGGTTGATGTGGCCCGGTACTTCATCAACTTTCTCACCGATGAGTCCTGCGGCAAATGTGTCCCATGTCGTGAAGGCTTGAGGCAAATGCATCGCATTCTGACCAATATCACCCAAGGAAAAGGCAAACCGGGCGACATCGAGATCCTGGCCGAGTTGTCCGAGACAGCCGTCGAAGCCTCCTTGTGTGCCTTGGGCAAAAGTGCGCCCAACCCGTTTTTAAGCACCCTGCGTCATTTCAGGGAAGAATACGAAGCCCATATCCGGGAAAAGCGCTGTCCGGCCCTGTCATGCAAGGAACTGATCATCTTCCACATCGATCCGCAAAAATGCCAGGCCTGCAGGATTTGCCTCAAAAAATGCCCTGCCGGGGCAATCGACGGTTCCAAGAACACGATCCACGTGATCGACCAGCAAAAATGCACCAGGTGTGGCACCTGCTTTGAAGTATGCCCTCCGCGGTTTGCCGCTGTACAAAAACTATCCGGCGTGCCCTGTCCGCCTCCCATCGCCGACGATCAGCGCATGATCGTCCGAAAGGGCAAGGAAAAATGAGCGACATCCGTTTGGTGATCGATGACAAACCCGTGCACGCCCAAAAAGGGATGACCGTTCTGGAGGCCGCCCAAAGCGCCGGCATCGCCATCCCCACCCTCTGCCACCATGAAAAACTGGAACCTTTCGGCGGATGCCGGTTGTGTATCGTGGAAATCGAGCAGCGCGGTTCCACCAGGCTCGTGGTGTCCTGCGTGTACCCGGTTGAAAACGACTTGATCGTGCGCACCCGCACCGATAAGGTGAATCGGCTTCGCAAGACCATTCTGGAGCTGCTGCTCGCCCATGCACCGGATTCGACGCTATTGAGCGCGTATGCCAAGCAGTACGGCGCCGACAGGGACCGCTTTGAAAAAGAGGCTTCCTTTTGCATTCATTGCGGCCTGTGCGTGCGCTACTGCGCCGAGGTGAAAAAGCAAAACGCCATCGGCTTTATCGACCGGGGCATCCGCAAAGAGATCAGCTTCATTCCCGAGGTCGCGGCCAAAGCGTGCTGGAACTGCAAGGAATGCTTTCCGCTTTGCCCCACATCGTATCTGCAGGCGGCCTATGTGTTGACCGAAGCCATCGCCTCGGCCGGAGCCGCCGCCGGGACAGCGCCCCATGCAGGCTGACGGCCGCACAACGACCATTGCAGCGTTGCGCTGCACCACCCAGGGCAGCCAAACCCAGCCGCTGGAATTGATCGGCGAAGAGCCGCTGTTGATCCGCATCGAAAGCAGACCCTATGCCGTGGTCATGCGAACCCCGGGCGAAGAGCTTTTTCATGCGGCCGGCTTTTGCCTGAGCGAAGGACTCGTCGATGCGGCCGACGATTTTGCCACCATCGGCCACTGCCAGGATATGGATACCAACGTCGTTGACATCCGGCTCACGCCCGGGCGGCTTGACAAAGTCCAGGGGCTCCTTGAACGAAAAGGCTTTGTCAGCCAAACCAGTTGCGGCATCTGCGGCAAACAGATGCTTGAGGACATGCATCAGGTCGTCACCCCGGCAACCAGCGGCTTTTCCATTGCCGTCTCCCAGATGCTGCACGCCATCAATACGCTTGCCGATTGCCAACAGTACTATCAAAGAACCAGGGGCTCGCATGCCGCCGTCCTTATCGACGCACAACTGCAAGTGCTGGCCTTTGCCGAAGACGTGGGCCGCCACAACGCGCTGGACAAGGCCATCGGCAAGGCCCTGATGAGCGGCAAACTGGCCTGCGCCCGCATCCTTGTGTTGTCTTCAAGGATCAGCTATGAATTGATTCAAAAGGCCGCCAGGGCCCATTTGCCGGTGATCATCAGCCACTCCCGACCGACGGCGCTGGCCGCTGCCATGGGAAAGGATCTCAACATGACCTTGGCCTTTCCCGTCGGCCCGTCGGAACTGATCGTTGTCTGCGGTGAAAACCGCGTCGCGTGGACCTAAATCCGGCCGTGCCACCCTTAAACGCACCACAACCTCATCCGGTAGGAGGACAATGTGAAAATACTCACCACAGTCAAAAAAGTAGTGGACGTGGAGTTGAACATCCACGTCAAAGAAGGCGCCATAGTGGAAGACGGGCTGCAGTACGTGATCAACGCCTGGGATGAAAACGCCGTGGAGGCCTCGGTCCAGCTCAAGGAAAAGCACGGTGCGGAAACCACCCTGGTGAGCATCGGCGGTGGGGACAACGCCGAAATCATCCGCAAGTGCTATGCGATGGGCATCGACAACGGCATGCACATCGAAGATCCGGCCCTGGCCAAGGCCGATTCGGCCGTTTTTGCCAAGGTCCTGCAAAAAGTCTTCGAAAAAGGCGGATACGATCTGGTCATCACCGGCAAACAGGCCCAGGACACCGACAGCGGCCAGACCGGGATCATCCTGGCCGAATACTTGGGCCTGCCCTGCGTCAGCAATGTCGTTGCCATCGAGGCCGTCGATGAAAAACGCCTGAAAGTGTCGCGGCTGGGCGATGCCGGCACGGAAATCGTCGAACTGGCCCTGCCGGCCGTGGTCACCGTCACCGACAGCATCAACGAACCAAGGCTGCCCGGGATGCGCGGGCTGATGATGGCCAAGAAAAAGACCATCCAGAGCATGGATCTGGCGGCGCTGGGGCTTTCCGCCGACGATATCAAGGCCGTCGGCCCCAAGTCCGAGGTGGTGGCGTTTATGGCCACCAAAGCCCGCAAGGGCGGGGAAAAATTCGAGGGCGATGCGACGCAAATCACTGCCAAAGTCGTGCAACTGCTAGCCAGTGAGGCCAAGGTGCTCTAGTTGCGGTGCCGGCGAAAACCCATTTCCGGACCTTGTCCGGATGAACGCTTAAGGAAACCATCGTCATGGCAAAAATACTCGTAGTCGCAGACATCAAGCAAGGCGCGCTCAAAGCCAGTACCACCGAACTGTTATCCAAAGCCAAGGCCATCGGCGCCCAAACCGCTGTGGTGGCCATCGGCCATCAGATCACCGGGCTTGTCCCCAACCTGGTCAACGCCGGATCCGATACCCAGTACATCGCCGACGATCCCGGCCTGGAACTTTTTGGCGCCGGCCCCTGGGCCGCCTGCATCGTCGATGCGGCCAAACAAGCCGGGGCCACGATGATCTGGTTCGGCTTTTCCGAAAGCGGCAAGGCCGCGGCCCCGCGGGTGGCGGCCCGGCTCAACGCCGCCTGCGCCACCGACATCACCGATGTGGTGTTGGAAGGGGATCAGATCCAGATCGTGCGGCCGGCCATCGCCAACAAGGTGATCCAGCGGGTCAAGGTCAATACCCCCCAACTGGTCGCCGTGGTCCGGGCCGCGGCCTTCGAGGCGGCCCCGGGGATCAGCGGTACCGAAAACGTCGTGCGGCTGGCCGCACCGGCACCCGATCTGAAGGCGGTGGTCAAGCAACTGGTGTCCGATGCCAGCGGCGACATCGATCTGGCCGAAGCCGATATCGTGATTTCCGTAGGCCGCGGCGCCAAGGATCAGGCCGGCATCACCCTGGTCAAGGAACTGGCCGATGATCTTAAAGCGGCTTTCGGATCCTCCCGGGCCATGGTGGATGCCGGCTTGATGCCCCATCACAAGCAGGTCGGCCAAACCGGCAAAATCGTCGCACCCACCCTGTATATCGCCATCGGCATTTCCGGCGCGATTCAGCATCTGGCCGGCATGAGCGGATCCAAAGTCATCCTGGCCGTCAACAAGGACCCCGAGGCGCCGATCTTCAACGTGGCCGATTACGGCATTGTCGGGGATCTGTTCGAGGTGGTACCGCTGCTGCGCGAACAGATCAAGAAGGTGCGGGGGTAGCGGCCGGCCAGACAGAACAATCAACATGACCGTTGCGCATCCGAATCGAAACCAGGACCGCTATCCCAATATCGAGACCCGATTTCGATAGCGAGTGCGATCTGGATACAACGGCTCATCGCCAGGGATCATTTTGATGACGTTTTGCATCCAATTTTAGTGTTAAGAGACGAATGAGGTTCCCGTGAATCCCCTGCTGATGTCCTTCCTGCTCATCGTCGGGTTGGCGATCTTCGGCCGCACGATGTATGGCCGGATCCGGTTGCTCATGGCCCTGGCGCCCGCCGACCGCGCCAACCGCATCAAAGAACGCTTGATCCACATGGCGGTCCTGGCCATCGGCCAGCAGCGACTCGTGGGCCGGCAAAAGGAGCGGTTTGCGGGGATACTGCACGCCCTGATCTTCTGGGGCTTTTGCGTGCTGCTGATCCGCAGCATCAATTTGTACGGCCAGGGCTTTGCCGAAGGCTTTCAACTGCCGCTGTTGGGCGATGATTATCTGCTGGGCTATCTTTATGTGGCTTTGAAAGACATCATGGAAGGTGTCGTTCTGGTGGTGGTTCTTTACGCCATCTTCCGGCGGGCCGTCATCAAACCGGAACGGCTGCACAACACCTGGGAAGCCTATTTCGTTTTGGCGATGATCACCGTGCTGATGATCTCCGATCTGCTCCACGACGGGGCCCGCTACAACCTGGTCATGGTCCATGGCAACCCGGACGGGTTGCATTTTTTCAACAACCCGGCCTACGGCAACGAATTTGTCTGGACCCCGGTTTCCAACATCGCTGCGGCCCTGATCGCCGGGATGAATGCCGAGACCAACGCCGGTATCATGGTGGCGATGTTCTGGGTGCACATCATCACCCAACTGACCTTTCTCAATTTCCTGCCCTTCGGCAAACACTTCCATGTGATCACGGCCCTTCCCAACGTGTTTTTGAAAACCCTCGGTCCATACCCCCATGAAAAGACCGAGGTGCTGGACCTGGAAAACGAAACGGCCTGGGAAAACGAAGCCCTGGGGCTCAACCACATTCATCAGCTCAACTGGAAGCAGGGGTTGGATCTTTACACCTGCACCGAATGCGGTCGTTGCAAGGAGGTTTGTCCGGCCCATGTCACCCAAAAGCCGCTGAGTCTTCACGAATGCAACGATAAGCTCAAGGCCGAACTGTACGCCAACGCCGACGCCGTCATCCAGCGGGCCGATCTGAC